>Ga0209249_1000180_pt1 | contig 85747 bp, 100 predicted proteins | sample SaaInlV_200m_DNA_4_FD_184653 | JGI IMG/M metagenome (GOLD analysis project Ga0209249, IMG submission 184653) | Marine microbial communities from expanding oxygen minimum zones in the Saanich Inlet - SI037_S3LV_200m_DNA (SPAdes) (version 2) | ecosystem: Environmental > Aquatic > Marine >... | reverse complement strand
ACAAGATTTAGTAAAAATTATCGAGACTATAATGAAATAGTTTCATTTAGCCATTCTTTTCCTCTTTCTAAAATAGAACCAATTCTAAAAATTACAAAATTCTTAACATTATTTTTCTTCAAAAACTCAATATCTTTTTTCATTTCTTCAATTTTATCATAACAAGGTTCATTTCTAAAAATACCAACTCCGATTAAACCTACAGCATAATAAGCATCTTTATTCATTTTAATAAAAAACTTATATTTCCATCTATAGACTCCCCTTAGTATTTTTGGGAAAAATGAAGTGTACAACATATAATTATGTTTAATATTCTTTCCAGAGATCCAGCCCCATCTTTTCAAAATAAATTTAGGCAATGGAAAACCTGAAACAATTACTTTTGCATCTTTACTCAAACTCAAAATTTTATCTTGCAAATATTTTTTATTTTCTCCACCTTTAAAATAATTCAAAACAAGCCAAGAAAATGCAGTCATTAAACTATAACTTTTCTGAGGTATAGGAGGTTCAATATCAATCTTCATATCTAAACCTCTAAACTCTTCTAATACATCTATAGATTTCTTACTTGTAAAACTTGAAAACCAATAACCTTCTTCTTTACTCAAGGTTGGCCAGACACCTAATTTCACAGTTGGCGCATACTTATGAATTCTTTTCACCCAATCATCAAACTCTTTTCTTGAACTAGAAGTCACATAAATTGTAATAGTATCTGAATCTAACCATCTTCCTAATTTCTTCCAATCACATTCTTCTGGAAATTCACACCAATATAAGCTTGACATAGAAAGAGAAATGTTCTTAAAGCTTAAATATTTTCCTCAACACATGCAAAAAACACAATTTCACTCATATGCAAACAAAGAACTATGTAAAGGATGCCAACTCTGTGTAAAGGGTAAAAAACTAGTATTATTCATTACAGGTTTATGTCCTAACAAATGTTACTTTTGTCCTTTATCTGAGCAGAAATTTCAAACAGATGTAATCTTTGCAAATGAGAGACCAATCAAAGAATTAAAAGAAATCATTGAAGAAGCAAAAGTATCTTCTGCAAGAGGTGCAGGTATTACTGGTGGAGACCCTCTAGCAAAATTTGAAAGAACTCTAGAAGCTATCAAACTCTTAAAAAAAGAATTCAAAAATTTTCACATTCACTTATACACTCCATTAAATTTAATTGACGATAATAAATTAAGATTATTAGAAGAAGCTGGTTTAGACGAAATCAGGTTCCATCCAGATTTGGATTCTGATAAACTATGGGAAAAATTAAAACTAAAAACTTCTATGTCTAAAGGAATTGAGATCCCAGTTATTCCAAAGAAAGATATTAAGAAATTAATAGATTTTGCAAAAGACCATGTAGAATTCTTTAACTTAAACGAATTAGAATATGCAGATGCAAAACATAACAAACTTGCTGAGTTAGGTTATACAACAAAAGACGACTATTCATATGGTATTGAGGGTTCTGAAACTTTAGCTTTAGAAATTTTAGAACAATTCCCTAATTTAAACATTCACTATTGTACAGCTAAATTAAAAGATTCAGTACAGTTAATGAACAGATTAAAATTAAGAGGACAAAACATCAAAGAAAATTTTGATATTCTTACTAGTGATTCTACTTTAGTCAGAGGTTCAATTAAAGGTGAAAATCTAGAAAAATTACAACAATTCCTTTCTTTCAAAACTAAACTTGAAAAAGACAGATTACTATGTTCTAGAAACAATGCAAAAAAATATGCAAAGAGTTTAAAGAAAAAAGGATACAAAGTTGAAATCATTGAAGAACTTCCTACTTACGATTTAATGGAAATTGAATCTGAAGAATTATAAAAACAATAAATTAATATAATCTATTCACTCATATATTCTAAAATGGTAAAGAAAATGAAAAAAAAGAAATCCAATAAATGTAATTGGAAAGGAAATTGTACCACAGGTGATATGGTTTATGGATTAGGATTTATTGGAGCTTTAATATATAATATAACAATGGCTACAGGATTTTGGTCTGGAGTATTAGGAGTTTTAAAAGCAATAATCTGGCCAGTGTTTGTAATATATCAATTAATGAAATTTTTAGGTATGTAGATTAGAGAACATAATTCTGTTCTCTTCTTAACATTTCTAATGTTTCTCTAGTTCTTCCAACTATTACTATTCACCCAACAAAATCTTTCAAATCTCTATTCTGATACCAAGACTTTTCAGCTTTAGGATCTACAAACCCTAACATCTTTTTCATATTCGTTGTAATATAAGAACTATGTCTTTTCCCAGAATAACTTAGATATAAAGCTTCTTTTGCTCTACTCAATGCAACATAAAATAATCTTCTTTCTTCATCTTCCTTATCATATTCATCAACTTTAATCATATCTACAACTGGATGTTCTGTTGCCTTACAAGGAAAATTCAAACTTGTACAACCAATAACAAAAACAATATTTGCTTCCAAACCTTTAATTGCATGTACAGTTGCCAAAGTTACTTCTCCTTTTGAAGCATCAATAACTTTTTTCATATCATCTCCTTTCAAAACATGTGGAATTCCCCTTTGCATCATTAATGAAGATAAATCTTTCAACTGTTTATTTGTTCGAGCTAAAACAAAAATTTCTTCTTTAGGTATTGAAGCTGCAATAATACTTTGTAAAACAAACTCAAACTCTACATCTTCACTTTTAAAATTCACCAATTTCACTTTACTATCTTTCTCAACAACAGCTTCTAAATCTGGCAAAGACATTGCTCTAATTGTTTCATTTGACAAATCTACAATCCCTTTACTTGACCTATAATTTTTTCTCAAATTAATAATTTCAGCTTCAGGATATTTTGCTTTGAAATCCATAATATAACTTATATTAGCTCCTCTCCATCCAAAAATTGCTTGCCTTGGATCACCAACACAAAACAAATGCTCTCTACAAACTAAATCAATAAACTTAATTTGCAAATCATTCACATCTTGATACTCATCAACTAAAACATAATCAAACTCAGGAATTTTATCTTTATTACTTTCAAAAAATTCAATAGTATCTACAATCTGATCCATATGATTCCTTAAACCGACACTTCTCATTTTCTCATCAATAAATTTACAAATACCATACATCATTTTTGCACTCATTACATCTTTTGCATCAACAGAAAAATCATACATTTCTCTTCCTTTACTCTTAAAATAATCAACAATAAAATAACAATCATTCAAAAAAATCCTATACAGTTCCTCATCACTTTTACTTCTCAATTGTGGAACTTTAAAATAAGCTTCAATTGCTCCTCTTGGACTTAAATTCAAACTTTCTAAAGCTGCATTTAAAATTTTAATCTTATCAGAATAAGACATCATTCTAACTACTTTCCCATAAACTAAATCATTATTCCTCCTAAGAATTTTCTCAGAGAAAGAATTAAAAGTTTCCACATTAACATTACTATATCCTAATGCTGATAATCTATCTTGCATTTCTTTCCTAGCTTTTCTTGTAAAAGTAATTGCCAAAACTTTTCTAGGATCAACAGCTCTAAACTTTAAAAGGAATTCAATTCTTTTTGTCAACACTGTTGTCTTACCAGAACCTGCACCTGCAACACACAAAATAACTTTCTTCTGTGAAACAATAGATTTCTTTTGTTCATCATTAAACATATTCAGAAAAAAATCAAAATTCTTAAACATCAATTGATCTTCTTCACTAATTAGAGTTTCTTCATAAGTTTGCTTTTCTTTCCTATAAAATCCAGGACTCCTCAATTCTTCTTTCCCTTTTCTTGTCAAACATATAATTTTCCAATATCTATCATTTTTACAAGCAACAAAGCCATCTCTTTCCAAAGTATCAATAACTTCATAAATTTCTTCATTAGAATAAGAAAGCACACCAAAACTTATCAACTTAGTTAATTTACTTTTCTTAATAGTTTTATTTTCTTCATTACCTTGCAAAACATCAATCAAAAGTTTCTTTCCAACAGAAAAAGGAATCTCATTTATTGCTTTTAGAACACAAATAAAAGGTTCCTCTTTTTTTCTAGCCAACAAATCCTCTGACCACTTAATACTACCATCCTCATTAAATTCAACCAAGATAATATATTCATTTCCTCACCATTTAAAAAGATTAATAGAATCAAAACTAAATATCAATTCCAATAAGCATTCTGATTATATATCCAATACAGAAACTTACCAGAGCTACACCCATACTAATCAAAAACATTTCCAAAAATCTTCTTCTAAAATTCAAATGTTTTGCTACTGAGATATAAAAAGTAAACAACAAAATAACAATTGTTGCATTTATCAAAGTCCATGCTAAGCTTGCAAACACATTAGTCAAAACAAAAAATGGAAATATCAAAAATAAAATAGTAATAAAATAAGCTACACCTGTATAAAGTGCAGCAATTGAAGGTTTTTTTTCACTCTCATCAGTTTTCACTGAAAGATATTCTGAAGCTGCCATTGATAACGAAGCAGCAATACCTGTAACCAAACCTGCAATAGCAATAATATTTGGATTTCTAAATGCAAAAGTAAAACCTGCTAAAGCCCCGGTCAATTCAACTAAAGCATCATTCAATCCTAAAACTACAGAACCTGCATACATTAATTTTTCTTCTTTAATCAAATCAATTAGTTTACTTTCATGTTTAACTTCATCTTTAATAATTGTATTAATTTCTGGAATAACTCTCTTTAATTTTCTATATTCAGAAGCTAAAAAAACTTCACCTTTTTCCATTAACCTTAATCCAAAAACAACTCCAAAGACTCTTGACAACAAAAGATACCAAAAAATCTTTAATTTATTTGGTTTCACATCAACTTTAGTAAATTTCTTAAAAAACTTATAATGCTTCATTTCATCTTTAGCAATTTTCTCAAAAATCTTTTTATTTTTTTTATATTTCACTAATTTTGCTAATTTCAAATAAACATGATACTCAGTTATTTCACTTACTTGAGCTCTAAGAATACTCTTTTTATGTTCTTCACTTAATTTTACCACATATAGATACTGTAGAACTAAACTTATAAAACTTACTACGGACACTGGACATGCCCTCGCGTGGCACTTAAATAAGAAATTAACAATCAATAGCAAGGAGGCAAAAAACAATGAAAACAAGCGAATTAGAACAATTTCTACACCAAGAGGTAGAACTAGCATTTTGGGATGAACTAAAAGAAGAGCATATAATATACGAGGGTAGAATTATAGACATTGATCAAAAAAGCAGGAGTGCAATTATAAAAAGAACTGGAGGATTCTCATTATTAGATATTCAAGAAATTGATAGAATTTTCCAAATTGAAAGAAAGATTTCAAACCCTTACTATAAATGTGAAAATTAAATAGAGGAATACTTATAAATTCCAATAATTTCTTTTTTTCTTATGAAAACTAACAACTGTGGAGAAATAAATAAAGACAATGTCAGCAATGAAATTACACTTTGTGGATGGGTTGACACTATTAGAACTTCTGGAAAAATATCATTTATTGTACTAAGAGATCGAACTGGTATAGTTCAGATTTTTATGAACAAGGATTTAACTGAACAAGCTAAAGATTTGAAAAAAGAAGCTGTTATCCAAATTAAAGGAATTGTAAATGCAAGACCTGAGAATCAAGTTAAAAAAGAAATTGCAACTGGTGAAATAGAAATTGAAGCAAAAGAATTAAACATTCTAAATAATTCAGAAGCTCCATTACCAATTGAAATGTCTGAAGAGACTACAACAAGCATTGACAAAAGATTAGATTACAGATTTTTAGATTTAAGAAGAGAAAAAATAAAAAATATTTTTGTAATCAGATCCAAAATTTATAGTTCAACTGTAAATTTCTTTGAAAATGAAAAATTCATTGCAGTACAATCACCAAAGTTAACTGCTTCTGGTGTAGAATCTGGTGCTGAAGAGTTTAAAATTCCATACTTTGAAAAAACTGCAGCTTTAGCTCAATCTCCTCAAGTATACAAACAAATGTTTGTTGCTTCTGGTTTAGAAAGAGTTTACGACATTGGTACAGTTTTCAGAGCAGAGAAATCTCACACTACAAGACACTTAACAGAATTCACAGGTATTGATTTTGAAATGGCTTTCACCAAAGATGAAAATGATATAATGGACATGGTTGAAAAATTCTTACAAAGTGTTTTAACTAATATTAAAACTAAATGTGAAAAAGAACTTGAAACATTAAAAGTACAAATCAATGTTCCTGATAAAATTCCAAGAATATCTATGATTGAAGCTAGAGAGATTTTGAAAGCTAAAGGTAAAAATATTCCTGAAGATGAAGATTTAGATCCTGAAGGTGAAAAAATGTTCTCAGAATATGTAAAAGAAAAACATGATTGTGACTTTGTTTTCTTAACAGATTTCCCTTGGACAAAGAGACCTTTCTATCACATGAGACCTGAAGATAAAAAGTTAACAAAATCTTTTGACTTATTATACAAAGGTGTAGAAATTGCAACAGGTGCTCAAAGAGAACATAGATTAGATGTTTTAGAAGCACAATGTAAAGAAAAGGGTTTAGATCTAAACAAATTAGATTTCTACAAAAACATTTTCAGATTTGGATGTCCTCCTCATGGTGGAGTTGGTCTTGGTTTAGACAGAATTACTTCCAGAATGTTAGATTTAGAAAATGTTAGAGAAGCAATCTTATTACCAAGAGATCCAGAAAGGTTAACACCTTAAATTTTTTTCCAATTTTTTAAAAATTCTTCTTTAAATTCTTGAAACTTATTTTCTTTAATACTCTCTCTAATCTTTTTCATAAACTCTTGCATAAAATAAACATTATGAATAGTCAAATATCTTTTTCCAACAGCATCATCTTTCTTCAACAAATATCTTAAATATCCTCTAGAATAATTTTTACAAACAAAACATCCACAATCTACATCAATAGGATTTTTATCAAATTTATGTTTCAATTGTCCTAAATCTAATCTACCTTTAAATGTAAACATCATTCCATGCCTTCCATTCTTTTGTGGATAAATAGAATCAAAAACATCAACTCCTCTTTCTATACACTCTAAAATTTGTTCAGGTTTTCCAATACCCATTAAATATCTAGGTTTATTTTTATTCAAATGTGGAGTAGAGACTTCAATCATCCTATACATTTCATCATTAGTTTCTCCAATTCCTAAACCACCAATAGCATTACCATCAAAATCAATTTCATCAATTGCTTTAGCACTTTCAACTCTCAAATCTTCAAAAGTTCCACCTTGTGTAATTCCAAAAAGTAAATGACTTGTTTTATGCAAATCTTTACACTGCTTACTCCATTTATGAGATTTAACTAAAGCTTCTTCATAATCTTTTTTTTCTTTTCCATATGCCAATACACAATCTAAAGCCATGATTACATCAGCATCAATTTTTTCACCAATCTCCATAGTTTTAGAAGCTCTCATAAAAACATCTTTTCCATGTGGATTCTTAAACATTATTCCATTGTTTGTAGTCTCTTCCAACAAATTATCTCTCAACATTTGAAACCCACCACAATCTGTAAAAATAAACTTATTATAATTCATAAAATTATGAACTCCTCCAAACTTTTCAAAAGTTTCTAAACCTGGATTTAAAAATAAAAGAAACGCATTACAAATAATTGCATCTGCTTTACTTAAATTATAATCATCTGAAGCAACAAACCTACCAACTGCCTTTGTAGCTACTGGCATAAAAAAAGGAGTTTCAACTTTTCTTCCTTCTCTTTCTAAAACACCGATTCTAGCATTCCCATCTTCATTTATCAAATTAAACATAACATTAAAAGAAAAAAGTCTATTTAAAAAACTTTTCAATTAGAAATATTTAAGAATTTCTCTTGGATCTTCAACTCTAGTAACTTTTTTTGGTAAACCTACAATATTTTGATTCCATGGCCTCTTCAACAAAAATCCTCTTTGAATATGTGCTAAACAAGAATCTAAATTTTCATAACTATCTTCAATCAAAACATCAACACCTAAAGCTTTACAAATATCTTTCTTACTTCCTCTACCTCTATCAATAAAAGGTAAATCTGCAAAATATGCATTAGATATTAATCCTGGGTGTAACCTCTCAATTTGATCTAATGTAGGATCTGTTTCAATTACAGACCTTGAAGTTACAACAACTAACTCATGTCCTTTTTTTCTTAAACCTTCATACAATTCTCTTGAACCTTCAACAGCTTTTACTTTTTTTAATAATTCACCACTAAAAAAGTCTAAAAAAACATCTTGTAATTCCTCTTGTTTTACACCAAAAGCTTTATCCATTTCATAATAAGAATCTAAATCTTCATATCTAACTGCATTTCCATTAATTCCATTAACATATTCTACAAAAGGTCTAAAACATTCAACCCCTACATCATCCCAATCTGTTGCTATTAACATTTACAAATATCTCCTAATATCACTCCAACCTTTTACTCTAATAACTCCTGTAGGTAATTTACTTGATTTATTTGAGCTTCCAATTCTTTGCCAAGGTCTATTCCAAGGTGCATCAAATAAATATACACATCTCTGTACAGCATGTTCACAAAGTAAAGCATTTTCAAATTGATCTTCTAATAATACATCAACACCTAATTCATAACAATATTCGTATTTAGATTTTCCTCCAATCCTAGGATCTCTAGAAGCAAAATATACATCATTAAAAATACCACTAAAATTTTTTTTAATCCATTTACCTGTAATTCCTAAAAGTTCTTCTCTTCTTGAAGTAATAATTACTAAATCATGATTGTTTTCTTTTAAATGTCTTAAAACATTCTTTGAACCAGGAATAACATCTCTATCTCTAAAGAATACAGAACTTTCATAAGCCATAATTCTTCTAGAAACTTCTTCATCTGTGACTACAGTACCAACACTCTCTAAAACTGTTTTATAACTAAAATGTCTAAATTGTTCTCTTCTTAAATGTGTTCCAAAATTAGCATTATGAAATAAAAGAAATCCTCTATTATAAGGAAAAATTACATCATCCATATCTACTCCAATCAACATACAAAAAAATAATTAAGAATTCCTTTATAAAATTTACCTAAATACAGAAAGCTTTAAATCTTCCAAAAACTAGACTAAAAAGATGGAAAAATTAAACTGGAAAATTTCTGATGTTGTAAAAGATCAAAATGAGTTCAAAAAAATACTAAATAACGTAGAAAAATCTCTTCCAAAATTTGATTACTATAAAAAAAAGCTATCTCCAAAAATGTCTACTAAAGATTTTAAAGAATTAATAGAATTTGAGGAAAAATTAGGAGAAAAATTATCTAGATTAGGAACCTATCTTTCATTAAAATCATCTTTAGATACAAAATCACAAGAAGTTATGAAATTAGAACCTTTATTAGAAGATTTTCAAATTAAAATATCTGACAAAGAAAGATCAATTTCACATTGGATTCAGGGTTTAAGTGAAAAAAATGTACTTGATGATAAAAATGCAAAAAGACTTTTTTCCTCATTACCTCAACACGAATATAATTTAAATTATTCTAGAAATAAAGCAAAACATACTCTTTCTGAAGAAATTGAGAGTATAATTCATAAAAAAGATATGTTTGGAATTAGTGTAATTCCAGAGTTATATGAAAAAGTTGTAACCAATTTCACTTTCAAATTTAAAGATAAAGAAATTGACAATGTTGCTGAAATCAAAAAATATTGGTTTTCTACAAATAAAAAAGACAGATATGATTCCTACATTTCTTTCCTAAACACTTACAAAGGTCACAAAGAAACAATTTTTACGGTTTATTCAGCAATAATTAAAGATTGGAAATTAGAACAAGGATTAAGGAAATATGAAACTCCAATTAATGTTAGAAATGTTGGCAACCATTTAGACGATAAAGTAATCAATACTTTAATCAAAACTTGTAAAAAAAACATTAATATTTACCAAGAATATTTTAAATTAAAAGCTAAATTTTTAAAATTAAAAAAATTAAATAGAACTGATCTTTATGCTCCAATAAAGAAAAAAGAAACAAAAATATCTTTAGAAGAAAGTAAAGAGATAGTTCTAAAAGTGTTTCAAGATTTTCACCCAGAGTTCTATAATAAAGCTCTAAAGCTATTTAATGAGTCACATATAGATTCACATCCAGATAAAAATAAAACCTCAGGAGCTTTTTGTATGTCCATTACACCAGAGATAACACCTTATGTTTTACTTAACCACACTGACACAAAAAGAGATGTAAGTACTTTAGCTCATGAATTGGGACATGCTATCCATGATTTATACACAAGTGATTTGCCACATTCAGTTTCTCATGCACCAATCCCATTGTGTGAAACAGCTTCAACTTTCTGTGAACTTTTACTTTTCGAATATTTACTAAAAAAATCTACTAAAGAAGAGAAGAAAACATTACTAATAGAAAAAATATCAGATTCATATGCAACAATAATAAGACAAATTTATTTTACAAAGTTCGAAATAGATGCACACAACAATATTCCAAAAGGTTACACTGAAGATGATATTAGTCAAATGTATTTAGAAAATCTTAAAGAACAATTTGGAGATTCTTTAATCATTCCAGATGCTTTCAAATATGAATGGCTTTATGTTTCTCACTTCTTTTACTACCCATTCTATTGTTATGGATATTCCTTTGGAGATTTGCTTTCAATGGCTTTATACCAAGAGTATAAAAAAGAAGGTAAAAAATTCATCCCTAAATTCGAAAGAATACTTTCATCTGGAGGTTCAGTTGATCCACAAGTATTACTAAAGAAAGAAGGATTTGATATTAGTAAAGATAAATTCTGGCAAGCAGGCTTTGATTTAATAAAAGAATGGTTAGAAGAGCTAAAAAAATTATCCTAAAAATATATAAACCATAATTTCTTTCTTTTATTCACAATGGAATCCACAATATCTATACAAAAAGCTATTGAGCAAAAGTCAGGCAAAGTTAAACTAAGAGGTTGGTGTTATAGAGAGCGTGGATCTAATAATTTAATATTCATAGTTCTAAGAGATTCTTCAAACATAATTCAATGTGTTCTTGAGAAAAAAGCAGTTTCTGAAGAGATTTGGAAAGATGCTAAAAAAATCAAAATTGAGACTTCATTAGAAATAGAAGGAACTATCAAAGAAGATGCAAGAGCTCCTACTGGCTTTGAAGTATTAATAGACGATATCAAAATAATTGGACTTTGTGAAAATTATCCTATTCAAAAAGATCTTAGTAAAGAATTCCTAGCTGACAAAAGACATCTTTGGTTAAGATCTAGAAAAATGACTTCAATTTTAAAAATTAGAAGTACAGTTTTTGGAGCAATTCATAATTATTTCAGATCTAAAGATTTTTATGAATATCATTCACCAATTTTTCAGCCAACACAAGCTGAAGGTGGATCTTCTGTATTCGAACTTCCATACTTTGGAAAAAAGATTTATTTAGCACAAACTTGGCAACTTCAAGCAGAGCCAGCAATATTTGCTTTAGAAAGGATTTACACAATTGCTCCATCATTTAGAGCAGAAAAATCTGTAACTTCTAGACACTTAACTGAATACTGGCATGCTGAAATGGAAGAAGCTTGGACTAATTTTAACGAATTACAAGATCATTCTGAAGCTTTAGTAAAAAATATTGTAAAAGAAGTTTTAGAGAAAAACTTAGAAGAATTAAAAATCTTAAACAGAGATCCAAAGTTATTAGAACCAACAGTTAAGAAAAAATTCCCAAGATTAACTTATACTGAAGTTTTAGAAGTTTTAGATAAAAAAGCTAATATGAAAGTAAAATGGGGAAAAGATCTTAGAACTAAAGAAGAGGACGAACTTTCAAAATTATATGATACACCAATTATTGTTACAAGATATCCAAAAGGTGTAAAAGCATTTTATATGAAAGCTGATCCTGAGGATGACAAAGTAGTTCTTGGTTTTGATTTAATTGGTCCTGAAGGTTATGGAGAATTAATTGGTGCTTCACAAAGAGAAGAAGATGAAAAGAAAATCATTGAAAACTTAGAGAAACAAGGTGAAGATCCAAAAGATTACGATTTCTATCTTGACACAAGAAGACATGGTTCTATTCCTCATGGAGGATTTGGTATGGGTGTTGAGAGAATGATTTCTTGGATTTGTGGTTTAGAAACAATTAAAGATGCAATTGCATTCCCAAGAACACCAGAAAGATTCCATCCTTAATTTTTTTTCTTTAATAAAAAATTTGAAAATATAATTGGTCTTCAGTTTTACACATTTCAGCAACAACTATATCTGCATCTATATCTTCACAATGTTTTACAAAAACAGAAACAGCTCTTAATTCTTTAATTCCAAGAACATTACAAACAGGATGGTTATTCAAAGAAAAATCATAATCTCCTCTATAAACATCAAAACTTATCCCTCTTCTACTCCATTTTGATGCAACATAAAATCTATCTTCTTCATTATAAAATTCTAATAATTCAGATTTTAAAGAAAATTCTCTACATGAATCTATTACCTTTTCTAAACCTACAATTTGTAAATAAGGGCTATCATCTTTCATCGGCATAGAAATTTATTTGCTATTTAAAAAGTAATAGTTTAAAAAAAAGTCAATAAAAAATTCTAAAATTAAAAGTATTATCAATCAAATCTACTTCACCAATAATTAAATCTTTATCTAATCTTCTACAATTTCTAACAAACATTGCAACAGCTCCAATTTCATCAGTACCAATTGCATTAGAAACAACATCAACAAGTAATTCAGATCTATTATCCCCTTTATAGATATCAAATGACAAATTATCATCATACCATCTTGAAGCAACATAAACATTTTCTTCTTCAGAATAAACTTCTAATAACCGATTATTTAGTCTTCTTAAATCACAGTTTGCTATTTTCTCCAAGCCTACCATTTTAAAATTTACTACGTGTTCATCCATTTTCTTAAATCCTCTATTTCTCTTTAAAAAATTTAATTATAATCAATTATAAATCTCATATACAAAATTATCTCCCTTATAACTAGGTACTACCATTACATCATGAATTCCTCTCTCTAAAACTTTTTTAGACAAAGTAATACTATTATCTACAATAGATGTTGCTTCTCTTCTTATCAAAGAACCATAATTTATTTCCTGAGTACTACCCCAAACTTCAAAATCTAATCTTTGCCAATCACCATCTTCTTCATCAATAGTTAATTTAGAAACTAAAACTAGACTTCTATTTTCATGATAACAAGTACTCAACTTTTCATCTAATAATTTACCTCTATAAACTTGTTTTTTTCTAAAACCATTATCACTTAAAATTTGTCTTAATCCATCTCCATTCATTTAGAATACCTCAAATAAAAATAAAAAAATTTAGAAGAAATCTATTCCTAGATTTCGACTCATGTTCTGTTGTTTCTGTTGTCTTGCAACTCCGCCTTTACCTAAAATGTAAGGTGAATTTACTCCAGTTACAATAGTCATAACTCTTAGCTTTCCTTTCATGTCTCCAGAAATTCTTGCACCCCAGATAACATTCGCATCCTCATCAAGAGCTGACGTAATCAAATCTCCAACCTTATTTACTTCGTCTAAGGTTAAATCATCTCCACCAGCCACATGAATCAAAGCTCCAGTAGCTCCTTCGTAAGTTACATCTAACAATGGATTTGATAAAGCTCTCTTAACTGCTTCTTCAACTCTACTTTGTGAATCACTTTCACCAATTCCAATAACAGATACATCTCCATTTGACATAATTGCTTTTACATCAGCATAGTCTAAGTTTACTAAAGATGGTACAGCAATAATTTCTACAATTCCTTTAATCATTGTTGAAATCAATTCGTTAGCAACTGCAAAAGCTTGTTGGATTGGTAAATTTCCTGCAATTTGTACTAACCTATTGTTGTCAATAACAATTACAGTATCACAAACTTCTCTTAGCTGTTGCAAACCATATTCAGCTTTTTCAATTCTAGCTCTTTCAATATCAAAAGGCATAGTAACTGCACCGATAACAATTGCTTTTTCTTCTTTTGCAACTTGAGCAACAACTGGAGCACATCCTGTACCAGTTCCTCCACCCATACCTGCAGTAATAAAAGCCATATCAGAACCTCTTAATAAATTTTTAACTTCAGACATTTGTTCCTTTGCAGCTTCCTTTCCTCTTTCTGGAAATCCACCACAACCAAGTCCTCTTGTTAAATCTCTACCAATAAGTAATTTTTTATCAGCCTCTACAAGATCTAAATGTTGTTTATCTGTATTCATAGCTACAATTTCTGCACCTTGAATACCTTTTTTAAATAACCAATTTGTGACATTACAACCTCCGCCACCACAACCAACTACTTTTATATTCGCCTGTCCTACTTCAGCTTCTGCTGAAGGAGTTTCTACATTTTTTAAAGCATCCTCAATTAAAGAACCAAAAACATTCATTTTTTTTCTTCCTCCATTTTAACTTAAGTTCAAAGTAGAAAGAAACTTTATAAATATTATTGTAACTCAAATATCTAAAGAACTATTTAACCTTCCCATTCTCTATATTCCAATGCTTTACATTGCAGCATATGGGCCAACAGAAGAATCACCATCTTCCTTGTTAATTTCTTCCTCTTTTTCAAGCAGGGCAAGGTTCTCTAAAAACCTTATAAACTTTTTCCGCATTCTTCTTATTTTGGCCTAAAAACTTTTTAAAGATATATGTTTTTTTAAGTATAGGTTAGTGGTAAAACTAAGCAAAGTATTATATAGTATCTAAAATTTTTTGATCTCATGATAATTGATTGCCATAGTCATATAGGATACGAAAATGAATATGAACATCAAAATCCTGAAGAGTTAATTCAAAAAATGAATGAAGCTGGAATAGATAAATCTATAATTTTTCCATTCGCTCCACATACAAAAAAAGGTTCCACATACGACGATAATGAAAAGATTTCAAAGATATGTGAAAGCAATTCAAAATTCATAGGTTTTGGAAGAATAAATCAATTAGATCCAAATGCTTTAGAAGAAGTAGACCACATAATAAAATTAAAATTAAAAGGGGTAAAATTCCATACATCTCATTGTAATATTACAAAAGCTAAAAAGATTTTAAAAAAATTAGATGAACATAAATTACCTTTAATTATTCACACTTCGCATCAAAAATGTACTTCGCCAATTAATTTAAGAAAAATAAAATATTCAGGACCGATCATTATTGCTCATGCAGGAAAAGATCATTTTAAAGAAGCAATAAATTTAGCAAATGAATTTGAAAATATTTACATTGATATATCAATTGTCAGTTTAGGTAAGGTACAATATATTATTAAAAATACAAATCCTGAAAAAATATTATTTGGTTCAGATTCACCATATTCACACCCAAAAATTGATATTCTAAAAATTAAATATGCTACCGACGATAAAACAATAAGAGATCAGATTTTTTCTAAGAATATTAAGAAAATTTTAAACATCTAAAAAACAAATTTTTGATCTTTTGAACTTTTTTCAAAAATCTTACTTGCAACAAAAAGATCTAGTTCTCCTAAACCTACTGCATTAAAATAAATATTTTCATCATCTCTCTCTCTTCCTTTTACATTTCCAGAAACAATATGTCCAATATCAGGATAAATATTCTCATCTTTTAATTTTCCTTCATGAAACATTAAAGCAACAGTTTGAGAATTTCTTTTTTTCACATGATGCCAATTATCATTAATAATTTTATCAGCACACAATAAAACTTCATCTTCATCTTCTCTTCCCCCTAAGGAGATTTTTGTAAAACCTTTCATTAACCATTCTTTTTTAATTATTGGACGAGGTGCTGTAGTCGCTGAAACAATAATAGGTACATCTTTACAAGCTGCTTCAATTGAATCTTTTGCAACAACTTTACAAGAAACTATTTTATCTAATTCTTCAGCAATTTCTTTCAACTTTGGATCTAAAGAAGTAATATTAATTTGTTCTAAACCTAAAACTGAAAGAGCTTTCACACATTCTTCCCCAATAGGTCCAGTTCCAATCACAGCAGCAACTTTATCTTCTTTTCTTGCTAAATATTTTACAGCTATTACAGCAGAAACTCCAGTTCTCACAGCAGAAATTAAAGTACCATCCATAATACAAAGAGGTAAGCCTGTTTTTTTATCATTCAAAAAAACTAAACTTGTCGACCTAGGAAGATCTTTTTTTAAATTTTCTAAATTAGATCCTAACCATTTATTTAAAACATATTTTTCTCCAATACAAACAATAGAATTAAATCTCCACTTCAAAGCTCTATCAAGTTCTAGAGAAACTTTAGAAGATTTAGTTAATTCCAAAGACTGAGCAATATATGCTTTTTCCCCATCATCAATCCTCTCGATATAATTGAAAATACCTAAATCAATCACATCCTTTTTTTTCAATAATACAACTTCCATAATAATTTATTAGTATCCTTGTAAAAGCCAAACAGGGTCATTTTCCCAAAGTTTCAATTTTTGTCCAATGCCTTTTTCCTTAGCTTTTTCATATAATTCTGAAGCCATAACTAAATCTAATTCACCTAAACCAACTGTATAAAAATGAATAGGTTCTAAACCTTCTCTTCCTGGAAGACTACCATTAATAACACTTCCAATATCACCATAGATATCCTTTTCAGATATTTTATCTTCATAAAAAGCTTTTGATAATATTAGCTCTCTTCTTTTCTTAATAGCACACCAATCATCACAATAAATTTTTCCTTCTTTAGCTGCCCTTACAGTATATTTTTGATCGATACCCCATCCACCAATATGAATATGTGTTGCACCTTCTCGAGCATCATCATCACGAACTAAAATTTCGTCATCTCTTGTAATTGCAGTTATTGAAACATCAGAATTTCTTACTACATCTCTTGAATTATCTAAAGCATAAACTTCAATACCAAATCTTTCAGATGCTTCTTTTGCAAAAGCCTCTCTATTTTCACGAGTTTTAGAATAAACAAAAACATCACCAATCATTTGTCCATAATTCTCTACCATTGCTTGTAATGAAGCTTTTGCCATAACACTTGAACCAATAATTCCAACATTATTTGGTCTATCTTGATGTCCTAAATATCTTAAACCCACTGCAGCATAACATCCAGTTCTAATAGCAGAAATTGCAGCTCCTTCCATCATTGCTAAAGGAACACCTGTACTTTTATCAGCCAAAACAATTGTTGCAATTGTTCTCGGTAAACCTATAGCTTTATTTGTTGTTCTTGAACCAACATATTTCATTGCACTATAGCTTCCATTTACAGCGACGAGACCATTAAATTTCCATTCTTCAGGAAGATCTAAAACTAATGCTACTTTTCCTGACCGGGATTTCCCAGTAGAGTGCCAAACTAATCCTTTTTCAACTGCTCTTTGAGCAAGTTTAAAATCTAATAAACCTACATTTACCAAATCTTCCTGTGATAAAAATGTTAAATCTTCCATTTCAGACTCCTTTTTTTTATTTTTCGACGAGAAATAGATAAAATCATTCTAAGTCTCCCTCCCAAAAGACACCAAAAATATAACTATCTTTTTGGATACTTATTACAACTTAGAAACTTATTTATAAATTTATTGTAAGTAAAATATATTTATAGAAAAAAATTTAAAAAATTAACTACAAACAACACCACATTTACAAGGTAGTTTTGGAGTTGCGGATTTCAAAGCTAATTTTACTGCATCCATATTTTCTTTATCAACATAAATACAAAAAATTGCTGTATTAGGTTTTAACTGTGCTGCAAGACCCATAGCTTTTCCAAAAGCTCTCTGCATACCTGTCTGCATTCTGTCCGCACCTGCTCCTGTAATCATTTTGTTTTCTCTAAGAATATGGTGTGGATAACTTCTAATTTGAAAATGATAATTTTTCCCTAAAGTTCTATTCAATTTTCTAACAACTGCAACTCTCGCAGATTCAATTGCATTATGTCTAACTTGAATTCTCTCTTTAGAAACTAACAAAATTTTATTGGTATATTCTTTTTTATTATTACCAAAATTAAATTTAACAACTTTACAAGTAGGAACTGATCTAATATAACCTTTTGTCTTATACTTAGACTTTCTAGTATATGCTCTTTTAACTTTTCTATAACATGCGAAAGATCTTAATCCTGCCATTTACATAACCTCTACTTTTTTACCTACACTCTGTCCTGGTAAACCTCTGTCAAGCATAATAGCTCTAACACATCCATTATTACCATGTGCAGCTCTAATTTCTCCAACAATCTTTTTACCAGATTCTGTAGTATAAACTATTTTTTTACCAACTAATTTTGTTGCTTTCTCTCTATTATCTGAACCTTCTACACCAATAATCATGTGTTTATTGTTCTGTCTTGTTCGACTTCTTCTATAATTGTGAATTAAACCTTCCATATTAACTCTATTTCCTCTCCAACGATATCTTTTACTGCCTCAAAGAACTGAGGTTTGATTAATCTGTTATGTGGCAATTTTACATCCTTTAAATATTTTTCGAACTCATTAACATTACTTTTTTTCACATTTACCATCATTCCATCCTTTGAAATCTGTCCAATAAAGACTTCTTCCCTCTTAGATGTGTCTTTTACAACAAATGCTACTTTCTCTAATAACACTAATTCACCCTGTTTCTTGCCATAATTAAACGGAATCTTGAATTTACTATATTTTTCAACTCTCTTTCTATCAAGAACACTCATCATCATTCTAACAAATTCTCTTGCTTCTCTTCTAACTTTGTTAACTTCTTGCTTGCTTAACTTTTTTGCATCATAATCTTTCTTTGCTTTAATCACTGCATTCAACATTTTATGATATTTTAAAGAGATTTTTTCTTCATCACAAACATGTTTTTTGAACAATTCAGGCAATTTTGCAACAGTAATTCCTTTAACATCTTTTTCTTGAAGTAAGTCTCTTACAAGATTCAAACAAGTACTATGAACATCTACAATATTTTCTTTTTCATTTCTTTCTTCAATAGCTTTGAACAATTCTTTAATTCTTGCTAAATAATCTCTACAATCTTTAATCAAAGTATCAACTTCAGATCCTGAAATTTCTTTCAATCTTTTATGCTCGATATCTTTGAATGTACTTCTAATTTTTTCCAAAATGTCAACATATTTTTGTTCTAACATTTTTTCTTTTTTAACATAAATTTCTTCCATCAACTTAACAGCTTCTTTAGGTGTTGGAGGTGGAATACCATAAAGCATAAGAGCAGCTTGTGTTGGATTCATAACTGCATAGAACAAATCTTCTCCAACTACACTCAATAATTTATGTTTTGTTCGATCTAATAATTTATCTCCAACGTCCATATTCATATCAATTGCTTCAGGTGAAGGTTTAATTCTTCCCATCTGTAAAAGTAATTTCCAAGGCATAAAAACACCTCTATCATAGAGAGGAACTCCATCTCTAAGCATTGTAAATATAACTGGATTTGCATCTTTCAAATTTTCCCAGAAATCTGTCAAGATATAAGTTTGAATATGGAAATCAGCTTTAACTCCTGTTTTCTTTCCTGCTTCGTGTCCATAATTAATAATAATTCCTCTTAGTCTATCTCTTAATTCAAATCTAGACATAGATTTAACATCAGTATCGTCAATAACAATAGCTACATCAATATCATTTGGTGCTGCATCTCCTCTAAACAAACTACCAACTGCAATATAACTAACAACATATTTTTCGAATTTCTGAACAACCATATTTCTATGTAGCTCAGCAACTTTCAAAGCAGATAATAGTCCTCTATCGAACAACAAACCAGAATGAGCTACCATTTTGATAACATCATATTTAGCATCATAACAAGCATCTTTTAATTCAGAAATCAAAATTACTTGAGGTTTTAGATTTTTATCTAATTCTTTAGCAACTTTATTAGTAGCATCTGTTAACTTAACAATTAACTCTCTTCGAGTCATCTTTTTAACATCACCATCATCAACTAAAACTAATAGAGGTACTTCCTCAGGATTTTGTTTAGCTGGTGCCGCAGGAACTCCAGGAAGACCTTGAGCTGCTGGCATTGGTGGCAAAGGTGGTAATATAGCAATTCCAGTAATATATTTGTCAAAATTCTTTAAACATTCTTTAATAAATTTATCAATATTTTTCTTATTATCATCATACTTTTTTTGATATTCAGGACTCAAGGGAGGTAATTCTTCACCAGGTTTATTTGCCCCAATTTCCTTTTTCTTAATTTTTGCTTTAGAAGCCTTTTTCGCTGCCATTTTTACATTACTTTGATTTAAATTTGCCTTTATAAAGCTTTCGCCTAACACTGATATCCTAAATTTACAATAGCTTCTTCCAAATTTCTAACAGAAACAGCCATATCAAATCCATTGATTATATCTCCAAAACAAGATTTAGGTATCCAATATTTAACTCCAGAAAGATCTTTATCTATTTCAAATTCTGAGGAATCAAAATATAACTGATTTTTAAGAGCATATTTAATAATTTGATCAGAATCTGGAGTTGATAAACCAGTACCATCAAAAGCTAAATTTAACATTTCACTAATTTGAGCAGCTGTATAAGCAAATTCCCCAATTTGTCTTCTTATCAATAAAGAAGTTCTTAAAGTCATTCTATCTGGCATCATTTTCTTTTTGAAACATCTAAAGCTAATTCTTCCAATTTATTCAAATTCCACCGAATAGAATCAGATTTTTTCCGTAATTCCCCATTTCTTAAGTTAAACTTCAAAAATTCCCCATAAAGTTCTTCAACAAAATCTCTAATTTCTAAAACAGAATCAAAATTTTTCTTAATAGAATCTTTTACAGCTTTTCGAACTAATTCTCCAGCCAGATCACACAACCCTAACAAATATTCTTCACTATTTACTTTCAATTCTTCTCTATTAGGAATCCTTTTTTCATTTACAAAATAATAATAAGTTAAAGCTTCAACATATTCTTGAGCAGCAGTATTTGCGATTCCAATTTTACAGTTTCTACCTAATTTTGAAAATAATTCCCTCATTTTATCCAAAGAAACTTCATCTCCTCTATGTAAACCATAAATAATCATTTTTGATTCTCTAATGATGTCTCTAGACAATAAAATTACTTCTTCTCTCTCTAAATCTTTATTTTTTAAATCCTCTTGGATTTTACTAAATTCTTCTTTATTTAACATGAAAAAAAGAAACAATGTTTCTTTTATAAAGCTTTAGATTTCTATTATTCAAGCTCTATTTTTTTATAAACTTAAAATGAAAAGTATAATTAGAAGTGGTAAGAAAAAAAAGAATTCCTACAGAAAATAAAGAACAACTTTTCTATATTTTAAACAACCTTACAAGAATTGAAGGTGATAAAAATGAATGTGGATTATTAATTGGTTATGGAGTAATCAAAGCACTATATTCTCAAGAACTTGAAGAAATTACTCCACAAGAAAGAAAGTTATCTGAAATTAGAGCAATTTATTCAACATTAAAAGATTCTACAACTCAATGTAGAATAGAAAACACTTATTTTGCAATTGCTGAATTAATGCAAGATTTACCAAAAGGACATATTGACGATTTATTAGAAAATATTGATCCGAACAAAAAACTTCTTCGTGAAATAGTTTCAAATACCAGTTTAACTTCAGACAGATTAAGAAAAATAGGTCTTGAATTATTAGATGAGATTATTTCGGAAGGACCATATCAGAGAACAATTGATGCATTAACAAATAATTATACTACAATAAAAGATACTTTTTTAGGAAGATAACAACATGAAACAATACCACCACATATTTTTAGCATTACCTGATATCTACAGAGATGCAGGACCTTTTGCATTAAAAGAATTAGCAAGTAAAACAGAAGGTAGAAGAAATCTCTTAGTTCTTCCAGCAGCTTTTGATAAAATTATGAAAGAACATCAAGGTGGCAGAGTTACAATCAGTGATTTAGAAAAAAAAAGCAGACCAGGTTCACAACATCTCTTAAGTAGAGATGAAGTAAATAAATATGTTAACGATAATCCTGAAACAAATGAAAATGTTCTAACTATAAGATACAGTGATAGTTTAGACATTGCATATCAAAGAGGACCTTCAATAAATGAAATTACAGACCGTAGAGTTGAAGAGCTTCTTACAAACATAAAAAAAAGATGGAATATTAATGAAACAAATTATCCTAAACTAGTTACATCAAATTCTTCAATGCATTTAAGATTTAGATCAATGGGATTGGTAACAGAATTACCAGGTTTTCTAACTCCAGGATCTGATACAGTTCATGAGGGTTTAATTTTAGGAAATGAAGCTCTTCAATCAGAATTACAACAAAATCAAGGAAAAATATCTGCTGAAAAAGCAAGAGAAATATTAGAAAGAGAAAAAGAATTATTTGCAAACCAATTTGTTTATTTCCGAGGACATAAGAAAGAATATGCTGTAGTAAAAGGAGATATTGTGAGAAACAAATCTGGATCAAGAATCATCCAAATTGACAATTTAGAATTAAGACTTTTAAAACCTAAAGAATATAGTAGAGACGTACATATAGGTCAACATTTTCAAGAAAGTTTATTTGGAATTAGGCCAAGAGATATGGAACAATATTTAGCTTTACAATATGGAATATTAAATCCCAATGTTGAATTATTTTTCATTTGTGGAGGACAAGGATCTGGAAAAACAATTTTAAGTTATCCAGGAGCAGTTGAACTAATTTTAAAATATAACGAACAATATAACAAAAGAAGAAAATTACCTAAAGATCAAAAAAGTTTTTATGAAAAACTATTAATTACAAAACCAACAGACATTATTGGTGGTCGAAGTAGAGAGATGGGTTTTTTACCTGGAACTTTATATGAAAAAATGCTTCCTCATCTTGCACCATTTGAAGATGCTCACAATAAAACAACTCTTTCAAACCATTTAGATTTTGAAGACATGTTTAGGCATGGAAAAAGAAGTAGTAAGTTTGGTCCACGAAGAGGATATAGTGGAAAAATTGAAGCTAGTAGAGGAAATGCAGATCTTCCAGAAGGACATGCAATTACTTTTGAAAATATTGGATATATTAGAGGTAGATCAATTAGTGAAACAATAATGATTGTTGATGAAGCACAAAACTTCACACCATATGAAATTAAAACTTTAATTGAAAGAACTGCTGAAAATACAAAATTAATCATTCTTGGTGATCCTTTACAAGTTGACAGAGGAACAATAGAAAGAAATGGTATAACTTGGGCAATGGCAAATTATCTTCAACAACCTTACTGTGGTGGAATATATTTACCAAACAATTACAGAAGTCAAATGTCTGATGATGCAAGAGGCTTATTTGCTTTTAGTGATGGTTCTTAACCTAAATTATATCTAGAAACAGTTTGAATACCATTACTACCTTCAAGACTTGAAAATCTTGAAACAAATAGCATACTTTGATGAAAATAAACAAACCTAGATTCAACTTTAACATTATTCATAAATTTATCAAACCTATTTAATTGTCTTCTTGCACGTTTAATAACTTTAGGCCGAGGATATCTCCCATTACCATCTTCAGTAGATTTAATTTCATATGAAACAACTGTTAATTCGTCTCTTCGAGTATAAAATTCAATTAAATCAACTTCACCATTAATAGTAATTTCATCTCCAAGTCTATTTTTTATTTTAGTTACAGGTACAAAATCAGGAAAATATTTTTCTATAACATAAATCCCTTTAGGATATTCAAAAAATGGATATAAATCAGAATCTCTTCCTGATAACTTCACAATTAACTTATCTACAAGTCCATCATGAATTGCATCCTTTTTAGATCTTTTCAGATCAAAATAACTAAAAACATTACCCATAAATTAAATAAAAAACAAATCCTTTTTAAATTCTTGTGTTCTTAATAAAAAACAATGGAACCATTTATACATGCAATCATTCCAGCACTAATTTTATTAGCTATATTCCCAAATCTTGACAAAAAGTATATTTTCTATTTATTACCTTTAGTTTGGGTTTTAGATTTAGACTTATACATTTTTGAAACTCACAGATTTTTATTTCACAATTTCCTTTTCATTTTCTTATTAGCAGGAATAATATATTTAATTTGGAACAAAAAAGCTTTCCTAGTTTCATTATTTTATGGGATTTCACATTTAATATTTGATCTTTCATATCCTGGAGTAGCTTTCTTTTATCCAATTTATCAAAAAAGTTTTTTCATTACAACAAAGATTCAAAGAACAACAGAATGGATTTTAGATTTTTCCTTTGGCTCACTAAGTCCAGAAGAATATGCACAGTTTGCAATAGAAGAAGGAATATCTACATACTTCAGTGAACAAGCCTTACTAATTTTCTTACTAATAGGAATTATTTTAATAATTAAATATAAAAAAGAATTACTTCACAAAGTCTTTCCTAAAAAGTTCAAAAATTAACATTCTTTTTAATAATAATCTACCCCAACCTTCTTCAAATTTCCAACCACAATATTTAAACTTCATTTTATCTACTATTTTTCTAGAAGCAGGATTTTTAGTACTAACATCAGCAGTAATCCTTTCTAATTTTATTTCCATAAAACCAAATTTCAAAATAATATCAACAGCTTCTTTCATTAAACCTTTACCCCTGTAGTTTTTTCCAATCCAATATCCTAACTCAGCTTCTTTTTTCTTCCAATCAACATCCATCAAACTAATTCCACCAATAACTTTTCCAGTTTCTTTAAATTCAATACCAAGTAAAAAACTTTTTTTATTTTTTAATTCTAAATTCGAAAGGTCAATAAAATCTTCTGCATCTTGTAGATTATAAGGATATGGGGCTCTAGTAAATTGACTAATCAATTTTTCATTTATATTTTCTTGAAGAGATTCAGCATCAGATTTTTTAAAAGACCTAACATTTATTCTTTTTCCTCGTAGAACTAAACTCATTTTTCTAACCTCTTCAAAATCATCATAACTTTCTTACCATCAACTTTCCCTCTAAACTTCTTCATCACTTCACCCATAAGAGCATTAATTGGCGCACCTTTATTTGCTTTAACAATCTTCTTAACTTCTTTCTCTAAATCATCATCACTAATTCCTTTATACTTACTCAAATCAGCTTTTCCATTTTTAAGAATATCAACTAAAACTTCTAACACTGCACTCTTTCCAATTTTTCCAGAATTCAAATAGCCTAAAACTTCTCTAAGATCTTTTTCTTTCAAACCTTCTAGATTAAATCTTTTCTTAATTTCCTTAGGGTGCTTAACTAAAATATCAACTAAAATTTTACTATCAACTTTTTTATATTCTTTAACATAACTTGCAAAATCAATTTCACTCTTAACAATAATTCTTGCATCTTCTGCACTTAATTTAAATTCTTTTTCAAATCTTAAAACTTTATCATCAATTAATTCAGGTAAAACAACTGCATCCAACATTTTCTTTGTAACTCTTATAACAGGAACATCTGTTTCAGGATACATTCTTTTAGCACCAGGCATTGGTCTTGAAAATTTACTAATGCCATTTGCTTTTACATCTCTAACATGACTTTCACCATTTTTTTCCTTTTTTTGTCTCTCAATTTCAGCATCAATAACTTTAACCATATATTTTAACTCTTGAAAACCTTTTAATTCAACTCTAGGATGTCCTTTAATAGAAACATTAACATCTTGTCTAATTGTACCAATCCCTCTTTTTACTTTCCCTGTACTCCTTAACATCATTCCAATGATTGAGGAAACTTCTTTAGCATGTTCAGCATCTTTAATTGAAGGATCTGTAGCAATTTCTAACAATGCAACACCTAATCTATCTAACCGATACTTAACAATGTGTTCTTTTTCTTCTAATTTCTGTGCAGCTTCTTCTTCTAAAAAAACACCTTCTATTCCAACTCTACCTTTACTTGTTTCAATATAACCATCACTTGCAATTAATCCTGTTCTTTGAAAACCTGAAACATTACTTCCATCAACAACAGTTTTTCTCATAAAATGTATTTCATCAACAACCTTTGCATTCAATAATTTAGAAACTTCCAAAGCAATTTCTAAACAATCTTTATTCAATTCATGTGGAGGCTCATCATCATATTCCACTAAACAACTAGAACTTGAACAAGCTTCATACTGAAAAATTTTATCTTTTTTCATTTCATAAGCAGCAGCCTGATCTACCTTACCAGTTTCTCCAGCAGCAGCCCTTAATTTCCTTTCAAAGAATACATCAGCTTTATTTGGATCATGTACAACAGCTGGACAATCACAAAATAATTTCTTACCTTCTAACTGTTGATGAATTTCAATTCCAGCTTTAAATCCTAACTTCTTATAATCCATAATAAAAAAAGAAGAATTACTATTTAATAAACTTTCTTAGTGATCAGCTAATTTTCCACCAATCAAAGCCTTAAGTTCATCAACTTTTTCCTGAACTAAGCCCATATTCTTAGCTTCCAAATTTAATCTTAATAATGGCTGAGTATTAGAAGTTCTTACATTAAATCTCCAATCATCAAAAGTAACACTAATCCCATCTAAATAATCAATTTCTCCAGAATTATATTGATCTTCAATTTTTCTTACAACTTCTTTACTATCTTCAACAATAAAATTAATTTCTCCACTAATAGGATAATTTTCAAAATAATAATCCATTATCTCAGATAATTTACCTTTTTCATTTAAAATCTTAAGCATCAACAAAATTGCCAACATTGAGCTTTCTGCAAAACTATTTTCTCTAAAAAAGATATGTCCACTACATTCAGCAGAGAATATAGAATTACATTCTCTCATTTTAGCTTTTATTAAAGTATGACCAACATTTGTTCTAGCTGCTTTTGCGCCATTATTTTCAATAGCTTTTACAGTAGCCCAAAAATATCTTGGATCATGTGCAATAGTTTCAATACTTGCATCACCACACTGTTTCAAAATAAAATCTGTCATTAAAGCTGCAAAATAATATCCTGGAATATATCTTCCTTTATCATCAATAAAAAATACTCTATCACTATCTCCATCCAAAGCAATACCAATATCAGCATTTTCTTCAATAACTTTTTTCTTTAAATCATCAGTATTACTTTCAATAAAAGGATCTGCTACATGGTTTGGAAAATTCCCATCTAAATCCCAATACATTTTAACTACATCAAAATCTAAATTGCTCAAAACTTTATCAAACATAAAACTACCCATTCCATTTCCACTATCCACAACAATCTTCATTTTTTTCAAACCTGAAAGATTAGCAAGTTTAAAGACATGTTCTCTATAAAAATTCCAATAATTTACTTTTTTCATTTCACCTTTTTCTTCATTTACTTTTCCTAAATCTGTTAAAGCTAAATCTCTGATTTTATCTAAACCAGTCTTCAAACCTAAAGCTTTAGCTCCTTTCAAAGAAATTTTCATACCATTATCTTTCCCAGGATTATGAGAAGCTGTAATAATAATAGCTGCATCTATATCTTCAACAAATGCAGAAACAAAATATGTTAATTCAGTACCACATAAACCTAAATCTCTAACTTCTACACCTTCATCAATTAAACCTTTTGATAAATTTTCAAAAAGAATTGGACTAGAAACCCTCATATCTCTACCAACAGCCACAATTTTCACTTTTAATTCTTTAGCTATTGCTCTTCCGATTTTATAAACAAACTCTTCGTCCCAATCTTTATTCCATTCACCTCGAATATCATAAGCTTTGAAAATTTTTGGATTAGCTATCATATCATCTCAAAATAATAAACTAGTTATAAATCTTTTGCAATAATAATCAAGAAAACAATTTTTGATAATTCATAAAAATAGAATTTTCTACTTCTTCTTCACTCATTCCTTTAATCTCAGCTATTTTTCTTACAGTCTGTTTTACATTTCCAGGTTCATTTCTTTTCCCTTTTTCAGCACCCATATATGGGGCATCTGTCTCAGTTAAAATCCTGGTAATAGAAATTTTTTTCACTAATTCTTGAAATTCTTTATTTGTAATAAGTCTTGGAGGAATAGAAAAATAAAATCCTAATTTCTCAGCTTCCAACCCAACTTCTAATTTTCCACAATAACAATGCATAACTACTTTTTTCATATTTTTTTCTTTTAAAATTTCAACTACTTCCTTCTCAGCTTTCCTAGAATGGACTAAAACAGGCAAATCCATTTTCTTTGCCAACCCTAAAAATTCTTTAAAATATTTTATTTGCTTTTCTTTTTCTTCATAAGTAAAATCTAAACCAATTTCACCAATTGCAATTATTTTTTGTTTAGCAATAAACTTAATTTCTGCTTCAATATCCTTCTCATCCATTTTTACAATATCATAAGGATGAATTCCTAAAGCTACTTTCACTTTAGAAAACTTTTTACCTAATTCAATTGTTTTCCTATTATCTTCAACATTCATTCCATTATTTATAATAACTGCACAATTAGAATTCTCAATTACTTCTTCAATATCTTCATCAAATTTTTTATCTGTAATATGTGTATGTACATCAATTAACATTTTTACTCCAACATAATAAAGTGTCCATCTCTTGAAACAAACACAGTTTCTCCAAGTTTATATCCCATCTCTACACCTAATTCAGCTAAAGGCATCAATCTTGTAACATCACCTTGACAAGGAAGCAAATATTTAGGGTTCAACAAATCAATTAAATCTCTATGATCTTCTCTAGCTAAATGACCAGAAGCATGAATATCTTTAAACATTCTCACACCTCTTTGTCTTAACTTATTTTCTTGAACTTCTCTATTAGCAATATTAATTGCAGCAGGAATTGTTTTACAAGCATAAACTACATGATCTCCACCCTGAAATTTATAAGGCAAATCACCAAAAGCCATCCTTGTTAAAATTGCTCTTGGTTCTCCTTGATTACCTGTACAAATAACTAAATATTCTCCAGGAGATTTTTGAATTTCTCTTAATTTACTTCTAACTTCTCTTCCATATTTTACTAATTCAACATCTTTTGTAAAATTAACTAAACCAATATTTTCAGCAGCTGTAATATATTTATTCATTGATCTACCTAAGACAACAATTTTTCTTTTCATTTTCTTAGCAGCTTCAATAACTTCTTTTATTCTAGCAATCTGTGAAGCAAAAGTTGTAACAATCACTAATTTACCTTTATTGTTTGTATGCAAAAGAACGTCATTAACTAATGTTTTTGCAACAGATTCTGAAGGAGTTTTAATATCAAGATTAGAATACAAAGCATCAACAATTAATGCTAAAACACCTTTTTTACCAATTTCTTCTAATCTTTTATAATTTGGTTTTTTTCCTAATGTAGGAGTATTATCTAATTTGAAATCATTTCCATAAATTATTGCTCCTTTTGGAGTATGTAAAATGGCAAAAACTGTTCCTGGTGTAGAATGTGTTACATGAACAAACTCTAAAGTTAAATTTTCAGATAATTTTACTTTACTATTTGAATTCAAAACTTTCAAAGGCTGTTTTATACTAACTTTATCATCTCTTGTTGTAACTTTCAAAACTTCAATAGTATAAGCAGAGCCATAAATCGGACATTTATATCTCTCAGCTAAATAAGGCACAGCTCCGATATGATCTAAATGACAATGTCCTAAAACAATAGCTTTCACTTTACCTTTCCATTTTTTTATAACAGAATCATCAGGCACAGCACCAGCATTAATCAATTGTTCTCTTGTCAAATCTGTTTTACTAGTTTCTTCTTCTTGTAATCTAATGATTGAAGGAATATGAAATCCCATATCAAATATAACAACTTCATCTCCCACTCTAACAGCAGTCATATTAGCTCCAATTTCAGAATAACCGCCAACTGTACATATTTCAATATCCATACTTCTCTAAAATATAATTTTCTTTATATAATTATCTAATCCTACCAAATTTCAGAATTCCACCAACATGCACTCTATCCCCTTTTCCAACAGGTAGCTCAAGAATATACTTAGCCTTTTTTTCAGGCTTATGAAACAAAGTAAATGGTTTTACAGCCCTTTTTATATCAACAACTCTATAATTCTTATCCAACCAAAATATATCCAAAGGATAAAACACAAAGAACATATGAATGCTACTTCCAACTATACTTTCACTCAAACCTTCTAGAATAGCCCCTTCTTTTTTCCTAGAAAACATCAAACCCCTAAACCTTGTAAAAAGATTATCACAATATTTCACTCTCTTACCTAATAAAATATTACCATACTTCACACTACATCCTCTCATAAATATAGCTAAGTCAAACTTACTAATAAACCTTCTGCAAAGCAATAAGTTTTAAAAATATAAAAGAATTAATTTATTCTATGAGCATAAAAAATCTAAAGAATTCAGTAAATAGGCTTCAAAATAACTTAATTAGTTCCCTTTACTACAAGGACAAGGATGAAAAAGGCCTAAGATTAAGAAATTATGCTTCTTTAGCAAAATCAAATTTAAAATTCATTGAAGAAAACTTTTGGAAAAGTTCACAAGAAATAAAAGATGTTGATGAGAGATTAGAATTTTCGGTTTTATTACACAGATTAAAAATAACTGGTGATATTAAAGAAATTTTAAAAATCAGTTCAGAAATGGAAGAGATTTTAAAAGAAACTGACAGTAAAAAAGATCTTAATTTTAAAATTCCAAGAGTTCATGACGATGTAAAAGGAGAACTTGTTGCCGACATTGAAGAATTAAAAATTTGTTACAATGCAAAATGTTACAGGAGTTGTATTATCATTTGTGGTAGACTTTTAGAAATTGGTCTTCATAGAAAATATTTTGAGACTACGAATAGGGACATCTTAGAAACAAACCCCGGAATTGGTTTAGGTAGTTTAGTTGCAAAATTAATTGAAAAGGAAGTGAAATTAGATCCAGGTTTAACTCAACAGATTCATTTAATCAACAATGTTAGAATCTTTTCAGTTCATAAAAAACAAAGACCATTTTATCCTTCAAAATCTCAAGCTCATGCTACAATCCTTTTCACTTTAGACATTTTAGAAAAACTTTTTTAAACTCCTAAGAATTCTAAACCTACATGCCATTCGCAGTAACACATGTATTAATAACAATAATCATAATTGACTTATTCAGAAAGTTAGTTCTTAAGAAAAAAAACTTCCCATTACATTTGGTTTTAATCGGGGGTATTGCTGGACTTTTACCTGATATTGATGTTGCAGTATTTTGGTTACTACAAACTTTTTCTAATGTAGGTCTTGAAGAAGTTCACAAAATATTCACACACTCTTTAGTAATCCCATTAATCATTTTCATAGGATCACAAATTACTTTGAAATGGAAAAAAATATCACAACCACTTTTAGTAATTAGTGCTGGATATACAATTCACTTACTTTTAGATTCAATATTTTATTTATCCCCTTTATTTTATCCATTTTCAAGCACAATGTTAGGAATCAATTTATTGTCCAGGATCAGTTTTGATACTTCTGTATTATACATGAGCATTGATGCTGTTATTCTAGTTTTATGGTTAATTTATGAATGGAAAGCAAAAAACATTAGGGACTACATATGAAAATAATTTTAGATCCAAAAAAGAGTATTGAAGAAAATGCTACAAGATATTATGATAAATCTAAAAAAGCAAAAAGAAAACTTGAAGGATTGAATGTTGCAATTGAAAACACAAAGAAAAAAATCTTAAAACTTGACAAAGCTAAACCAAAAGAAAAAGAAAAACTTGAAGATGCTCCCGAAAAAAAATGGTATATGAAATTTAGATATTTTACTTCATCTGATGGATTTTTATGTATTGGTGGAAGAGATGCTACTACTAACGACATAATTGTCAAAAAACATGCAGATAAAGGAGACTTAGTTTTCCACACAGAAATGAGAGGTTCGCCTTTTTTCATAATTAAATCAGAAGGAAAAGAAATCCCACAAAGCACAAAAGAAGAAGCTGCAATTGCAACAGCTGCATTTTCTAGAGCTTGGAAAGAAGAGTTAGGCACAGCTGAAGTTTATTCTATACAACCTGATCAAGTTAAAAAAGAATTAGGTTTACCAAAAGGTTCATTTATGATTCATGGTAAAAGAGAATACTACAAACCTGTAATAAAACTTTATGTTACATTAAACAAAGAAAAATACTTAGAATGTACACCAATAAAATCAGAATTCACATTAAAATTTGGAGGAAAAATTTCAGACTGTGCAAAAGCAATAAGAAAACAAATGTCTTTTAAACACAAAATAAATTATCCTCTTGATGATGTTATCAGAATACTACCTGGAGATTGTTCTTTAGAAAATTAATCCGGATCTGGGAGGATTTGAACCCCCGACCTATTCCTTAGGAGGGAATCGCTCTATCCAAGCTGAGCTACAGATCCATATAATAAAAGAAAAAATAATTACTTTTAAGCTTATCCTTTGATATAAATCTTTTTACCAGAATCCATAGCACTAAGCAATTTTGCACCAAGCTCGCTTTTCTTATTCACTTTAACTTCACCTTTCTTACTTGATGTTGATGTAAACAGAAACTCATCCTCGATAAAAAGATCAACCATTTTTCCTGCTGCACCTATATTAAAAATAAGACTTGTTCCTCTTTCACTAGCTTGATATCCAATTCTTTTCAATTCTTTCCTTGAAGTATCTTCTAAAGCTGCAACATCAATTTTAATTCCTAATTTCTTTTCAATCGCTGTAATATTTACACCTTTAGTACCAATAATTTTTGCTTTGTCTCTCTTTGGCACATAAACTCTAACTTTATGTTCACCTAAAACTTCAACTTCAGCAGATTTACTATATCTGCCAAATTCACTTAAGACTTGTTTTTCTGCTAAAGCTTTCATAGGTGTTTTTCCAGATTCTTTTGTTACAGGTATAACAACTGTTTCTTCACCATAAGAATATATTTCAAACATTAACTTCTGACTTACCAGATCTCTAATTTCAATAACTGGTCTTGCTAAATCTGCTTCAATCATTCCTGAAGGAACTTTCACAACCATTTTCAAAACAAACACTTTCCCAATTTTTCCATCTTTAATAAAAATAATTGTATCTAAAACAGAAGGAATCATTCCAACTTCCATTCTTCCAATAAATCTTTGAATAGTATCAATAGGTGAAGCTGCGTGTAAAACTCCAATAACAGAACTCCCACCTAATCGAATATCAATATACAATTGAAAATCAGGAGAATCTCTCATCTCATCAAAAATAACATTATCAGGTCTTGACAAAAATAAGATATCATGTATTTCTTCACTTGTTCCAAAGTTCTTAGAGTACTGAGTAATATCATCTCCTAACATCAAATCTCTTGGAGACTCTAAAGTTTTTGTAACCCTTCCACTCTTTGCATATTCTTCAGCTAATGCAGAAGCAAAAGTACTTTTACCAGAACCAACTTCTCCAGAAATAATAATCCCAGAAGACCTTTCTTTAATTCTTTCCATAACTTTTTCAGGAATATCATATTTATCTAAATCTAATTTCACTAGTGGCTTAACAGCAGTTAATTCCAAAGCATCAGACACAGGTGGCCTTACAATAACAACTCTATAATCCTTATACTGTACAATTGTACTATTAGCTCTTGAAATTTCAATAAAAGATCTTTCATCTTCTTCAGTCTTTTCAATAATTTCATCTACAATTTCTTGTAACCTTGCATTATCCATTATTTCTTCTTCTAATTTTTCCAAAGACCATTCACCAGGATGCCCTTTTTTCCCATAAGGATAAGTACCTACTCTCAAATGCACAGACATAGTGTGCTCATCAAAGAATTTTTCAAGCGCTAACATAAAATAACTCTAGATCTCACAATATTTAAAGTTTCTGTTAGAATAAAACTTATTAATACAAAAGAATCATTCAACAAATATGAAATTTAACTATAAAAAAATAATTGGAGCTAGTTTGTTAATTTGGATTGTTCAATCAATCATTATTATGTTAACTTGTGGATGGCTCTTTAGTTGGGTTTATGAAATTGACCCGATTATTTGGAAAGACATGGCAGCAATGTTTACATTGACAAATACAATAGGAATGTACAGTATTAGTTTAATTGGAGCATTTTTATTCGTAATAGTATTCAACATATTATACAAAGGAATTCCAAAAAAAGGTTTAGAAAAAGGTTTAGTATACGGATTTTTAGTTTGGTTAATTGCTCCATTAGTTGGAATGGCCTCAATGCCTTTTTACATGACCATTTCTTGGATTGTAATAATATACTGGCTAATACAAGCTTTAGTACTATACATAATTAAAGGTGCAATTGTTGGATACATCTTTAAAAAATAATTTTTTTTATTTTATATTTTTCTTCCAACAACTAAGAAAGCAGTATGCCCTAACATATCAGATTTTGGTCTAACTTTTCTTCCTTGAAAAAACCATTCTCTCTCTATTAGTTCAACAACTTTATCCACATAAACCCCTTCAACTCTTTCAGTAAAATCCATAACTTGTTTTATAGTTGGCACATATACAACAAATGTCCCACCATTTTTCAAACAACTAAAATCAACTTTCCAAGGTTCAGGTAAATCTAAAGTAAGTGCATCAACATTTTTTTCATCAATCCCTTCATAAACATCTTTTTCTTTCAAACTAACATTCTTTGCATCTAAGAATTTAATATTTTTCTTAGCAATTTTCAAATGATCTTTTCTCATTTCATAACTAACAACTTTCTTTGCATATCTTCCCATTACACAAGCTAAAACTCCACAACCTGCTCCTGCATCTACAACTAAAGAATTTTTATCAACACCTGAATGAATTAAAATATAACCTAAATCTTTCAAAACTAAAGTTTGTGGTCCTCTTTTAATCTTTTTCAACTGATCAAGAAAATTAGCATCATAAATAAAAAAATCATTTCCAGTATGACTTTGAACTCTACCTTTAGCTTTTTTTATATCAGCTTCATTTACAACTCCAAACTGATTTTGAGAATCTCCTTCTTTCCAATAAAATTTTTTACCATTTCTTACTAATACTTTCTTTATCATACAAAATAAGAATTAAACTTTGTTTTTAAACCTTACCAAAAAAAATAAAAAGATTATTCTGAATGCTTTTCAATATATTTTTTTAAAGCTTGAAGATCTATTAAATAAAAATCATAAACTAGATCTAAACCAGAATCTAAAATACTATGTTTTTCTAGAATTTGTTCAAAACCCATATAAGGCAAATCATCCAAATTTATCTCAATTTCTCCTTGAGCCTTTAATTTATCAAAAACAGATTCAAGATAATTATTATGTGTCCCTGAATACAATCTACTATCAATCTCAGAAACTGGACACTCCTGAAAAACATACTCTAAACCTTTATCATCCTCAAATCTATGAATAATTCTACCGTCAAGTAAATTACCAGTATTCCCTAAACTTGAAAAATCAAAATAAACATGATCATCTGCAAGTTCTGCTATTCTATCTTCTATTTTCATTTTTTACTCCTAACATTAAAAAAATTCAAAGTACTCTTATTTAAACCTTACCAAAGACCTGGAATCATCTTATAACTTTCTTTTACATACTTTTCATACTTTTTACCAAATTTTTCTTTCAAATAATATTCTTCTCTAATTATTCTCATAACTGTCACAGGCAAAATAAATATTATAGCAGAAATAATTCCTAAAATTGAAGAAAAAAATCCAGCAAAACCTACAAAGATTAAAAAATTAGCTAAATACATTGGATGCCTCAAAGATCCATAAATACCTTCTTTAATAATTTCATGATCATCTTTGATTTTTATATTCAAATCAAAAAATTTTCCCAATAAATACTTAGTATAAATTCTTAACAAATATCCAATTAAAAAGAATACACCAAATAATAAAAAGATAACATAATGAAAATTAAATATTTTAAAATAAAAAAATTCTAAAAGTGAAATAACTACTGTAAACGAATATGCAAACAAAAATAACCAAAAAGTCATCCACTCTTTTACTTTTACCATAAGATAAAAATAATTTTATCCTTTTTAAGAATTATTCTACTGTAACACTCTTTGCTAAATTCCTAGGTTGATCAATTTCTCTACCATTCAAATTTGCAATATGGTAAGCTAAGAGTTGCAAAGGTATAACATTTACAATAGGACTAAATTCCCATCTTACTTTCGGAACAAGAATAATATCATCAGCTAACCTCTCAATATCTTCATTCACATCATCACAAACACAAATAATTTTTCCTTTTCTACTTTTCACTTCTTCCATATTAGAAATTACTTTAGGAAATACTTCATCTTTTCTGACAATAAAAATTGAAGGAACATTTTCATCAATCAAAGCAATTGGTCCATGCTTCATTTCTCCAGCAGGATAACCTTCAGCAGGAATATAAGAAATCTCTTTCAACTTCAATGCACCTTCCATTGCTACAGGGAAATTAATATCTCTTCCCATAAACAAAAAGAATTTTGCATCTTTATACTTCTCTGCAACTTTATCAACATAATTTCTATCCAAAAATCCTTTTACAACATCAGGTAATTTTTTCAAATCATCAATAATTTCAGACCTATAATAAGGACTTTGATTAAAAAATAAATTCAACAATATAAAAGAAACAATTTGTGAACTAAAAGCTTTCGTTGAAGCCACTCCAATTTCTGGCCCGGCATGCAAATACATTCCTTGCCCACATTCTTTTGCAATAGAAGAACCAGTTACATTTACAATACCTGCAACCTTAGTTCCAACTTTTTTAGATAATCTAATTGCTTCCAAAGTATCAGCTGTTTCTCCAGACTGTGAGATTGCAATAACTAAATCTGTACTATACAGCATAGGCTGCCTATATCTAAACTCAGAAGCTTGTTCAACTACAACAGGAATATGTGTTTTTCTTTCAATAATATATTTAGCAACTAATGCAGAATAAAAACTTGTACCACAAGCAACAAAAATAATTCTTTTAACATCTTCTTTACTCACAGAAATTCCATCAATATTTCTAATTTTTCCTCTAAAACAATCTTTTATTGTATCACACTGTTCAAATATTTCTTTCAGCATAAAATGTTCATAACCTTGCTTTTGTATTGCTTCAATTCCAAATGGAACAGTTTCAATTTCAACATTCAAATTAAATCCTTTAAAATCTTTTACAACATAATTATCTTTACTTAGGATAGCCATTTGCTTTTCATCTAAATAAACAACATTCTTTGTATGATCTAAAAAAGGAGTAGGATCACTTGCAACAAAATATTCATTTTCTCCAATACCTAAAACTAAAGGTGAACCTTTTCTTGCACAAATCATTTGATCATGATCTTCATGTAAAGCAACAATCCCAAAGGCTCCATCAATCTTTGTCAACATTTTTCTAAAAGCTTCTTCAAAATCTCCTTGATAAAAATACTGAATTAATTGTGCAACAACTTCAGAATCCGTTTGTGATTTAAATTCATAATTATATTTTTCTTCTAATTCTTTTCTTAATTTACTATGATTCTCAATAATTCCATTATGTACAATTACAATTTTCCCATTCATAGATTTATGAGGATGTGAATTAACATGACTAGGTTCACCATGTGTTGCCCACCTTGTATGTGCTATTACAACATTAGAAAATTTTCCTTCAGCCAAAACTTTTAATTCATTTACTTTACCCTTTGTTTTAACAACTTCAATATTATTTTCTTTCAAAAAAGCTAACCCAGCAGAATCATAACCTCTATATTCTAATCTTTTCAAACCTTCTACAACAATAGGAACACCATTTTTCCCACCATAATAAGCTGCAATCCCACACATAACAACTTTCCAAGAAATTCAATTTATAAATTTTCTGCATTACTCTTCAATTCAAAATATTTTTCTAAATAAAATTTATACATAGCTCCAATATTTCGGGGAATTTCATCTTTTTTAGTAACAAACATTACAGAATAAAAGTGATCTTCATTAATAATTATTTCTTGATCAAAACATTTAATATAATATCCAGATGAAAGATCTTGTCTAGCACATTCAGTTTTAAAATAACCTACATATTGTCCAAGAAAAATTTTATTATTAGTATCAATTTCTAAATTTATTTCTTTTTTTGCAATCCTTTTCAAAACATCATTAATACTTTCACCTTTAAACATTCTCAAACCAGGCAAGGCCCAAACATCCTTATAAGGTGCAATTTTTCTTTTTACTAAAACTACTCCATTCTCAGTTTCAATAATCAAATCAAATGTAGGGATTACAGCCCATTCCAAAATCTGTTCAAATATTTCTCTCGGTGCAAACTTTAAATTTTCGGTCATAAAATAAAGAAAATCTAAATATATAAAAGTTTCTCTAAAAGAACAGAGGTGTAACAAATACTTCAACTAAACCTGCAACAATAATAACTAAGACTGCTAAAATAATCAAATCAATAGAATCTTTCATAATTTTCTTAAACTGATCACCTTCAAATTCCTTATGCAACATAGCTACTGAGATCAAACCACCAGCTAAACCACCAATAAAATATCCTAAAATTTCAAAAACTCCGTGCATCATATACCTTAACAAACCCATAGAAAATATATGAAAATATCCAGCCACTTTAATCAACCCAAAACTTTCTGCATACTGTGACATATTAGTTCTAATAAAATTTCCAATAGCTGCACTAATTACTGAAGCATTCCAAGTCAAAATAAATATTGCTCCTGCTCCAAAGAAGAATGAAAACAAAATACAAAATGTCAAAACTTTCAAGTTATTAACAATAATTACAGATAAAAAATTCCATGCAGTAACGTTACCTGTTGTACTACTACTATTAACTGCTTGTATTGTAGAAATTTGTGATGCAAATAAATCATAAATAATTTCAGAAGGTAAAAACACATACCAAATTGACATTGCTAAAACTGATCCTAAAAATAAATACATAAAAGCTCTCAAAGCTCTAAAGTGTGAACTTGGTAAATTATCTGTACTCTTTAATTTCAAATCTTTATATGCCTCAAACTTCAAAGTTTTATAGATTAAAGGTAATGATGCAAACACAATTAAAAAAACTAAAATCAAACTAGCTTCACTTCTAAATATCCACAAACTCAAGAAAGTAGCGACTGAAGCATACAAAAAACCAAGCATAAAAACATACCAAGGAGAATTCTCAGCTTGCTTAACACCTATTAGTGATTCTAGAACCATAGCTAATTAACTAATTAAAGACTTTATAAAATTTTTGTTGATTTTAGACTAAATAATCAAACAAAGAATAAGTTATAACATTATATGCAAAAATTCTTCCAGCTTCAGCCCAAGTCGCTGCTGTATAACCTGCAATACTATCAGTCTTTGTATAGGTTCCATTTTTTTTAAAAAAGTCTATTAGTTCCCCAGTCTCTTTCCAAACAGACCCTGGTATTAACATAAATTTAACAAAGCCTTCTAAACTTAAATCATCATCTACTATTCTTTCCATAACAAATAAGAATAAAAACACCATTTATAAAAATTATGTAAAAAGAAAAAAAATTAATAACTCTTAGCAATATAAACCATATGCTTTGCTTCTTTACCACAAACCATACATTTTTGTCCTTTTGCCACTTTATCTTCTTTAGGATATAAAGTTCCACACACTCTTCCACCTTGTGTTTCAGCTTTCATTTCCTCTTCACATTTCTCTCCATCCATCTCTACAGAACAAAAAGGAACTTTTACAAAACCTCTATGTTCTTTCATTATTTTCACTAATTCTTTCAAAGTTTTTGCTTCTCTAACATTTCCTTTAAAATATTTCTGAGCCCTTACTTCAATTTCTTTATCCAGTTCCAAAGCTTTAGATCCAATGACTTTTTTCAAATCACTAACATTAACTTTTTCTTTATCTCCACCAGTTCTTAATTTCAAGCTAACAACTTTCTCATCAACTTCTTTAGGACCAACTTCTAATCTCATTGGCACACCCTTTAATTCCCAGTGATTATATTTTGCTCCCGGACTTTCATAATCTCTATCATCTAACTTAACTTTGTAACCCATTTTTCTAATATCAGTTTCTAATTTCTTACACATTGTCAAAACTTTTTCTGTCAATTCTTTTTTCTTACTAAAAATAATTGGAACAATTACAACTTGCACAGGTGCAAAATCAAAAGGTAAAACTAAACCATTATCATCACCATGAATTCCTACCATTGCTGCAAAAATTCTCCAGATCCCAGGTCCAAAACAAGTTTGGAAAGCTAACTGTTGTTTACCATCTTTTGCTCTGATTTTTATATCATAAGCTTTTGCAAAATTAGTACCTAGATCATGTGTAGATCCTAACTGATTTCTTTTACCATCCGGCATAACTGTATCTGGTGTAAATGTATCATCAGCTCCTAAAAATTTATCCCACTGTGGTCTCTTAAAATAATAAAATGGAATCTTTGCCTTTTTTTTAATAACTTCATCACAGGTTTCTAAATCTTTTTTGATTTGATCCAAAGCTTCTTGATGTTCATTATAAACATTATGAGATTCAAAAAACATAAATTCTCTTCCTCTTATGAAAGGTCTTGTAGTCATTTCATTTCTAAAAACTGAATTCCTACTTTGATAAGCTAAAAATGGAAGATCTCTATAACTTCTAAACCACAACGAATACATAGGATAAATTTGTGCTTCACCTGTTGGCCTCAATGCAAACCTTTCTTCAATTTTTTTATCTCCAGCTTCAGAAACCCAAAAAACTTCTGGTGTAAATCCAGCATGTTCTTCTTCTTTCATTAAATCTTTTTCTTTAACTACAGTTGGAAATCTATAAGGTAAATGTCCTTGCATTTCAACTTCTTTTTCTAGATAATCATAAATTTTTCTAATAATCATATAAGCCCAGGGCTTTTGGACAATAAAACCTTGAATACCAAATCTAATATCTGATAGATCTGCTTTATTTAAAATCTGAGTATACCACTCAGAAAAGTCTTCGTCCTTTTTTACTGTTAAGCCCATTTCGTTCTCTGCCATAAAATTATATTTAATAAGAGAACTTTATATAATTATCTTTTCTTAACAAATTTTATCAAAAATTTAAAATGCTCAGGATAGATTTTTTTCATTTCACTCCAGACTAAATTTTCAGAAAACATAGCTTCTTCACTATTTCTAACTTTAAAATTATTCCAAATATGAAACAGTTCATGCAAAGTAACTGCTTCAACAAACTTTTTTTTATTATCTCTATGAAAACCTTTTGTCAAATGATTTACAATATCTTCACAAAAATAAATAACATTGCCACCTTTCATTTCTGCAACAAAACAAGGTGTTTTACTAAGATGTTTTTTCAAATCCATCATATCCAACATATGAGAAAATCTTTTCTTTTCTAAAAATAAGATTACAGGTTTATCAACAGTTTTAGGAAAATTAAGAATTGCATCACTAACTACTAATTCAATATCACCTTTTTCCATTTATTAAATTAAAACAAATCTAAATTAAATAACTTTCTATAAATCTAAACAATATCATCAATGATAACATAACCTCTTTCTGGTTCTTTATTTGTTGTTGGATTACTATCTTCTCTATATTCATCCCAATTATCATACAAGGGCAACTCATTTGGAACTCCATATTCTTCTCTTCTTTTTCTTTCTTCTTCCTTTTTTTTATAAATAATTGCACCAGGAATATCTACACAAGGTATAGGAATCCCCATACAATCTATACTTTTTTTTGAGAAATATTTTTCGAACATTTGTGTCCTCCAATGAAACAATAATTTATAATTATTTAAACCTTCGCATAGTAACAGAAAAGGATTTATAAACTAAAGTTGATTTTTATTTTATTATTCTAAAATAAGTGTGGACATTGGACATATGTGGACGCAGAATTTAAATAACTTTTAATTAATAATTAAAAAATGCAATTAACAAAAGAAATAGCTGAAATAGCTGGAATTCATGCAGGAGATGGTTACTTAAGATATTTAGGAAAAAGAAAAGAATTAGATATTAGTGGAAATATTGAAGAAAAAGAATATTATGATAACCATATTTCAAAATTATTTCAAGAATCATTTAACATAAAAATAAATAATAAATTCTTTAAATCAAGAAATACATATGGATTTGTGTTAAGAGATAAAAAAGTTATTAATCTATTAAAAAAATTAAATTTCTCTTCAGGTAAAAAAACACTTATTGTTTCTTGTCCTGAAAAAATATTAAAATCCAAAAATAAACAAATAATAATAGCTTTTGTAAGAGGTTGTTTTGACACAGATGGAAGTTTATCATTTGATAAAAAAATATACAATAAATCTAAATTTAAAAAAACAAGACATTATTATCCAAGATTATTATTTAGTTCAACATCAAAAAAATTAGCCAAGGATTTCTATAAACTCTTAATAAAATTAGAATTTAAACCTAAATTTTATATTAGAACCTCAAAAAAAGAAAAAGAAAACATAAAATATATAATTCAATTAACAGGAGATAATAATTTAAAAAAATGGATTAAAGAGATTAAAATAAAAAACCCTTCAAAACTAAGTAGATATCAAATTTGGGAAAAATTTGGATTTTGTCCACCCAAAACAACATATAAACAAAGAACACAAATCTTAAAAGGTAGAATAAACCCAGATTCATTATATGGGCCTATAGCATAACTTGGATATGCTTTCAACGAGCACTATAAAGTGCGGCTGGCTTCAAAGAGCAAAAACTCTTGGCCAAGGACCAGTTGATGGGGGTTCAAATCCTCCTAGGCCCGTTTTATTAAAATTAAAAAAAAGAATTAATTACAGTCTATTACACTAAAAAATTCATGAGTATTTACTTTCTCTGTAAAATGTCTATTACACCTTTGACCATTTGTCCAGAAAGCTTCAGTACCTTCCCAAGTTTGTGGAACATAATCTGCTTTATAGAAAACAGCTCCATCAGTTTTATCTCTAACTCTTCCACCTAAAACATCAACTACAGATTTATATGCAGCTTCAACTTTTTCTCTATCATTAAAATGTGGACCATTAGCAACTACAGTAATATCTCCATTTTCTCCTTCAAAATCTTGTAAATATCTATCATAACTAACCACTGCTTCATAAGCCCAAGGTTCAGTTACAATACTTTTCAATTCACTCCGATCTCCATTTCTTCCAAAAAAATGATGAGAACCATTTTCTTTATCAAAATTCCATCTATTCAAAACTGAAAAAGCGATTGCTTCAAAACCATCTTTATAATCACCAATAGTTTCAGCTTTTGGATCATATGAACCTTCTAAATAAACAACTCTTGTAATATAAGCTAAGTCTTCAGTACTCAAACCATAATCTCCAATATCATTTAATACTCTTCTATCATTTTCTAAACTTCCAAGTCTTCCATCTAATTGTCTTCTTCCAATTAAATTACTAACTCTATCTCCAAGATTACATCCTGAACTTGTTGCTTCTACTCTTTCTTCAACAGCAGTTTCTTGACTACCTGAGTTTTCATACAAATGTCCTAAGTTACCTAAACTCAATAAACCTAATACACCAGCTGCAGCTCCTATTAATTTTGTTCTAGTTTTCATTCTCCGCTATCTCCATTTATTCTTTCAATCCTATAACCATCTAATTCTGCAATTTGTTCTAAAAAAGGCATATAAATTTCTGGACTTCTTTCCATTTTTGCTTGTAATTCAGCATCCTTATCACCTAAAATGTAAGGAGTTGGATTAATTACATTTCCACCTGCACCATCTTTCAATTGAAAGTGTGTATGAGGATATTCATTTCCACTAATTACTCCATCTCTACCAATACAATTTCCTGAACAACCACATTCTCCAACAACAGTATCTAAACTAACTAAATCTCCAGCTTCTAAATCTGAATCATCATTTAAGTGAATCAAAGTTGCTTCTTTTCCATCAGCTAATTTAATTCTAATACCATAACCATTTAGATTATCATCAATATGTCCTCTAACTCTACCAACACCAGGTGAATATACATTATCTCCAATACTACAAGCATCATCAATTCCTTGATGTCTTCTTCCACCAGCTCTATAAACTCCAAAAGGCGCATTTACATCAAAATTATCAACAATATCTTGTCCATCATTTCTTGAAGGAGCTTGGAATTTAGCATATTTTTCAATAGCTTCTGCTTCTGTCAAAGTATTATCTTGATAAATATTTGAAATATCATCTACAATTCTTCCAATTCCACCTGTTACAGCTTCTCTTGGGCCTTCAGGTACTAACATTAAAGCAGTCAAACCTGCTAAAATACCAGATCTTGCATTTACAGGAACACTATCCCATTTTGAAGCCAAATCATTAACTTTCTCTTTAAGAGAACCATTTAACATTTCATAATTAGTAACACCTAAAGCAGCCATACCAGTCCAAAAACTACCAGTTTCAAGCCATCCGGATATATTTGCAACATTATCAATACCTTCTACTCCAGAATGAATTATTCCAATTGCTGCTAAATTTGGTAAAACATAAGGTCCAACTTTGTCAACACCATCTCTAATTTTAGGAGCTAAAAACTTTGCACCATCTACCATTCTAGGACTCATATAAGCACCAGCTGATCTTAATCCTCTACTTGTAGCACTTACACCATCAACAGCACAAGTACCTAACCACTTAGCAAAAGCAGTCGCTGGATGTTCATTATTTTTATTAGTTACCATCTTCTTATTCTAAATCAAAATGAACTCATATATAAATCTTTCTATTTGATAGTTACTCAATAGGGACAACAGAGAAATTTCCAAGAATTTCAATATTTCTCACTAAACCAATAAGTATATAAATATCCAATATCCTAAATAATATACGCCCGCCACGAGAATACTCAATGGAGCGTATGAATCAATCAAGCTATGAGCTTGAGAGTTAGTGTCGCGGGCAATAGCTTAAAATTACAATAAAAGGCAAAATTCAGATTAGATCACACTTTACTTACGATCATTCATGTTTAACAAATTAGTACAAAAAGAGAGGAAAATAGGCTAATTTGCTAAGCTTCGCAAGAAGTTAATATTATTAAGTAAGATTTGAGAGAATTCTGAATACTTTGTCATATAGGAGATAAAAAAATGGGAAAAATAAGTCCAGTATCAGCAAAATATATTGTACATACTGAAATTGAAATTGAAGGAACAGTTGATAGACCAGACATAATTGGAGCTATCTTCGGTCAAACAGAAGGATTATTAGGTTCAGATCTTGAATTAAGAGAATTACAAAAATCAGGTAGAATTGGTAGAATAGAAGTAATTAGTGAAATCAAAAGTGGAAAAACTTATGGTACAATCACAATTCCATCAAGTCTTGATAAAACAGAAACTGTTGTAGTTGCAGCAGCTATGGAAACAATTCAAAGAATAGGTCCTTGTAATGCAAAAGTCGCAATCAAAAAAATAGAAGATGTTAGAATTTCTAAAAGAAACTTTGTTATTAGTAGAGCAAAAGAACTATTAAAAGAATTCACAGACAATATTCTTCCAGACAGTCAAGAAATTACTGAAGAAGTTGCAAAATCTGTAAGAATGATGGAAGTCCAAGATTTCGGTCCAGCTAAACTTCCTGCAGGTCCAGCAGTTAAAGACTCTGAAGAAATAATTATTGTTGAAGGTAGAGCTGATGTATTGAACTTACTAAAATGTGGATTTAAGAATGCAATTGCTTTAAACGGAACTTCTGTACCGCCATCTATTATACCATTATGTGAAAAGAAAACAGTTACAATGTTTGTTGATGGTGATAGAGGTGGAGATTTAATCATCAGAGAAGTTATGGGAGTTACTGATGTTGACTTCGTAGTAAAAGCTCCAGATGGAAAAGAAGTTGAAGAATTGACAAAGAAAGAAATCCATAAAGCTCTAAGAGGGAAAATAACTTCTGAACAAGCAAAGTTAGAAGTTAAAGATACTCCCACCCCTAGAACAACTTTAAGAAAAACTGGAAATTCTAGACCAACTCAGAGAGCTCAAACAAACACTAGAACTTACTCAAAACCAACAACTCAAAGAACTTATCCACAGAGATCTGTAACTCCAAGAAAGGCAGTTGTCTCAATGGAAAAGAAAAAACAATTTAAAAAATTGTTAGAAGATCTTGTTGGAACTAGAGGAGCATTTATTTTAGATGCTAATATGAAAGTTTTAGGAAAGGTTCCTTCTGCAGAGATTCAAAATACTTTAAGAAGTCTTAAAGATATTAATGCAATAGTTTTTGATGGTATAATCACAAAAGATATTGCTACACTTGCAGAAAAAAATAAGGTTTCTTACTTAGTTGCTATGGATGCAAAGATAAAAGACAGTGAATCTAAAGTCCATATTTTAATTAAGAAATTTCTTTAATTCTTTTTTTTAATTTTTATTAATGTAGGCCGTCTAAGGTGGATGCCAATCACAACAACAGTTTAACCTCAACTCTTCCTCAGGATCGCAACCTTACAAGCGTCAGCAATAAAGTTTAGAGCTGCTGCATTCCTGCCCTGACTCAGTTCACAAAATTACTAACCCTGTAAGACGAGCCATCACAGTCCGAATTGAGACTATCATTACAATTGACACCGCCCTTAGACTTCAGTCCACCATATAGCCGACTTGTGGTGCAGGTGACGGCTAAACACCCACCTAGCCTACGAAAATATTAACAAAGACCTCTCTTATAAAGCTTTCTAAGTAAATAAATTTATAAATAACCTACCCTAATATTAAAATATGTTTTTTAAAAGAGGTATAGTTCAAAATAAGTTTATATTAATAACTATTTTAATTTTTATAATTATTTCTCTTTCTTTAATTGCAATATTAAATCCAACAATTACTGGAAACGCTGTGGCTTGTACTGACTCAGATTTAGATTCTTATTATCTCGAAGGTTGTTCTATTGAAGATTATGGTTGTAGTTCTGAAGAAGCTTTGATTGCAACTTCTAGTGATGAGGATTCAATTGATATTTACGAAAATTATATTGTTTACCAAAGTGACATTGATGGAAACTCAAACATTTATCTTTATGACAAATCAACATCTACTACAACTCAAATTACTTCAAACACTTACATAAATATTAATCCAAAAGTTTATGGAAACTATGTTGTCTTCCAAAGTATGGGTGGAGGAAATTGGGACATTATTCTTTATGACATAACTACAAGAAGTACAGAACTTATCACAAGAGAACCTACTCACCAAGTTTCTCCAGATATAACTGATAATAAAATTGTTTGGGCAGATGCAAGAGATGGTAACTGGAACATTTATAGTTATGATATTCTTTCAAGTACTGAAACAGCTTTAGTTTCAACAATTGCTGACCAAAGTAATCCAAGAACTCATGGAGATTTCTTAACTTATGTAAGCACTCAAGGTGGTTCACAAGATATTTTTCTTTACAGATTTAGCACTGCAACAACAACACAAATTACTTCATCAACAGCAAAAGAAAATGCTCAAGACACAGATGGAGTTTATGTTGTTTGGCAAACAAATGAAGCAAGTAACATTGACATTTATGCTTACAGTATTTCTGATGCAGAAACAATTTCAATTGCATCTTCAGAAAGTAATGAAAGAATTCCTTCAGTAAAAGATTCACAAGTTGTTTACATGGATGACAGTACAGGTGATTTTAATATTTTACTTTATGATATTTCTACAGCAACAACTTCACAAGTTACAAACAATGAAGAAGACCAAATTATTCCAAAAATTTGGGACTCTACAACTTATTGGGTTGATGAAAGAAATGGAAATAAAGATATTTTTACTTCAGCAAGCACAGATACTTGCGAAATTATAACTGGTGATTGTAATGATGAAAATGCTACAATAAATCCTAGTGCTGATGAAATCTGTGGTGATGGAATAGACAATGATTGTGATGGTCAAATTGATGATGGCTGTGAAGGAGTAGTTTCCACAAATGAAACTACAAGTACAATCTCAAATGAAACAACAGCTGATACAAACGAAACTACTGCAACAACAGAAGAAATTGTTTCTTGTTTATATGAAGGAATAGATTATAGTTTCTGGGCAGATGAATCTCTTTCAGAAATATTAAATTCAGCTGCTGATGGTACAATTACTTACATGTTAAATTATGGAGATGGAACTTGTGGAACTACAACAGCTTTAACATTTTATCTTTACAGTACTTACACTGATGATGGTATAACTTACTACACAAATACTCTTGAAGAAACTTTTGAAGGTTTTATAGAAAACTATGCAGATGAAGGTTTTGATTTAGGTTATACACCTTGGACAGCAACTTGGCCTGGAGAAGATACTTATTATTATTTTATTGCAAAGACTTCTGGTGGACAAATGGTTGCTGGTGACACACTATTAGTTTGTGAAACTGATACTTGTGAAGGAACAAGCATTACAATTGCTGACATAGATGATTATATTACTACAGCAACAACTGAAGAAGAAGATACAACTGACTTTGATGAAACTTATGAAGAAGTAGAATATGAATGTACTAGTGACAGTGATTGTAATGATGGATCAATTTGTTCAGATTATATTTGTACTCAAGAAGAAATTGATTGTACTTCAATGTGGGATTGTTCTTCAGTAGATTGGACTGACTGTGAAGATGGATACACAACTAGAGATTTAGAATCTTGTATTTATCCTGATTATGATTTATATCCTGAATGTTGGACTAGTGATTATTTACCAGAATCTGAAAAAACTTGTCTTGTTGAAGAAGAAGAAACTACTAGTGAAGAAGATGTTCCTTTCTTTACAACAATAAATTTAATTATGCTTATTCTATTAATCAGTGGATATTATTATAGAAGAAAATAAACTTATTCTTTTAATTGAACTAAACAACCTAAACTTTCTAATTTCGCTTTTGCTTTTTCCATATCTTCTTCTTTCACTAAAATATGGTCAGTTGAATAAGCAGAAACAACAAATATAGATATTCTATCTTCAGCTAATATTTTTGCAAGTTTCGCTAAAAAACCAGTTAAACCAAAAGTTTGCAACATATCAAAAGTAAAAATTCTCCAACCATCTTCAAAACCTATAATATTATCTTCAAGATATTTATCTTTTTCAATAACTACTGTAATCTCATTTTTATCAACTACATTCAGAAAGGCATCGGGGTAAACTTCTTTTGACTTAAGAACAGAAAAAGTTTCTTTCCAAACATAAACTCTTCCTTTTTTAAAATATTCTTCCAATTCCACAAATAACACATGTATTAGAGCTTTAAATATTTAATGTCATAGTAGTACATATTGAAAACTACAACATTTTAGAAACATAAGGTCCATCTTTTTCATAACCTAATTTTTTATAATATTCTCTAACACCAACTCCAGAAATAACTAACAATTTTTTCTTTGAGTTTTCTTTACAAATTTCTTCAGCTTTTCCCATTAATTTTCTTCCAAAACCTTTATGTTGAACATCTCCTTTTTTAGAAACATCAACAGCTTTTCCATAAACATGAAGTTCCCTAATGATTGCAGAACCTTCAATAAATTCTTCTCTCAAAAATTCTGAAGGAAATCTTAATCTACAAAAACCAATAATTTCATTTTCTTGTTTAAAATAAATAAAATATTCTTTTCCATTTGAAGCTTCATATTCAATTACATCTAAAACAGGATTTTTAATTTCTGATTTAACTTCATTACACCTAATACAATTACATTTCAAATTTTTATCTTTCATATATTTATCAACAATTTGTCTCAAGTTAGTTTTATCAACACCAGCGACTGTTTCTTTAGTAGGAATATCTCTTTGTACTCTCATAATTCTAACATACTTTGGAACTTTAACTTTGAAATCAGAAATGATTTTTACAGATTCTTCTGTTGTCAAGGGTTTAAATTCACCTTTCTTAAACATAACTTCTAATTCAGTTCCAGGCATAACCATACAAGGATAAATTTTCAACATATCTGGCCTAAAATCTTCATCATCAAAAAATTCAATTAACTCACCATCTTTTTGTCCAGGTAAACCAATCATAACATGTCCATTAATTTTAAAACCTAAATCTTTCAAAATTCTCATGGAGTCTTTAATATCTTTTACAGTATGTCCTCTTTTTATTTTTTCTAAAACTTCATCAGAAGTAGTTTGCAATCCTAGTTCAACTCTTGTACAACCTTGTTCCAACATTTTATTTCCTTCTTTCAACATTCCCCAATCTGGTCTTGTTTCAATTGTTAAACCTACACACCTTACTTTAGAAACTTCATTTCTTTCATGTTCTTTTTCTAAACTTGAACTTCCTTTCAACTTCAAAACTCTTTCTTGAATTCTTTTTGTTCTTTCTTTATCTAAAACATCAGTTGGCAATTCAAAAAATTCTTTAAATTTATTTAAATTCAAAACATCATTTTCAAAAAACTCTTCAGAAAAATCATTCATTGCTTTAAACGCAAACAAAATAAATTCATCTTGATATTCTATATCCATAGCAGTAAAGGTACCACCTTGAATAATAATCTCAACTTTATCTACAGATTGATTTAGCAAAATAAATTGTTCTAATCTATTAAAGGTCATCAAATAAGAATCATAATTATTTCTAATCCCTCTCATTGTTGAAGGCTCAGTTCCTGTATAACTTTGTGGAACATCTCCATAAAAAGAATCAACTCCACCACCACACATTATACATTGACCATGTGGACACTTTGTTGGCTTTGTCATTAAAGCAATTGGTGTTACTCCTGATTTAGTTCTCATAGGTTTGGTAATCAAAAATTTTAATTTTTTAAATTGATCTTCATTTGCATTAGTTAGAATTTGAATAATTGATGGAAAAGTATTTGGTCTATATTTTCTACATAATTCTCTGCTTAATTTTAGAACACTCTTTACATCATTCAACTTTCGCTTCTCTATTTCTTCAAACAGTTCTTTATACAGTTCTTCCATCCAATAAAAAATAAAGAAAAAACTTATATATCTTCCTACCCATGAATTTGTTTGAGGTGAAGAAGATTCTACCAAATGTTGCACTCTGGAAAAGGATAATTGCTTATCTTATCGACTTATTAGTCATCTCTTTTGTTATTATGACTCCTTTAATGAGGTTCTCTGAACAACCAAATTCATTTTCAGAAATATTTACTTCAATAACATCTCAAGAAACTATTATGGTTTCAATAATTGTTTCTTTGCTTTCATTATTCTATTGGAGTTTCCTTGAATATAAGTTTGGACAAAGTGTAGGAAAGATAATAATGAAGTTATCTGTAAGGAGCTCATTAAGAAAAAAATTAACTTTCACACAAACAACAATAAGGAATATTACAAAACTTTCAACTATACTAATTATACTGGACACATTATACATGTTGTACAAAAAAGGAAATCAAAGGTATTTTGAGATTATTAGTAAAACAAAAGTTATCGAGGTAAAAGCATGAACAAACTATTCAAAGTTTTATTTTTCCTAGCATTTTTATGGATCTTAAGTTACGGTATAGCTTACATAGTTGTTTCAGACAACACAATTTCAAGTGAAGATACTATTGCTGTTATTCCAATAAATGGTATGATTACATTAAATGGAGGATCAACTTTATTACAGTCATCAACTTCAGCAAATACTATTGTTGAAAAAATTAATGAAGCCTCTGCAAATGAAAATGTTAAAGCAATTGTATTTGAAATAAATTCTCCAGGTGGAACTGTTATGGGTTCTAAAAAACTTGCTGATGCAATTGACAATATTGAAAAACCAACTGTTGCTGTAATAACAGAGTATGGAACTTCAGGTGCTTACTGGGCAGCTTCTCAAACAGATTACATTATTGCTGACGAACTTTCTATTGTTGGAAGTATTTCAGTTCTTGGATCTTACTTAGATTTTAGTGGATTACTTAATGATTATAATATTACATACCAAAGATTAGTTACAGGAGATTATAAGGACCTTTCTAGCCCTTACAAAGAACTTACTGACGATGAAAGAGACCTTTTAATGTTAAGACTTGATGCTATTCATGATTATTTCGTTGACGATGTAGCAGAAGGTAGAAGCATGTCTAGAGAAGAACTAGATGAATTATCTGAAGGTTTATTTTACATAGGATTAAATTCTATAGATATTGGTCTTATTGATGGTCTAGGTGATAAAGATACTGGAATTGAAAAAGCTAAAGAATTATCCAATGTTACTAATGGTGAAGTTACAGAATACACTGAAGAAGAATCTTGGTTTGATTCCTTTATGACTTATTCTGCTTATTCTTCTTTTCATATTGGTCAAGGAATTGGTTCTGTAATAATAAATCCAGAGTCAAATCAAGACCTACAAATTAATCTTTAATTTTTCTTTTATACAACAAAAAGACTTATAAATAGACAAATATTCCTCAAACTCAGTAAAATGGTACAGAGAACAGGTAGTCGGAGAAGGAAAACTCGTCATAAATTAAAAAAGAATGTACGAGATAAAGGCAAATTAAGCATTAGAAAATACTTACAAACTTTCAAAGTTAATGAAAAAGTAGCTTTAGTAGCTGAATCTGCTGTTCAAGGTGGAATGCACCATCCAAGATTCCAAGGTCAAATAGGAGTTGTTGTTGGAAAACAAGGCACAAATTACAGAGTTAAAATTAAAGATGGAAATATGGCTAAGTTAATTATAGTACATCCAATCCACTTATTGAGGCAATAAATAAAATGGGAGAATTTGAAATCATCGAAGAAAAACCAATCTCTTTAATTACAATAAAAGAAAAATTAGCTATTATTGAAGAAGAGAGAGGAGAACTTAGCTTTAGAGCAGAAAAAACTAAAGCATATCTAGAAAATTTTTGTCAAATGGACGAAAAAGATGTAGAAAAAATAAAAGAAGATATTATAAACTTAAACATCCCTAGATTAAAAGATAGACAGATTACAAAGATCGTAGACATTTGTCCAAAAGATTTAGACAGCCTAAAATTGCTGTTCAGTGGCGAAATATTAACAATTAGTGAAGAGGATATGAAAAAGATATTAGATGTTATCCCACAATAAAACACAAAACAATGAGAACTCAAGAGAGAGAAGAATTTGCAATAGTATTAGATTTCCTACCACATGGATATCCATTCGACAGGAGACCTTCATACAGAAAGACTCCAGTAGCGCAAGCTATCAGTAAAAAAAAGTTCACACTTCTAGAAATTGTTCCAAAAAAAGGTATTACTTTACAACCTAACCAAGAGATTTACATTGGTGATGGTAAAAGAGAAGAAGTTCATCATGTATCAGGTAGAGTCAATGCTGATAAATTAACTCAAACAGCTAGAGGAGAATTAGAACACGTAATCAAAAAATTAGTTGAAGTAAATGAACAAAGGTTTGTAGATTTTTTCAATAACTCAGGCCCTATTAGTACAAGAAGACATCAAATTGAATTACTTCCTGGTATTGGAAAAAAACATATGTGGGAAATAATTGAAGAAAGAGGGGAAAAACCTTTTGAGTCCTTCGAAGACATAAAAAAGAGAGTAAAGTTAGTTCCTGACCCATTAAAGTCAGTAATTAGAAGAATAATCATGGAATTAAATGAAGAAGACAAGTATAAAATATTTACTAGATAGACAAAAGCTTTTTAAATACTTGATTTTTCTAACCATCTATAACAAATGACAGAAGGCAACAAAATAATTGTAAGGTTAATGAATACTGATCTAAAGGGAAACTCACCAATCAGTAAGCAGTTATCAAGAATAAAAGGCATTGGCCAAAACTTTGCAAATGCATTCTGTATTAGAATGAAAATTAATCCAACTCAAAAAGTCAACACCCTGCCTGATGCAGATCTTAAAAAAATTGAAGCTGAAATAAAAGATCCAAAGTGTCTAACACCTTGGTTTCTAAACAGACAAAAAGATTATGACTCAGGCTCGGATACACACCTGTCAACCGCAGGACTAAACTTACAACTACAATTTGACCAAAAGCGAATCCAGAAAACAAAAACTTATAGAGGATTAAGAAAGTCTGTTGGTCTACCAGTAAGAGGTCAAAGAACTAAAGCAAATTTTAGAAAAGGTAAAACAGTTGGAGTATCTAAGAAGAAAGGTAAGAAGTAAAGATGGGTGACCCAAGAAAACAAAGGAAGAAGTATAGAAAACCTTCTCATCCCTGGCAAAAAACTAGGATTGAAGAAGAGAAGGTGTTAGTTCTAGAGTATGGTCTAAAGAATAAGAAAGATCTTTGGAGAATGACTTCAAAATTAGCTAAGTTCAAACAACAAGCTAAATCTCTTATTGCAAAAACTGATAAACAAGCTGTTATGGAAAAAGAACTTTTCATGAAAAAGCTTCAAAAATTAAGTTTAATCTCTGCTGATGCTACTCTTGACGACATTCTAGATTTATCTGTTAAAGATTTACTTGAAAGAAGATTACAAACTTTAGTATTAAGAAAAGGTTTCGCAAAAACAATAAAACAATCTAGACAAATGATTGTTCATCAACATGTTGTTGTTAATGATCAAAAATTAGATGTACCTTCATTTTTAGTTCCTTCTGCTTTGGAAGATCAAATTCAATTTGTAGAAAAATCACCTTTTTCAGATCCAGAACATCCTGAAAGAAAAATTGAAGAATTAAAACAGGAAGAAGAAGTAAAAGAAGAAGTTAAAGAAGAAGTAAAAAAAGTAAAAGTTGTAGAGGTTAAAAAATAATGGAAGAAAAAAAAGAAACTAAAACCTTTGTAAAAAAACCTAAAAAAATCAAATGGGGAGTTGCTCACATTTATTCTTCATATAACAATACTATTATTCACATAACTGATTTAACAGGAGCAGAAACAATAGCTAAAGCTTCAGGTGGAATGGTTGTAAAAGCTCACAGGCTTGAATCATCCCCAACTGCTGCAATGGCTGCTGCAAAACTTGCAGGTGAAACAGCACTTGATAAAGGAGTTAACGCATTACATATTAGAGTAAGAGCACCTGGTGGTCACAATGGTCCAAGTAATACTGGTCCAGGAAGTCAGGCTGCAATTAGAGCACTTTCAAGAATGGGTCTTAAGATTGGTAACATTGAAGATGTAACTACAATACCACACGATAGATGTAGAAAAAAGGGTGGTAGAAGAGGTAGAAGAGTTTAAGATGGAAATAAAACTATTATCAAAAAAAGAAGATGGAACTTCAAAATTCCTAATTTCAGGAACTTCAGTTTCAATTTTGAATATGTATAGAAGATTAATAGTTAACAAAGTTCCAACAATGGCTATCGATACTGTAGAGATTATTGAAAACTCTTCAGCATTATATGATGACATGCTTGCTCACAGATTAGGTTTAGTTGTTTTGAAAACAGATTTAGATGCTTGTTTTATTAAAGATAATCAAAGATATACAGTTGATCTTACATTAGAAGTTGAGGGTCCTTGTATTGTTTTCGCTGAACAAATGAAATCAAAAGATCCTGGTGTATTCCCAATTCATGGAAAAACTCCAATTGTTAAATTACTAGAAAATCAAAAACTTAAATTTGTTGCTACAGCTGCAACAGGTGAAGGTAAAGAACACACAAAACATTCACCAGCTTTAATGTACTACGAAAAATATCCTTACTTAAACATAAAGGATGCAAAAAAAGCTGAAGCAATTATTCAATCATGTCCTATTGATGCAAAAAAACTTGAAGATTCAAAATTAAAAGATATTAACACTCACGAACTTTGTCCTGGTTGTATTGGTGGACTAGAAGATGACAATCATATTGAAACAAAAGACGCAGACTACCTTGTAACAATAGAACCTTGGGGTCAATTAACAACAGGAGAAATAATTGAAGCTCTTGGCACAGTATCAAACAATTTATTAGATGAACTGGCTAAAGAAATCAAAAAGATCAAATGAAAACAAACTTAGCAACAAGAAAATTAGTAGCTGAACTTAGAAAAGCTGGTAAAGATATTCCTCTTTGGAAAAGAATAGCTTCAGAGTTAGAGAAAGCTACTAGATCATACTGTTCAGTTAACATTTCAAAAATTGACAAATTTGTAAGAGAAGGAGAAACTGCAATCATTCCTGGAAAAGTTTTATCTTTAGGATCATTATCAAAAAAAACAACAGTTGCTGCATTCCAATTTTCAGAAGCTGCAAAAGAAAAAATCAACAAAAATGGTGAAGCGATTACAATTCAAGAATTACTTAAAAAAAATCCAAAAGGAAATAAAGTGAGGATCTTAAAATGACAACTAGAGTAATAGATGCAAAAGATTTAATTGTAGGAAGATTATGTACTTACGTAGCAAAGCAATTATTACTTGGTCAAACTTTCGAAATAGTTAATGTTGAGAAAGCTATTTTTACAGGAAGAAAAGAACAAATTTTCGAAAAATACAAACACCTTGTTTCAATGGGTAGACCAAGAACTGGTCCATTTATTAAAAGAAGATCAAGAGAGATATTCAAAAAAAGTCTTAGAGGTATGCTTCCTCATAAAACAACTAGAGGTAGAGAAGCTCTAAAGAGAGTAAAAATATTTAAAGGTGTTCCTGCACGTCTACAAGATGTGAAGGGAGAAACACTAGAATCAGCTAACGTTTCAAAAGTACCAAATTTAAAATATATCAGATTAGAAGAACTTACAAAGTTCCTTGGAGGAAGATGAAAACTAATATACACGTATCAGGAAAGAGAAAAAAAGCAATTGCTCGAGCTACATTAAAAGATGGTAAGGGTAATGTTAGAATTAATTCATTATTACTTGATGCATACACTCCAAAAATGGCAAGATTAATGATTATGGAACCTTTAGTTCTTGCTGGGGATTTAACTAAAAAAATTGACATTAATATTACTGTTAGAGGTGGAGGATGGCATTCACAAGCAGAAGCTGCAAGACTTGTTCTTGGTAAAGCTTTAGCAGAATTTGATCCAAAAGGTCTAAGAAAAGTACTTTTAGATTATGATAGACACCTTATTGTTTCCGACGTAAGAAGAACAGAACCTTCTAAACCAAATGACTCAAAGCCTAGAGCTAAAAGGCAAAAATCCTACAGGTAGAAAAATGATAATTCCAATAAGATGTATGTCGTGTAACAAACCCATTGCTCATTTATGGGAAGACTTTAAAGAAAGATCTGCAAATGGCGAAACTAAAAAAGAAGTTATGGACGATTTAGATTTAAAAAGATACTGTTGTAGAGCTCAATTTATGGGTCATGTTGATCTTCTTGACGAAGTTGCAAGATTCAAGAGAGGATAAATTTCTTTTTTTTTACATAATTATTATAAACTTATTATTCTCTAGAAACATCTATGCGAGATAACTTTTGGTTAGAACAAAGACTGGATCACATTTGGGAATTACTTTTTCCTGACTTAGAGAGAAAGAATAAGGTCCATATTTATTTCAAAGGCAGATGGAAAAACAAATTTGGCCATATTAAAATGCTTAGAGATAGGAGTTCTGAAATTGTTATTAATGGTTTATTTGCAAATGAAATCGTCCCAGAGTATATTATTGACACTACAATAGCTCACGAAGTAATTCATTACATGCATGGTTTTCAATCTCCTCACGAACAAAGATACAAACATCCTCATGCTGGTGGCATAGTAACAAGAGAAATGAAAAAAAGAGGATTTTCCCATTGGCTTGTAAGAGAAAGAGAATTTGTACAAAGGCATTGGTTTCCTATATACAGAGAATTAGTTCCAACTCCTTTCAAAAAAAAGAAGAAATCATTTTTTTCTAGACTTCTGGGATAAAATTGTTCGACTATACTTTTTACATTCTTTACAATAGATAATAATTTTTCCATCTCTAATTCTAACTGTTGAATTCACACCAGGCCTTAAATATGAATAACAAAATTTACAATATTGTCTCTTAAAAATTTTAGGCATACTTAGATTTACTTTCATTGCTAATTTTCTTGCAATATGAACATACCTATTTGATCTTTCTTTATTCTTAGAAAAGATTTTTGCAGCTTCACTAAATAAAATTTCAATTCTTTCTCTCACAATCTTCTTTTCTTTAGTTTTGTTTCTTTTCACATTATTATACAAAGAATATAAAGTTATAAATCTTACTCTCCAATAAATCCTCTAACAACTTCCTTAATTTCTTCTAAACTCAGATTTACAATATTTTTTTCTTGAATTCTCAAAGGAATTGAAATACTAACTTGTTTAATTGCTTCTTTTTTTGTCATACCTGATTTCATTAAAATTTCTCTCAAAGCATTCTTGGTTTTCTTATCATATTGCATAAAAAATTCTCTTAGGAATAAATTCCCTTTTTTAGGTTTCAATCTAATAATAGAAGACATAATTTTAGGTTGAGGGTCAAATGCTTCAGGTGGCACATCATCAAATATATCTAATTCATAAAATGCATCAATCAACAATTTTAATCTTGATTCTACAATTCCTGTTAACCTTCCTGTAAACTTCTTTGGTACAACAAAAACTAAACTTTCAAAATCTTCTCTAGAAAATTTCCACAATAAAGCTTCACATAAAGTATATGGCAAATTTGAAACACACTTATTATATTTTGGAAAATCAACTTCTAAAGCATTACCTAAACAAAAACTAATATGATTAAAATTTGCAAATCTCCCCTCTAAAAAATCAAAAAGTGCTTTATCTTTTTCAATAACATAAACATGTTTTGAAATCTTTGCTAAATATTCTGTTAAAGCTCCTTTTCCTCCACCAATTTCTAGAACTACATCATCTTTATTTAATTCTGCAATACCTACTATTCTAACTAGAATATTCCTATCAATCATAAAGTGTTGGTCAAGCATTTTCTTATTTCCTTGTAGTCTTTTTCACTAAATGTCTCTTTATATTTCTTTGCTTTCTCTAAAACCCCAGATATTTTATAATATCGAGCTAAGAACTGACAAACTTGAGTAATATTTTTGGGTTTCATTACATATTTACATCTTTCAAAATCAATCATAACAACTTTATTTTTTCTCACTAAAACATGTTTCAAAGGTTTATGCATTTCATATTTGTTAACATTCAATTTATCCATAACCCTGCATTGATCTAAAAGGTCCAAAAGGACTTTCTTTAAATCTTTTTTATTTGCTTTCTCAGAAAAATCTAAAATTCTTTCACCATCAATAAATTCCATATACAATTTTTTATTAACTCTTTTGATAAACTTAGGACCAATACCTTTTTCATTCAAAATCTTCAACCACTTTGCTTCATTCCTAATTCTCTCAACAGCTTGAATATCTTCTCTTTCAACTTTGATAATAACATCTCCATCCTTATACACTTGAGACCTTTTACCTTTAGCAAATAATTCCATAAGCAAATAGAAAAAAAACAGATTTATAAAATATGCCTTCTCAAATAACCTTTAAAATTTTCCCAAACTTTCTCTCTATCATCTAAATCAATCAAATAATCTCTACAATTATTATTAGTTCTAACTTGATAACCTAATTTTTCTAAACTCTGATCTACTTTATTTACAAATGCTCTGAATCTTAAATAATCACAAGATTCATTAGAAATAATTTCAGCAGCAGATAAACCTAATAACAAAGAGCCATAATTTTTATTTCTAAATTCTGGACAAACATGTACTAAAGCAACTTCTCCAATTAAACCTTCTACATTCTCTTCTTCAAAACCCAAAAAAGGATGATTTTTTTCATAATAATTAATCAAATAAAATCCTAAAGGTTTTCCAGGAGAATTTTTTTCAGACATAAAAGCTAAATCAGATTCATCATTTGCTAAATCTAAAGTCAAGTAGTAGATCTTATCTTTTCCAGTAATAATTTTTGCTTCATCAGAACTACAAGATTTTAGTTCAAATGCTCTCCCATCATTATTTTTAAAATCGAATAACACATCTCTACTAGCAAATTGTTCTTTTAAAATTTCCATGATAGTTTCTGCCCAGCTAGTACTAACTTCTGAAAAATTTTCTAAACTCTCTAAATCAGCGAGGATACTTCTTCCATTTGAAACCAAATCCATAATAGCTTCAAAAAATAGATCATATATAAATATATGCAAAAACTTTTTAAAAAGAAAAATAAAACACAATAATATGCCATTTGACAAAAGTTTAGATAAGCAGATATATACAGGATCTGCAGAATTTGACACAACTAAAATAACAGTAAGTGTTTTCTCATATAATGAAGGAACACCAAAACTTCAAATCTCAAGAGAGAATAAAAAAGCTTCTGGAGACTTTTCATTCACAAAATTAGGAAGACTTTCAAAAGAAGAAGTTGAAGCTATTTTACCTTTAATAGAGAAGGCAAAAGATTCATTATAAAAAGAAATCTTTATAAAACAAAGACCCCTATTATTTTATTATTAATTAAAAAGGGGATATTTATGAAAGGAACATTAAAAAGAGGAATTTTAATATTATTATTTTTGGTCATACTTTCTTTTTCAGTAAATGCATCAGCAAATTTTTCTTCACAGAGTGGATATGATTGGCTGTCAACTCAGATAAGTGCTGATGGAAGCTTCAACAGTGATACTTTTTCTACAGCTGTTGCAGTCTTAGCATTAGACAATGCAGGATATGATACTTCACTTTCAGAATCCTGGTTAGTTTCTCAAATGGACGAAACATCTTCATGTATTCCTTCTTCATCTTGTTCAACAAAAGATACTGCAGCTGCAGTTATTGCTTACAACGAATTACAAGATGAAACTTATTTTGACTTATGGGACTCTTGGTTTTTATCTTCTTTAGATGATTCTGATTCAGCTGGTAACTGGTATTTAGAAGTTGTTACATCTTCTACAGGAACTTGTACAGTTTCATACACTCTTGATGAAGAAGCAAAAGAATTTGAGATTGAAGTTGAAGAAGGTTCTTTTCCTTCATGTGACGATTCAAACTTTTTAGATCTTGATGAATGTGTACAAAAAAATCTTATCACAACAAATCCAGGAATAACAATTGATGTTGATTGTAGTTCTTTAGATGGAAGTGTTGTTCTTTCCTTAATTTACAAATCTGATTCAACATATTACATAATTGCAAATGAAAATTCTGACACTGCTGACTTCCAAGTTAACAATGGTTGTTTTGGTAAAGCATCAGGAAGTTCATGTAACCAAGAAGCTTCTTTATGGGCTGGCTGGGCATTAAACACAATTACTAGTGACATTAACACTTTAATTTATCTTAAAGAAACTTATGACTCTTCAAATGCAGAAGAAGCAGCATTATTATATTTAACCACAGCTGATGATACTTACTTAGAAGATATTATTGGTTTACAAAAAAGTGATGGTAGTTTTGATAGAAATGTTTTCACAACTGGTCTTGCAATTTTAGCTTTAAGTGATTCAACTGAATATTCTGAAGAAATTGAAAATGCTAAATCTTTCTTAAGAGATGAACAAAGTGAAGATGGTCATTGGGTAGAAAATATTGAAGATACTGCAATGGCACTTTATGGTGCATTTGGAGATGATGATGTTACTATTACTGAATATGAAATTAGTGATATTGAAGCTGATGAAGAAGAAGTAGAAACTGTAGTTAGTTCAGGTACATGTACTACAGATGATGATTGTGACTCTGGAGAAGTTTGTATTGATGATGCTTGTATAGAAAGTGAATGTAACTATGATACTACTTGTGAATATCCTGAGTGGGATGAAAATGCAAATAATTGTCCTTCTGACTGTTCTTGTGGAGATGGAGTTTGTGACGATTATGAGAGTGATTATGATACTTGTTCTGATGATTGTGGTGGAGAAGAAGAAGTAGAAGAAGAGGAAGAAGAAGAAACTGAAACAGTAGAAACTACTTATGTTTACGAAGAAGAAGATGAAGGTGGATCTGGATTCTTATTATTAATTTTATTCATATTAATTTTAGGAGGCCTAGGTGGTGGAGGATACTTTGCATACTCAAAAGGTTATCTTGATGAGATCATTAGTAAAATTAAAGGTGGAGGAAAAGCACCAGTAAGTCCTGGATCTCCTCAGCAACCATATAAACCATTTACATCAAAGGTGCAACCACAACAAAGGCCAATGCCTCCTCAACAACCTGGTATGAGAAGATAATGATAAAAAAAACTCTTATTACTATTTTTTTTTGTATATTATTAATCAACATAGTTTCTGCTGAAGAATTAACTTTACTTGATACTGAATATATTGCAGGTGAAACTTTACAAGCTTATGTTACAAATACATCCATTTCAACTTCACAAATCTCTCTCTTAGACAACTCATCAAATTTAGTTTCAATAAGTCCATTGATTTCAGAATATAGAGATGAACAATATTTAATTTATTTTAATTTAGCTTCAGATTTAACAGAAGGGAATTACAAATTAATTGCAAAATCTATGGAAGCAAATTTTACAGTAAGTACAAGCACTTCTGCTTTACAAATAAAACCAGGAATTATTATTTTAGATGAAAATGAAGAATCTTTCAAACTAGAATTAACTTTAGTTGGAGATCCTATAACTGTTCAAATTTCATCTTCTTCATCAGACATTTCACCAAGAAGAAGTGCATTATCTTTTACTACAGAAGAAACAAAAAATCTTTATTCAGATTACACCTACTCAAGTATAGAATCTGATTCAACAATTTCATTAACATATGGAACTAACTCTTATTCAATTCCAATAATTTACACTGGAGAAGTACCACTTGTCGAAGAAACAGTAAATGAAACAATTGAAGAAACAAATATAACAATAGAAGAAGAAGTTATTGTAGAAGAAATTGAAGAAATCATTGAAGCTCTTTCATTTTTAACTACAAAAGAAAAAGCTGAAATCCCTTTAGAATCTGAAGGATCTTATAGTGGTTACTTAAATTTTATTAATAATTTAGAGGAGAGTATTTTCAATCTTGAATTTTCTCTAACTGGAAATTTAGAAGAGATCATAGAATTAAATGTTACAACCTTAGAAGAAATAAAAGGTGGAGAAACTTTATCTCAATATATTTGGGTTAACAAAGAAGAATCTAATAAAACAGGAGAATTCATTGGTGAATTAGTTCTTTCAAATGAATTATATTCTACTAGTTTAAGTATAGAAGTTACAATTGCTGAAGAAGAAACAGAAGAGATTATAGAAGAGGAAGAAGAAATTGTAGCACAAGAACCAATCGTAATAAATGAAGAAGATCTTTATTTTCCAGAGCAAGATGAAGGAGTTTCTGGAACAACTGTTCTTGGAATAATTATGATAATAATTCTATTAGGTATATTTATTCTTATTTTCATTAAAATGAGACAAAAAGAAGAAAAGAAATTTAACCAATATATTCAAGAAACAAAAAGAAAATGAAGTTTAAAGAAGAATTATCTACTGTTGGATTTTTTTATTTAGCTTCTGCTTTTTTTTGGATTGCTATGGGGATCATGGCAGGTTATTGGGTTCTTTATTATGCTAGTTTAGGATTATCATTTACTATTATAGGATTAATTTTCATTGCTAACTCTTCTGCAATGTTTATTTTTGAAATACCTACTGGAGCAATTGCAGATATATTTGGAAGAAAGGTTTCAGTTGGAATTTCTTATCTTACTATTGGTATTGCATATCTTTTAGTATTTTTTAGTGGAACAAATATTTTCTTACTTATTCTTTTCAACTTTATTGCAGGTATTGGATGGACAATGGAAAGTGGTGCTTTTGAAGCTTGGTTTATCGACACTGTTAAACATAAAAAAAAATCAAAACATTTACACAAAATGCTAGGACGATGGGGAAGCATGGGAAATGTTGGATTCATAGTTGGTCCATTTCTTGGAGCTATTCTTGTAGGTTTTGGTTATGATAAAGCGTTGTTAGCTACTTCAATTTTAATGTTATTTATGGGATTATTTATTTTCATATTTGGAACAGAATCATATTTTAAAAAAACAAAAATACACATTTCAAAAGACATCAAAAAAACAATAAAAAATACAAAATTCGCATTAAAATTTACAAAAGATCATCCTACTACATATCTTTTAACAATAATTGTTTTCTTATTTACTTTAGGTTCAACCTTAGTTTATGATGCTTATCAACCTCATGTAATTGCAATGGGAATTCCTGCACCTTTCATAGGTTACGCATTATCTATTGGTGGACTACTTATTGTTTTACAATTAAATTGGAGTCATAAAATTACTAAATTTTTAGGTGGAAATAAAAAATCTTTAATTATATATGCAATAGCATTTTCATTAGTTATTACAAGTATTGGATTCATAAAATATTTACCTTTACTTTTCATTACTATGATTGGCTATACAACTTTATATGACATGTCGGGTAGTATGGCACCAGCATTCAAAGAAATATCAAACAAAGTAATTCCTAGCAAAGTTAGAGCAAGTGTACTATCTACTATAGCTTGGTTTGGTGCTCTAGCAATGATAATAGCTAATTTAATATTCGGTTTTCTTTCAGATTTAACTAGTCCAAAAATTGTAGTTATACTTGGAGGAATAACATTACTAATTTCTGCATTACTATATATAAAATTACCAAAAGAAAATAAAAAATAAAAAAATTAAGCAAAGAATAAATAAAGTTTAATCACAGTCAACTTTAACTTTGGCACTAATCCATCTGCTTTAACTTCTACAGTTTTATCCTTTACTGCTGTTTTCAATGTTTTAACAAAATCTTCAGAATTTGAAAATTCATTAATTACATCTTCACTTAAATAAACGGTATAACTAACATCTTCTAAGGCTTCATTACCAACACTAAACTCTCCTTCTTTAGTTATTTTTATACCCATAATTAATTGAGTTCCATCCTTCTGTTCAATAAAGACGTTAATAAATTCTCCTTTCAAATATTCAGATGCACCACCTCCACCAAAAGATTCTTCAACTAAAGCATAAATTGCTGCTTCTTGTCCACCTTTATTTACAAATTCATCCAAGACTTCATCTAATCCATCACAGAATTCATATGTTCCATCACAGTACGCATGATTATATGGATATATTTCTAAACATTCTCTATATTGTTCTTGACAAGTTTCTTCATCATCAACAACATAAAGCTCATATGGTTCAGAACTTATCTGACAAAGATATCCAATAATACAATCATTCTCATCTGTGTATTCAATTAAATTATCTCCTTCATCACAAACAAGCAAATCAACTTCAGGACACCCATCTTCTTCATCTGCTTCTGGTACACAAGCATAATCAACAACACAATCATCTTCATAGAACTCTAATAAGAATTCATCATCTGCACACTCAGGCTCTTCAATTTCTTCACAAGTATCTTCTTCTTCTCCTTCTACACATGCATAAGTTTCTACACAACCATCTTCATCTCTAAACTCTAATAACATTTCTCCTTCTTCACATTCAGGCTCTTCAACTTCTAAACACTCTGTTGTATACTTCAAAATAGTTCCTTCATCACCTACTGCGTATCCAACACTTCCTTCGAATAAAATATCCTTAACCATATTTACTGGTACAAAAGAACTTTCTGACCCATCAATATTAACTCTATCAGTAAGCCATTCACCATCTTCTATATGTCTAATTGTATTTTGTCCTGAAACCCAACCAGATTCTTCATTTCTATAATGAACTCCCCAGTAACTTGAAACAATTGTTCCAGCTTCTTCTAATATCCAAGAACTATCTGAACCAGTATAAACATATTGACCAGCTCCTACAATTTTACAAGTATCCATATCTAAACAATAAATTTCATTCAAAGCAATTCCTATATCACTTCTTGTAATTGTATCTACTAACCCAGCAGAATCATCTTCAACTTTTAATACAACTCCATTCTCTCCAACTAAATAACCATCACCTTCTTCTACAAAATGAGCTCCTTTCAAAACATAACTTTCATCTACTCCCAAACTTGTCCAACCTTCACCAGATAATTTAATAGCAGGAAAATCTCCTTGACCAACAGCATAAGCTACACCTTCATCAACACAATCTACATCCCAAAATGTAATAGCATCAGTTATTTCTAACTCTAACCATTCATCTCCACCATTTCTAGTATAAAGAATTATATTTCCAGAACCAACAGCAAAACCATAATCACCATCAAAACAAACTCCATAAAGTGCTTCATCATTAGGACTTGTTTGTGGAATCCATTCTTCTCCACCATTAGTAGTATGAAGAATTACAGAATCACCAAATACATCTCCACCTACAGCCCAACCTTCTTCTTCATCTATAAAATCTACACTAAACAGATCTAAACTTGTTCCAGATTCTTGTTCTTGCCAAACTTCTGCAGATACAAAACTTATGCCTAACAATAAAATTATAAAAATCACCAAACTCTTTTTTACAAATACCATATCTAATATTAGTATTATAAAATATATAAATCTTATTAAAAATAAAATGGCCCCGGCGAGATTTGAACTCACGACCTCCTGCTAGCTTAAATCCTACTCAAAGTGAATAGGTGTCATATAAGACAGGCGCTATAGCCAGGCTAAGCCACGGGGCCAATAGATTCAAAGATTAATTATAGATTTAAAAGACTTTCGTATAAATATAAAAAAAAAATAAAAAGTTAAAAAATAAATTTAAATTTATTCTTCACTGGATACTTCTTCAGTAGCTTCTTCTTCAGATGCTTCTTCAGTTGCTTCTTCAGTTGCTTCTTCAGTTGATTCTTCAGCAGGAGCTTCGCTTCCACCTTCAACTTTCTGAACATTCTGAGCTTGCATTCCTCTTTCTGTTTCTGCTACATCAAAACTAACATCGTCACCTTCGTACAATCTCAATCCTTCTGGGATTGCTGAAATATGTACAAAATAGTCTTTTCCATCGTCTCCGGTAATAAAACCATATCCTTTACTACCACTAAAAAATTTTACTTTTCCTTTCATTTTTACTCCTAAATTAATAATTCCATTGAACTATTTGTACATAAAAGGAATTTTTACCCTTTATAAACCTTTAGATTAGCTTTCTGAAAAAAATAATTTAAGGAAAACTTTATAATTACAGATTTTCTTATTTTCCCAATGTTAATAGGCGTTGTAGGTAAACCAAGCACAGGAAAATCAACTTTTTTCAAGGCAGCTACTTTAGCTGAAGTTGAAACAGCAAATTATCCATTTACTACTATCAAACCAAATCATGCTGTAGGATATGTTAAGATTGACTGTGTTGATAAAGAGTTTGAAGTACAATGTAATCCAAGAATGGGCTACTGTCTTAATCATAAGAGATTTGTTCCTATTGACTTATTAGATGTTGCAGGTTTAGTTCCTGGTGCAAGTGAAGGTGCTGGGATGGGTAATCAATTTTTAGATGATTTAAATCAAGCTAATGCATTAATTCATGTAATTGATGTTTCTGGTTCTACTAATGAAAAGGGTGAACCTGTTGATCCTGGCTCTTACGATCCTGCTAATGATATAAAATTTTTAGAAAAAGAATTAGATCTTTGGTACTTAAGAATTATTAGAAAGGGTTGGGAAAAATTCGCAAGACAAACCAAACAAGAAAATTTAGAAGCTTACAAAGCAATTGCAAAACAACTTTCAGGTTTAAGAGTTACTGAAGACATTGCAAAATCAACTTTACAAGAATTAAACTTCCCAACAAATTTAGAAGAATGGACTGAAGAACATATTTTAAAGTTAACAACAAGATTAAGAGAAAAAACAAAACCTATGATTATTGCTGCAAACAAAGTTGATGTATCTTCAGGTGAAGCAAATTATAAAAAATTAATAGAACAATTTCCAGATTACACAATCATCCCTTGTTCAGCAGAATCAGAACTTGCATTAAGAGAAGCTGCAAAAAAAGAATTAATTGATTACGTTCCTGGAGAAAAGGAAGTCAAGATAAAAGGAGATTTATCAGAAAAACAAAAACAAGCAATTGACTTCATACAAAACAATGTGATTAACAAATTCAATTCAACTGGAATCCAAGATACTTTAGATAAAGTTGTTTTTGATGTTTTACAAATGATTACAATTTTTCCAGGTGGTGTAAACAAACTCGAAGATAAAGACGGAAATGTTCTTCCTGATTGCTTCTTACTAAAAAAAGGATCTACAGCTTTAGACTTTGCTTTTAGATTACACACTGACATTGGTAAAGGCTTCATAAGAGCTATTGATGTAAAAACAAAAAGAACTGTTGGCAAAGACCATATTCTAAAAAATAGAGATGTTGTTGAGATTATAACAAAAGCTTAACTTTTTAAATTCTAGAGACTATTAAAAATATATGCAAAGAGAATTATCAAAAAATTCAATTATAAATGTTATTAGAGGAATATTTTCTAAAAAAAATACAAAAGAAAAACCTCCACAAAAAGAAAAACCTAGATTAACTAAAGAACAAAGGAGAGAAATCATTCATAAAAAGAGAGGACTATTAGTTGCCTTTATGAAAATCCATGCTATTATTGAAAATTGGAAAGTTGTAATTAAAAAAGAAGAGACTAAAAAACCAGTTACAGATGAAAATTTAAAATTACTTTTATTAGAAGCTATAAAAAATCTTGACATTGCTGTAATAAAATTTAACCAAATAGAAATTGAGTTTCAAATAAATTTATTCAATGAAAAATCACAATTACATGAGATCATGTCTTTATATCATGCTTTATATGAACATTATCATAGACCAGAAGTTATCTCTCAAATAAAAAGAACTAAAATTATTTTAGAAGATATTGAAAAAATTCATGATTTAAGAATTGGTGTTCAACAAAGAAAAAGAATGGTCGCTTAAAACCCACCATGTAATTTCAAATAATCATGAGCTTCTTTAAAAACATTTTTTGTAGATTTAAATGTAATTAAACTCATAGCTTCTTGAAAACCTAACCACTTAAAATCCAAATGTTCTTTAGACAATTTTACTTCTTTCTCTTGAACTTCCCCTAATAAATATTCAACTTCTTTATAGACAGTTCCAACTTTTCTCTTAAAAAAATACTTTTCGCTTACACTAAAATCTTTTGCTATATATACACCTTTAATACCTGTCTCTTCAAACAATTCTCTTCTTAGAGTATCTTCCTTTTTTTCACCACTTTCACATTTCCCTTTTACTAAACCCCAGTGTCCAGGAATATATTTGACTAGTAAAAACTCATTTCCATTGTATATTACAGCTCCTACTGAAAATTCTTGTGGCATAATACTATTATATTTTACAGATATTTAAAACTACTCTAATTCACAAATATATATAAATTAACATATTTCTTAAAAAATAAGTCATGAAAAAGGGCTTAACATACAATGATGTGCTTCTAATTCCTAAGAGAACTTCCTTAAAATCTAGGAAAGAATCTGACATTAAAACCTTATTCACAAAAAATATTCCTTTAAACATTCCTTTAATCAGTTCTAACATGGCTACAGTTACTGAACATGAAATGGCTATTGCAATGGCCAGAGCTGGAGGACTTGGAGTTATTCACCAATTTTCTACAATCCAGGACCAAGTTGAAGAAATTAAAAAAGTAAAAAAAAGTACTTCTTACATTATTGAAAAACCATTAACAATTCAAAGTTATTATTCATTAAAAGAAGCAATAGAGATTATGGAACGGTTTGGTGTTACAAGTTTAATTGTTTTACAAGGTGAAGAACTAGGTGGGATCTTAACAAGAAGAGATTATTTATTTATGGATGAAAATAAAAAGATTTCAGAAATTATGACTCCAAAAGAAAAACTTATTACTGCTCCAAAGGGAATTTCTTTAGAAGAAGCTAAAACAATCTTACAAAAAAACAAAATAGAAAAATTACCTTTAACTGAAGATGGAAAACTTGCAGGTTTAATCACAATAACTGACATTGAAAAATTAGAACATTGGCCAGATGCAAACAGAGATTTAAAAGGAAGCTTAAGAGTTGGCGCAGCTGTTGGTGTAAAAGACACTTTAGAAAGAGTTTCATCATTAGTTCAAGCTGGTGCTGATGTAATTATTTTAGACATTGCTCATTGTCATTCAGATTTAGCAATTCAAAGAATTAGAGAAATAAAACAAAGTTTCAGTATTGATTTAATGGCTGGTAACATTGCAACTTCTGAAGCTGCTTTAGATTTAATTCAAGCAGGTGCTGACGGATTAAAAGTAGGTATTGGTCCTTCTGCTGTTTGTACTACAAGAATTATTTCAGGCTCAGGTATTCCACAACTAACTGCAATCATGGATGTAGTTAAAGTTGCAAAAGAACACAACATTCCAGTTTGTGCTGATGGTGGTGCAAAATATCCTGGTGATCTTTCAAAAGCAATTGCTGCTGGTGCAAGTTCTGTTTTCTCAGGTTCATTTTTTGCTGGTACAAAAGAAACTCCTGGCAGAATAATCATGAAGAATGGAAAAAGGTTCAAAAGATACATGGGATCTGCTTCTTACGATAGTAACCATGAAAGAAAAGAAAAATTAGAAAAGAAAACTTACAAAGAGAACATCAATGTTTTCGTCGAGGGTGTTGCAATTTTAGTTGACTTCAAAGGTCCTGTTGAAGGTGTAATTGGAAGTTTAATCAAAGGTTTAAGAAGTGGAATTAGTTATTGTGGTGGAAGAAACATAAAAGAGATGCAAGAAAATGCTGAATTCATACAAATAACTCCTTCAGGTTGGAAAGAAAGTCAATCTAGAGGGGAACAACTTTCAGAGTAAACTTTAAAAACAAAACTTAGTTTCTTTTTCTTATGAAAGTCTTAGGTATAGAATCAACAGCTCACACATTTGGAATAGGAATAACAAACAATAATAAAATCTTAACTAATATAAGAGATACATTAACAACTGAAAAAGGTGGAATGATTCCAAACGAACTTGCAGACCATCATAATGAAGTAAAACATAATATTCTAAAAAAAGCTTTACAGGAGTCTAAACTTTCTATGAAAGACATTGATTTAATTTCTTACTCTGAAGGTCCAGGTATGGCTCCAGCTTTACTAGTGGGAAGAGATTTTGCTTTAGAACTTTCAAAGAAACACAATATAAAATTAATTGGAGTTAACCACATCCTTGCTCATTTAGAGATTGGTTTAAACACAACAAAAGCTATAGATCCCATTTTCTTATTTTGTTCAGGTGCAAACACTCAAGTAATTGCTCACGAAGGTGACAGATACAGAGTTTTTGGTGAAGCTTTATCAATTGCTATAGGAAATGCTTTAGATAAATTTGCAAGAAAGATTGGCTTAGGTTTTCCTGGAGGACCAAAAGTTGAACAACTTGCAAAGAAAGGAAAACTAATTGACCTCCCATACAAAGTAAAAGGAATGGATGTAGACTTTTCTGGAATTATAACAAAAGCAATTAATTTATATCAAAAAGGAGAATCGGTAGAAGACTTATGTTTTTCTTTACAAGAAACTTGTTTTGCGATGTTAATTGAAGTTACTGAAAGAGCATTAGCTCACTGTGAAAAAAATGAAGTTCTATTAATTGGAGGAGTTGCTGCAAACAAAAGATTCTCAGAAATGTTACATGAGATGTGTAAAGCTCGAGGAGCAAAAGCTTACACTGTTTCTTTAGAATATGCTGGTGATCAAGGAGCAATGATTGCTTACCAAGGATATATAGAAAATAAAAGAAAACAAAAAGAATTTGACATCAATCCCAGATGGAGAATTGATGAAATTGAAACTTTCTGGAAAACTAAAACTTAAACCTATAATCTTCTCTTTCTAATCTACTCTCAAAATCTTTCAAAATAGTATCAGCTCTAAGAAAAACAATTAAACTTGAATGCAAAGTCCTATCAATTTTTTTAGAAATATCCCAAAAATCAGGTTCTTCACCACGACCCTCATCTAAATAATTAACAACAGAATTATAAATTTCATATAAATTATTTCTAACAACATCATAACCATCTCCTTTATCTAAATTATCTTCAAGAAAATAAACCCTATCTTGAAATTTAAAAACAACATCATCAATTTTTACAGCTCTTCTTTGCCTAATTCCTTCCATCATTGTTAAATGTGCTTCCCTTGGACTAAATCTATAATTTTCATCTACAAAAAGGTCCCGTCTTAATCCAGGAGTCATGTTATTTATAGCACCATCTAGTTCCATTAACTTATTTCTTAACTGAGATTCGTTATAATCTCGAACAAAGATAAAATCTTCAGAGCTAAATTTAATACCTTCTTTTTCCCAAGATAAAACTCTAGCTTCCCCAGATAAAAATTTGGACATTACACCTAAAAAAGAATTAGTAATCCCTAAATTAGAACAAGCCCTATAAAAAGACATTGATGCCAACATTCTATCTTGATCCATACTCTACTTTTTTAAGAACCCATTAAAAAAGCTTTCGTATTTTGAGCTACAAATTTTCCAGACTCATTAACAGATTCCTTAGTAGATCCTGCCAAATGAGGGCTAATAACCAAGTTTTTCAAAATTTTTGCATTCTTAACTAAAATATGGTTTTCTTCTAAAGGTTCAAGATCAAAAACATCTAAAGCAGCTCCAGCAATAACTTTTTCTTTCAAAGCTTTTACTAGATCTTCATCATTAACAACTTCTCCTCTAGAACAATTAATCAAAACAGAATTATTTTTCATTAACTCAAACTTACTCATATTAAACATTTTTCTAGTTTCATCGGTCAAAAAAGTATGCAAAGTTACAACATCTGAAACTTTCAACAAATCATCTAATTCCATTTTCTCAACATTATTTTCTCTAAACACACTTGCAGAAAGATAGGGATCATATGCAACTACTTTCATTCCAAAACCATTTGCAATTTTCGCAACATGCCTTCCAATTTTTCCTAAGCCAACAATTCCAAAAACTTTTTCATTAAAATTATCTCCAATATAACTTACCCTATCCCATTTCCCTTGCAACAAAGAATTCTGTGCAGGATAAACTCTCCTATACAAACTAAACAACAAAGCAAAAACATACTCAGCAGTAGCAGAAGTATTTGCACCTTTCAAAAAAATAACCTCTACACCTTTCCGCTTAGCATAATCTAAATCAATATGATCAACCCCTGTAGTCGCAGAAGCAATAACTTTCAAATTTCTAGCCTTATCCAACATTTCTTTATCAACCTTAAAATCAACTTTAATAGCTAGCACATCATACTCTTCAATAATCTTCATAACAGATTCTCTTAAATCTCTAGAATTTTCAATAATATCCACTTCACCTAAGTCTTGAAAAATATTTCTAGAATCTTCGTCAAAATAATCTGCCACAGTAATTAATGTTTTCATAATAAAAATAAAAATAAAAAGAATTTAAAAAGTTTTAGTAATAAGTCTGCCCATCTTTTGGCTCTAATGGATCATCATCATCATCATCATCGTTTAATCTTCTAAAAGCAATAATAAGACCAACAATAATAATTAAAACAATCAACACAATAAATGCCACTTTCAATGCAGAACCAGTGTTACTTAAACTACTACTTGTTTCTTCAACATCAACACTCATTGATACTTCTTGAACCAAATTACCATTACTATCTAAGATATTAACAGTAAAATCATGAGTTCCTTCTGCATCAGAATCTGGTGTAACAGAAACAGTAACATCTTCTAGTTCTCCAGAAGCTACCATTACTACACTTGGATCAACATCGCTTGAAGCCCATTGTTCTTCACCACTAACTGTTACAGAAAATGTTTCAGTATTTGAACCAGTATTTACAAAGCTTAATACAAAACTATTTGTTTCACCAGCTACAGCATCTAAAGAGTTTGAGCTTAAACTTACAGTAACTCCACCATCTTCATTACTACTTTCTTCTTCATCATTTGAACTTGTAGCACATGCATCGTTATTACTTACAGAAACATCATAAACTTCTTCAAGTTCATCATGACCTCTATCATAACTAACAGTCACAAGTAATTCGTATGAACCATCTTCTAGACAGTCATCTAAGTTTAGTAATAGATCTACAGAATCAGAACTTTCTTCATCTTCGTTATCTTCTTCAAAAGCAGCTAACTCATCTATATATTCAACATCACTTGCAACCTCGTTACCATCTGCATCAACAAGACTAACTTCAATCTTAACATCATCTTCTTTTTCTTCACCTAAGTTCTCTACCCTAACTTCAACATCTAAATTATCTCCAGCTGAAACTGTACTATCATATAGAACATCTTGAACATCTAAAGAATGTCTTGGCCTTTCTAAATATAAATTACCATTAACTCTTTCTTCATCTTCATTATCATACACTTCAATATATAATGTATATTCATTATCATCATCAACATCCATATCACTTGGCAGTTCAATTGTTAATTTCTTTGTGTAACCTACACCAGGTTCAACATCGAAAGTATTACTTGTTGCTTCAATATCATCATATTCATATCCACCAACCCATACTTTAACTTTAACATCAACTTCACAAGAATCTTCGTCTTCTTCACAAGCATCTTCGCCTGTTCCATATACATATACTTCTACTTCAAAGCTATCATCTAAGCTAACTTCTACTGGAATAAGTTCATCATATCCCTCTACAAATACAACTACACCATCAACCTCTACCATACCTATTTCATAAAGATCACTGTCTGCACTTACAAATGCACTAAGTCCTAATAAACCAACCAATACAACTAAGATTAATCCTAGCATTTTAATATTTTTCATCATTTTTTTAAGTCCCCCACTGTACTTTTATGTATAAAATCATTAAGTTGGGCTTATTTAAAACTTGTGGTCTCTCCGACGATAAATACTCACTTTAATGTAGTATTAAAAATTATCTCAAATTCACAACTCTTCAGAAACAAATTATTCTAATTTTAAAATTTCTTCAATTTCTTTGTTAGTAATAGAACAACCTCTTAATTTCATTGCCCAAAGAACACCATCTAAAACATCCTTCTTTAAACCATTCACAGCATACTTATCAAATAATCCTAACTCATAAGCAATTAATCCTAATTCAACAGACCTAATAATTTTTACATCTTTAAACATTTCAGAAAATTGATTTAATGATTTCTCATTTATTTTTACTGGAGTATGCATTTTTGCTTGCAAAACTTTTGCCAAGTCTCTAGGATTTTCTACTAACATCCTTGTACTTCTTTCATCAATCACTAAAGCATCTGCATTCAATTTCTTTGCCAATAATAAAGCTCCAATTTCCCCTTCGTGTAAAACTTTCAATGACCTTCCTCTTGCATGATATATATTATTCACAAGCCTTTGAACTTTCAACAATTCAGCCTGACTTACATCTTCTCTTAAACAAATAACATCTTTTTTTACTTCAGTTCTTAACTGCATTGCTTCAAGCTTAAACTTTTTACCTTTCAAAGGAACATCTAAAATTTCATTTCTTACAGAAGCAGAAATACAAAACTCTCCTTTAAACTTTTTTTTCAAAGGTTCTAAGATCCAAATTAAATTATTCATAGCAATTGTTATCAAACTACTTGAATCAAAGATTAAAGTTTTCATAAATTAAACATCCTCCTTGCATTCACTAATCTACTCTTTAACCTAGAAACTTCATCAGTAACTTCACTAACTTTTGTAGCTCCTAAATAATCCATTAATTCCCACTTAGAAATCCCCATAATTTGTGCAGACATACCAACAGACAAACCATGTTCATAAATTCTTCCACCTTTTTTAATTTTAGCTTGTTGTAAAACTTCAGTAATATATTTCCCAATCTTTTTCTCAAATACACTTATTCTTTTCAATATTTTTTTTACTTCTAACCTAAATACTTTTTCATCCTTTCTTTTCAAATTAGTTTTAGCATAATTCAAACTTTGTAAAACTTCTTTTTTCATTTCTTGTAAAATGGGTTGATCATACAATCTTGGCCTTTCAAATATTTTTGACAAAGAATAAAGAATAACTGCTAAAGAAACAGAATCCCTATCTTGAAATATTCCTGCATTATGAATTGTATTATTACTCAACCATTTTAACTCTCTAGAATCTTCAGATCTCAGAGCAGGAACTACTTTTTCAAGCACTTTAAGCAAATCTTTCCTTATTTCCTCTTTCATTATATATACTCTAGTCTTCAAATTTAATAAATCTTTGGGAGAAAAAGTTTTATAAAGTAGTAAATTTTCTTCAAACCATGCGCGTGAGTAGTTTAATGGCTAGAATTCTAGCCTTCCAAGCTAGAGATCCGGGTTCAAATCCCGGCTCGCGCATTCTAATCTAAAATTAAAAAAAATTAATTTCTTCTAAATCTATTTCTCATCCAATTAAAAGTTCTTTCTCTAAAAGAAGAATCTTCTTCACTTGGAGCTGAATATCTATTTGCTGGTGCTTGCCCATTTCCTTCACAACTTTGAATAACTGTCAAACAAGCATCATACAGATCCATACAACCAGGAGAAACATCTTCTTCAGAAAGAAAACATTGAGAATCACCATAAGAAGCACATTCATTATCTTCACAAGTTCCAGAAGAACAATCATCATCATCTCTACATTCTACACAAGCTCCATCTTGACAATAATCATCACAATCATAAGTTATAACTGTAGCTAAAGTATAATCTCCATCATTAGATTCAACACAAAAATATTCATTCACTGAAGTATCACTACTACAATCATCATCTTCGTCTAAAATTTCACCAGTACGATAAACTCCAGAAATACTTCCTAAATTTTCTAAGTCTTTTCCAGAATCAGTTTCAGTACATTCAACACACACACCATCACTTGAGCAACCACTATCAGAATCACAATCAGAATTAGCATAACATTCTAAAGATTCCCAAACTCCTGCTAAATTAAAACATAAATTATTTACACAATTACCATCATCACAATCATTATCATCATAACAATCTATACATCTTCCATCATTACAATCAAAATCACAAGTAGTAGTAGTTGAAATAACATAAGAATTTGAACCAGAATCACAAAGATATTCTCTTAAACTTTTTTCCCCATAACATTCATCATAAGTTTCTCCAAAATCATAAAATTCTCCTGAAAAGGAAACACCATAAATACTTGATTTTTCAAAAAAATCTGAACCATCATCAAAATCTACACAAGCAATACAAGTTCCAGTTTCAAAATCACATCCAGCTGTATATAAACAATCAGTATGAGAACTACAACCTCTACTTGCATCACTTGTTCTAGTTGTAGTTTCTTCTTCACTACTACTTTCTAATTGACTTTCTCTTGTATCCGAATCTAAACCCCTATCACCAATACCAGCAGATACTAAACTAAAACTTAAAATTATTATAAATAAAATTATTAGCCCTTTTTTCATATTTTTCACCAAACTAATTAAAAACTTAGAACTATAAAAATATTACTATAACAAAAACACCTACCAAACTCTAATCCCTCTACTTTTTCGAAACTTTACAAGCTCAATTAAGCCCTTAGCTTCTTGAATCCCATAAACAAGTTCATCATAATTACAAGCACCACCAGAGATTTTTCTTGATTGTAAAGGACTTGGAATCTCAGCAGAATTGGGAATTAAAAATTCAAGCATAGTTTCTAAACCATAGCCATTAGTTCTAATTTCATTATTTCTTGAAATACTATTAGGACACAATAATCTAGTCCACATATCATGATTTAAAGATTTTTCATCCCACAAATCTTTCAAAGCATCCATTTTAATTGCTCTAAATCCTGAAAAACTTGCAGAACAATAACTCTCTCCTTGAAAAGAAGGAGTTCTAACCATATCAACATTTTCACTAAAATAATCTAAAATATCTTTAAAATCCCAAACTCTCAAATTTATCATATCTGCATCTGTAAAAAGAATTACATCAGCTTCCAATAACTTAGCATAACCAACAGCTGTTAAAAAACCACCAATCTTTCCTCTATTATTAGGCTTACCATCATAAGCAATATGACTCAAAACTTCAACACCTTTATATCTAGCCCATTCAGCTGTACAATCAGTACTACCATCATCAACTAAAAATGAATGAGCAATAATTCCATTTCTCTCAGTATTTTTCAACACATCTAAAACATCAGCTAGCAAAGGTTCTTCATATTTATCAGGAGCTTCATTATAAGCTAACACACATCCACAAACTTTCATAAAATTTTTAGAAAATCATTGATTTATAAAACTATGTTTTCCTTACAAAATCAAAATAATTTCTTCCTCTTAATACAAGTATCATACAATTCCAAAGTTTCTTCTGCAATTGCATCCCAAGTATAAGCTTCCGCTTTCTTTAGATTATTTTCACTAAATTTCTTAGCTAACTTTTTATCATCCAAAACTTTCAAAATTTTTTCTTTCAACAATTTCTTATTACCAAACTCAACTAAAAACCCATTAACATTATCATCCATTTCAAAAGGAATTCCATTACAAGGAGTTGCAACAATTGGCAAACCAGATGCCATAGCTTCAAAAATTGTCAAAGGCAAACCTTCTCTATAAGATGGAAGAACATAAACATCAGAAGCTTGATACATTTCAGCAATATTTTTCTTACCAAATAAAGGACCTAAAACTTGAATTCTTTTCTCACCTTTTACAATACCTTTAACTTTATCCATTTCCCCTTCATCAGGTCCAACAAAAACAAAATCAATATCTTTTCTCTCATTAACAATTTCTTTTGCAACTTCTGCTAAAACATGTGGAGCTTTTGTAGGATGTAATCTTCCAAAGAACAAAACTAATTTATCTTTCACACCATGCTTTTTCTTAAACTGATTATTTTTAATTCTTTCAAACAAAACTTTATCTGTTCCATTCCTAATAACTTTAATTTTTCTTTTACTCACCCACCTCTTCAAAATAGGAATTTCCCAAGGAGTAATTGCAACAACTTTATCTACAAAGAAAAAACTAATATAATTAAAAAATCTATCAGTAAAAAATAAAGGTAAACGAACAGTCCAAGGTCTAAACTTATCTGTCCATGGACAATGAGTTGTATTAATATGAACTTTACCTCTAATAAAAGAAATCAAACCTGCCATCATCACAAAATCGTGAGCAGACCTATGAGTATGTACCACATCATAATCTTTAAACAATAAATCCAAAATAAATCCAGGAAAAATATAAGTATTCAATGACAACTTCAAAATATATCTAGACCTATAAATATTAACTCCTTCAATAACTTCAAATTTCTTTTCTAATCTTTTATATTTATCAGTATCAGCACAATAAACATCAACTTCGTGACCTTTCTCAATATATCTAACAGCCAATTCTTCCATTACTTTTTCTACACCACCAACTGTAGGTAAATAAAAAGTATTAAGCATAGCTATTTTCATAAACAAATTAAAAAAAAATCACTTTATAAGAATTATGCATACCAAAAACTACAAATAGCTCTCTAATAAGATTCTATTATCCAAAACATTTTCTCTTTCTTCAACAGAAGTAATCATAAAATTATTTTTCATTAAATAAGATAACATTTCCCTTCTCTCATTCCTAGTTTTAATTGTAATTTTATCATATTCATAAACTCTTGCCCATTGAAATTGTTTTTTCATTAATTCTGTTAATACACCACCTTTTCTAAAATCAGGTCTAACTCCTGCCATCCAACAATATAAAGAATTATTCTCATCCTCATAAGAAACCATATATCCTACAGGAATTGTTCCAACATAAGCAACTAAAATTGCATGAGCCTTATCTCCAATTCTTTTTCTAAAATAATCAGTATCAATAACATCTCCATCAGATTTAAACTCAGGAATATCATTATTTACATCTACAACATCTTCTAAATTTGATTCCCTAACATCTAATACAAATCCCATAAACAAAATAATAAATTTTTACTTTATAAGAATTTATCTAATCAATACAAGTCTTTGGAGGGTTCTTCATCAAAACTTCTAAAATTTTCACAGTCTCATTTATATCCTCAAGACTTGAAATACCATAACTAGTGTGTAAATTTTTCACAGCAACACCAACAATTGCAGTAGGAATTCCCCCTTTAGAAATAGAAATACTTAAAGCATCTGTAGTTCCAAAATCACTTACATCTAATTGAATTTTAATCTTTTTTTTCTTTGCAATCTTTTTTATTTCTTTATCTAAACAAAGATTAGAAATCATTTCTGCATCTTTTATAACAACACAAGGACCTTTTCCAATTTTCTTAGTTATATTATGAGTATGTTCATCAGAGTCATCAGCATTAGTAACATCAATTGCAACTGCCCAATCCGGATCTATTGAACTAACAGAAGTTTTTGAACCATACAAACCAATTTCTTCTTGCACTGTAAATACAAAATAAATATGAGCTTTACTTTTTTCTAATTTTCTTGCTAACTCTAATAAAATATAACAACCGATCCTATCATCTAAAGCCTTACCACAAATAATTCCTTTTTTTCCTAAAACATAAGTTTCTTGTATTGGTTCAATAAAAGTTCCAATTTCAACACCTTTCTTTTGTAATTCTTTTTTTGTTAATCCAGTAAGCAACATTAAATCAGCTACTTCAGGAACTTCTTCAGTTTCTTCATCATCATTAATTCCTGCTAAAGTTATAACTCCACTAATTCCTCCTTTCACAGAAATATTTACTTTTTGTCCAATATAAGCTAAAGCTTCAATTCCCCCAACTGCAGAAATATTAATATTACCATTACTAGAAATACTTTTAACCATAAAACCAATTTCATCCATATGTGCAGCAAGCATAACTTTTGCACCTTTTCCTTTTTTATGTGCAATTATATTTCCATACTTATCCACTTTAACATTTTTAACATATTTTTTTATTTCTTTAAGAATTAATTTTCGAATATTACTCTCATTACCACTTACACCACTTATCTCTGTCAACTCTTTTAACAACTTCATACCTATATCAAAGGTCTTTCGCTTTTTAAACTTTTTCAAAAAAAATAAAATTTATTTTTTTATTCCATAATAATCATCACCAACAAATACAAGTCCAAAATCCAATGCTAAAGGAAAAGCATAGTTATGAAATTCTTTAGAATATAACATTATTTTATTTTTAGGAAAGTTATCACCTAAATTAAATTTTTTTCGTTCTTTTGAAGTCCAAGGACCACCAACACTAACAACTGGAAACATTCTAGATATATCTTGCCCTTCTCTATGAGGAATAATAGAATAAGTCCTAGAACTTTTAAAATCATCAATTTGTCTTTTTTCTATTTCATGCTCTCCAGTGATTTCAATATTAAAAGCAAGACCATCTAATCTTAAAGATAAATAATGATCAAAACCTAAAGCCTTAAAATCAAATAATAAACCAGTTGATGAAATTTTTTTCTTATCTCCCACATATAATAAATTTTTAATACTAGGTACTCCAAGTTCATTATAGGCTTCAGGACTTCTATCAGCATAAGCTGAAATACTAACTTTAGTTAAGTGATCTCCATCAAAAAGACCATTTGCTTGAAACCCGTCTCCTTCTAAATTATATACAGAATGAAATCTTTTAAGTGCATCAACTAAAACAACATTTTTTTTCCTTGAGACAAATCACCTCGAACATGTTCAAGGTCTCCTGCAGGCCAAGGATATCTTATCATTACCATATTAAAAATATTTTATTCTAAATATATAAATATAATTATACTAGAAAACAATTAATTATAAAGTGTAATCAATCTTTCAGATAAACTTAAATCAATTCTTATTTTTTTATCAGCATTAGCAAAATCTTCTGGAGAATATAAAATATCTGTAAACAAATTATTACAAATTGCACTCAATGCTCTCGCACCAGTCTCTTCAGGACAAAGCTCAGCAATCCTTTCTAAAACATTTTCTCTAATTGAAACACTATAACCTCTCACTTCTAACAACTTTGCATATTTTTTAAGTGGGGACATTTGAGAATCCTTAAGAATTTTAACTTTTTCATCAACAGTTAAAGGATCTAAAACAGCTAAGTAAGGTAATCTTCCAACTAACTCTGGTTTCAATCCATACTCAATAATATCACTAGCTCTTACTTTATGTAATAAATTTTCTTCAGTATCAACTAAATTTTCTGCACCAAAACCCATTGGTGATTTTCCTTTATTTAATCTTTTTCTTATAATTTCATTAAGTGCATTATCACCCTCACCTTGAAATGCACCAGCCGTAATAAACAAAATATTTTTTGTACTCAATGGTAATCTTTCTTTTTCTTTTTTAGAAGATCCTAATAATACTGCTTCTTCTAACCAACCAATTAATTCTTCTTGTTTTCTTAATCCAAATCCACTAGCACCTTCTCCACTCCATGCTAATTTATCAAGTTCATCAAAAAATACAACACCATAAGGAGTTTCTCCTTTTGTATTATCTCTAACATAATCAAAAACTTGAGATAAATTTTCACCAACATAACCAGTAGAAGATTTACCGGTCAATTTACTTTGTACAAATAATAAATCAGCTTTTTTTGCTAATAATGAGATCATTAAAGTCTTTCCTACTCCTGAGGATCCAATAAGTAACATATTATCTTTTGGCAATTCCTCGTCGGTAGATCTTACTTTTATCATATAACTTGAAAAAGCAACAGCAACAGATTTCTTAGCTTCTTCTTGCCCAATAACATGTCTATTCAAATAAGCAACAATAGATTTAGGTTCTTCCCAATTTATTTCTTCCTCTTCTTCAAAATTTATTTTTTTAACTAAAGCCCCAGATTTTTTAACTAAAGCTCCTTCTTCCTCAACTACTTTTTCTATAGTTCCTTCACCAGGATAAAAATTATCTAAAAAAACTCTTAATTGTGGAGAATATTTTTTAAAATCAGCAAACAATGAATAAAGCTTAACAGAGCTAACATTTCCCCTATTAAAATACAAACCACGAGCCTCATTATTTAGATTCATATCAGTTAAAACTAAAGGATAAATTTTTTTATTAATATCTAATCCCAATATTTGAAAAGGAGAATTTTCATTAGGTATAAACTCCCCACCTTCATGAATCCCAAGATGCTCAAAAACTTCTGGAACAGCCACAAGAGGTAAAAATATTTTTTCTGAACTTTTTTTAATTTTCAAGATATTACCATTTGGAGTAATTTGGAGATAATCTGTTCTTAACCAATTCCAACGATACATAAACCCAACAGGGGCTTGAGAAACTTGACCATCAATTGAAAATAAACCCTGAACTACATCATCAAAATCTACTAAAGGAAGAACATATCCAGGAATTTTTCTTTCTTTATTTTTTTTATTTCCACAAGCTGTATACATAAACAACATATCATCTGCAAAATGAATTCCTTGTAAAGCAGATTGAAAATCTTCTCCTACTTCAGGCCTATATTTACTCATAGATACAAGTTCTAGTAATCCCATACTACTCAGAAAAAATATCCTATATATATATCTTTTGAATTAGAAAATACGCCGAGACTGGGATTCGAACCCAGATATCCAAAGGAAACAGGCTCTCAAGGCCTGCGCAATACCAGATTATGCGATCTCGGCATATAGAACTAATAAAAATCACACATTTAAAAACTTATTCTTTAATTGACATATAAACTCTATATCCACCTTCTCTAACTAAGGTCTCCATATTACCAAAAATTTCAATCATATACTTACTCAAAGTTTCTCCACCTTTATTATGTCTAGCAACCATTTGCAAACTTCCACCTTTTTTCAAATGATCTATAGCTTTTTGAATCATTGCCAAACAAACTTTTTTTCCTGCAGTTTGTGGTGGATTCAATAAAATAACATCAAACTTTTTTTCTTCAACAGCTTCATACTGATCACCTTGAAAAACTTCAACATTTTTCAAACCTTTTGTATTCATTTTAGAAAGTTTCACAGCTCTCTTATTTATATCGACGAGAATAACTTTTCCTTTTGTTACATTTGCAACAATTCTTCCAACAACTCCTAAACCACAACCAAGATCTAAAACATCATCTTCTTCTTTAATTTTCATATTTTCAATTAAAACTCTTGTTCCAAAATCTAATTTATTGTTAGAAAAAATTCCAGCACCAGTATAAAATTCATACTCCATATGATTAATAATAAATTTAACTTTCCTAAGATTAAAAGAACTTACAGGTTCCTTACTAAAATAGTGTTCAGTCATTGCATAATTCCTAATAAAGTATAAAGCATTCTATCTGCTGCTCTAATTAATTCAGCTTCATCTGTACCCATAATAATAATACAATAATCATAAGTATAAACTTTAGTTTCATCGCCTAGAGTTAAATAAACAATAGTCTCAGTATTAGTTCCATCGTCACAATTTTTAACAGGATAATCACTATATTCTCTTGTCATTGCACTCATCACAGGCACTTGATATAAATATTCATTATCAATTACTTTATCCACTTCTAAAGCTGCAATAACAGTTTGTCCAGTTAAATTTGCATAAGGATCAATTGTAACATAAACAATTTCATCATCAAAGATTCTAGTATGTAAAGTTCCAGTTACAGGAATGTCTTCTAAGGACAAAGGATCTGTTCTTAACCCTAAAGTATATTCAATATCATCCACTCCAGCTAAAAAGGTAATATAAGTTTCTGTATCACTATACTTATACACTTCAAAAATAGTATTACCATTTGAATACTTATACACATCATCAGCAACACCATCATCCATTGAAAAAACAAAAATCATTGAAAGCACTAGTATCCCAATTAGTATTCCTAAAACAACTCCCATATTATCTTTCTTAACCATTGTAATCTAAAATCAATTTATCAACCACATTTAATAAACTTTTCCCCTCTATACTTAAACAATTATCTTCAAGACTTACTTTATTTTCATCAGCTACTTTAAAAACAACAACTCCTACATTCACTGTTGCATCTTCACAAGTTTTCAAAGGCATATCAGCACATAAATCTCCATCTTCATAACATGAATAAACTATTTTCTGAAAAACAAAATTTCTACTTAAATCATACATAGCATACTGTACTTCATCTTCAGGATTATAACTAAAATAAACTTTTTCTGAATTTGACAAACTACTAAAACTAATTGAAAATTCTTCTTCAATAATTAATTCTTCTGGATTAAAAAATAAATAGATTGCACTATCATCATCTAAATAAGCTCTCCAACCTTCACTAGTCTCAATAAATTCTAAACCATTATATTCAACTTTTTCATCATCATTATTCATTCCAACATTAACTGCTCCTAAAGCCATTAACATAATTAAAAATAAACCTACAAGAATTGTAAAAAACTTTTTATTTTTATAAAAAACAACCTTATTACTTTTATAATATGATCTTCTCATCTTAACTTAGAATATTCTTCTACTTAAAAAAATTTCTAAAAAAAAAATAAAAAATTAAGGCTTTCGCCCTTATTCGGTTACAGTTTCTTCAACAACTTCTTCAGCAACTTCTTCAGCAACTTCTTCAGCTACATCTAAAGTACCAACATTGATGTCGTCGATGCTTGTTCCGCTAACTTTAACTTCAGCTCCAGATAGAGTATACTCTCCATATGATGCTAGTGCTTTTGCTGCTCTTCTTGTATCGTCAGCTACAGTACCTGCAATTAATAGAGCTACATTGTCACCATTTTCAGCTAGTTTTAGCATAGCTTCGCCTTCTTCAAGATCCCAACCTTCACAAGTTAAGTCGAAAACACTTTCAACTAAATCGTTTGCACATGGACCACCAACAATGATTAAGTTGTATGCACTTGCAGAACTTACTTCTGAAGCTAACTTAG
>Ga0209249_1000179_pt1 | contig 85754 bp, 110 predicted proteins | sample SaaInlV_200m_DNA_4_FD_184653 | JGI IMG/M metagenome (GOLD analysis project Ga0209249, IMG submission 184653) | Marine microbial communities from expanding oxygen minimum zones in the Saanich Inlet - SI037_S3LV_200m_DNA (SPAdes) (version 2) | ecosystem: Environmental > Aquatic > Marine >... | reverse complement strand
CCCGGACCGGATGCGTGTCCAGAGCCGATGCACCTCGCGCCCGATCCAGCCCATCAGCGGGGTCCACCTCGCCTCGTCGACGTCCTTGGCGAGGTTCTTGTCCCTGGCGGACTCTACCAGCACCAGAGGCGTTTCCCTGAAGGCCCCGACAGGATGTGAGCAGAGCAGGATGGCGACGAGCCTGACCGTGGGCCAGCCGTAGCGAGATGCGATCTCCCCCATCCACTCCCCGGTGGTCTCTGGAAGTCTCGAGTTCAGGCCCAGCTGGCCCTTTAGCTCCTGCAGAACACCCCGCGACCCGCGGCGGGATCGTTCGGTGAGCAGGATGGTGGTGAGCTGGATGTTCATGGACCTTTTCCGGTATCGATGACCTCGATCCAGGATGATGGGATCGGTCCATCATACATCACGTCCCCAATCTCGGTGAGGCTCTGTTGCCAGCCCATCGGGCCCCCCTCGAATCCGACGTCCTCGGCCTGCTCCATGTCGGCTCTCAGGTTCACTCTCCCCTCGGCGGGGATGGTCACCTTCAGGATGACGACGTGGGGCATGTCGGGGTGCTCGCGCTCGTAGCGGTGGGCTTCGCCCTTCAGATCCATGTCCAGCGCCAGCCGGCTCATGCTCCAGTAACGGGCTGACCCGATGGACCCGGACAGGTAGACGCCCTCGGTCTCCTCCCAGCCACGGCCTGGGTGCGGCCGAAGGCCATGCTCGAGGATGTCGTCCAGCCTGTCGATGGTGGTCCCGTGGTACAGGACGACGGGCGCTTCGTTCAGGACGGTCATCGACTCGAGCCGCGAAGGCTGCTGGGCCGGGGGGCTCGTCTCCAGCCCGAGAGGAACCATGGCCTGTTCGAGATAACCTTCCTCGATCTCCTCATCATCGTAGGGCTGGGAGAGCAGCTCGGTCACGGCACCTGTGGCGATGTCTTCGAGCAGATCGGATGGACCTTCCAAGATCACCGGGACGGTGCCGAGCCCAGCCAGGGCCGCGGCCCGGCTGCGGTGGCGACCGTCGTGCAGCGCGACCCAGGCGGGACCTTCGTCACGAACCAGCTCCAGTCGCAGCGGAGCGTCGAACCTGCCGATACGCTCGATGATCTTCGTATAGCGCTGGACCATCTCCATGGAGAGGGCGTCGAGACTGCTCCCGGTGAGCCGCAGGAACACGTCGGGGTCCATCTGCACCCTCATGGTTCCGAGCTCGTCGCCGGTGGCTACCGAGACGTTCTGAGGAGAGGCCTCCGTGGATGAACCCGACCCTTCGGTGTCCAGGAACATCAGCGGCATGATGTGACCCAGCTCGCTGTCGATGAAGCCCATGCTGTCCCAGAACCCAACCGCGGTCGGGAGAGAGATCAGCCAGACGAGCTTGATGTCGTGCTCGTCCCGGGCCTCATCGATGACCTGGTTCATCATGCGTCTGCCGAGCCCGATCCCACGGAGCTCCTGGGGTAGCTCTGTCCCCGTCAACAGCCCCACGGGCTCACCGCCAGGAGACAGGTTGTAGGGCTGGGCGTTCACCGGCATCGCCTCCTGCAGACGCTCCAGAACAGCCTCGGGGCTCATGATCTGTATCTCCGCATAGGCGTCCTCGACATGCTCCCCGTTCGAGTCCACGACACAGCCACACACCTTGTCGTCCTCGGACTCGACCTCGACGGTGTGGGTACGCGCCAAGCGGTCAGACAGCTCGACCACACCGAGCCCGGTCGCGAGCTCTCGGACCGTGACACCTCGGCGGTTCACCCACCTCTCGGCGGGTCGCGTCAGCAGGGTGGCGAGCAGGGTGAGGTCCATAGGGGCAATCATACCCCGACAGGCCCACCACAGCGAGCTGGGCCCGTGCTACGATCCTCGCGATCGATCCATCAAGCAGGGAAGAGCATGCCACAGACCATGGTCCTCGTCCTCCGCACCGTCCCGGTGTTCGAACAGCCATCGACCAAGAGCGCCAGGATGGGTAGCGCCAAGAAGGGCAAACGCTACCCCTTCCTCAGCGAAGACGGTGGTGGAAAGGGCTCCAGGACCCACTGGTACCAGGTCGTCTACGAGGGCCGTCCCGGCTGGCTGGTCGAGTCCAGCTACCGGCGCAACTACGCTGATCTGGTCCAGGGAAAGGAACACGAGGGCATCCAGGGGCTCACCGACAATCCCCCCTCCACCTCGGGGCTGGTGAGCTGGACCAGCTTCACGGACCTGCTGCCGCGCTTCGAGGGTCAGACCTACCGACTGCGAGGGGCTCAGATGCCCATGGCTCCGCTGGGGCTGGAGGGTCGCATCGCCAAGAGGAACATCGGCGATCGTTATATCAACTGCTGCCTGTTCACGGTCAGCCTGGTGACCAACGCCATGGGCACGCCCATCACCATGGGGCAGTACGAGTGGTGGATGGTCTACGCCAGCAGCAAGGGAACGGGCCATGGACCCGCGGCCGCGGTGGCCGCCGGCTGCGCCACCATGGTCCCAGACCCGGCCAAGACCCCGCCAGCGAAGGGTGTCTACCTGGTGCAGGATTTCACCAACTGGCCCAAGGGGCACAGCTACCTGGTGATCGACTGGGACGAGAGGACCGGAAAGATGCTGACGCTCGAGGCCAGCAGCTGGACCATCGACGGGGTAGGCTTCAAGGGCATCGGCAACCTTCGTGATGTCGGCAACCCCGGTAAGGACTGGGCGAGCAAGGTCAGCAAGAGCTTCACCTGGCAGAAACGCCGGGGAGACTACCCCGAGGTGACCATGTGCAAGCTGCACGTGGATTGGACTACCGTCCAAGCCTGGCTAAACCAGGCTTGACGGGTCCGCTTTTTTGGACTAGGGCCCGTTCGGCCCCTCGGCGATCATGGGCGAAGCGTCGGTGGCTGGACGGCTGCGCGATGGGGGCCTCGATGCTACAATGGACGAGCACGAGATATCGAGAGGTCCGACATGCTTCTTCAGGTGATCGCCATCGGGACATTGGTCCTGGCCAGACTGCTCGAAGAGGGCGGTGAACGGATCCATGATGGCGTCTCCAGAGCTCGCGAGAGGGTGATGGACAGGCTCGCCAGAGCGAAGGAGCTCAGGGGGCCGCTCCCGGACACAGCCCTGGTCGACGGGCACTACGTCCTGGCCGAAGACTTCGTCGCGTCCTGCGAGCTCTCGGAGAACGATGGCACCTACGGTGTCCTCCCCCCGATCGTGTTCGAGTCGGAAGACCGTTATATAGAACGCTACGGATGGGAGACCTTGCTACAAGCTTGCTCTGTTCCAGTGAGCCAACGCGAGGCGTACGAGAAAAGACATCCATCATCAGCAAGCATCGTCGATAGAACTGCGAAATGGGTGGCCAGCTCGATGGGCCGAGTCATCGGAGACTATCCGTTGGACAGATCCGAGATCCATGACCTCGATCCTGGTGCCTGCCCCGAGCTAAGGAAGGCCGTCGAAGAGCAGATCCGGCTGCTCGGAATGACTATTGGTCCGCGCCTGGTAGATGGATCTGCCGTGATGTGTAGTGGCTCGGTGGCAGGATACAGGATCGTCCTGTTCGCGCCGAGCAACGAATGTGAGAGACGACCAAGCGCGTGGTTCTCTTCCAACACCGACAGCATCGGGATGCAGGACGATCCGAACAAGGCCGCGTCACTCTTCCATGAGCTATGGCACATGTCGGACTACACGCTCTCTCTGAATCGGTCCTGCTTCATGGACGAGATGGAAGCGATGGAATGCTTCGCATCGGAAGAGAAAGACTCGGGCCCGACCGGGATTGTGATGTCGGCGATCTCGCCGCTGATCGTTAACCTCGATGGGCAGAGAACCAGAACGTACATCAATATGAGAGAAATGGAGCTTCGACTCTCCGGACTCTCGGGGAGGGAAATCGATAAAGAGAAGGAGCGCCTCTTCCAGGAAGCGTTCCAGTCGGAACTTGCCCGCTCCCGGCGTTGTCCCGTAGAATCTTGGGCCCGCTTTGCATCTGAAGCATCTGCTTACCTTGCGATGGCTTCTGATCTCCAGGCTCCCATCACCTGGGCAAAAGAAGACGAGAAGTGGGATCATCCGGACATTTGGCATGTCCAAAAACACGAAGGCTGGCCGCCGGACCTGTACCGAAACACGGAATGGTCAAAATGGAGCATTAACCCAACAGACGTAGCAGAGGGTATGCACCAACGTGCTCTATCCGCAGCGCTCGACCTGTTCGTGGGGGTCCTCGTCTTCGAGAGCGTCATCACGGTGGCCAGTAGCGCCTCCTACCAATGGGGAGGCATCGAGCAGACCGGCTTTGATCAGATCTACGGCAACTGGAATCTGGAAGCCGCCAAGAGATACCTGGACATGGGCTGGCTGGAGTCCGAGCTTCGAAAGGCCGTCGATGCTGGATGCATCGCCTTGCAGGAGCATGCACGGGATGCTCTCGAGATCTTCGAACAGGCACCAGACAAGTTCGACACGATAAGCATGTCGAAGGAGCTGCTCCGGAGGAAGATCCCGGACCTGCTACCAGAGACGGGAGAAGAGCTGTCCGTCTACAAGAGCCGCAGCGCCATGTCCACCAAGCACATGGCGTCGCTCTTCGGGGTCTCGGCCTCCACCGTCTCCAAGGCCGAACGCTCGGGCAATGAACTCTTGAAGGGCAAGCTATGGAAGAACATGCTCGCTCTGCATGGAATCGAGTAGTTACTCGCTGGGCTCGACGACCTCGGGCTTGGTGGTGGGGGTGGCTACGCGCCGTTGTTTGTGGTTCTGGTGTGCCGCCGGCGGTGACAGGTCTTGCACAGATGCTCGTAGCGAGCTGATCTCGTCATCTCATCGTACATTTTCGTGACATGGTGACCCTCTGGAATGGAGAATCTCTTTCCACCGCGCTCCTCGCACATGGCTTTCCACCACTCATCCCTGTCTTCGTTACCGACCGCTGCTGTGCAAGCCGAAATGATGTCGCTATGGGATGGTTCCACGTGGTGCGTATCAGAGGCGAGCTCTCCACACTCGCAGAGCGCTCCTCCCCGGAGACGGGGACGGTGCACGACCGCCCAGCGATCCTGGAAACGCATCCTGAGTTCGCCATCGAACCCCAGCGGCTCTCGACGCAGCGCCGTGTTGTAGCTGAACCTGTGCCAGCGTCCGTCATAGAGCGCTGCCAGCGAGTCACTCCAGTGGCGACCTTCGCCTTCTTCGTTCGTCTGGAACCTGAACGCTTCGGGGATTCCCATGAGCATCAAGCGAGGATGTCTGTCCTGGATGACGTCCGCCAGAACTGGCGCCTGAAACTCACGTCCGATGACGCGGGTCTTGTAGCCGATCTCTTGCTGAATCCTTCTGCGAAGCGCAGCGAGAGAAGAGAACTCCTCTCCACCGTAGATGTAGGGCTTCTTTCTTTGCATAAGGCAAAGATAACACCAAGAGGAATCGACCGTCATCCAGGGGCTTACCCACCTGCGGCCCTCCGGCTCTCTGGTCGTTGACCAGCTCGCGCTTCTTTGGATCTCGGGAGCCTTCGGCCCCTCGGCGATGAAGGGCGAGGGGCCGGTGGCGGGGTGAGCTGCGCGCTACTTATCGGACCGTTGGTCCTCCGGCTCTTTGGATCTCGGGGACCTTCGGCCCCTCGGCGATCATGGGCGAGGGGCCGGTGGCGGGGTGAGCTGCGCGCTACTCGCTGGGCGGATCGACCTGCTCGGGCTCGACGACCTCGGGCTCGGTGGCGGGCTCGATGACATCTGCCTCTTCGACGGGTTCGTTGATCTCGGCCTCGGGGGCGGTCTCGGGTGCGGTCGTCTCTTCGGAGACCGGGGCGACCTCGACGGGCTCTGCGGGGACGTCGACGGTGTCGGCGGTGCAGGCGGACAGGAAGAAGATCAGGGAGAAGATGCCGTATCGCATGGGATGACTCCTGGTTAGCGACCAGGCCGTCTATCCTATGAGAGCATCAACAGCCAGTATTGGCCGTCCTGCTCTTCGAACCAGCCGAGCTCACGCAGCTCGATGGCGTCGGGCTCGAGGGCGTCTCGGTGGACCATGACGGAGAGGTAGCAGGCGTGGGAGTGCTTGGCGGTCCCGTTTGGGTAGCTGTCGGGGACGACGGCACCCTCGCACTCGAGGATGTCGTAGCGTTCGAGGATCTGCATGCCACGCTGCAGGCTGTTCTTCAGATTCGCAGGGGCACGGTGAAGGGGAGCGGGCATGGGGTGTTCCTCCTGTTGGTGAAGGAAACATAACACCTGCTACTCATGGTGGCAAGGGGTCACATCGCGATCGTCGACACCGTGGTGGGGCCCCCGACGAAGATCCCGGACAGCGCACAGGCCGTGCCGAAGGCGGCGGATAGCACGAACAGGAACACCACCATGAACTTGGTGAAGGGCTCGAGTTTGTCGGGGACCTCTCCTTCGAGCAAGGAGAGCCCGAGGACGACAGCGAAGACGCAGCAGGCGACGCACATGACACCGAAGGCTATCAGGGCCCAGAACATCACCCCTCCTCGCCCTTCTCGGTCCGGGCTCGCTTGTGGTCAACCTTGTTCGACCACCAGACGAGAAAGAAGAAGCACACGACGAAGGACAGCATACCGACGCCGATCCCGAGCGCCAGTGGATGCCCCCAGTAGTTGCTGGGGAGGACACCAACGAGGGTGAGGCCGATGCCCAGGGCCACCAGGCACGAGATGCATCCGATGGCAGAGGAATCACCTTCGTCTTTGTCGGTCTTGGTCTGTTCACTCATGGCTCTTCGTCCTCACCGTCTTTGGGGTTGCACAGGGTCACGACGACGCCGATCAGCAAGACCGTGATGCCGCCGGCGTACCCTCCGACCGTGGCCCCGATGGCGCTGGGAACGTCCAGGACACCGGACAGCAGGTACCAGACCGACAGGAAATGGGCCACACCCAGGATCAGCCCGACAGCGAGGGGGTTCTTGCAGCCCATGGTTCACCTCCAGACGTCCTTGGATACACCAGCGATCCCCTCGAGGACGCCCACCGCGATGATTCCGATGATGAACGAGACGGCGAGCGTCAGGACGCCGATCCCGGCAGAGGCCAAGAACGACAACCCCAGGCCCCAGGTCAGCAGGAAGGAGCCGATCCCGAGCAGGGAGCACAGCAACGCGATAGCCAGCAATCCGCTGCTCGACTCCTGCTCATCGGCGATCTTGGCCAGCAGCTTTTCGGAACGCTGCTCTTCGCTGTCGTCCCACGGGCTGTCCCCGAGGGCACGGCTGCGCTTCCGCTCGAGGTACAAGCCATTGTGGATGACCCGGATCCACTCCTCGGTGCTGCACCAGACCTCTGGATCCTCGACCTGGTACCACACGCTCCAGCAGACACCGGGGGCGTCGAAGGGCTTCTTTTGGCTCATGGGCTACTCCTCGATGATCAGGCTGGAGACGTCCTCGCCGAGCTCTTCGGTCTCGTCGGCATCGGGTGGAAGGTGCTCGAGGTAGTCCGGGGTCCGCTTGGTGGTGTTCGGGTCTTGATCGTCGACCCACACCACGATTCCAGCCCTTGACACCTCGGACACCAGGGACGGGACGTCCTTTGTGAGAATCACCCACTCTGGACGATACGGGGAGGGGTCGGAGGGCGTCCCCAGGTAAGGGGCGAGGCTGCAACCCTCCCAGGGGTCCACCACCAGGACCTCCTCCTGGAAGCGCTCGGACAGCCCCGCCTCGTCCTTGATCCAGAAAGCGTGGGGACCCTCGGTCATGGCGGTGCCGCTCATCACGTAGACGCCAGGGGGGAAGACGTGGGGCTGCATGTAGTAGTCGTTGCCGAAGACGTGGCGCGCCTCTTGGGAGCCATACCTGACGTGCTCGGTGCGCAGCAGCTTGCCCACGGTGTACGGCCACTCCCCCTCGATGACGGGGATATCGGGTCGCAGCTCGCGCACCAGGGTCTGGCCGTCCTCCCGCACGGTGCGCCAGGCCGCGGCCGGGAACATGCAGGAGCACTCCCTCGAACGCTCACCACAGGTCCCGCAGTAGTCTCCATCGCCGACAGGGCGATGCACGGGTCCTGGGAGCTCGTCCACGGGGGCGCGCTCGACCACGGGCAGCTCTGTCCCACAGTGGGGACAGAAGGACGGCTCAGGGGTCTCCCAGGCCGGGTCCTCGCACTCATCGACCAGGCGTCGTTGGTGCTTGGAGTCCACCGACAACCCCACGACCCAGCGAGGTGTGGCGACATCGAAGCGGGTGAGCTCACGCTCGGCTTCGGGCAGCGTGTCCAGCCACAGCTGCATGCTCGATGGTTTCGTCGTCCGGGTCTTCGGATCCCACTGTTGGCTCCAGTCCAGCCCCTCTGGCGCCCGCGCACAGGCCGCGGGCAGATCGCTCATGTCCCCCCAACGGTACTGCAGGGTCACGGCAAGGCTCTGCCGGACCGCCTCACAGCAGTCGGGGACCACAATCCCGATGAGCTTGGTGGGGAAGGGTTGGCCGAGCTGTTCGGGCTCGCCCCACTGGATGCGACGGATCAGGAGCATGTCTCACCTCTTCTGATGGCAGCCAGCAGCCGGTCGAGATCTTCACCGCTGGCATGGACCCCGAGCCACTCTGTGCGGGAAGCCCAGGTGCGCTTGTGGAGAAAACGGGAGCCGTCATGCCTCTTCTCGAGCCTATGCACGGCGTGACGCGACCTCAGATCATCGAGATTCCAGGGATCGGACCGATCGGAGGTCATGGGGCCGACGTAGAAGAGAACCCGGTCCTCGAGCTTCTCCTCGAGCCATCGCAGTCGCCAGCGGCTCTCACGCTCGGTCTTGTCGATGAGCCAAGCGACTCGGATCTCGTCGGGGACAGGCTTTCCCTGCCCGGCATGCTCGAGGAGACGGATGCTGGCCTCGTCATCGTCCATGGACTACTCCCGCTCTTTGTTCATCAGGCGTCGAAGCGCCGCAGATGCTGCGACCTTGGCTGTTCCAAGGTTCCCTCTGGTAACCCTGTGGCCGCCACCGTCGATCTTCCAGCAGGCGAGCCCGACCTTGCCGAGCTGTGTGCTCGGATTGGAACGCCAGACCCTGACCGTATGGCCGCCATGGTGAGCGTGCTCGCACGGCCAGCCGAAGCATCCAGGGAGCGTGGACTGCTTCCACTCGAGCTCGAGACGGGGGCTCATGGACTACTCCTGCTCGCTCTCTTCCTTGGCCAGCCAGGCCTTGATGTCCGCGCCGTCGCCAGCGATCCAGTCGGACTGCACACGCATGGAGAGGAACCAGGTGAAGAGCTTGGAGAGGATGTCGCGCAGCTCCTCGAAGAGGAACATGCGGTCGTACAGGGCCTCTTCGTCGGCCCCCGAGACCACCTGCGGGAGCCGGATGCTCCTGGGGTGCAGATCGGGGGTGCGCAGCACCGTGGCGAACTCCCGATCGTCCCGGCGGAGGCTGACCTTGAGCTCACAAGGCAGCTTGCCGTGCTCCATGGCACGGCGGCACTCCGGGGCGGCGCAGGGGTTCTCCCCCGTCACCGTCGTGGTGGCCTTGTCGGCATCGGGCGCGCACATGACCACCCGGCCTTCGGTCCAGGCGTCCACCTTGCCCTCGATCCCGGGCACCTCGATGTCGGTGCACTGGACCTCGGTCTTCCACCACAGCCACAGCAGGAACTCGTAGGCCAGGTGAGGGAGCGTCGGGGTGTCCTCCTGGTCCGAGATGTTCATCGGGGGCGCCGAGCTGGTGTCCTGGGACACCAGCGGCTGCCCTGGTCGGTAGTCCAGCCCTCCGGTGACCATCGCCCGGCCACGCAGCAGGTCGTCCTCGGGCAGATCCAGGGGCGTGACGCTCCGCAACACCACCCCGAAGGTCTCGAAGAACAGCTTGGTGAAGCGCTCGTTGGTTCCCTGGGCGGAGCTATCGAACAGCACCCATCCCTGCTCCGTGTTCCACAGAACGTCCCAGGCCTTCACGTCGGTGTCAGCCTTCTGGACCATCTCGAACTCGAGCAGCTCCTTGATCTCGCCGCGGGTCGAGGAGGGACAGCGCTGTCGACCGTTCTCTTCGCACCAGGCCTTGACCCGCTGTTGCAGCAGGGCCTTGAACAGCTTGGTCGGGATGCGCTTGCGATCCTGGCGCAGGGAGAAGAGCACGTAGCGGTCCAGGATGCAGTCGTTGATGTCCTCGAAGCTCGTCTCGATGACGCTGTTGGCACTGCACCAGCCGAAGACCGGCTCGGTGTTCTGCAGCTCACGCTCACGGAAGGCATAGCTGCGCAGGCCATCCAGAAGCTGGTCGTTGGACAGGGTGGGGACCTCGCCGTCGCCGATGGTTCCGACACGGTACGGGGTGGCGCTCAGGGCGCCCTTGAGGATGCTCATGTAGACCTCCAGGTCGTGTTCGTTGCCGAGGATAACAGTTGCCACGGACAGTGGCAAGGGTTAGGGTGCGAAAGACCGGAGGAACACCATGTCGACACGACACGACCAAGCCATCGACAACGGCGAGATCAACGCCGAGAAGCTGCGCCGGGCCGCGGCCCTCATCGCAGAGGTCCAGGGCACCCTGGACATAGCCAAGTCCGAGTGCCCGGCGTGCAACAGGACGTTGTACAGGTCCTGGGATGACGGTCAGCAGCACGAGCGCCTCCGCGCCGCCCACGATCGCTGTATCGCTGTCGCTGACTGGATGCAGAGGAAGGCGCAGCTCCGAGAAGGGGGACCGTCATGAGCATCTGCACCCTCGCCGCAGATTTCACCGTCTCGACCATCGTCGAGGCCATGCTCCCTCGCGGTGGATCCCTGCCAAAAGGCGTGACCTGGCAGGCCCAGGGCCAGCCTACCCGGGCCCTGTACATCCGCCTGCGCATCGACGGCCATCAGCACGTCCCCGACGACGAGCCCGACGAGGAGACTCGCTGGGTGCATCTGATCTTCGAACGCCCCAGCAGCCACACCAAGGTCTTCTCCTTCGTCTCCGAACGTCACGTCTCGTCCTTCGAGCTCAAACCCGAGGACTTCGAGATGCAGTCGGATCACGACTCCTGCTGGCGCTCCGACGGGCTGCGCCCCATCGACCAGACCTGGTTCGCCATCCGGGACATCCTAGATGGTCGAAACGGACGCCCCGGACCGGACAACCGGCAGAGCTGGTTCAACATCATCGACGCCATCGAGTGGCTCGCCGTCGTCGTGAAGAGGGTTCCAGGAGAAGACTACCGCAAGCGCCTGACCAACATCGAACGTGAGCGGGCAGAGCCGTGATCCTCCACCTCGGGCCCAAGGATCGTATCTGCTGGTGGGTGCCGTTCACCCCGGGCGGCAGGCCCGACGGTGACACCTGGCTGAACATCCCCGTGCGGCGCCTGTCTTTCCGCCTGGGCATCGAGCTGGGTCACGATGGCCCAACCGACGCCTTCGGGCTGGACCATACCCGGATACTGGACGCCATCAACGGCGGCTACCACGTCCCCAACAAACAGCTGCAGCGCTGGTGGCACCGCACCCTCTCCCATGGAGGCGCGGTCCAGCTGCGCTTCGACTGGAGAGACTGGAGGCCGTGGAGCGCCGAAGACAGGGCCGCGCTGTGGGACTTCCACATCGACTGGCTGCACCTCAAACTCAACCCCAAGGGTGACGGCTGCACCTGCTGGAGCGATGCATGAACGATCGGACGCCACAGAGCCCGGTGCCCGGCCAGACCTTGTACCGGGCCTTCGGGACCGGGGAGAACGAGCCGTTCATGATGCGCTGGATCGTCAGCTCCATCGAACCCGAGAAGGGAACGGGTGGCCAGGGCCCCATGGTGGTCTACGTCACAGGCCACCCCGACGACGAGGGCCACATCGACTGCGACATCCTCTCGTTTCCCTTGTCACGCTGGTCACACGGCGTGTGGCTGCAGGCCACAGAGCGGGCCGCCTGGGCCAAGTGCCTCGAGAACACCCGGCGTGAGCTGTCTTGCTCCATCACCCACCGGGACAAGGCCATCCTGGATGGAGACCACGAGATGGCCGAGGAGTGGAGGGGAGAGATCACACGCCTCACCCGAAACTACGGGCTGGTAAAGGATCGCCTGAAGGGAGGGAGGAGATGAAGAGGCACCGCGTGATGAACGAGTGGTACGACGACAGCAGCTATCGACGGGGGTCCGATGCCGATCCCATCAGCTTTCGGTTCTTGACCAAGAGCCTGGAGATCTCGGTGCATCGGCACATCGACCACCCCCCGGACACGTGGCTGGTGAGCTGCAGACAGATCGAGATGAGCCGAGTCGTGCTCGACAACACCGACGCACACCTCGCCAGAGGCGAGGCCACCGACAAGGTCACCGACAGGCTCGAGCTCATGCTGCTCGAGCTGGCCGAGACACGGAGAAGGGCATGATACAGAGCGAACGACACAAAGAGCTGACCGAGCTGTTCTGCCGGCTGTGCGAGGAGAACGGCGTCGAGGTGGGCTGGATGGTGGGCTGCAACGCGGCCGATCCCTTCGAGAGGTTCATCGGGCTGAAGTTCGCCTCCATCTACACCGACGCCGACTTCGCCATCGCCATGCACGAGCTGGGCCACCTGCTGGTCCCCGACAAGGTCCAGTGGGGCCCGCGCATGGGACGGGAGCTTTCAGCCTGGCAGAGAGCTCGCGACATGTGCGCAGAGAACAACGTGACCTGGAGCCCCGAGATGTTCACCTGCGAGGTCGAGTGCCTCGAGGCCTGGGGCGACGAGGTGGAGCGCAGACGGCAGGAGATCGATGACAGGCGCAGGGAGACCCCCGGGCAGCCATAGGATATGATGGCGCCATGCAGATCATCCTCTCCACCACCCTGGCTACCGATGCCTCTCGCCGCGGACCGCGGGGTGCGCTGCAGGAGCTGAGAGGCCAGCTGCGACTTCCCCAGCGTCCCGTAGACCCGCTGGCCCATCTCACCCTGCAGCAGCGCAGGCTGACCTTCATTCGTCGTGAAAGGCCCCTGGCCTTCGCGATCCTGGTGGAGATCTGGCCGATGAACCAGTCCGAAGATCCCATCACAGGGAACATGGCCGTCAGGGCGCGCTTTCTGGACTGGGTCTCCCGCAGGCTTCAGGATCACGAGCAGGACATCCCCGACAAGGACGATCTGGCCATCTTCGGCTCCGAGTACATGTTCGGTGAGTTTCTCGACTCGAACCTGCAGTCCATCGACTACTACATCGACGAGGGCGCGGACATCGACGATGTCGAACGGAGCGTTCGACAGGCCTACGAAGAGGCCAGGAAGTACGCCAAGAACGATGCCCTCGGACTGGACTTCGACGGATGGGCCCAGCAGGGCCACGAACGCGATGAGTGGTGGTGGCACTGGATGTCGGAGTACACGCCGGAGGGGGGTGGTGGATACTGGCACACCGGCAGGATGCTCGAGGACGATCGGGCAGCGATGGAATGGACCGATCAGGGCCCACGTTTCGAGTACGAGCTCGAGCTCGAAGAGGTCCCGGGAAGCTACGAACCCAAGCTGGTGCTCGAGCCCGTCATCGAGATGGTCGATATCTCGCGACACTACTCGAGCGATAACAGGAAGCGGCTGGGGTGGGGTCATCGACTGAGGATCGACGACCCCTACAACACCCTCCCGCCGTGCCTGAAGCGATGGATCGAGGACCAGGGCATCGACAGCGTCGACTCCCTGGAGAAACTCCATGAGCTCGTGAGCGAAGGCGAAGAACCCGAGGAGTGGGCCTATCTCGCCGTCAGCAGTGGTGGCGAGGCCTGCCCGTACATCCAGGAAGACGACTACGACTGGATCTTCGGTCTCCCAGAGGTCCAGGACGAAAGACAGCAGAGGCTGTTCGACATCGGCCTCGTGTCCAAGGACAGCGTCGCCGAGAAGATCGAGAAGGCTGTCGAGAAGACCGAGTTCTGGGAGCAGCTGGCCATGGGGCTGGCCTACATCGCCAAGCTGCATGATGAGGATCTCTCCGTCAGGGTCAGCTGGATGGAGGACGGCCTCGGGCTGGCCATGGACTGGAGAGCCGCGCACCCGGAGCAGAGCCTCGAGGGCCGCTGGATCCAGGGTGTGATGCAGGACGCCCAAGACGAGCACGACGAGGACGCCATCACCGAGTCGATCAACGAGATAGCGCAGGACAAGGGCATCCTGAACGAAGACGATCTCGAGGAAGAGGCCGAGGAGCAGACCATCGACCAGGTCATCTTCGAAGACGGGGCCAAGGTCGTGGAGCTGCTCGGCACCAGCGCACTGTCCCTCGAGACGCGCCGGATGAAGCACTGCATCGGCCAGAGAAAGCACGGGCACCCCCAGCTGCTCGAGCAGGGACGGACCCGGGTCTTCTCCTACAGGCGACCCGATGGAACCCCCAGGGCCACCTGGGAGGCCTTCGACAAGACCCTGGTCACCTCCGATTTGCAGGGCCCTCACAACGGGCCCTTCCACGACGAGGACGCGGTGAACCGCATGACCTGGTTCATCGACACCATCCGGTCCGAAAACGGACAAGGCCGTGTCGATCGGCATGACAGACTGAACCCAGCCTTCCTCTCGGATCACTGGGAGGACTTCGAGGATCGTTTCCGAATGGCCGAGGGTGACACCCGCTGGCGAAACGAAGAAGGGTTCCCTCGTTACGAGCCCGAAGGGACAGAGGGGGACGAAGAGTGAGCCTGGCTGTCACCATTCTCGGCGCCATGGGCACCGAGCGTTCACCTCGCGGTTCCCAGGGTGTCATGAACGAGCTGCGAGTGCGGGCAGGAGCCGCGCCCACCGATCCGCTGGCCGGGATGACCCTGCAAGAGCGCCGGATGGCCCACATCCAGCGGGAGCGGCCGGTGGCCTACACCATCCTGGCCGCGACCTGGCCCATGGCGCAGCTGCGCAACTCGAACACCGGCAACAGCCGGGTCAGGGCCAGGCTGCTGGATCTGGTGGCCAGAAAACTGCAGAGGGAAGGCTCCCCTCCCCAGGGGTTCGATATGAGCCGATTCACCGCTCTCGGTGAAATGGAGAACTACATCGAGTGGGAGCTGGACCAGGCAACCGAGCAGATCCAGAACGATCTCCAGGAGGCTGCGGACGAAGAGATCGAGATGGACATCGACGACGCCAGGAGGCACGTCGAGGTGGCCTACGACACGGCCCTGGACAACGCTGAGGGCGAAGAAGACAGACTCAACGATAACGTCAATGAGGAACGTGAAGAGGAGTGGTACGAGAGGCACGAATGTCATCAGGCCGTGTACGTATCATGGGAGACCCCGGGACGGACCGTTCGTACGGGGCTCCTGATGGGGATGGGGCGCAGCGAGGATCCTACCGCCTACTACATTGAACAGGGACCCGAAGGGATCTCGGATCCCCACGGAACCATGCCCCCTTGGATGAGGGCCTGGATCGAGCGCGAGGGGGTCGACTCGGAGCGCCTGCACGAATGCGCGATGGACGTTGTCGAATGGGGCGCGGACGGGATCCAGGTCGTAGACAGCCATCTCGACCTCGACAAAGACGTTGAATGGATCAAGGCCCACTTCCCGGACGTGGACATCCCACAGGTCGATGACGATGACGATCTCGCCGAGTGGGCGACGACGTGGCACGAGGACCACGCAACGGAGCACAACCTGTGGAATGAGGTCGCCGACATGGCTGCCTGCCTGGCAGCAGAGAACGCGGATCTCGACCATGTGGTGCAGAGACTCAGCGATGCCTTTCTGGTCCTCATCGACTGGAGGACAGCGAACCCGGACGAGAACATAGAAGAGGGCTACTCCCTGATGGGCCTGCTCCGGCACGCGCTACAGGGCCACATCAATGACATGGTAATCCAGGCGACCGACGAGATCCTGGCAGATCTGGAGACACCGGGCCCGGTGAGCGAGGAGAAGGCAAGGCTGATGGCAGAGCAGGAGGTCGAGATCGCTACATTCTCCGATGGCGCCAAGATCGTGGAGATCACTGGGCTCACGGCGCTGTCCAGTGAGGGCACCAAGATGCATCACTGCATCGGGCAACCGCGCCACGGTCACCCCGGAATGCTCCGGGACGGTACCGTGCGTGTCTTCTCCTATCGAGACCCATCAGGCAAGCCCAAGGCGACATGGGAAGCCTTTGCTACCGACGAGATGGACACTTCCGATTTGCAGGGTCCGCACAATGGCCCCATCCACGACAGTGACGCCCGCGACCGCATGGCCTGGCTCATCTGGAAGATGACCATCGAGCTCGGCATCGTCCCGGGACACGAATACTCCGACGGATTCTCGAAGCACGAGATCTCGAAGCTCCAGCTGAACGTCGACATGCCCTTCCGGCACACCGCCCATCGAGTCCAAGCCGACATCGTCTCCTTCGAGCTGAAGAGCGACAAGGATGAAGGATCAGAAGAATGAGCCTGTCCATCGCCATCGCTTCGGCCCTGGTCACCGATGCCTCGCACCGTGGTCCCCGGGGTGTGCTCAACGAGCTGAAGGGGCGCATCGGGGCGGTCGGTCCGCTGACCATGAGCGCCCGCGAACGGATTCTACAGACCATGACCCTGCAGCAGCGCAGGCTCGAGTTCATCCAGCGAGAGATGCCGGTCGCCTACGCCATCCTCCGGCAGATCTGGCCCATGTACCAGGCCAGTAATCCGATCACGGGAAATAACCCGGTCCGGTCCAGGCTGCTGGCGGCCATCGCCAGGAAGCTGCACACAGACCCGGAGTTGCCGAGCTCCGATACGCTCATCGATTTTTCCGCAATCGAAAACATCGACAACTACACGGATAACCATCTCGACAACGCCATGACAGAGATCGAATACGATCTCGAAGAAGAGATCGCGGGGGGCGCGCTGGATGTCGATGACGTCGAGTCGTACATCGTCCTCGCCTACGACCTGGCCATGAACGATGCCAGGAACGCGGCCAAGGGGATAGACGATGACGGGTGGGCGGACAGTGATGGGGAGCTCGAGTGGTACGAACACCACAGCTGTCGTCAGCCGGTCTTGTCGGAACGAACCGCGCACGGGCAGCACATCTCCACCAGGCTGCACATCGGTTCGAAAGAGTCCACTCGTCCCACGGCGATCCATCGCGACACAGGCGGTGATGAGATCCTCGATCCCGCGGGGCTGCTTCCTCCGTGGGCGACTTCGTGGATCATGAACTTCGGCGTCACCGACGAGGAGCTCCACGAGCTCGCCAATCATGTCCACATGGGCGCAACAGAGCCGGAGAGCGTCATCGAAGACTGGTTCACGGAGGAGGACACCGAGTGGCTGGAGAAGAACGGACTGTACCCAAGGGATGACCTCGAAGAGCACGAGCTCGACGACCCTGACGCCATCGAGCGGTGGACCCTGGACAAGCTCATCAAGTGGACCGAGCGCGAGGATATCTTCTCAGAGGTGGTCGATATGACCGTCTGCCTGGCCACACAGAGGGAGGAGCTCGACAAGCAGGAGAGGGCGGCCGGGGACGCTGTCTTGACCCTCATCGACTGGAGGACCGCAAACCCCGACGCCGACATCGAGTCCGCCTCCCTGATCGGGCTGTTCCGTGGGGCTTTTCAGGAGCACTTCGATGACATGGTGCGCCAGGAAGCGGAACGATTCGTCGAGGAGATCTGCCCGGGCGTCCAGACCGAGGAGAAGGCCGAGCGTATAGCCAAGCAGCAGGTGGTCCGGGCGAGCTTCTCCGACGGGGCCGAGATCGTCGAGATCACCGGGACCGATGCCTTGCACCAAGAAGGGACCCTGATGCACCACTGCATCGGTCAACACAGGCATGGACACCCCGGGATGCTGAAAGATGGAACGGTCAGGGTCTTCTCCTACAGAGACCCGAGCGGCAAGCCGCGGGCCACCTGGGAGGCGTTCAACACAGAAGAGATGAACACCAGCGATCTGCAGGGTCCCCACAACGGAGCCATCCACGATGATGACGCCAGGGATAGGATGACCTGGTTCATCGTTCAGATGCGCATCGCCCCTCGAGACGAGTCTGGCGAGACGGCATTGACGGCACCGTTCTCTTCCCATGACCTGAACAAGCTGTGGCTGCTCGTATCCAAAGACTCGCCAGTCGGCAGTGGTCAGCGGATCGTCGACGCTCTCAGCAGAGCAGAGACCGATCTTCTGGATCGATCCTTCTGATGCTCGTCCCCCTCGCCTGCTCGCTCGTCACGGACGCCTCTCGCCGCGGGCCGCGGGGCGTGCTCAACGAGCTGATGGGCCACGCAGGGCTGCGCAAGACCAAGGCGACCAGGATGTCCTGGATCCGCTCTCGCTACGGAGATCGTGTCTACTCCGAGACCAGGCGATGGCTGAGCATCATGGGGAGAGGGCTGCACCACCAGGACCAAGCCAGGCTCTTCAGGGCCGCGTCATGGTTGGCCAAGTGGATCGACAAAGGACAAGGCCAAGGTGTCACGGACGAGATCATCATGGGCATGGGTCGTTGGTACATCGTCAATGAGCCGGCCCTCGACAAGATCAGCCTCGACTCGGCCACCCGTACCGCCAGAGACTGGATCGTCTACCCCATCAACGCTGTTCAGCTCGTCCCACCCGGAGAGCTCGTCTATCGCTGGAAGGACGGCTGGTCCGTGCACCGGGTCACCGACGTCCACGCGCTGCGGCTCGAGGGGCACAGCATGGGCAACTGCCTGAGAGACGACAGCTACATGCCGAGGTTCATCAAGGGGAAGATGATCTTCTACAGCATCCGGGAGCCGCCGAGATGGCCCGGAGGGATGGCCCGCCCGGTCGTGACCATCGGGGCCAAGATCGGAGGTATCCCTCCCGAGAGAAAGGTTCTGTACCTGTGGGAAGTCAAAGGCCGAGGCAACGTCAAGCCCATCGAGCGGTATCGACGCAGAACCGCGGACTTCGTGCTGAACTACTTCGGGAAGGACATCATGATGGCCATCGAAGAGTCGTCTTGGATGGCCGAGTACGTCTAAAAAAAACAGCGGCACAGTTGCTACTGACAGTGGCAACTGTTACTCTCCTGTCATCATCGCGAAGCCGAAGCGCCACCAGCACTCAGCCGGACGTCTTCGAGCAGAGCGAGCTCCAAAAGAGCGAGACGGGAGAAGAACCATGGCCATGCGCAGCGAATACGACGGACAGCTGGTCGAATACCTCTTCGGCGACACAGCCCACCGCTCGGTCTACGTCAACGGAAGCCAGGCGACATTCACGGTCAAGGCCACCTCCCTGGCCCGCGCCATCCGTGCCTTTAGGGTCGGGACGCTCTGGCCCCACGCCTACACTGATGGACCCATCGCCACCGAGATCATGGGCGATCGCGGGTACGACGACAAGGTCTACCTCTCCAGCGAAGAAGGATCGGTCGTCATCGTCCAAGCCAAGGTCCGCATCGACCGCAGCACCAAGTGGATCGAGGTGGCTCGCATTCCACCCGAGGTCGACGGCGAGGACTTCTCCATGGAGATGCTCCCGATGGCCGCCAGGATGCAGCTGCAGCTGGGCGTGGAGCAGAGCGATGAGACCGCCATCGCCACCGCGACGGTGGACACTGGGATGATGAGCATGGGCCGCACCCAGATGCAGACCCGCCAGATGGAGCTTCAGCGCGCCCTGGGAGAGCTCGAGCTCCAGAAGCGCCAGCTGCAGCTGCAGGTCCAGGCGATGAAGGCCGAGCTCGAAAAGCGCATGGAGCGCATCTGGATGATCGAGCTGTTCTTGGGCTCCAAGGAAGAGGTCGTCCAGCTGCGCGCCGGCACCCCTGCTCCCGCCAGCGATCCCATCACCGTTCGTCAGCGCGTCCTGTGCATGGACGAGGAGATCGTGCTGCACGACTGGCTGAACAACCCCGAGCGCATCGGTGAGTTCGACTACGAAGACATCGAAGCCTTCGACGCGTGGCTGCTGAACGATGAATCTGCCATCGAGCGAATCCTACCCTGGAACAAGGGCATCGTCGGACTGCGCGTTCGTCGTGAGGCCAAGAGCCGCCCCCACCTGGTGGGGCTCGCTGGCGCGTTCGAGAAGATCGCCAAAGAAGAAGCCGACAGCATGACCTACCTGCTGGTGAAAAACGGAGAGAACCTCTACCGGCTGTGGGTGGACGTGCAGCTGTTCCCCCGCTTCTTCGCCTCCGTTGAAGACTACGACGACCTGACCCGAAAGCACGACTGGAGCCATGACGAGAGGAAGGCCAAGGATCGCATGAAGACCTACTTCGCCGGCCTGCTGGTGGTTCAGGGTCTGGTGGAGCGCTCCGATCTGTTCCACCCCCTGTCTCGGTCCGGGATCAGCGTCTTCGACGCGGTGGATGTGGGGAACCACTTCCAGCTGGTGCGGGACGACGAAGGTCTGCGCCAGCTGGCCGATCCAGACGATCCATTGGCGCACGTGACCTGGAAATCCTACGAAAAATGGCTGCAGTCCAAGATCGACAACGGCGTCCACGTGATGTGGGCCCGCGAGGGCTACGACAGTGAGGACACTCTGAAGAGCAGGACCGACATCGGTTCCATCTACACCTGGCCGTCCAAGCACGAGACCTATGTCGTGAGCAAGAAGGACGACCGCGCCCACTACGGCGCCACACACTCCTTCCTCTATCTGCCCGACGAGGTCATCTATCGCCCGTGGCCCGAGGAGGACACGCCGCGGACCAAGCGCGTGCGCTTCGACTGCTACGAGAGCGAGATCGTGCCCATCGACTTCGTCTCGGCCCGCGTCCTCGAGCACCTCATCTCGGACCCGAACCAGCGCGTCAGGTACGGCTACTTCGCTACCGACGCCTGGCGCTGGTACAAGCTGCTCGCGCAGCAGCGCATCGTCGAGAAGCCCTTCATCGACCTGGTGCTGAAGGAGAGCGGATTCCTCCAGACCAACGAGCCCCAGCGTGCCCGGGCCGAACGCCTGCTGCGCTGGTGGAAGATGAAGACCAAGACCCACCGGGATCTGGGCGAGGACGAGCCCAAGGCCCTTCGGATGGTGGTCCGCGCTATGCGCAAGGGTGAGGACCTCCATGACGACCCCGAGCGTGCCCTGTTTGGCTACCATGTCCAAGCCCTCGCTCCCGGCAAAGTGGAGGAGTAGTCATGCCGAGCCTCACCGAACACGACCTGGAGCATGTCGATCAGACCCTGAAGGAGCTGCACGACCCCGACGGCTGCGAGGGCTGCTGTGACTGCTCCACCGCCGCCGAGATGGCCGACAGGGACTGCTTCGACAGCGAGACCGTCATGCTCTCCATCGGCTATGCCGAGGTGCATACAGACGGACGAGTCATCGTCGATGGACGAACCATCCACGAACACCCTGTCCCCAACGAGATCGAGGAGTAGACCCATGTTCATTCAACGACGCATGAGCCCCGAGCTGAAGCAGGCGCTCTCGAGCATCCCTGCCAACCTTCGAGCCGAGGTCGAGCGCGTGTTCGAAGAGCACGCCAGGCTGCTCGAGATCGGAGAGCGCGACCGGCAGATCGTCCTGGTGACCATCGACCGTGTCGGTGTCCGCTTCGACGAGCTGACCGAAGTCCCGAAGATCGCCGCTGAGCGGGTGTCCCGGGCACTCGAAGAGACCATCTCGGACGGAGCGTAGCCGTGCCCATCGACGATCCAAAGGACATCACCATGCAGGACCTGCTCGAGTCGGAGCTGACAGGAAACCCCGTCCGCGCACGACACCTGCAGGGCTCCGTCGACAGCATCGAGGAGCACGGAGACGGCCAGGGGAACCTGACGTTCTTCGACGGCCCGAGGTTCGTCGACGACTACAGCAGGATCTCCCCCATCGTGATCGATGAACCCTCCAAGGCCAGCGTCATGGCGGCCATCGCGCTGATGCGCCGGGAGTCGGAGCTGGGCAGGTTGCCGGTCATCGTCATCGACAGCGTCTCGACCACGGCCAACATCGAGATGATCTCACGCCTGCCTCCTCTGGATCCCACCCTCCTCTGTGATGGTCCACCGCGCCTGACCGTGTTGAAGAACCGAGACGGAAGCGTCGGGACGGGGCCCAAGCTGAGCACCAAGGAGCTCCTCGAGAGGTTCTGGCTGGGCGCCCACAGGCCGGCTGTGTCAGCCCTGGCGCTGCAGACCGCGGACTGCGCCCTGCGCGATGCGATCGCCGAGGACCGTGAGGCGCCCGACGACTGGGGCACCGTCCCTCTGCGTGAGGACAAGAACGGCTTCCACGTCCCCTGTGAGCCCAGGTTGCCGCTGCTCGACCCGGACGAAGAGGAGAACGCCATGATGGCTCGCCCCTGGGCCGGGATCGGGGAGATGGCCATCGGGCTGATCCTCGCCGCAGGCCTGCGTATCAGCATCGGAGCAGAACAGAGATGAATCCAGAAGAGGCCGCCCAGCTGGCCCAACGTCTGCACCAAGACATCCCCAAGCCCGTCACCGAACGGTGGCTGAAGCGGGCCGTCGCCGAGGGCATGATCCCCGCATCCGAGCTTCGCGACGGGCACAGCTACCTGGGGCGGTCCCGAAACGCCACCATCGGCGTGTGGGACGAGCGTGAGCGCCAGTTCGCCCACATCCGCATCCGGTTCGGCAAGCGCTCCATTGCCCGTGTCGAGCATCCAGAGCACGACTGTGGCTACGACGTCTTCGTGCCCACCCTGGAGCTCCCGAGCCTGGCACCGGGGATGGATCTCCGGGAGGATGACGGCCTGATCCTCTCACCTGGACGTCGCTTGTTGTGAGATCAAGCGTAGACGAACTCGTCCCAGGGGTGCAGCTGTACACCGACCGCGTCGGCGATGAGCCGGACCTCCTCGAGGCACTCCTCTTCGCCACCACCGCAGACCACGGCACCGTCCCAGTCCTTCAGGTCACCGGCCAGCTCGGGGATGTAGAGCGCCCAGCCCTCGGGGTCCAGCGGGAGATCCTCCTTGATGTCCTCTGGGAGCTCCCGCGCATCGTTCACACCCAAGGCGCGCATGGCGAGCAGCACCCGGACGATGTCATCCCGGCTGACGCCGTGGTCCATCCAATCCCGAATCCAGGCGTAGCCCTTGTCGTAGAACTCAGCGACACTCCACAGCTCGGAGAACAGCTCGTCATCATCGAGCTGCTCACGGATCCATCCGAGCAGCTCGTCCTCGGACAGGCCGTTGACCTCTCCGTTGTACAGCCACAGCACCGCCTGGTACTTCACGGCCTCTTCCACCAGCTCTCGCACATCGAAGTGGATGGCCGCGGCGTAGGTCGGCTGGACGTCCACGATGACCAGCAGCTTGTCGTAGGAGCTGTCGTGGCCCGTGGGGCGGTCGGGGATCTGTGGGATCACCCGCTCGAGGACGTCGACGGTGCTCTCCACCGTGATCCTGATCCACTCGTGATCGTCCCTGTCGTCCGGGATGGGCTGACGGACCCAGTCCCAGTGCTCGGACAAGACCTTTCTCACCTCGTCGAAGGAGTACAGCTCGTTGCCCCAGCTTATGACGTTCTCCATGTCGGGACAGTCGATGGAGGCTGGGTCGAAGCCCAGGCGTTCGAGCTCCTCTCCAATCTTCCAGTCCTGCTCCAGCTCGAGCACACGAGCCTCGGGGGAGACCAGGATGCGCTCGACGGCCTCGACGGGCTCACCATATCGATGTGCAACATCCGCGTCTTCGGCCCAAAAGGAGCCCACCCCCGTCCACAGTGGCGATGGGCCGGCCCGCCACAGGACGGTGCCCCCGAAGTGCGCACCGAACAGGCGCTCTGCCAGCGCGGAGGACTCGGGGTCCACCTTCTGCAGCGAAGAGAGGACGGACACGCCGATGATGGTGAGGGGCCAAACGAACATCGGCTCCATCATAGCGTGAGGCGACGATGACCTCCAGCTGGTTCATGTATGTGCTCGAGTGTGTCGATGGCTCCATGTACTGCGGGGTGACCCATCGTCCCTGCGGTCCTCCGGCTCTTCTGAACTCGGGCCTAATGGCCCTCGGCGACCAAGGGCGAGACGTTCTTCCGATCTGCGCTCCGCGTGTCACCTTCAGCAGGGATGGGTGAGGGCAGAAGATCACAAAGATCTTGCCACTGACAGTAGCAAGCGTTAGTTTCAGGATGAATCCAGACAGGAGCCCTCTATGTCCTCTGCCATCATCATCGTCCGCTACCAGCTGTCCAAGGCCGGCATCGCCACCGCGCTGCGCCACGGGCGCAACTGCGACCGCAACCAGACCATCGTGCTGCAGAGCCCGGACTACGAGGCCCCCAAGCCGCCCCAGGACGCTCTGGAAGAGATCGTCGGGGGAGTGAGCGGTGTCGAGGCCCCACAGGGCGCAGAGGCCGCCACAGCGGTGCTCAACAAGATGATCGAGGTGACCCAGTCCCTGGCCAAGGCTCTGAACCCCTTCGCCTCCGATGACGTCATCGTCGAGCAAGCCGACGATGAGATCTGGGAGATCGCCTGCGAGATGGCCAGCACGAACAGGGGCCAGACACCCTTCATCAACATCCACGACGACGACCACGACCGCAACGACTTCGCCTACTGGCACCGGAACGTCGGCTACGAGCTTTCGGTGGCCAAGGATCGTCCCAACCCCTACAAGGCCACCGTGAGCGTGAAGCCTGTCCGTCACGGTGATGGCTGCGCCATCGACGCGCCGGCGAGCGCGGCCGCCATGCTTCCGCGTGAGAAGGCCCGGCGTGACGGGCTCGCCATCCTGTTCGAACAGATCGAGCAGCAGCAGGCCGAGCGTGTGATCGAGCTGGACGCCGAGCTGAAGGCCAAGCTGCAGGCCGATGCTCTGGAGAAGGCCGTGGCGGCCCTGGGCGACGACGAGACGGCCAGCTCGACCTGGCGGGCCCTCCGGTCCAGCGACTACGACCACCTCCCCGAGGTCGCTGCCCTCAAGGCGGCCGTGGTTGCCGGTGTGGTGACCCCGACCGTCTGGGGTGGCTGCTCGGAGCTGTCCGAGGCCGATAGCGCGGTGAGCAAGGCCATGAAGCAGGCCAAGGACGAGGCCAAGTGCCATGACATGGCAGCCTGGGCGGACCAGCACGGCTCCAAGCGCCTGCAGCGCATGTTCGCTGACGGGATGGACGCCAAGAGCGTCTACGAGGCAGAGCGGCTGGCCCACGACCTCCCCGGTTGGAAGGCCATCGACGGCTACGGCAGCACGCCGAAGGCCCCATTCAATCCCACCGATGAGCAGTACGACCACTTCGACCGGGCCGTGGAGACCTTCTCCGAGTTCGCCCCTGAGCTGAGGTGTAGCACCTTCGAGAACCGCAACAGCAGCTCGAACATGCCCGTGGTGAACCACCTGGGCAAGACCCTGTGGCTGCCCATGCCTCCGCCGAGCTCCGACGATGTGCCCAGCGGCCTGGTGGCCGACATCGAAGCTCTCAACGACACCCAGCTGGCCAAGCTGAGCGGACACATCGTCTTCCTGCTCGAGCAGCGCGCCAGCGAGGAGGGATAGGACCATGAAGCCCATCTATCGAGTCGTCCAGCCCGGTGACGTCGAAGGACGCACCGAGACCACCGTCGCCTACCTCTCCGACATGAAGCTGGCTCAAATCCTCAAGCGCTCCGGGTACGGTTCGGGCTGCGCAGGCACAGGCCATGGTCGTATCGTTACCGAGAAAGTCTACGAGTCCTTCGAGGACCTGACGGTGTTCATGCAGAGAGCCATCACGGAGCAGCGTACCCGTGAAGAAGCGCTCCGCGTCTCCATGGCCGCCCGCAGCTGCTCGGGACCCGCCGAGGCCATCGAAAAGCTGCTGGGCCAAATGCCCGCGCTCGAGCGCAATGAGCTGCTCCACCGGCTAGCGCAGCGCCACGGCACCGACACCGAGATCCGTACCGACGTCGACGAGGTGTGAGATGAGAGCGCTACCACGAGACATCGACGATCTGCCCTGGGAGGAGCGCCGAGCGCTGCTCGAGGAGCACGCTCCTCACTGGTTCGAGCGCTTCGAGCGTCTGCGCCGAGACATGGAGCCGCCACCAGACAAGGCCCAGAAGGACGCAGAGCGCTACGCCACGACCTTCGAAGACCATGTCGCAGAGATGGTCATCAACACCTTCGGCTCCATGGGCTTCCGATCGCTACCCGCCGGTTTCCTGCCAACCCTGCACGACAACATCCGGGCCCTGTACCTGATGGCCTGGCAGGACTGCCAAACCGAGCTCACCATCGCCGCCGGCTTCGAGGCCGACCGCCGCATGAACCGCATGGTCACCGAGCTGGTCCGCTCGGTCGCGGACGAAGAGCCTCCCGAGCTCGGACCCATCCGCATGATGGGCGCCTCGCTGGGAAGCGATCTGTCGAACCTGCACAACGATGAAGAAGAAGAGGAGTAGCATCATGTCCGAACTCACCGAACTCGAGGCCCAGAATATCCAGACCTCGACCGCCATGAAGGGTGTCGGCATCCTGGTTCTGCTGGTCATGCTCGCCATCGTGGTCCTCTTTGCCATCAGGGCGAGCACCTCCGAGCCCTGCGCCCAGACCTGCGGCGATGCTGGGGTGAAGGCCACCGTCCCGCTGCTGTACTGCAGCTGCCAGGAAGTGCCATGAAGACCTATGTGCTGTACGGGGTTGGCTACACCGAGCGTCAGAACGGCGTGATCTGTGTCGACGACCCCCTGTTCGCCACCTCGGTGTCGGAAGCCAACCAGGTCGCCTCGGACAATGGCGGCGGCATGGCCATGGAGAGGTGGGTCATCGAGGCGAGTAGCCCCGAGCAGGCCATGGCCAAGATGGCCCACGCCCTGAGGTCGTACGGTCCGAACAGGACCAGCGAGGTCGCCATCACCATGGTCGAGCGCGAAGGCGTCGGTGGGGAGGCCTGGTAGCCATGAACAAGCACGACATCCTCGAGACCATCCGAACCCGACCCGAGACCAAGGCCATCGCTAAGCAGATGGCCAGAGACCAGGACGCCCTGCGCGTCCAGTTCTGCAGCTCCAACGGAATCCATCACAGCCGCCTGTACTGCGAGAGGACCCGGGAGTCCATCAACCAGCCCCGGTCCATGGCGCTCGAGTACGCCATCAGCCGCACGCTCATCGATCTGAACTGTGCGGTGGGGCGACACTTCCTCTGCGACTGGGCGGCCGTGCATGACGTCCGCTTCGAGATCCTGCCTTTCGATGAAGACGCACCGGAAGATCTGCGCAAGAGCTCGGTCGTCTTCCGGGCCCCCAGCGATCACCACGGCTCGATGACCGTTCGGACCCGAGAGGTCAACCACGAGCGTGGCGAGACCGCTGAAGGTGTTCTGGTCATGTGGCGCAGCCATCTGTGGACAGCCGCCTGGCTGCGGTACCCCAAGGACCAGGAGAAGGCCGACCGGACCCTCGTCGAAGAGCTCGGTCGCATCCTCGAGGCCATGGAAAAGAAGGACGGCACAGAATGAGCACCGAACCCACCGTCATGGAGCTGGACATCGTCACCACCATGTTCGAGCAGGGGCTCGAGGGCGGTGGCGATCTGCACCTGATGGACAGCTACGGCAGCGGCCACAAGAAGGCCGATACCAAGAAGGGCTTCTCCATCTCCAGCCACAGAATCCACGCCAAGCGGCCGATCATCGACTCGCTGCTCGGCCATGGGCTGATCGAGAAGGACACCAGCGGCAGCTGCAGGACCTCCTGGCACATCAGCGACGAGGGCATGAGGATGGCCATGGGCCTGTCCGATGCGCTGTGCCCCCTCGACACGATGGAGCTGCTGCACTGGTTCCCCGAGAACCTGACCTACTTCTACCCAAGCGACCGGCTGGACGGGCGCACCGCCATCCCGTGGGTCCATACGTCTCCCGACGTTGACAACCCGGGCGACTGCCGCCTGCTGCTGCTGCTGGGCGACAACGCCGGCGGCAAGAGCTTCTTCCGCAGGCTGCTGCACCTGGTCACCCACCGTGGCCAAGAGGCCAGCATGAGCCAGTCCAAGGTGGACCCCGGCGAGTTCCCGGTCCATGAGTTCATCCACCTGTCCATGGAGATGCGCACTGGCGGCGGTATGGGATCGTCCTTCGTCTACGGAATGGAGAGCCACCACAGCACCGGGCAGCTGTCGGCCAGCACCGTGCACATGGGGATCAAGACCGCCAGCGCACGCCGGCACACCAGCATCATCCACTGGGACGAGCCGGACATCGGCATGTCGCCCGCCTGCGCTGCGGGCGCTGGAGCGGCCATCAGGGATTTCGTGGAGAACCTGCCGCCCCTGGTCCAGCTGGTGGTCGTGACCACCCACTCCGAGTCCATGGTCCGGGAGCTGTCGAAGATCCCTCACCACTACTTGCACCTGGGTCGCCACGATGCTCCCGGCAGCGCCGGGGAGTGGCTGCAGCGTGACTGGGAGCCCATCTCACCGCAGCGCGTCCAGGAAGTGTCCCGGGCTCGGTTCAAAGACATTCAAGCGTTACTTTGCAGCGAGTAGGAACGAACGATGAAACTCAGACAAGCGCGCAAGATTCACCGCCGGCACGCCGATCAGTTCGGGTGGCCCGACAGCAACTACACCATGCGGCAGCTGAGCGGGGCCTCCTCCCGTGTCCGCATGGCGGTTTCCCTCGAACGCAAGCTGGCGTGCCCCTTCTGTGGTCGCCAGCGCTTCCGGCCCAGCGACGCCCAGCGTCCTTGTACCTACGAAGAGTGCCCCAGCCACACCCACGACACCCCCCACCCCGATGCCAAGCTGGTCTCCGGGAGGATTTCGTGAGCGAGCACAAGAGACATGGTCGCACGATCGCCCTCGTTACGCTCACCGTCGCGCTGGTGGTGTTCTGGTTCTTCTTCGACAGAGAGCTGAACGCCATCCGTGAAGAGAGCCAGCGCGTCATCCACTCAGAACCCGTGATCGGACATGTCCCATGAGCTACCCCAACCTGAAGTCCTTCGCTGGAAGCGTCCTGGTCCCCATCGGCCTGGCGATCCTCCTGGTAGCGGCCATCGCCCTGGCCTGGGTGTTCTCGGGGTGGACCTACCTGGCACTGGACGTCATCCACGGCGGCCGTGAGCCGGAGGCCTGCACCGAGAGCGTGGTCGTGCTTCGGACCGTGTCCACGTCACGCCAGACGGCTGTGTGCGGACACGAGGATCACCACGTCACGGTCTCTGGCGAGTACATCAACACGAGCAGCAGCACGAAGGTCCACCGGACCACCGTCACCTGCCGCTGTGCGCCCGCGGCTACCACCCCCGACACCGAGGAAGAAGACCGGGCCATGTGGGGAAAACGATGAGCATCGATCCTGACGATCGCCTCCAGTGGCACGAGGTGAAGAGGCTCATCGACGGCATGCCGGAGATCGGGCGGACCTGGGCATGGGCCAGGCAGGCCCTGCGTCTGGCCTACCTCGATCATGCCGACTTCAGCAGCCGTGAGGTCGCCTCGGAGTCCATCTGGCGGGTGATGCGCATCAGCATGACCCCGCACGACCTCGACCGCTTCATGGCCGCCTACGAGGTCGGCTTCCAGCACCCCTCCGAGCTGATGCGCACCATGGGCTTCCTGCGGGACCTGTTCCGCGAGCCCGTCGACCTGTCGAATCTCGGATCCCCATCCGTCGCGGATGGCGGGTTCGAGGGTGAGTGAGACCATGATCCTCTCGTTTGCCAAGCCCGACAAGACCCGCTCCACCGAGGAGCACAACCGGAGGTTCTCCTCCGACTGCGGCGTGGAAGGGGCCTACGTCTCCAACATGTCCCAGGACGACAAGGAGCGCTGGAAGGCCAAGGTCACCGGCACCCGGGACCGTGTGCATCGCATCGAGCTGCGCAAGGAGGTGGGCTACGTCAACATGCTGATCGTCGTCAACGGCACCATGTCGGGACACAAGCCCCGGCCCAGGGCCCGGAACCAGACCTGGGAGTGGGCGTCGGAGATCGAGGCCAAGCCCCACCACATCCGAATCTCGGCCAACGGCACCATCAACCTGTCGCCTATGATCTGGGACGAGCTGAACCTCGCGCTGGAAGAGGCCCGGGCCGTTCTGGCTCGGCTGGACCTCGATGAAGAGACGGCCAAGGCGACCATGAAGGTGGTACGCACAGGCGACCACCCTCTGGAGGACCGATGAGTTCCAAGACCTACGGCATCGACGTACACGGAACCCTCGCCGTGCGCACCGGCGAGGTGAGCGGCATCGCCCCCTCCACGCTCTTCCCTCTGCTCAAACCCCTGATGGCAGCCTGGATGAGACAAGGGCAGCTCGTCTTCATCGTCTCCGGTCCCCCCAAGGAGTGGATCGAGCGGGAGCTCGCCGTCCTTCGCCTGGACAAAAACGTCCACTACTACAAGGTGATCTCCATGGTGGACGAGCTGCCGCTGCTCTTCCCCGATGCCGAGATCTGGCCCGATCCCGTGAAGGAGGGCCACTTCTGGACCGACGAAGAGACCTGGGTCCGCATCAAGGGCGCCATCTGCGAAAAGTACGGCATCGACATCCTCGTAGACGACACGGAAGACTACGGTTGGCACCTGCCGCCGATGGTCAGCTTCGTGCACGTGAAGGCCAGCCTACTGCAGTCGTCGGGGCTGTCGGCAATGACGGATCTCGAAGAAAACCAGCGCGACTGCTTCTGATCAGAACGGAATCCCCTCGAAGGGCCCATCGAGCTCATAGGGCGGTACCACGGCGATGAGAGCGGCGAGGATAGCCTCTGGACCGTCCCGGTGGGTGTGGCTCAGCGCGCCCTTCAGGCGCTTGACGAGCAGCGCGAAGTTCTCGGCACCGTCAGCGACATGGATGGGGATCTCCCATTCCTCGCCCTTGCCGCCCTTCTCGAAGGACAGCGCGATGGCCATCTCGCCGCCCCTCACCCGCCCCCTGGAGTAGCCGTGGGGGAACACGACATGGATCTTCAGGGACGGATCCTCCCAGCGCCTCGACTCGAAGCGGGTCGGGAACTTGATCGTCCCACTGGCGATGTTCTGATGGCCCGGCTCACCAGGACGGATCTCGAGGATCTCTCTCGGTGTCATGTGGATCAGGATATCCGTGCGGATGCCCGGGGACTTGCTGCGCAACAGACGGTCGAGCTCCACGGAGCTCCCCTGCTCGAATCTGTTGTGCAGCTCCTGGATCTCACTCAGCAACCAAGCCTTCCATGGCGCTGTGGACTCCCAGCTGGGCAGCTTGTCTATTCCATGTTCGATCATCTGACGGGCGTGCCACAGCTTGTTGCTGATCAGCCTCTCCACGCCATGCTTCGTCGTCTCTTTGGAGATCTCGAGCTTGCTCGGGGCGTGCTGCTGCATGCCCATCGCCATCAGCCTCGGGACGAAGCCAGGATCGAAATAATGGACCTCATACTGCTGATCATGGGACAGATCCCGGAAGAAGGCCCTGACCAGCTGACTCGCGGCGCCGGTCTCGGCCAGCTCCTCGATGCGGTCGAGATCGTTCCAGGCCTCAAGCTCCAGGCGGTTCCAGTCTCTCATCAGCACAACAGACAAAGGAACCCCGAACGAGATGAGCATGTCGGCGTCGTCCATCGAGATCATCGTGGTCTCCGTGACAGAGCCGCGCCCCATGCGGGACAGCAGGTACTCGGAGAACGGCCCGGGGACCACGGCCCGAACCGCGGCCTTCTCTCGATCACCGAGGCTCCACATATCGATCAGATCGAGCAGCAGGGCCCGGTCCCATGGGGAATCGCCGCCTCTCCTGCCCGCACCCTCCCAGGCAGCTCGCAGCATCGGCTCGGAGAAGGACAGCTGCTGACCCTTCGATGAGCGCCCCCTCTTCTGAACGATCATGGCGTCCCAGGCCGTGACAGAGTCGAACCCGGTCTCGATGAGCTCGAAGAAGATGTCTCGACGTAGGGCATCCCTCTGTATGGGATCGGTGACGAAGACCGAGGACACCATGCGGTCCACCACCTCGTCGTTCAGCTCGACACCCTCCTTCCGAAGCCGGGCCGACTCCTCGAAGACGGGCGAGAGTGTTTCCTTGATCTCGTCGATCCAGCGACAGGCTTCACGGGGCTCGGCCCCGATGGAACGCAGGGCTCGGTAGGTGGGCCACGCCCGCTGTCCGGAGGCGATGGTGTTGGCGCGACCATAGGCCTGGGCGATGTGGATGCTGAACTCACCGACGGCGTCCCTCACCCACCTCGTTGTGGCCTGGATGCTGATTCTCGGGTTTCCCTTCGGGTCGTGCAGGGAGTAGAACACCTCGTCCTCATGGCCCAGGTGGCCGCTATAGCCCCCGATGCAGTGGCCCAGCAGGTCTCCCTCGGCCTGCAACTGCTCGGGCGTCTCCAGGGCTCGCAGCTCCCAGCCGTCGTCCCAGCGTTTGACCAGGGGACGCTGCTGGAGCGCCAGCATGCTCTCGTCCGTCTTGGCGAGCTCTGCCTGACGGGCCAGCTCCATGTGCCACAGGTTGGCACCGATGAGGGCGTGATGGAGCTGCCACCACGGCTCGATGGGCGGATCGACCTGCACCAGCCAGTCGAACAGGCCAGGCATCGTCATGCCTTCTGGCTCGTCGCGACCCGCTTGCTCTTCGAAGCGACAGGCCAACGCCTCGCCCAGGTTCCAGTCTCTCCTGGCGCGCTCCATCGACTCGGTCGAGACGGCGTGCCAGCGAAGGTTGCGGACCTTGCACTCCCACAGCCAGCGGGGGAGGGGTTCCTTGACGATGAAGGTCTCGGCGGCCCAGTCCTCGTCAGGGCTCCCGTGGTGCTCGGTCTCGGCTCCCACCACTCTGGTGGTGGGGATACCGCGATGGACGGAGTCACTGGACAAGGGCACGTTGGCCTCGTCGATCGCATCCTGCAGGGCCTTGACTACGCCAGTAGAGAGCCAGGAGGCCAAGCGGGGAACCCAGCGGGCCCGTGGGGTGTCCACCCAGACAGGGACGCACAGGAAGCGCCAGAGGCTGTCCCGGTACGACTTCTCCGCCTCGGTGACGTCCTTGCTCAACATGTCGGGCTCGACAGAGAAACCGATACCGGGGAGACCCAGGATGGACTTCAGGCTCTGTGCCTCGGCGCCCTCTGCGACCCGCCACTCCCCATCCCGCCACAGGTGGGTCAGCATCATGTGGACCATCATCGCCCGGGCCACGCCCTGGGTCTCGGCCACCCAGCGCAGCCGGCGCAGGTAGGGGGTCGGGTCCAGGGGGGCGCCGGCGCGGACACCTATGCGGTTGCGTAGCTCGTTCAGGCGCGCCTGACGGGCCCTGGGGGGCTCGAGGGCGACGACCTGGGTCAGGAGCAGGGGGAGACTCATCTCCGATCCCTTGCCGACCTGAGCGTCTTCGCGGTCGAGATGAAGGAGGGACTCAGATCCATGATCTCCGTGATCAGGATCTCGAACTGATCATCGTCCAGATCGACGTGTCTGTCGATGAGGTTGGTATGCACGTCCTTGTCGAAGCCGAGCCACACCAACGCCCGGGCGGCAGGGATCGCCCGCTCACCGGATGGTATGGAGTTTGCCTTGCCATAGACCTGGGAGAGCCGGTAGGTGCGGCCGTCCTTCATCTCGAGCTCCATACTGACGCGAGGGTGTCCATTGGGGTCATGCAGGCTGTAGTAGGCCCAGTTGTCGTTTCCCAGCTGGTTGGCGTAGCCCCCGATGCAGTGGCCCAGCGCGTCACCCTCGTACTTCAGCTGCTCGGGGGTCAATAGGCGGTACAGGGCCCAGCCGTCCTCCCAGCGATGCACCAGGGGACGGGCCGCGATCATCTCGGCATGGATGTCCTCTCGGCTCCTCTGTGCCAGCTCTCGGTGCCAGGCACGTGCCTGGGCGATGGCATCCTCGAGGGTCAGGCCGTGGGCTTCGGGGCGGGCATGAACCAGCCAGTCGAACAGCGCTGGGACACGGATCGACCGTAGCTCTCCTTCGAAATGGCTCTTGACCGACTCGAGCGTGTATATGCGCGTGGCGAGGCCCTTCACCGTGTCGATCGATGCACCCCACTTCGTCACTCTGGCGACGCCCTCTTTGCACCAACGTGGGCGAAGGAGAGTCGGGGGTCCGACGAGATTCTTTTTGCTTGGCACGAAGCTCCTGGCCTCTCTCAGTTCCCTGGCCGCGCCCTTGACCCTGAGATCATCCTGTGCGAGGCAGCTGGCGATCCATGGGATCCACCGAGCCCGTTCGGCGCCAAGGCCGACGGGAGACCTGAACAGGGTCTGGTTGATCTTCTTGTCATAGAACATCATGACGACATGGGCGTCGACCTCTTTGGCGTCTCGGGGGATCGGGCAGAGCTCGTCTGGATACGGGATCTCGAAGATCGATCCGATGCTGGTGTCCTCTTCTGTGCCATCGACCTCAGTGGACGGGAACCTGAAGTTGTCCCCGAACGGGCTCGGAGAGCTGACCAGTAGCTTGTGCGTCATCATCGCCACGGGCAGCCCGTACAGCTGTTTCACCCAGCGCAGCCGGCGCAGGTAGGGGGTCGGGTCCAAGGGAGCACCGGCACGGACACCCATGCGGTTGCGCAGCTCGTTCAGGCGCGCCTGACGGGCCCTGGGGGCTCCGGAGGCGACGGCCTGGGCCAGGAGCAGAGAAAGGCTCACGATCCCCCCCAGCGCTCGTGGATGCCATGGCCCCTGACCGTCCTGACCATGCCCGCCTCTCCGAAGACACCCAGCGCCGCCCTGTACAGATCGTGGACGTCATCACGCCAGCGGTTCTTCTCGATCTGGTCCTCCATCAACGCCCGCAGCATGGGCCCGACCGTATTCAGTACGCGCTGGATTCCGGCAGGATCACCAGAGAGCGGAACGCTGAAGGCGTGGCTTGTTTTCGTCTTCCACTCCTCACGGCTGTGGTAGCCGCTGGACCACTCCATGGACGTCGTGGTGATCCGGAACACCAGACCGATGTGTGGACAGGAGTGGCCTTCACCCTTCTCCCTGGGGGTCCCGACAGAGATGCGGAGGTTCCAGGAGGGATCGTAGTCTTCAAGACCGAGACTGCACACGCTCAGCTCGGTGGGGAGCTCCGACGACTCTCCTCGGCGATCCACCAAGCTCATCCTCTCCGACCCGCCCATCTTCGTGGGCAGCCCCTCGAGGAATCTCGCCAACCGGGGGATCAGCAGATCGGAGAGAGTCACGCAGAGCGGATCGATGGCCTTGTAGAGCTTGTGCCGGATTTGGGCGACGACATCAGAAGTGGAGCCCATCGAGTTCCCCATCCAGCACATCCCGTCCAGCGCGATGTCCATCATCTGGATGTCGTGGGCGGCCTCCCTGGTCACCAACAGGTGAGGATCCCGCCTCCATATGGTCGCCAGCTCTTCGGCGGAAGGGAGCGCCTCACCGGCGCGCCGTGTGTCCTCGTACAGCCAGCCGGCACAGATCAGCAACAGCCGCGCCAGCGGTAGGTTCTGTAGCTCCGGCCGGCTGTGCCACTCGGTGGCGTCCACGCCCGCTGCCCTGGGAGAGCGCGGCCTGGAGTACCACAGGCGTCGGGCCACGAAAGGCTTGGAGAAGCCCGCGGCGACCATGGCCTCGGCCTCCTCCGCTGTCGTGACCAGGATCCCTGCTTCCGGTTTGTTCGGGTCCATACCGAGAGCGACGAGCCTGATGGCCGTGTCGGCGTCGATCGACTTGTTGTCGTGCAGCTCGGCGATCAGGGCGTAACGCAGGGACGCGATGGACTCGTCCAGGACATCCCAGTCCATCCAGTAATCCGAGGAGTTTGGCAGCAGCAGGCCCATGGTCCGTGCGATCTCGAACTCCGTGAAGCCCTGAGACCGCATCCTGTCCACCGCCAATCGAAACCACTCCGTGCTCTTCTTTCTGTCGGGCAGCAGTACGTAGAGCACCCATGGGTCGAAGCCCTGCTCCAACAAGCCATCCAAGTCCTCGTACTCGACCTTGGATAGCCTGGGTCCGAGCATCGCGGAGGTCCTGACGACTTCGGCGACCATCTCGTTGTCCATGCCATCCAGCAGGTCAGGGTTGGGCATGTGGATGTTCATCTTTCTGGCTACCTGCCAGGCGTCCCGACCGGACGACAGCATCGCGTCGAGGTCCCCCTGTAGATCCTCCGCTGACGGCTCGATGTCCGTCCAGCGCTGGGCATCGGGCGACAGCACACCCAGGTGACGCATGGCCTCGTAGGTCGGCCGCGCCCGTTCACCCTCGGGGCGACTGTTGGCTCTGCCGTAGGCCTGGTTCACATCGGGTGGCTGGTTTTCGCCGTTCAGGCGCAGCTGGATGCTGACCCGGGGCATGCCCTTTGGGTCATGCACGCTATGATAGGACCGATCGTGGCTGTTCGGGTCGTAGCCGCCGATGCAGTGGTCCAGGTAGTCGCCCTCGAGCCTCATCTGCTCCTGGGTCTCCAGCTTGCGCAAGGTCCAGCCGTCCGACAGCTCGGCGACGATGGGACGAGCGTCGAACAGGGCCCTCTGCTTCTGGAGCTGCTCGTCGGTCGCGATCTGGCGCCTCTCTTCCGCGGCCCGAGCCAACTCGGCGTGCCAGGCGATGGCTCCGTCCAGGGCCTCGGCCAGGTTCAGCCTCAGCCAGTCACCGGCCTCTCCAGAGTGGACCCAGTCGGCGATGTAACCGACCCAGTCGATGTCGTTGGCTGGGTGGAGAATGAGCTGGACGACCTCGGCCGGGTGCCAAAATGTCTCCTCGTCGTCGAACCACCGATCCCAGAAGACCTCATGGTTATCGCCTTCGAACGGGTCTGGGATCAGCAGCGACCACTCATCGTCACGGTACTCGCCGCGCTGGGACGGGGCGGGTCGCCCGACATGGTCGCGCTCCGGCCAGCCCGTCATGGTGAAGGCGCTCTCGATGACGTTCGCCAGCCATGGCAGCAGAAGGACGCGCCGGCCATCGTGATCCTCCTCGAGAGGAAACACCGTCGGCTCCGCGGCGAGCAGCTCTTTCATGAGGAGCGGGTCTCTCAGGGTTTCGACCGTGATGTCCTTGTAGTTGTCCAAGAGGCGTGGGTTTCCGTACCACCGAGCCACCAGCACGCGCAGCAGCAGCTGCACCTCGGGGCGCCGGCCGCGCAGCGCCCACTGCAGACGCCCCTCTGGTCCCATGGGTGCTCTCTCGACCTGTCTCACGCCCATCCGGTTGCGCAGCTCGTTGCAGGTCGCCTGGCGGCGCCTGGGCGGGCTGGTGGCCAGGGTGGAGACGAGGAGATCCTTCATGCGGGCAGTATAGCCCGTGCGGAGAGAGAGATCAGGGACGGGAACACGACCTTGCCACTGCTGGTGGCAGGTGTTACCTTGCAAAACAACAAAGCAACGAGACCACGCGCAAGGAGCGAGCCATGTACGGAAGGAAAGACGAACCGCGGCCACTGGAAGACGGTGAGCTGGACAAGATCCTCTCCCGCCAGCTGTCGAGCTCCACGCTGCGTCGGCTGGCCGAGGCCAGGCTCTGTGTCAACGCCAAGGGTCCGGACGAGGTCCCCGAGGACGCACCATTCCATGTGCTGATCGTGGAGACCGTCACTCCGGTCACAGGCTGGGAGAGCGAGGGAGGGCACGGGCGCCTCACCCCGTTCTGGCGACTGTTCTGCTTCCCCGAAGAGAGCATGAACACCTGGCTGGCGCTGGCCACGGCCTACTTCGAGCAGCGCAGCGCGGCGGCCGGGGACAAGATGAGGGTCCCCGAACCCATGGTGTTCCTCAACCGGGGCAAGAAGCTGATCCCTCGCGTCCAGGTGAGCGTCTCCTGACAGGTTCGCGTCGAGGGTAGCCAGCAGCTATGATGCTCCCATGCAGATCCTTCTGACCAGCACCCTGGTGATCGCCCCCAGACCCGGCGACCGGCGCGGCGTCCTGCAGCAGCTGCGGGGCCGGCTCCAGGTCGAACAGCCCGGGGATAGGGTCATCGACTGTCGCTGTGCGACGCTGAAGCGCTGGGACTGGCTGCTGGCCAACGTGGACCCACGCGTCATCGTCATGCTGCGCAAGAGCATGCCCATGCTCACCGGGAGGATGGACGTCGAGATCATCGGCACCGACCGGGCCGCGGCCAGGGTGCTTCACTGGCTGGCCATGCAGTTTGCAGGAGACAACGGCTGGCCAGAGAGCCAGTCCGACTTCATCGATCTGTTCGCCTACGACCGCTTCGACATCGACATGGAAGAGTTGATGGCGGAGGCGCCGCAAGACTACGACAACCCCTACGACGCCGCCGAGATGGCCTGGAACAACAGCCTATACACCGCCAGGCACGACATGGAGCGCGGATTTCGGAGGAACGCGGAAGAAGACTGGGCTCGCCGGGATCCAACAGACGAGCGCCTGTTCGGGCACTACCCACGCTACGAGCTGTTCTTCACCGACACTGCCCCGGGGGTTCGGGCTCATATCGGCCCCGTGACCATCACCGCCATCTCCATAGCCAGCGGCATGAATCACCACCCGTGGACCACCGACACGTTGTGCATCACAAAAATCGAAGACCCAGAGGGCGCGCTACCCGCCTGGCTGGCGGATGAGCTGATCGGGTTCCACCTGGACGCTCTCTGGCGTAAATGGACGGCTCACACCACGTCACGCCGAGGCGTGATCTACGAGGCGATCACCACCATCCCGGACTACATCGAGATCGATCTATCCGAAGGATCCGATCTCACCGACGACGAGGTCAGTGAGTTCGAGGAGCTGGCCCATGACGTCGCCTGGACGGTGCAGGGCATGCTGTGCGCCTTCCGGGAAAGATTCGGGGACATCCCCATATACCGGGCCCGTGAGCTGATCACGGACTGGTACCGAGCGCACCCCAACGAGGTCTTGCACGAGATGGACCTGTTCAGCGCGCTCGGGTTGGCCATCGAGGCCCACAAGGACATGACCATCGCCTCCTACGTCAAGCAGGAGGACCCCGCGGAGATCCTTCGCACCCTCTATGAGCAAGAGAAGGAGCTGGTGCAGTTCTCCGACGGAGCGAAGATCGTCGAGATCCTCGGCACCGACGCCTTGGCCATCGAGGGCAAGCGCATGGGTCACTGTGTGGGCACCGAGGGCTATGGCCACCCAAAAAAGCTGCGCAATCGATACAACCGGGTCTTCTCCTACAGAGATCCAGACGGGAGACCCAAGGTGACCTGGGCCATGAGGTGGCGCACGGGGCTCAAGGGCCGCAACGACGACCTGCAGGGCCCACACAACGGACCCATCCACGATGAGGACGCCCGGGTGCGCATGCTGTGGTTCATGAGCACCCTGCGCAGCATGACCTGTGACCGTAAGTTCTTCAGCGGGAGCGGGGATCACGACCTGTGGACGGATCAGCAAGACGAACGAGTCTTCAGCCCCAGCAGAAACAACAACTGGGTGAGCGAAGAAGACGCCCAGCGGGCCATGCTCATGGAAGACGAGACCGACTGGATCGATCTGCTGGCCACCGGCGCGACCTGGCACACCGAGACCGTCGAGGGCTGGATCCTGGGCGTGACCAAAGACGAGGAGGGCTTGCTCGTCCAAGACGATGAGTACCCCTTCGTCTCGCTGTGGTACGGACCTCACCCCATCGGCGGCACGGGCCCGGACACCAGCGGACCCAGGGAGCACGACTACCTCCCAATCCACGACCACGAGCCCTATGTCTTCGACGAGCCGAACAAGCTGCGCCTACTGCACGCCACCGTCCCTTCCGGAGTCATGGACTGGCTCGAAGACTGGAATCGTGGGTACCGCTTCCGAGCCCCACCGCGTGTCTATTTCGTCTCGGGTCTCGATCCTCACATCGCCCGCTATGTGGACGGGACCAGCAACGAGCCGGTGATCCTGATCGACTGGGAGCACTTCTATCGTATGCGCTACCCGGACCCTGGCGAGCTGCACGTCAGCTGGCGTGACGACCCGGACGACGAGGTCAGCGAAGAGCTCGGGACCACGGTCCTGCACGAGCTGGCGCACGCGGTCATGGACAGCTACGGGATCAACGACGGATCGGAGCTGTGTGAGGAGATCGCGGAGCTTCACGGTCGGAAGGGGCTGAGCGTCGCCGATCTGATGGACCTGATGAGCCTGATCCAGCGCACCAACCTGCTGGGAGGGTTCGTCGACCTGGGCATCGATCCAGCCGATCGTGAGGATCGTGAGCGGATCGAGGCCAAGATCGAGGGCATGCTCGAGAAGGGCCGGGGAGAGGCCGAGGTCGAGGAGAGGCTCCGGGAAGAGAACTACTGAAAAAACATTGACCTGCTACTGTCAGTGGAATAAGATGGTTCCACCACCGAGACAGGAGCTCGTCATGCAACAGGTCACCCCACAAGATACCCAAGACACCATCCGCAACCTGGGTGACAAGTTCCGCTACTTCCACCTCTCCGTCTGTGTCTGTGGCGCCCCTGGCTGGCAGCAGCCCTGCCCGGTCTGCAGCTACTACCCCCGCGGTGACGGGCTGCGATCCTGCCGACGCTCGGTCACCAACCCGTCCGACACCCGGATCATCCGCGACCGTTACATCGTGCCCGAAGACGAGCTGGTCACCAGGGAAGAGTACGACACCATCGTGACCCAGGCCGGCGGCATCCTGGAGTGGTATCTGCGCAGCTTCATGCGCTGCGTCGATCCCCAGCGCCACCTGCTGGACGCTGCCCGTGAGCAGGCCCGGCAACAAAGCCTGGTGTTCCCCACCGGCGCCGAGCTGTACGACTGGTGCCACGAAGAGAGCAAGCGACGCCGTGAGGCTCGGGCTGGATAGCTGGTCAGGCAGCGATCACATCGATCTGCATCAACAGATCCGACGGCCGGGCCACCCTGACGACCAACCCCTTGCCAAGCGCCTCTCCGGCCACCATGAGCAAGGACAGCTTCCAGCAGAAGCTCATCATCGTTTCCATGTCCCGTGCGGAGATCAGGATGCTCGAGACCCGCTCGACCCCTGCGTCATGAGACTCGACGAGGACACCGCTCACCCCCGACGCGATGGCCATCAGCTTCAGCGCGATCGCGGCCCTCGTCGCCGGAACCTGGTACAGTTGGACGCTGGACGCCGCGAAGAGATAAGGCCGACCAGTCGGCCCGTCACACCCTGTCTCGGAGATGGGTGTACCGTCCCTGACGATCTGAAACCAAGACCGGCCATGCCCGAGCCGGCCCATGTCCACGACCTGGAGCTCGAACCCGACAGGGACGATGTCCTGCTCGATGAGAAAGCCCAACGCGAAGGCCGTTGGGAGTGCTCTGTCCCGTCCACTGATGGAGACGATCGGCAGACATGCCCCGCTACCAAGGGACATACGAGCGTCGATGACCTCCCCGTCCATGGATAGCCTCCGCGCAGTGCCCTGGATGAGTCTGTACAGCGTTCTCCCACATTTATGCTCGGTCTTCATCATCTTTGTTTCTCCGGATCAGTTGGCCATGTCCAGCAGCTTGACTTGGCCGTCGTGGATGCCCCAGTTGTAGATGGCCAGGTCCAAGCCCTCGAACCCGTGGCGCTTGCAGAGCAGTCTCATCAAACGCATCTTGCGGCCCAGCTCGGCGCGGATCTCCGCGCTGGGTGCCAGCGGCATGGGGACGGCCTCCTCCATGATCAACCAGCGCCCATCGAAATCGACGTCCACGACGGGGACAACCATGGCCCTGACGCCCTTGGGTAGCTGTCGATAACGCCGGGCCTCGTCGAGGTTCAACCGCCGGTCGTCGTCGAAGATGGCCAGCTTCACCGCGAGCCCGGGGACCAGCTCGAAGACCGAGCGACCCGCACCGTGACCATGGACCCGAAGCCCGATGTGCTCCTCGATCTCAGCCCTGCGGGGCCACGCCTCGTCGAGATACGCTCGGCGCGTGTCCCTGTCGGTGAACAGCAGCGCCTGGATGTCCACACCCAAGCGCGCAGCGGGGATCTCGAGCAGCTTGAGGACCATGGCCTGGTAGTCTTCCCAGGCCCGAATAGCGAGTATCTGGAGCTCTACCGCGTGTGTCCTGGCCCAGAGCCACTCATCGGACGCCCCGCTTACACCGAGCCTGGCACGAAGGGTCGTCTCGACGTACTGCTGGGCGTCGCTCCTCGCGCCCTCGGACAGGATCGATCCGAAGAGAGAGCCGAGGCCGATCAGGGCGATCATCGTCAATCCCTCTCGTAGTAGTAGTTGTCCACGACGAAGACCGGGACCCTGACCAGCCCGAGCTCCTCCGCCGCCGCGAGCCTGTGCCGGCCATCGACCAGGTATGGCTTCCCGCCGGCGGACAGGTCATGGCCGAACAGGACGGGCCGCACGGGCTCCCCGTGCGACAACCTATCCAGGCTGTACGCATAGGACTCGTCGTTCCACCAGCTTCCCACGGGCAGCTCATCCATCAGGACCCAGTACAGTGCCGGGCGCACCATGCCGGCGTCCCCGGTGTTCCTGCAGTGGCACTCCCAGAACTCCAGCGTCTGCTGGTAAGCGTCATCGGCCACGACCCAGGCCGGCAGCTGTGACCCCACAGGCCATCGAGCGATGCTGACCCCCAGCCGTTGGGCCAGGGCGTCCTGTCTCGACAGAGACCGGCTGCTGGAGCTGTCCGAAGCCAACGAGGTGGCGATGGCGCCCATGCCGATGAAGGTGATCATGTCAGGTGTCCGTGGCCAGACCGCGGCCGGGCTGAGCCGTCACCTTGACGCGGCCCTGCTCGCCACCACGGTCGGCATCGTCACCGGCCCAGTAGCGAGCGATGCGTCTCTTGACCAAGTGCAGGGTGTTGCCGTGCTCATTCTCACGGCTGTCCTCGACGAAGCGCTCACCGGGCTTCCTGACCCAGTAGCGGTGCCAGTGGGTCTTGACCCAGTGACCCTTCGGTGAACGATCGGACATCGAGCCCGCGTCACGATCCTCTGGATCGCTCACGTACCTACGCTCTGGCTCGGAGATGTCGATCAACGTGTAGGGCTCGGTGCTCTTGCGGCGCTTGTTCCGATCATGCTTCTTGCTTCCGGCCTTTCCGACAAAGCGTGGGCTCACCTGGGTCTCGATGGTCTCACGATTCTCGACACAGAGAAAAAGATTGAGCAGCAGGTGGCCAAGTGGCCCATCGAGGACCGACCACGTCGAAGGAAGCGCCATGTCGAAGGAGAAGAAGTAGCTCCTGTAGGAACCAACCCCCTCCCCGTCCCCCTTCATGAACACCACCCCGTACCAGGCCTTGTTCGGTTCTCGTTCGACCAGGAGGACGGACCGTGTCCTGTTCAGCAGACGATCATCGTCCCTGTCGAATGAGATCACTTCCATGTTTCGCCGCTCGCTCTCGGAGCTCATCGCCTCGTCGAGAGATCCCGACGGGACCGTCAGAAGGACCACCTTCGCGGGCAGGGACGGGAGCCTCTCGCGGTAGATCTTGTCCGGGATCCTGGTCGAGAACAGCTCACCGACAGCGTGATTGGTCAGTGCCCAGATCTCGTACCCGCGCTCCATGGCGAGGGAGAGGTACATGAACATGGCCGTGTAGCCCTGAGCCACAGTGAACGTAACGGGGAGACCATGAGCGCGGAGGTTGGCGATCGCGTGCCTGAAGGTCATCGACCTGGGAGCGTACTCTCTGGCGATGAGATCCACCGACGGCTCCCCACGGGCACGGATGAGCTGCAGCATGACCTCGAGATCCTGCTGGAACATCCACTCCAGGCTACCGTGCTTCGCCGGACGCTTCAGGTAGTCGAAGATGGTCCAGCGGGGGAGAGGATCAGTGGAGGGGTCGCTGCGGGAGGCCATGGTCTATCTCCTTCTGCGCCTGCGCTCTGCACTCCTGGCTGCCGCGGTGGTGCTCTTCTGGCGTCTTCGTCTACGGGCCTTGTCCACGTCGATGGCTACGCCTCCGCCCTTGTCGGCGGTCACCTTGAACACCGTGTACACTTCGTCTTCCAGCGCCTCCGGATCGGGCCCCCTCCAGTGGGAAGAGACCAGCAGTCGGACCTTGTGGCGCGGACCGTGCTCGGTATTCTTCCTGCCGTGGACTGTGGCGTCTCCTGGATCCTTGACCCAGTAGTAGTTCCAGTAGTTGGCCATCTGGTAACCACGGGTCAACTTCCTCCCGTCGATCTCTTCGGTATCATCTGTGATACGCGGCTTCCGTTTCGGCCTGCTGATATTGACCAGAGTGTAGGGCCGGGGGCTGTTATCGGCGGACCACTTCCTCTTCTGCCTGGCGGACATACGCGAAGGTGTGAGATCCGAGCGACCGACCTCGTACTCCTCGGTGATCCTGTCCTCGAAACACATCGCCAGGTTGAGTACGATCCTGGAGGTCACGGTCATCGCAGCGCTGACGAACGAAGAGAGGGCGGGGTCGAGCTCACCGTAGATCATGCACATGTCAGACAGGGAGCTCAAGCGGCCCTTGTCGTGAAACCCGAACAGGGACATCCTGTCCTCTTCGGGATCCTTGAAGGCCAAGATCGAAGTCATGGATCTCATGTCCGAGAGCAGATCACGTCCGGTGATGTCCGGGCAAGGCGGAAACTGGTTGTCCGGATCGTTGGCCGCCCTCTCGCGCAGGGCCTCCGTCCTCGCGGCTATCTCCCTGTACGAACGATCGACCTGCTTGCGGATCTTGTCGTTCGACCTGATGATCTCCTCGATGGATGCCTGCCTTGGCAGGATGACGAGCATCCTCTTCGCGGGCAAGTTGGGGAGCCCCTCCACGAGAACGTCGACCGGGGGCGCCAACAGGAGTAGCTCCCGCAGCGCTGTCGGAGTGAGGACCACGACGCGCCTGTCGGACGGTCTGGTGAGAAAGTGAGCCCCTTCGTACAGAACCAGCCCTGCCGAATGCATCTGAATCCGACGCCTCCTGCGAGAATCCTCGTCCGCTGCCGGATCGGCGATGATCGTGGAGGTTAGGACTCTGTCGATGTAGTTGTACGCAGCGTCTTGCCCACTGGACATCATGACGTCGGCAGCCTGCCGCATGATCTCGAGCGAAGACAGGTCACTCCTAAGCTTCATCACCGGAGGCGTCCTGAGGATGCGAGGACCGAGCCTGTCCAGCTGCTGTTGGATCTCCTGCCGGATCATCTCGGGGTTCTGAAGGACCCTATCGAAGAACGTCCTGAACGGAATCGGGCTCCTGCCGTCGTACTTCATGACTCACCTCTACCCATTGCCGTAGTCCAGCAGCTTCAGCAGGCCGTCGTGCCAGCCCCAGTTGTACCAGTCCATGTCGATTCCCATGGCCAGATCCGGGTCCACCCGCATGACCTCAGCGGCTCTCGGACGCCGGATGGTCAGATCGGTGAGCTTGTCCATGGAGGCCACGGCCTCTTCGGCGATGAGCCATCGGCCCTCCTCTCCGAGCTCCACCGGGGGCACCAGCAGGGTCCTCAGCCCGGGCCGAGCGTCGACCCAGACGTCCGCCTCCTGGGCGTTCATCGCGGTGAAGTCCGGACAGACCGCCACCTTCAGGACCAGGCCCGGGCAGAGCCTCATCACCACCCGGAAGGCGCCGATGCCGAGGAAACGGAGCCCGGTCCGCTGCTCGAGCTCACGCTGTCCTCGCTGATCGAGCAGACGCCAGAGGCACTCGTGCCAGTCCCGGGGATCGCCGAAGTCACCACCAGGCAGCTCGAGGTCCGGGCCGAACTCGATCTCGCAGGCCTCACAGGCCAGCTCCACCATGGCCTCGGCCGCTGCAGACGCTACCCCACGGAGCACGTCGGCCTCTACCTCCGAGTCGTCCCCTATCGGTGGACCGATGCCGAGCACGGAGGCCAGATCGGGGACGGCGGCGCTGGCCGATGCCGAGCACGCAGTCCCAGCACCAGAACGGAGGAAGGCCTCCAGTCCGGACAGCTGATCCTCGACGTACTGAGAGCCGAACACGGAGCCTCCTGTCGGATCGAGCATACCCGTTCTTCTGCGCGAGAGCCATCGGCTGGATCGCCACAGCCAAGGATCCGTGGCCGCAGGAATCACGCGTTTGCATGAGCCCTGCGGCCAGTCCTCTTACGTTGGGTCCAGCTCCACGTCCCAGTATCCGCGCCACGGATCGGGTGCGTGAGCCTCCCACTCATTGGGGATCCTCTCTCGGACCAGGGGGATCCACAACGCATCGAGCGGGCTGGGCTTGCGCGGGCGACGCGCCAAGGTCAGGCCAGCCTCTGATGGCGTCATGTCTCTCTTGATCAGGTTGTTGCACGGCTTGCAGCTGGCCACCAGGTTCTCCCAGCAGGTCTGGGCTGCCCACTTCTCCGCCCACGGCAACCAGACCCGGCCATCGACAGCCTGGGCCCGGGGGATGACGTGCTCCATGTCCAGCTTCTCGAGGATCGGCCGGCCTCGCTCGTCGCGTGGCTTCTCACCGCAATACTGGCAGGTGTACAGGTCCCTGGCCAACAGGTTGGCGCGGGTCAGAGGCATGCGCCGGTAGGGCTTGGCGTGGCGGTACAGGGCCACCACCGCGGGCCAGGCGAAGGACCGCTCTCCGGCACGCAGCTCCATGCCCTCATACGAGGACACCAGCCAGGCCTTCCCGTCATCGATCAGGCCGAGGGCTCGCGTCCACGGGCGGATGTCGATGGGCTGGAAGTGGTTGTTCAGCAGCAGCGTGGGGCTGCTGTTGTGGATCTGTGCAAGTCTCATGGCTCCCTCCGGACAGGCACGACCTCCGGTCGTGAGCATACAGCATACAGCTGACAGCATACAGCCCCTTCGGGGCCCACGATCGGCGAACGGAACCCGTAAAGCAGATCAGTCTCCTTCTGATCGTATGGACGCCACGGGAGGTGCCACTACAAGTAGCACATCGGTCTCTTGACGACAAGGAATAGGCAGCCTACAACCTACAGAGCAGAACGCACAACCGCTCCACGGAGAGACGAGCATGGCAAGAGACCACAGGAAGATCTTGGCATTCCAAAAAGCCGACAAGCTCGTAGAGCGCGTCTATTCAGAGATCGATTTCCCCGCAGACGAGAGGTTCGGGCTCAAGTCACAAATCCGAAGATCCGCTGTCTCCGTCCCGGTCAACATCGTTGAGGGTTGCCAGCGCAAGACCAGGAAGGATCTCTCCAACTTCCTCTCGATCGCGATGGGATCAGCTGCAGAGGTCGCATACCTGCTCGATCTCTGTTCGAGAATCGGTGTTGGCCGAAAAGAGACGGTGGAAGATCTGTCTACAGAGTATGACGAAGTGGTGAAGATGCTGAACGGCCTCATCACGCGTGTCGGTGAGTGAACTCCCGAAGGGGCTGTACTGCTACACAGCGTGTCGTTGGCTGTAGGCTGACGGCTGCTTAATCCAGTGGTCGCACCCTGTTCTGCATGTCACGGACCAGCTGCCGGTGTTGAGCTGGTGTCCGGGTCGGGTGCTGCCAGACGACGTGTACGACGCTACTGTCCGGGCTCATCCCAATGAAGGTCCCTGGCAGGTTCGACATGCCCGGATCGAGCAGGCCAGGGCTGAGGGCTACGGGATCGCCGCTGCTCATGACGGGCTGGCCCTTGGGACCGAAGATGCCTTGGGCCATGAGGATGTCAGCGTCCACCTGTGTGTACAGGTACAGCGGAGGTGGACCGATCCGTGGCGCCTCGGGAGCCTCCGGAAGATCACTGGCCCTGATGCCCACCATCATGGTCGACGCCTCTTCGGGGGGCGCCCATCTCGCGGTGTACTCGTCGAGCCTGTCCAGCAGTTCTTTTCCTTCCGGGACACCCTGCTTGTCGACGATGAGCTTGTTCCAGAGTGGGAGACTTCTATCCATCCACTCGTACAGATCCAGGTCCGGCCAGCGGGTCCGACGTTTCTCTCCGCCCACCCGTACACGGACGTGCCACCGGATGGGATCGTCCGTGTTGAATGGGTCCGATCCGTAACCAAAGGTGTACTCGGCGGGGAGCCGTGGATCCGTGACCACCAGCTCACCGGATCCTGTCAGGCTGGTGGCCGCCCCGAGATCTGTGAGGACATCAGCCAACTGCTCCAGGACGGTGTCGAAGAACACCTCGACATCTTCGATCATCCCCATGAGATCCATCTCGAGGCTCTCCTTCAGATCCTCCGGATTGTCACCGTTCAGCTCCTCCCACTCCTCGTACTCCTCCGACTCGTCACCATCCTCTTCGAGAATCCTGATCCCCTCTCTGATCCCGTCGTAGTCCCTCGACATCAACTCTCGGTCGATTCCGATCTTCAGCTCGTCGACCTCACGCTCGATGAGCGCGCTCTCGGTCTCGAGAAAGTGGTGATCGCTGTCGCCACCAGGGTTGACGAGCCGGTCTTCCAGGACGTGAGCTCCGGAGCTCATCCCGAACACGCGCACGAGCCACCACAGCATGCGGGCCGCGGCCAGCCTGTCGGAGACGACAGAGTCTCCAGGACCCTGGACCTGAACGACCTTGAGCGCCTTGGACCATTCTCCTCGACCAGGCCGATCCCAGTCTTTCTTCAACAACAGGGCGAGCTCGATGGTGACCCGAGGCACACCGTCTGGGCCACGGTAGGAGAAGATAGCACTCTCGCCATCCCGGACATTGGCCCAGTAGCCGCCAACACAGTGGGCCATGCTGACGCCCTCGAGCTCCAGCCCTCTTTTGGTCACCAGCCTGTCGATACGGCCCCCGTCACCCCACACCGCCACGGTCCGGCCGGGAGGAACGCGGCAGCCACAATCCTCGCTCACGTACAGCTCATCGTGCCAGCGGCGCGAAGCGGTCATGGCTCCGGTGAAGCTGTAGTCGTAGATGTTCTCGCTCGTCGCAGCCACCCAGTCCTTCAGCGACGGCCACGCTCGGGCCATGCGGCGCTGCAGATCGAGCACCTCGGCGTGCAGCACGCCGACATCGACGTGGTGATGCCAGTCCCGGCCGTGCTCGTCCCAGGGAATCCTGCGGTCGATGAGTCGGTCGATCTCACGCCCGAACCAAGGAATCCAGGCGTCGAACCGCTGTGTGACGCCCAGCGCTGGCACCACGCTCAACACCGTCCATGGCATCTGCAGCTCGTCAGCGCGCAGACCATACAAGACGGACAGGTCCATGCCGGGGGTGAGGTTGGACGGCTCACCGCCAGGGTCCCGGTTGATCCAGCCCTCGTTGGAGTCGCTGATGGCCAGCAGCAGATCCGTCAACGCCACGCCCGAGGCGACCCAGGTCAGCTGGGACAGGGCAAAGCCGTGCCGGCTTCGGGTCCCGGCCCGGGCCCTCTCCTTCTGCTGCCCGGATCTCGCCGTCAGCTCGTTCAGGACTCCGCGCTTGGAGCTGGCGCCAGGCCGCATCACCAGGCAGTCGACGATCTGGTATGCGATCATGGCGTCACCCTACGTGTTGGCAGCGCGATGGACCGGGTACCCTCTCCCGCGCCAGGCGTGCATTCCACCGCTCATCGAGATGGCGTCGTATCCCTCCTCTTCCAGCAGCTGAGCGCCACAGAGAGAACGGATGCCCTTCTCGCAGATCACGATGATGGGCTTGTCGTAGGAGAAGTGGGGCACACCGCTGTCGAGGAAGCCCTGGAGATCGTCGATGGGGATGTTGATGGCCCCCGTGATGAACCCGTCGCGGAAGTCGTGCACAGGGCGCACATCGATCAGGGTCGCCGATCCCGGACGGCGATCGTAGACCAGGGCAGTGTCCACCTCGAGGATCTCTGGAGGACGTGAGGGTGCACCACGGCGCCGTCGAGACTCTCTGACCCACTCCGGATCCCGGCGTGAACGACCGGCGGCGTAGGAGTGCGCCTGCTCTGGATCGGAAGTGTGAGTGAAGAAGGCTTCGCACAGTGCCTCTTCGTCGAATCCACCGGCGTCGCCATAGGACTCGTCCGGGCCGTCCCCGTCCACGAGGATATCGTACGCCAGGGCGAGCCCAAGCGTGCCGAGCTCGAGAGCCACGAGCATACCTACCATGATGAACCTCCTGTCAATGAGGAGGATACCTCATACGCTCACCTTCGGCGAGCCGCTGTCCGCTCACCGCTCACCGCTCACCGCTCTGCGGAAACAGCCATCGTGCCGGCCTCATGAAAATCATGGCGGGATGGAATAGTCTCGTAGCGGGAGAGTAGTAGTAAATGCATGAAGCTTCTTGCCACCACCAGTGGAGTACATTGTCATCCAGCGGGCCAGCCTCGTGAGGAACGGGGCTGGCGCTGATGCGTGTATGAGGATCGATCCCGAGGATCGGTTCGGCTACGCTGGTGCCGAGCGCTGCTGCAAGTGGAAGAGCACCAGGTCGTGATTCTCCAGCAGACCCTGCAACCAAGACTCCATGCCGCCGGCGGACGGTCCCGCCGCCCGCAGCGCCGTTACGGCCTTTCCGATCTCTCGACGAAGGTCTTGCTCGGCCACCAGCGCGGCCCTGATCCAGCTGCCGCTACCGGCCAACCGCCAGCGCTCGAACCACTGGGGGACCAGTCGACCAGCCTCCTGGCCCATCACGAAGCCGGGCCCGACGTACGCCGTGATGCGCTCGATGGTGCCGTCCAGCTCCTGCTGGGAGGCCTCGTACAGGTCCCCGAACAGCTCATGGTCGGCGTAGTAGGCAGGGCCCGAGGCCTCCCAGTGGGCAGTGCCGAACAGCTGCATCTCGGAGACCAGCACGGCATAGACGCCTATGAGCGCACTGGACAGCCTGCGCTGATTCTTCGGAGAGAGACCAGCGAGTGGGGAGGTCGAGGGGACGAGAGAATGGGATGGCTGTCCCCGGTGCGGGGCGCCCCCGTCGATTCCATGGCTCACATGCACCTCCAGATACATCGCACGTCCCGTCCAGCACGATGTCGTGGACGTTTCGAACCAGCTGGGGCGCCATGAGAGCATAGCGCAAGAGGATGCGAATGACCAGCCGATCCTCACGATCGAAGGGCACGTTTTTAATGAGCAACTTCTTGCTACCGTTAGTGGCAGGTGTTATGTTTCTGGAAACACCTGGACAGGAGACCCACCATGAACATCACCGACCCCACTGGCTGGTCCATTCAGAGCCGCACCGATGATCGCCGCAACAAGAAGTACCAGCTCACCGCAACGGCTCACTTCTCCGTCAGGCTCGATGAAGACGAGTCCAACGTCGCCACGGGCTGCGACAGGACTCTCCACATCAGCCGCTGCGCCTCGGCAGAGCTTCGTGAGCAGATCCTCGAGTCAGCCATCGAGATCATCGGAGAAGACGCCGGTGCCGAATCAATGAGGGTCTGGTTCTGGGCCTCCGAGCACGCCTATGGATGCGACAGCGTAGAGTTGAGCTGGTGCATGTACGTTGCCGCGAGCTTCGAGCGTCCGTCCCTTATCTGGACCGCAGAGCGGCTCGGTGAGCTGCTCCCCATTCCGGTGATGAACCAGACGGTTCGGAAGCTCATCGAGGAACGTATCAAAGAATCACGAGAGGATATCGCCAGCAAGGATCTGCTGAACCACGCCAGACAGGCCCGGCGGCACATCATCCGAACCGTCGCCGATCCCATCGAGCGCCAGCTGAAGATCGCCGAACGTCTCGAGAACATGCGAGAAGAGCTCGAGACCGAGATCGCCAGCTACATGGTCTCTCGCAGGGCGGAGCTCTCGGAGCAGCTCGTGAGGGGCGGATTCCACCCGGACGCCATCGAGCTGGCCCTCGACGGCATCGAGACTCACGCTCTGTACGCGACCTGGCCCGCGACGCACCGCGGCCCGGGCATCACCAGCCACGAGGTGACCATGGAACAGCTCGAGGCTCACCTGGCCGCCAAGATCGAGGTGCCCGGTGAGTGAGTCCCGCCCACCCTGCAACGCCTTCATCTGCTACCAGTGCGGCTACGTGGTCATGGCCTCGAGCAACAGCTACGCCGTGACCGATGGCGCCAGCTGCCCCCGCTGCAACAACGGGTCCATGGACAAGGGATGGGTCTTCGACAAACCGGGACACGACCCGGACAGGCACAAGGGCGGCCCCAAGGGCGCCGGCAAGTGGCTCAACGACCATGTCGACGACTGGAGCGAATACTGGGACTGGGGGGAGAAGAAGTTCGTCATCCCCAACTACGAGCTGAAGAGGTAGACATGGCTGTCAACAAGCGCGTCCTGAACCACCCACACACCAGAGCCGAGGCCACCAAGCTGGCCCTGCTGTGGCAACACCTCGAAGACCAGCGGGTCGATGGCCTCGAACGCCCCAACAGACACAGCAAGGTCGAGCACCGCACCGGATACGCCATGATCCACATGCTGTCCGATCCCGACAACATCATCGGAGAGATGTGGATCCGAAAGATGGCCGCCGAGGGTGGCTGCATGTCGGACGATGGCCAGGCACCATGCTCGAGCATCTCGAGCTGCCCGGGATTCCTCCGTGAGCACTGTCCCGAGTTCGAGGAGGCGTGAGCCATGGCCCGCTCCCACGCCGCGGCGCGCAGAGAAGCACTCGCCTGGACTCATGCCGAGCTGAAACGCATCGTCGATTCGAGCGAGCTCACCCAGACCCGCCAGTGGACCCGCGGCCAATACCCCACCCTGATCGTGAGGGTCAGAACAAACCCGGACGAGTCCTACACCCCAGCTCGCGCCTATGGTTTCCGTGACCGCATCACCATGACCCTGGCCCAAAATGTGACCCGGGCCGAGGTGCGCTATACCCTCGTGCACGAGCTGGGCCACCTGATCCCGGGCACCTCACCCAAAGGCACCGGGCGCTGTCGCATCGTACACGGCAATCCCTTCCACGTGGCCATGGCCACCATCTTCGAGCAAGCCTTCGGCCAGGACGTCAGCTGGGCCATACCGGACAAGGTCTCATGGAGCTGCAGCGCGTACACCGATGGTGCCATCTGCGAGTGGTTGAACAAGCAGGAAGACGGCGCACAGCCTGTCTACTCGTACCGGAACGGGCGCCGAAGGACCCCACGGTGGATCCTCGAGCCAGCGAGACACGGCCGAGTCAAGGTACGCCTGACCCCCACCGCACTGAGCTACCTCGAGAGCTACGTCATGGAGCGCGCCGAGGACGGTGACCCTGTGGCCGAGGCCATCCGGGCCGCCGAGAGGGATGGCCCCGGCTGGCGCATGTTCATCCACGAGGAACACATCCTGCTCTTCCAGGGCGGGGTGACCAACACCCGATCCTTCTGCTGGGAAGAGCCGGGTCCCTGTAGATCCATGAGCCGGCTGAACGAGGCCTGTGACCACTGGCTCGGTGGCCAGCTATGGGATGCCTCGACGGCGAACTACCGAAAGGATTTGGGTTTCTCCGGAGGGAGCACCTTCCCCATCAGTGAGCTGCGCCGGAGACTGCCCTCATGACCAACGACGAGCTCGATTCCCTGATGCTGCGTTGCGTGCGTGCCTCGAGAGGGGGCATCGTGCTCGAAGACTTCGCCGCCAACAACCGCGTCACCGAACGCAAGGCCCTGTACGCTGCCAACAGGCTCGCAGAGAGAGACCTGGTCCACGTCACCACCAAGTGCCGCCGAGAAGGCTGGCGGCTCGTCCACGAGCTGGAGAAACCATGACAGAACAGAACCCCGACCACACCATCGAGTTCATGGAGCTCCCCACCGGGGAGAAGCTCCTGTTCGGAACCGGGAGCGTCCGCGGCCTGCTCGTCGAGCTCGCCGGCGCCACCCGGACCGTCACCCGCTGCATCGAGATCGGCGGCGCCGCACATGCCATCGTCATCCCCCTGTCGGAGGCTGTGGTGGATTCCCTGGCGGCCGACCTGCGCGAGACGCTGGGAGACGACCACACCGTCCGCATCCGACCGATGTTCGAGGAGATCTGAGCCATGGCGCGCATCATCAAGCGAGGGGGTGACAAGCTCACCGAGATGAACCTGAACTGCCGCCACTGCGATTCGACGGTCGCCTTCTGTGTGGAGGACTGGATCGAGCCATCAGGGATGGGCAACATCTGCGGTGCGCTGCGCTGTCCGGCCTGCAGCAAGCTGATCGAGTTCTCCTTCGACGCTCTTCCGGCGAGCTGGCAGAAGCACATCGCCACCCTCGAGTCGGGCCACGACCCGAACAGGGGAAGGTGAGCCGTGAGGCCGCACGAGCAAAGAACCAAGCGACTCGAGGAGCTCGAGGCCACCGACCCGGCCCTCGTCATCAGCGCGACCGAGACGACGAGGCTCGATCACGAGAGATGGCGTGCTCGATATCCAGGGGTCCCGGAGATCAAGACCTGGGAAGAGATGGTGGCGGACGGGTCCTGGCTCGCCGAAGTGCTCGCCACGATCCGCGCACGGAGCAATCCATGAGACATAACTGGAGCGCTGTGATACCGAAGGATCCGAGGAGCATGCGCTACGTGACGTACAAGGACAAACCTCCAGCCCCCCGCACACGCCTGGATCGCATGGAAGAGGCGAGCTGCCTCGGTGACGCCCTCGGCATCGACGAGCCGGAGAGCTGCGGGGCCTCGAACCAGCTTCCCGAGCGAACACGCCCTGACCCTGGATGGCGCTGGTACAGGGGCCAGAGTTGCTTCTTCGGCGACCCAGAGTGGCCGCACTCGAGACCCGAACGCTGAAACTATTGCCACTGTCCGTAGAGAGTGTTATCGACAAGAAGTGCACGTTCGAGGAGGCTGGCTGGGGCAGGGGGTCCCATCCGTCTTGCCGGACCTGCGCCCACACGGAGCGTCCATGTCCGGCAAGAAGCGTCCTCTGAAACTCGAGATCACTCCGACCATCCCCGTCACCAAGGTGCACCCCAGGGAATCGATCCACTGGACAGAGCGCACGGCGCACATCGAGAGACCCAACGGGGAGGTCGTCTACCACCTCGAGGGCATCGAGGCGCCCGAACACTGGTCCGACACCGCGGTCAACATCGCCGCGTCACGCTACTTCCACGGCAACGAGGGAGAGCCCGACCGTGAACGGTCCATGGCTGGACTGATCAGCCGGGTCGCCTCGAGAATCGCAACGTGGACCGTGCTGGACAATCTGCTGGAAGAGGCTGCAGCGATGCACTTCGAGCGCGAGCTGTACTGGCTGTGCGCCAACCAGAAGATGGCCTTCAACAGCCCGGTGTGGTTCAACGTCGGCGTGCGAGAGCCCCCTCAGTGCTCGGCCTGCTTCATCAACCCGGTAGAAGACTCCATGGAGAGCATCTTGGGCCTGAGCCGGACCGAGGGCATGATCTTCAAGTGGGGATCAGGCACCGGCACCAACTTCTCGAGCCTCCGCAGCTCCGGAGAGACCCTGACCGGAGGAGGCACCGCGTCGGGCCCGGTCAGCTTCATGGAGGGCTTCGACGCCTTCGCTGGCGTCATCAAGAGCGGAGGCCAGACCCGGCGCGCCGCCAAGATGGCTATTCTGAACATAGACCATCCCGACATCGTCGCGTTCGTGACGTGCAAGGCCAAGGAAGAGGAGAAGGCCCACGCGCTGGTGGAGGCGGGATTCCCCGCTGACTTCGACGATCCGGACGGAGCCTACGCTTCGGTGCGCTTCCAGAACGCCAACCACTCCGTGCGCGTCACCGACGCCTTCATGGAGGCTGTCGAGCGTGACGAGGACTGGACCACCAAGACCGTGGTCGGAGGGCACGACGCCACCACCTACAGGGCCGAGTGGCTGTACCAACAGATGGCGACGGCCGCCTGGACCTGTGGGGATCCGGGGATCCAGTTCGACGACAGCATCAACGGGATGCACACCTGCATCGACACCAGCCGGATCCATGGATCCAACCCGTGCAGCGAGTTCATGTTCGTCGACGGCTCGGCCTGCAACCTGGCTTCGCTCAACCTGCTGAAGTTCCTCTGCATCACAGGCCCAAAGCCCATCTTCGACATCGTCGGCTTCCAGGCAGCCGCCCAGCGCACCATCATCGCCCAAGACGCGATGGTGAACCACGCCTCCTACCCAACGGACCTCATCGAGAAGAACGCATGGGACTACAGGCCCCTGGGTCTGGGATACGCCAACCTCGGCGGCCTGCTGATGAGCCTGGGGCTCCCCTACGACTCCGAAGAGGGTCGCCTGGTGGCTGCCGCCATCACCTCCCTGATGACCGCGGTGGCCTACCGCACCTCGGCTCAGCTGGCCCAGGCGGTGGGACCCTTCCGTCACTGGGAGGCCAACCGCGAAGGCATGCTCGGCGTGATCGAGCGGCACATGGAGTCCGGCCACGAACTGGCCATCCGCTTCGAGAGCGCGACCGCGTCGGGCATGAACCCGAACCTGGCGTCGATGCTGAAGAGGGTCATCGGTTTCGGCGGAGAAGCCTGGGTCGATGCGCTGGAGCTCGGCCGTGAGCACGGCTTCCGCAACGCCCAGGTCAGCCTACTCGCTCCCACCGGGACCGTCGGCATGATGATGGACTGCGACACCACCGGCGTAGAGCCGGAGTTCGCCCTGACCAAGTACAAGAAGCTGGTGGGAGGAGGAACGGTCACCACGGTCAACCGCCTGGTTCCCCAGGCCCTTGCCATACTGGGCTACAGCTACGATGCAGCCGAAGAGATCCTCACCGAGCTGCAGGAGGGGACCCCTATCGAGGACGTGAAGGGCCTGAAGCCCGAACACCTGCCCGTCTTCGACTGCTCCGCCCAGACCTGGGAAGGGGGCCGCTACATCGAGCCAGAAGGTCACATCCGCATGATGGGCGCGGTGCAGCCCTTCCTCTCCGGTGCCATCTCCAAGACCGTCAACCTGCCCTCCTCCGCCACGCCCGAGGATATCGCCGAGCTGTGGAAGATGGGCTGGAAGCTCGGCCTGAAAGCCATCGCGGTGTACCGCAACGGCTGCAAGGCCTCCCAGCCACTGACCACCAGCAAGACCGAGCGCCAAACGGCCACCCACGAGCTGTCCATGATGCCCGACAGCACCGAGGAGATCCGCAAGCTGGTGCGCAAGCACATGCCCGAGGAGCGCCTGTCGGTGACCCACAAGTTCCGCATCGGCGAGCACGAGGGCTACGTCACAGTGGGCCTGTTCCCGGACGGCCGACCTGGTGAGATCTTCGTGACGATCTCCAAGGAAGGCACCGTCATCTCGGGGCTGATGAACGTATTCACAACCGCGGTCAGCATCGCGCTGCAGTACGGAGTTCCGCTCGAGGTGCTCTGCGAGAAGTTCGAGCACACCCGCTTCGACCCCTCCGGTTTGACCGCCCACTCCGACTCCAGGCTGCGCTTCGCCAAGTCCATCACCGACTACCTGTTCCGCTGGATGAGGCTTCGCTTCGTCGACGGCGAAGGCATCCCCGATGGATCCTTCCCCAAGATGAACAATCCCTCCAGCGCGATCGAGGCCTTCGACGCCGTGGCGGCCGGAGCTCCGGTGGCTCCGCCCAAGCCCAGAGGACGCATGGAGCCGGACGGCGAGGTGTGCAAGACCTGCGGAACCCTCATGGAGCGCTCTGGCAGCTGCCACCGCTGCCCCAACTGCGGTGGGACGAGCGGGTGCAGCTGATAGCTCGCTTCGCGAGCAGCCAACAGCCTACAGCAAACAGCTGACAGCCCCTTCGGGAAACACAAGCAGGGATACGAATGATGAAACCATGGCAGAACAATCTCATTGGCGCGATCGTCATCCTCATGGCCATCGGAACATTGTCGCTGGCCATCATGAAGACCGAAGGTGTCGAAAAGAAGGCAGAGATAGCCGAAGACCACCGGGCTACAAAGGAGTGAACATGCGTGAGACTACCGACGAGCAGCTGATGGTCATGCTGAGCATCGGAAAGCAGCAGGGCGTCTACCTGGAAAAGCCCATGCGCCATGGGGCCGTGAAGGTCGAGATCGTCCCACCACTCGGTAGCGGTACGAGCCTCGATGTGCGCTACAGCTCGGCGGATCACAGCCTCCACATCCACGTCGCGCCCGATGGCGGAACGAGCTGGCTGGTACGCGCCATCGTCGAGGGAGAGATGGGTAGAATCATGAAGGATGGCGGATCTACCTTCGAGGGGGCGACGCTATCTGGTGGGATGAAGTTCCCGTTCGGGGCGTTCGCCAGCCTGTTCTTGGCGTGATCTGGAGACGAGCATGGGACTCATGAAAAAGCTCGACAGGTTCCGCTGGCCCAGAAGCGAGCGAACAGAGCGCTGGATCAGTGCGTCCATCACCTGTGCGTTCATGCTCACCGCGATCGTCTGGCTGGTCGCGACCCTCGCACGTCTACAGTGAGATCGCTCATAGCCTGAGGAATAGTCGATGGAAGAGAGAGCGTTTCCAGATCTGAAGCTGGACTTTCTGGAAGGCCAGCTGTCCGGCTCTCCACTATGGAACCTGCGCGAGGTCGATGACGGCCTGTTCGTGGGAGGACACCTCTCTCCACTGTGGTCCGGCTTCGACACGATCATCGACCTGACCGGCCAGGACGACCCGGTCTACGACAACGTGAGGGTGGCCCTGCACATGCCGTTCAGAGACGGGGAGGCTGTCCCCACAGAGACCCTCGAGAGCTCCCTGAAAGCCGCCAGGGAGGCGCAGGGGCCTGTCCTCATCCACTGCGCCGAGGGCCGCTCACGATCGGTCTCGGTGGCTTACATGCTACTCAGGGACCGGGGACTCGAGCACACAGAGGCACTGCGCAGGGTGAGATCCAGGTTCGGTCCCCCGATGAGGGCGACCTTCGACAGCGCGAGGGTCTGGATCCAGACCAGGTGATAGCGATACCGGGTGGTTACCACTTGCTACCGTCAGTAGAGAGTGATACCCTCTATTCGTCACAAGGAGGGCACCATGATCACCAGCCTGTCCAAAGAGCTCGTCCGAGATCTGCAACCCCCCAACGGAGCAGACGTGGTCGACATCTTCGTCATGATGGGCCGGCGCCAGACGATGCCCATGAAGGCGGACACTACGGGAGATACCGCATGGGCCCTGGGGGACTCGACCAAGGAGGCCATGACCGTCGCCGCCCTCGTCAAGAGATCGGACGGACAGCTCGTGGTGCTGTTCCACCCGGGAGTCACCGGGCATGAACGCTACAACTACAACGACGCCTTCATCGATCTGGTCGAGCAGACGCCGGAGAAGACCAACGAGGACAGCATGTTCGGGGGCAAAAAGAGCGCCACCTGGGATCTGTGCGCTGGGACCCGGGGCCGCTGGGACCGGCTGTACGTCTACGTGTGCGACATCAAGGCGATGGTGAGCCACTTCGGGAGCCCGGAACCCCGATGAGCGGCGTCCCTCGACACTCCGATGGGTCCCTGTACGGCGGCAAGTTCGACGACGAGGACGCCTTCAACGTCGACACCGATCGCTACGACAAGCGCAAGGTGAAGATCATCTGCCCGGGCTGCGACCGTGTCTTCGCCGCGCTGTGTTCGCCCTTGACCGAGCATCTACAGAGTGAGTGGCGCTGGCAAGGCTGCGAGTACAAACAGCCAGAGGCCGACTTCGTCACCCGCTGCGGCAAGTGCGGGACGCGCTTCCGCTTCACCGTCTACACACCACAGTGAGAACCTCATGGGATTTTTGAAAATGATCGTCGACGAAGCCATGGGCAGACGGCCCCGCATCCGCAGCGCTGCGGACTGGATCGCGCACAGAGAGAAGCTGGGGACCCACCGGGAGCTCGACCAGGAACAGCGGACCATGCTCCGTGTGACCTTCCTGGCGCTGCCCGAGCACGATCGCTACCTGGTGCAGCGCCGCGGCATCGACGAGCAGTTCGCCAAGGCCACCGAGGTGAAGCACCGACACGAAGAGATCTCCCCCTCGGGACGCCGCCGGTTGTTGGTAACCGAGCACTGCATAGAGGGGAGCTGGAGCTACAGCCGCGGGCAGCTGTTCACCACCCTCGAAGGCCACCGTATCGCCGATATCAAGCGCAACTATGGCTCCTTCCCATACCTGTGGATGGAGGACCACATCGACGGTCACGACTGGCTGGTGTGCGGAGACGACTACCAGGGCCAGACCTTCGTCCAGACCTCGACCGGAGAGACGATCTCGAAGATCCCCGATGAGGCCTACGACGGTCATGGCTTCTGCTGGGTGAGCATGCTGCTGCTCGAGGACGGCGTCACGTTGCTGGTGGACGGCTGCTACTGGGCCTGCCCCTACCAGCTACGCCTGTACGACGTCAGCGACCCCGAACAGGGCTGGCCGCTGCTCGAGTGGCCCAAGCTCGAGCACCCCTTCGATGACGATCCGAACAGCTGTGAGGTTCGCATGGAGGATGGCAACTTCGTGATCGAGAACTTCGAGTACAGGCGCATCTCCGATGGCAAGAGTAGCAGCGACATCAGCTGGGACGTCCAGAAGATGCACGGCGAGATGACCATCGCCGCCCATGAGCGCGGAGATGACGAGAGCACCACGATGGCTTCGGTGAAAGAAGCTTTCAGGGTCTTCTATAGGGAGAACCCCGATCACGAGGACGCTCCGGATCAGTGGGAGAGGGTCGTCAACGCCAGGGTCACCCTGAAGAGAGACGGCACCGAGCTGATCCTGGTGGATCAGTGGCGCTCGGAGGACACCGTCGCCAAGGAGATCGCCTGGGAGAAGTCAGAACAGGACCGCAAGGACCGACATCGCGCCTGGCAGGACGACAGCGAGCTGTTCTGTGCTCTCGAGGAGGTGTGCGTCGACACGGAGACGGAGCTGAAGTGCGGCTGGCTGTACCCCTCCTGGAACATGACCCATATCAAGGGCGACCCGAACCCGGCCTACTTCCGTGTCCCCTGGCCTGCCAATAAAGGCGCGGACCGATGGGCGACCCTCGAGTGGGGCGTCGTCGATGGAGAGGTGACGGTGAGCTGCTCTCGCTACGGCAAGGGCACCGTGGATGAGCCCAGCTTCCCCCGGACCGTCGATGGCGTGCTGAGCGCCTGGAAAGCCGCAGAGCTGCACTGCACAGGAGAGGAACCATGAGCCACAGCCCAACGGAGAACGATCCGACCCTCGAGCCCATCGCGGCGCTGTTCGCAGAGCTCGTGTACGAGTCCACCGGGATCGAGCGAGGATCCGATCCGGGACAGTACCTGCTGTGCGTAGAGCTCGTCAGGGATGATCATCTCCGCTTCGAGGCGCTGGTGGACAACAGACAAGACTTCGAGGCCGGCTCGAACGGCTACATCGACATCGTCATCACCAGCTGGGCACAGGGGTCAGACGACTTCGCGCTGGCGGCCCTGAGCACCGCCCGGGCGCTGGGAGCCTTCCTGACAGCTGAGTGATGCTCCAGGGATAGTTCGCCACAAAACCCGAAGAAACGAGAAATCGCCATGAGCCACGAAGAAACACGGTGCGAGGACTGCAGCGCGATCATCATCGGACCCGGGCCGGAGTGCCGTGTGTGCGAGCTGACCCGGCTACAGTCGTTCCTCCATTCCGTGTCTTTCGATCTCGACAACTCCCTGACCGGCATGGTGAACTCTCCTGATGGCTGGGCGAGGAACGTGGACGGGCTCGAGTCCGCCTACCACATGGCGCTGGTCATGCGCTGCAGACTGCAGCGGCCGGACCTCAGCAGAGACACCGTCCATGAGCTGGTCCGCAGAGCCGAGTGCACAGTCCTGAAGGAGCGCTTCGGGGTCAGCAAGATCCCTCTGTTCTCCCAGACCAAGGACATGGACGTGGCGGTCGAGGTCTTGGGGCGAACCAGAGAGATCGCCGTCGAGATAGTCCGGGACGAGCCGTCTCCGCCCAAGCTCGAGAGGGCCAGATCGGACATCTCCGGTCTGTGTGGGGACGATTTCTGAGAGACCGCGGGCGACCTGGTGAAATGTCACCAGCTGTAACGATTCCACGAGAATGGGCCGATCATTGCCTTCTACATGGTGAACACCCACCATGGAAGGTGACAAATGAGCATGGGACCCATCCGCTGCGAAGGCTGCGGCACCACCGCTGGAGGACCGTGCCGCCCAGGCTGCCCCACCGACGAGCTGTGGCGCCTGCGCGACCTGGTGCGCACCGTCCGAACCCTTATCGACTGGGAGATGGGGGACGCTGTGCCCAGAACCCTCGCAGACGAGCTCGACATCGACCTGGACACCATGAAGGCCATGGTCGGCAGCGTCGACAGGAAGGGTGAGCTGATCCAGACCATCCGCACCCTGATCGAGTGGGAGATCACGGGCGTCTCTGCCCAGAAGAAGGCCGAGATGATGGAGAAGGCGCTGGAGGCGTGGAGCTTCGACGACGAAGACGACGACTTCTGAAAAGTCGCTTGACCTGCTACCAGCAGTAGCATAGAGTAGCTCCATCAGAACAGGAGAACGTCGTGGCATCCATCCGCCGAGAGCTCGAAGAGACCGAAGCCGACCTGCAGCGCATGCTGGAAGGAAGCGGCTGGAAGACTCGCTCGGGACGGATGTGCGGATCCGGCTACGAACACTCCATCGTCATGATCCCCGACAACGCCTCCGAGATCGAGAAGAAGGTCAAAGCCGATACGGGCTGCCACGACCCTGGCTGTGGAGGCGTGTCCGTCTACTGGAGACGTCATGTCCAGCTGGTGGGGCCCAGCTTCGGTCCCGGATCGGCGGACAGCGTCCAGTATGGAGAGTTTACCAGCCGTGGCTGGAGGAGCAGGCTCGTCGCTGCGGCACACGCCGCTTGTACGGCCTTCGCCCTCCAACACGGCTCCACCCCTCCCAGCCCTCTCGCCTTACCGTAGGCACAACAAAGACAGGAGAACACCATGATTCGCGTTCACTCCGGCCTGATGCTCGGCATCGCTTTCTCTCTCGACTCCCTCCGCACAGACACCGAGACGGTCTGGCAGACCCAGGGCGGTCGGCTCCGCGAGGACGGCTCCGAAGCCCTCTTCTGCGACATGACCGGCCAGCCCTACCAGCCCGTCGAGAAGCATGACTGGATCAGAAATATCCACGACCTGGCCCAGAGCCTCGATATGAGCCCCGACAGCGTGATCGAAGAGCTGCTCCACGACGGTGACGCGCCCATCGTCGGAGGCCTCATCGATGGCACCCGTCCCCTGAACATCATGCCCGGCGTCGCTCGCGGCGAGCTGACCCGGGGCGCCCCCGAGATGGCGACCCGCACCATCTTCGGGATGGTGGTGGCCCGCCTGGACGACTTCGACGCCGACTTCTCCTCCGCCTGCGAAGGCATCGATCTCAACGACATCGCCGGGCACTGTTCCCGCATCTCGAGCTACGCTGCGCTGCTGGGCATCACCGGCCCGGTCAAGCTCTACCCCTACCTCTACATGGGCGGCATGGACGTCACCTCGTCCTCCGAGCTCGAGGACGGCGATCACGACCCGAGCTGCGGAACCGAGCGCGAGAACCAGACCATCGACGATTCCGAAGGGCCCCACGAGAACTGTCCGAGCTGTCCCGACAAGGCCGACTGCAGCGACTACCGCGCATGGGCCGACGACCTGTAGGAGACCATCATGATGTTCCTCACCCCCAGAGAAGCCCTCGGAGACGACATCCCTGGCGGATGGGACAACTCCGGCTGTGAGTCCGACGAGGAGACCCTCTCCGCCATTCTGTGCGAATGGTGGGAGAGCAACAAGGCAGCCTGCATCAGCGATCTACGCATCGAGGGGCTCGAGATCGTCGCCATCGACGGCGACGGCGGCCGGCACACCATGAGTACCCCCTGCAGCGAAGATGATTTCTATGCCTGGGTCGAAGAGCTCCCCACCTGCGCCCGGCTCGACGAAGAGTGGGACGAAGACGAGGACAGCGACTGGGATACCGAGATCGACTCGGACGACGAGATCGACATGGACGACGAGATCGAGAACAACACGACGTAGAGACGGTCATGAGCGAGCACGTTGATATCGAGAGCTTCCTACTCCGGCTCCACGAGCTGGACGAGGAAGTCACCTACGACGCAGCCATCGACCTGGTGTTCGACACCATGGACGACGCCATGTTCGCCGGTCACGAGGCCAAGCAGTGGCCGTGGATCGACGAGGTGGTACAGCGCGTCACCGCAGATGGGGCCGAGCCCTTCTCCGTGCAAATACTCCTCGCCTTTCTATCCATTCTCAGGCCCGTCAGAGCGTCCTTGATTAACTATCGAAGCCTCTACGAGCTGACGCTCGACAGAGCGGTTCGGGAAGGAAGAACGAGCGAGAATGGCCTGAAGCTGCTGCGGGGCTTCGAGCCTGCGGACCAAGAGAACAACACCAAGCAGAACTGTCCGAACGGAACAGCGAAGTGCGTCCATTGAGCCACAGAAGGAGACACCCATGTCCAGGACCATCATCATCGGCGACGTGCACGGCATGTACGACGAGCTGCTCGAGCTCATCGAGCTGACCGGCTACCAGCAGGGCTCCGACCGGCTGGTGTTGACTGGAGACGTCATCCACAAGGGTCCCATGCAGAGCGCCTGCGTCCGCACACTGCACCGCCTGGGGGCCGAGCTCGTCATGGGAAACCACGAGGAGAAGCAGGCCAGGTTCCGAGAGGTGCTACAGCAGCGTGGCGAGAAGAAGGCCATGAAGCTCAAGGGAGCCCGGGAGATGATGGAGCTCGAGCAGGAGCTCGATGAGCTGGATCGGGCCTGGCTCGACAGCGCCGAGCTCTTCGTCCAGGTCCCAGGAGGCGTCGTCGTCCATGCCGGCATCCCTACGGAGCTGGACAGCATCCCGACCCACGAAGAGATCGAGGCCATGAGCAAGGGCGAGTACAGCCGTCTACTGCAGGTGCTCCGCATCCGACACATCCGAGGCACCCCGGCGTCCAAGGTCCAGCTCCGGCTCGAGTACGACGGCTTCGGGCTCACTCCCGAGATGATCGACGAGCTGCTGCAGCGGGACTTCCTCGCCCAGCTGGCCGCCAGGTGCACGGGCCACGAGCTCATCCAGGTCGTTCACCGCCACCGCGGTGAGTTCCTCGCGTTGGGCAAGGAGACCGAGAAGGACCCGTTCTGGACATCCCTGTACGATGGGCGCTTCGGGACGGTCTACTACGGTCATCAGCCCTGGAAGAAGGACAAGGGGCCACGTGTCGACGGGTCCACCATCGGGATGGACCTGGGCTGCGTCTTCGGTGGCCGCCTGGCGGCCGTCGTGTTGGGAGGGGCGGAGGGACTGACTTCCCACTGCGTCCGCGCCAGCAAGTCCTGGGCCGAAGGGCTCTGGGACTGATTGCCACGCACAGTGGAGCGGGTTATACTATCGGTACCGCGTGGGCGGATTGTGAGACCGGGAGTGGCCTCCAGTAGAAGACCTGTCCTAAGCCTGACGCTCCCGGGGTGGTCAGACACCAGTGCATTACAAGGACTGAACAGGCGGGTGAATGAACGGTGGCATCCAGAGGCAGCTGACTGGAAGCGACGTCCCAGATGGGGCGACGGAGGGGCGCTGCAACGCTTCTCCGAGCCATCCTCCGGTCGATCCGGGCGTAGTCCTACATGCGCCCGGATCGGCGAACCCCGCCCTGTTGCCACCCGTGGTGGCGTGTGTTACACTTCGAGTACGGTCCGGCGAGAGCTGGTCGTCGTGGTAGAGACCGGGCGCAGCCTCCTTTGAAAAGACCTGTCCTAATCCTGATGCGTCCGGGAAATGGTCATCCATTATGCCCAGAACATGGGTAGAGGACAGAGCAGGCGGGTGAATGAACGGTGGCATCCAGAGGCAGCTGACTGGAAGCGACGTCCCAGACGGGGCGGCGGAGAGGTGCTGCTACACCTCACCGAGCCATCCTCCGGTCGATCCGGGCGTAGCGCCAAGTGCGTCCGGATCGGCGAACCCGCCAGGACACGAGCATCAGGCTCGTCGCTCACCGCTGACCGCTGACCGCTCACCGCTGGACGAACAGAACAAGAACAGCCGCCTCTGCGGGCTGTTCATGACCATCGTCAACGGAACCCTCGACGAGAGTCGAGTCGCCTACGAAGAGGCGCTGGCCATCATCGACGCACGGTACGGACGATGAGCATCCGCTGCACCGAGCCGGGCCGTGTCGCCTGGAGACGCATGTCCATCACGGGAGCCCTGTGGCTCTCGTTTCTCCGGCTGCGCGACCTGCTGTAGCCATTCATCGGCCGATCCAGAGGATCGGCTCACCCACCACACGGGCACCCGTCCGTGAGGAGCTCGTCATGTTCATCGAGATCAGAGCCGCTGAGGGCGGCAACGACAGCAAGCTGCTCGTCATCGAACAGCTGAAGGTCTACCAGCGCTTCTGCGATCGGAGGCGGCTTTAGCCTGGACCTCATCGAGCAGAGGACCGGGTTCGTCTCCGTGCGCGTCACCGGGAAGGGTGCCGAGCTACTCTCCAAGGAGGCTGGAGGCCATCGTTGGCAGCGCGTCCCACCAGGCGAGAAGCGCGGCAAGAGGCACAGCAGTACGGTGACCGTGGCCGTGCTCCCCGAGCCCACAGAGCGACAGCTGCACATCGATCGCAAGGATCTGGAGTACAAGACCTGCAGAGGGAGCGGGGCCGGTGGCCAGCACCGCAACACCACCGACTCCGCGGTGCAGCTGACCCATCTGCCCACAGGGACAGCCATACGCATCGAGAGCGAGCGCAGCCAGCACAGGAACCGTGAGCTGGCCCTGGGCATGCTGCGGGCCAGGCTGGCCGAGCAGGGGCGCCAAGAGGCGCTGAAGAGCCACAACAACACCCGCAAGAACCAGGTGGGCTCCGGCATGCGCGGCGACAAGGCCTTCAGCATCCAGATGCAGAACAACCGAGCGGTGAGACACATCGAGGGGTCCAAGGACAAGAAGATGAGCGCGAGGCGCTACCTCAAGGGGCACATCGAGGATTTGTGGTAGAAAAGCTTGACCTGCTACTGTGAGTGGCATAAGGTGTGTTCACCAAACAGGAGGTCACCATGCCCGTGTCCAATGTTCTCGTCGTCCGCTCCCCCTTCGTCGCCCGCACCGTGAAGGCCGTTCGCGCCATCACCAGCGAGGACAGCCACATCTTCATCGGGATGGTCATCGGGATCAGCGCCGCCCATTGCTTCGGTATCTGCCGCTACCCCACCGCGGTCAACGGCCGCGCCCTGGGCGAGGAGCGCCTCGAAGAGATCAGCAACGGCGAACCGTTGGTCGAGGACGACTACATCGCTCTGGCAGAGCTCATCGACTTCGCCACCGCCGAGCGGTGCTGACATGGGCGCTGCCGGACCCTCCCTCGGCCTCGACCCCTCTGTCATCCTCCCGAACATGGCCGAGACGGAGTTCCCCTCCGACGACGTCATGGAGGCGGTGATGGAGCGGGTCTTCTCCGAATGGGGCAGCCACCGCCGGCGACCCTGGCGCGAGCAGATCATCGAAGCGAGCTTCCAAGAGCTCGCCAAGCACCTGCCCGAGGAGCTGATCATCCGAGCCTGGTACGAGTCCCACTTCTTCAGCCAACTGAGCTATGCCTTTCGTCCCTCGAGCATCAAGTGGCAGCGTGAGCAGTTCGTGCCCAGGCTCGGGGTCCTGCAGAGCCTCCACCTCTCCCTGTGGCAGTTCTCATGGGACCGCGACTACGAGCGATTCATGGAGGATCGCCGCGTGCTGGGGAGCATGGACTTCTCCACGGTTCATCCGGACCTGAGCAGCACCCTGATCTTCTCGGACGGCCAGCTCGGCGGCCGTGTGGACTGCGATCACCGGGAGGACTGGGAAGCCTGGGGCTTCAGCTATCGCCCATGGCTCGACGCCCACACCGCACACTTGTTGTGGTTCCGGGGACGCCCCGTCGCCATCGTGGCGCTCGCCTCCCTGCAGAGCGGCATCGCTGTACGCCAGGTCCAGCCCTTGCAGCAGAAGGGCAACCGCTGGCTGTACAAGCTACCCTGCAGCCTGCTGGAGGCCGCGGTGAACGTCACCATGGACGCGGCCGCCAAGGAGAACGTCCCAGTCTGGATCGTGACCGGAGACAGCGCCGGTAAGCGAGTCAGGCGTTATCACCAAGAGGAAGGCCCGGACGAGGCTCTCGTGAAGCGGGTAGAGGAGCTCTACGACCAACCAATCCCGAGGCTCATGCGCACCGAGCGCTTCCGTAGCGGAGGCATCGCCGGGGAGACCTTCCGCCGGCTGGAGTGTGTAGCAGCCTGATCGATCGAGAGGATCGTAGCTATCGCACCAGGCCGTAGCGGTGCCGGAGCATCAGCTCCACTGCGGTAGGATCCCGGCTCTCCCTCAATGAGACCTCGGGGAACAGCCCGGCGACCTTCTCGTCCTGCTTGACCTTGGCCGCCTTGAGCTTCTCGAGCTCGGCCCTCAGAGCCTTGACCTCGGAGGCAGAAGAGCTCTTGGACTCGGCCGCATCGTACTTGGCTATGAGCTCTTCCATGTAGGTGTCGAAGTCGACGCCCCCCATCTCCATCACGTCGATCATGTCGTCATCCGGCTCCCAGCCCGGCTCCTTCTTCATCTTCTTCTTGACGTTGCGGAACAGGTTCTTGGCCAGGGACTTCATGCGCCACTCACCCTTGCCGCTCTCTTCCAGCTTCTCGTAGGTCTCCATGATGTCCTCGATCCTGCGATCGAGGTTGAGGAACATCCTGAAGATTCCGAGCATCCCGAACAGCTCTTCCGTCTCGGCGTCGGAGAGGTCGTCGAAGTCGAGATCGAGAAGATCTCCGTAGAGGACGTCTTCGTCGATCAGGGCACCGTATTCGTCGCTGATGGGCATAGTTCACTCCTGTCACATGCGAGCATATCCCTCTTTGGGCCCTTCCTCAACGACGGCATGTGCACCAGCATGAAAATCAAGGTATCCTTTCCCCCGACAGGAGGTCTCTATGTCTGGAAGAACGTACCGTGATCGTGTCACCGTAGGAACCCGCAGCATCTACCCTGTCGCGGGTGACCCGGACGGTTCCATCACAGGCGACGCTGGAGATATCGGCATCGACCCGGCCGGCGCGACCTACGAGTGCCTCGGGGGCACCGTCTGGGCCATCCAGCAGCCGGTCAAGATCTTCGCCGACGCGGCCGGTGCACAGGCCTACGTGGGCGGTGTCGAAGGCCAGATGGCCTACATCACCAACCTGCTGACCTACTATATCTGGCGAGCGAACCCGGGCAACGCCGCCGATGGCGTCCATGTCACAACCACCGGCGACGGTGGCACGACGCGCTGGACAGGCATCAGTGGGCTGTACATCGGCCAGCCGGTGAACTCCTTCTCGACCAACGCCGTCATCCAGGGCGTGCGCTACCAGGCTGGCGCCGGAGACCCCAACGGCGCGGTCGCCTCCGTCATCGGATCCCGCTACGTCGACAATACCACAGGGCTCGAGTGGCGCAACCAGGATGGGAACCAGAGCTGGGCCCTGGTCGTCGGTATCAAGCAGTTCCCGGACGTGGCCACCGCGGAGGCCTACACCGACGCTGTCGATGGAGACGAGTGCTACGTCGTCACCACCAACACCACCTACCGCTACCTGACCCTCGGTGCGGCCTTCACCGATGACAACACCTTCGTGTTGTCCACCGGAAATGGCGGAAACACGCGCTGGGTCGGCACTCGTGGGCAGTACGTCGCGGAGATCACCCGCTTCGGCCGGGGAATCGCCGGGCAGACCATTCTCTCGACGGCCACCCTCGCCGCGAGCGGCCCGGTCAATCACGGAGTCGGGCTCTATGTCTTGAATGGAGCCGGTGCCCTGGTGGACGCTCAGCTCCCGACAGCGGCGAGCGTTCCGGGCGAGATCTTCACCTTCATCACCACCAGCATCACCAACGCCGTCCGCGTCTTGCCCCAGGGCGGCGACACCATCGCTGACCTGACCAGCTACACGCCGAGGATCGTCCCCTCGGTGTTCTCCCTGCAGTCGGACGGGGCCAACAACTGGGACATCGTCTTCCGCGGCACCGACCCGGCCCGCGAGCGCCAGCGGGACGTCCGCGAGGTCGCCGTCTCTGGCGCCAACACCGTCGAGGCCCAGGGCGTGCTCGAGCTGAACTACGCGGTGGTGGGCCTGTACGTCAAGAGCGTCGTGGTGGCCACCGTCGGCGTCTACACCCTGGCCGGAGAGCGCCTCTCCGACAGCCAGAACATCCTCAACGCCGCCACCTTCGACCTGACCGGACTGGTCGCCGACACCTGGACCGCGGTCCCCCTCCATGCCACCGTGGCGAACAGGACCATGGTCGGCCTGGACAGCTTCAAGCTGTCCTTCGTCTCCGACAACGCAGGCCTGGACGCTCAGGGCGTGATGTGGATGGCCGTGCTCGAGTTGGTCAACTAGTAGACAGGAGCACCACATGACCATTTACCATAGCTCTACCGACGTCCCGACCGGATCCGGCCCCGTCTCCAGCCGCAACTTCATGGCAGCCATCAGCGCCGCCGGAGGAATCGAGACCCCCAGCACACTACCAGAGCTCGAGTTCTCGTGGGGCGACACCTACAGCACAGACACGCCCACAGACATCGAGAGCTGGATCGACATGGTGGAGGCCTCCATCCTGGGCACCGGCAACTCCTGGCGCGTGCTGGACGAGCTGTCACAGGCCGGAGGAGCCCAGCGGTCCCTGCTCGTCGGAGGACCGCTCGGCTCTCCTGTTGCGAACGCCAGGGTCCTGTTCACCATCGGTAGCGCCGCGGCTCCCACGAACCGATCGACCCAGACCATCAGCGCTGCCGACTACACCTACGTCGGCTTCGCGCCCGATGCCGGAGCAGCGGGATACAACGCCTTCGTGGCAAATGGCGGGACCGTGGGTGATCCCTGGGATGGTGGCGGAGCCAACCCCTTCGGAGCGGCTCGGTTCACAGGCCACGCCGCCGTCTTCAATGGCGTCACCGCCAACGGCTGCGGAATGGTCTATGCGGCTGATTCCACCGAGACGCTGTACGTGGCCATGACCCGATCCGCTGGGACCTACAACTGCGGTGTGTATCTCGGTGCCACCATCATCCCTCCGCATGACAACGCAGCAGAAGCGGACGGCCGCGTCTATGGGATGCACGTCGGAGGCACCAATGGCTTCCGCAACGACTTCAACTCGAGCGGAATCCGGTTCCCGGCCCACGAGACAACCACGAACGCGGCATGCTCGTACCTGTTCGATCCGACATCCCCTACGACCATCCAGCGGATCTACAGATTCCTCTGCCCCGGTGGGCTCGCGAGCATGACCGACACCCTCCAGGGGCCGAGGTACGGATTCACCATCCCGGTCAACGACTACTCGGGCAATGGCTACGGATGGTTCCGTCAGCTCGTCTCCACCTCGGACACCAAGCCCGGCGACAGCTGGCCCGATGTGGACGGAGCCCCTATCACCTTCGGGATCTCCAACAGCCTGGCCGCCTACTACGACGGCATCATGCTCGTCAACCTGCCACACACCGCTCCCAGCCTGTGTGATCTACCGAAGCTCACCTTCTCTCTCGGGGCCGCGCAGAACCTGGCCGTCACGACCGATGTCGAAGACTGGGCAGACGCCATCGACGCGGCCGTCAACGCCACCACGAACACCTGGCGCGTCCTGGACCGGCTCAACCAGGCCGGCGGAACCGAGATCTCAACACTGATCGGAGGGCCCGTCGGCTCTCCTGTGGAGAACTGCCGCATCATCTGCACCATCGGAACGGCCTCGGTACCCAATAGCCGGTTCTATCAGACCTACAGCGGTGTCGGATACGGATACATCGGCTACGCGCCGGAAGCGGGGGCGGCGGGCTACAACTCCTTCGTAGCCAACGGTGGAACCGTGGCTGATCCCTTCGCGAGCGTACCCTTCGGCACGGAGAGATGGAGCGGACACGCGGCCTGGTGCCGCGACCAGACCACCACAGGCAGCGCCTACATCCGCGTCATCGACTCCCTCGAGACCCTCACGCTCACTGCGACCACCGCAGCCAATGCTGTCCGCACCGCGTACGTAGGTGCAACCATGTGCCCCCCCAGCAGCCTCTCTGCTGACGCTGATGGCAGACTTCACGGTATCCACGTCAGCAACCCGGCTCAGATGAGGAGCGCCTTCAACACCGGGAACTACTTCCCCGCGCACCAGTCAGGGACGCTCGAGGCGTGTTCTTTGGTGTTCCTCCCGAGCGGCACTCTCCTGTATCCCTCCAAGTTCTACTCCTACGCTGCCAGCACCAACGTGACATCGACGAGTGGAGGCCTGGAGTACGGAGCGGCCTACGAGCTTCACGCCGACAGCGGAACAGGCTGGATGCGCCAGGTCGGAGCCGTGTCGGACGCCGTGAGCTTCACCACCGTGACAGACAAGGACGCTACGGTCGTCGGCTACGTCGTGGCACGGAGCTCGACGGCCTCGGACGATGCGGTCGGCTTCCTCAACTACACCAACATCCCATAGGCGACGACATGAGTAAAAGGACTTGGAAGAAGGACAAAAGGTTGCACGTCTCGAAGGATGTCGGCGGCAAGAAGACGGCTCACGTCGCAAAGAGCCCCATCACTGGTCGGTGGTTCTACCTCATCGAGGAGGACGAGGAGACCGGAGTCGTGAGCTCCAACTCCAGCAACTCCGGCGTGTACTTCGACTCCCCAGAGGAGGCGAAGTCCGCGGCCGATGACGCCTACGAGGACGCCAAGGCCGAAGCCGAGGCGAGCCCACAGGCTGGAATCGACGACCAGGAGTGACCACAGATGGCTATCTACCATGGTTCCAAAGATGCGATGACCTTCAGCAAGCGACAGAAGAGGTCACCTCCGGCCGACGATGCTCCGGTGATCCACGAGAGACCGCCTGCGAAGCCCACAAAAAGAGCCTGGCGTAAGAACAAGGCCACATCAGAGCACGAGCTTGTCCAGGGCGATGTGCGCTTCGCGGTCGTCTACAGGGAGGCCAAGAAGAGCTGGCGCTGGACGATCGGAGACAGGCAGAGCGAAGAGACCTTCGATCACTGGCGATCGGCCCGCAAGGCTGCGGAAACCGAGCTCGAAGGGTAGGGTTGGTGGACCATGGTGACCTACCGCACATCGCAGGACACACCCTCTGTCCCCTGGGTCGAGGTCTCCCTGACCGATCTGTCCATCCATGACCCATCGGTAGCGTTCAAGTCAAGGACCCCCACCAGCGTGGACCTGCTCGACGGCACCTATGCCACCGCGGGGACCATGCTCGTGATGTCCACTCCGCTGGGCCTCAGGGCCGGCGATCAGCTCATGCTGCAGATCAATCGAGACCTCGCCGAGGCCGGCTCCAACGACAAGTGCTTCGCCATGTGGGGCATCAGCTCCCACCCCACGAACCCGGCAGCCGCTACCTATCAAGCCGCGATGGGCCCCCTCGATCAGGCGGCGGGCGTCTCGACCTCGTACACCATGAAGGGCACGGTGTTGAGCGTCGGAAGCAACACCATCAACATGACCGGGATGCGGTCCATGTTCCTGTGCGCCGACAACAACTTCATCCGCGGCATGTACGCCTCGGAGAGCTACCCGAACCAGAGCCGAGCTTCTTCTCTCGAGGTGCGCTACCTGATGAACGCCACCTACACCACCATCTGGCTGTCCCTGTTCGTCGGCAGCGTCGCGAACACGGGTGTCGACCGGACCATCACGCTGGGCCGGCTCCAGTACAAGATGATCCCCTGCTTCACACCATGAACTGCGTCGTCTGCACCGCCTCGATGGACCACGGGATCATGGTGGACGCCATGGCCCGCGACGCCGACTTGCACCGAAGAGACGCGGTCTGCTCCATGGGCTGCCTTCATCGCTACGTCAAGGACGCCAAAGGCAAGGGCATCACCCTGCTCGTGCTGGAGATGGATCTGGACTATATCGCATCAAATCAGCATGGGAACAACGCCCACAACGGCCAGAACAAGACCCCGACTCTCGGGTCTCCATGAGGCACTCCCCGTCCCGCGGAATCGTCCTGATGGCCATCGCTGCCCACGGACTGGAGCTCCCAGAGGAGCCGTGGGAGCTGTCCATCGTGGCCCTGCGTGTCCGAAGGCCAGACAGTGAGTGGCCAGACCTCATCGGCCCCCTGTGGCTCGACGGAGACCGTCAGCCCCACATCAGCCTTCATCCCGGCAGGACCAGGACGGATCCACTGCTGCTGCCCGGACAGTACCCGGGCGCCCTCTGTCTCGGTCGTCATCTCGGAGTGCGTCCCGCGCTGGTCCAGTGCAAGCCCATGCGCTACCAGGGCGGCCCTGGAGAGGTCATCGAAGAGCACGGCAGAACGGATCTGGTTCGTGTCTCCGCGGACTACACCTTCTCCAGCGCGAACCCTCCACGGCCAGAGCCGCTGATAATCTCGGACATCGTCGCCTACGAGGCCATGCTCGAGCTCTGTCACCACTGCGCGAGCAAGCGAGGTGGATCGTTCGGGCTCGTCCTCATGGAGTGGGACAGCAGGTAGACCTCAAGCCTCGCCGACGGCCCCGGCCTGTAGGGTCATGGCCTCGACCTGGTCCCTGAAGCGCTCGGTGAGCCAGCTGGTCGCATCTTCGATGTGCTGTACCACGACCGCATCCTGCTCCTCCTCGTCGAAGGTGCCCGGGGAGACGGGGACGACCACCAGCTCGTCACCGACAGCGGAGACCGTCCCCAGCGCGACGACGTGGATCTCCTCGCACGGGAGGTAGTAGACCCCGATCACGTGCTTGCGCCTCTTGCCAGCCCCCACAGCGGGGACCTGGTCACGGACCTCGAAGACGATGGTCTCGACCATCCCGTGATCGATGGCGTACAAGCCGAACTTCTCCAACAGTGGATGCATGATCTCGGTGAGCCCTTCTCCGTGTCGGATCAGGTGGGGACGTATGCGCATGAGCGCACCCCTATGATACCGTAGGTCACGGTGTTTTGTGCACACACAGTGCAAACAGGGCGCGCAGAGATAGCTACCCGTTGACCTCGTCGTCCGAGATCGTCGCGCCCGGAAGCATCATTCCCTCGATTCCGCCCGGCAGACGCTGGGCGCCCGTGAACTCCACCAACAGCCGATCTCCAGTACGGTCCACCGTGGCCGCCAGCTCCGCCCACGCCAGAGCGTCGATGCCGCGACCGTGCTCACTGGCAACCCGCGCTGCCTGGCTCGCGATGTCCGCAGCCCGGTCATAGGCCCCCGAGATGGCTCCGATGTTGTGCCTAAAGGCAGCCTTGACCTCGTCTGGGAAGCCGCGCAGGCTCATCTCCATAGCCACCGGCGCGTAGGCATCCTCGAAGGTCACCAGGGCCGACAGCGGGAGAGCTCCATCGTGCGTTCGGCGCAGGAAGTCGGACTTCTCCAGGTGCATCGCCAGCTGGAGCCGGATCGCCTCACGATCCAGGGGGTAGACGTCCTGCAGGGTGTCGAACACCGTCTGTTCGATCATGCCGAAGACGCGGCGAGGATCTTCCAGCACGGCTCGCTCGAAGCTCGTCCCGATCAGCACGTCCTGACTGGTGTAGACCCTGTTCCATAGATCGAGATCGTTCATCCCGTGCTCTTCCGGCCCTGTGGGGATCGGCTTTTCTCCACGGATAGAGGCGACCGCTGCCGCGCCGAGGGTCATGATGGCGATGAGGATGGTGGGTTCCATGACAGACGTCCTACGAGCCGGAGAGCGGGAATCGAGAGGCGAAGACGGGGTGAGGCAGGATGCACTCCTCCGGCGTCCGCACCACATGTGAGCCGCGGCGACCGCGCTCGATGGTGGCGGAGGGATCGAAGGGGTCGTCCTCACCGACGGGACGATCCTCACGATCGTCCAGCATGCGGGTCAGGTCCTCCATCATCCGATCCCGATCACCAGGCGCTTCCCTGCCGGCCGAGGCCGAAGATGGATGATCGATGACGATCGTCCTGGGTGCTTCTGGGGTAGACGGCACCGTGACCGGCGCGATGTCGTACAGGCCTTGTGGATCGGTGTCGTCCCACTCGTGCCACCCCTCGTCCACAGACGTGCTCCCCGACCCCGTCCTTCTGCTGCCGGACGCGTGCAGGTCGATGCCGAGATCGAGCCCGGCAGCGTCCAGGGCCTCCAGCGGGCTGCTCATGTGCTGAGACTCGAAGGTCGACCCCTCCACAGAGACCGCCTTCGCGCCCCATGACAGCAGGCTTCGGCCCTCCTCCCACTCCATGGTCAACAGCCAGACGTTGTCGACATCATCGAGGATCTCCCAAGCCTCCACCGCGTCACCAGCGATCGAGGGAGCCTCCCACCAGGCGCTGATCAGGGCACCATGGACCAGGGTCTCGAGCAGGTCCTGAACGTCCGGGGCGCAGCTCTTGAGGATCTCGGCGATGTAGACTCGATCACCAGCAGCGTCCTCGAGCTGCTTGGCGGCGTCCTCGAGTTCCCACATGATCCTGTCAATCTCGTCTTGGACGAAATCGCCCTCCCAGTCGTCGTCTTCTATGTCACCCCAGGCGGAATCGGCAGCGGAAGGACGGCGACCGCTGGAACCATTCCCGGATGGGACGGGGACCAGGCGGTAGCCAGTGTCCAGCCCCCATCCCCCACCCCTGGGCGCCCGGCGCTCTTCGAGCCCGATGCGCTCGGCCCACATACCGCTGACACCGTCGTCCTCGGTCATGTTCAGGTGCGAGGAGATCATCCAGGCGACCCTGTCTCGGGCGTCCGGATCATGGATCGGGCCGTTGCGCGGACCCTGAAGCTGCACGATGCGGGGGCGCCCGCGTTCGATGTTCAGCTCCCAGGTCACACGGGGGACACCGTCGGGGTCCCTGTAGCTCAGGATGACACAGACACCGTTCAGCACGTCGTCATAGTAGTGCAGGATCTGCCGCAGGCAGTGGTTCATCGACAGCCCCTCACCGTCGAAGTCTCTCGCCTGGGTCAGCCTCACGATGCTGGCACCATCATCCCACCGCACCAGCGTGGCTGCTGGCTGCAGTGGGACGCCAGGGACCATGCCCTGGGTCACGTCCACGTACCAGCGGGCACCGATGTCCACCGCCTGTCGCCACTTTCCCTGGTCCATCGCATCCAGCAAGGCCTCGTCGGTGGTCTTCAGGCTGTTGGCCCAGCCGGCCACCTTGGAGACGTCCAGCTGCATGTCGGCCCCCTTCCAGCCAGGCCGGGGTCCACGACCGTAGGACCACTCCCGGATCAGCCAGGGAAGGATGCGATCGAAGCGGGAGGAGAAGCCAGCATCGGGGAGTGGGGAGCCTTGTGGCCACCAGGCGTCGAGGAAGTTGCCCAGAGGGCCCTGTAGAGCGGCCTTGACGTCCCGGAGCGCCGAATACAGCTCACTATCGGACAGGCCGTAGCGCCGCTGTGCGTACAGAATGGTGTCTCGCATGTCGACGGGCACGGGCAGCTCCAGGGCGCATGGGTACGAATGGAAGGATACCCCATGCACGCCATGCGCGCAGCTATCCACTCACCGCTCTCCAACCACTCGCCCATGGCTCGCTGCCGCGCAGACGGAGATCAGGGTTCTCCAGAGAAGGGTCGGTGCCTCGGAGCCATGCGGAGCCTCAGTGGACCGTCCATCAAGGCCTCTACCAATGGGTCGTCTCTCTCGAACTCTGCCACGCTGCGCTTCAGGATGTCTGTATAGCGCAGGATCTCGGAGACACCGTACAGGCACCAGGAGCCACTCTCGTAGCGACGCGAATACCGACCGCTCCAGCCGCGACATGAGTCTCGATCAGGGCTGAACATGTTCTCCAGATTGAGGTCGAAGTCAAAAGACACGAAGCTCTCACTCGAGGGGATTTTGTCCCTCGGAAGCCAGACGCCGCCACCGAGGACGGCGTTCAGCGGAGAGGTGCGCTCGATGTCGACTCCGTGACGGTCGGGGTTCTGGTGCACGAAGAGCCTGTCACCTGGCAGCAGCGCAAGGAAGGGAGGACCCTCGACCGTACCGCCATCCCTCAGGTCACGCAGGGGTCTCTTCAGCCACAGCGCCATGCTGTTGCGCACGATCTCGTATTCATCATCGTCCAGCCCCATCAGCCGTCGCAGCCATGCGGCCAGCTCGTCGGCGACCATCATGAAGCGCTCGATCTGGACATCATCGGTGATCACAGGTTCCCCACCGTTCTCCTGCGCCAGACCATCCAGCAGCTCGATGACCTCGTCCGGGTCGTCATGGAACATCCCGGTGACCTCTACCCACCCCTCCAACCCCCCGACAGGAAGCGAATCCCGGCAGAGCGTGTCCAGAGCGTCCACCTCCGCGGCACCCCCGACCTCGTCGATCAACTCCTGAATCTCCGGATGCACCCAGCCGTCGACATTGTGGGCGTAGCGAACAGCGTAGACCGGATTGACCATCGCACCCCGACGGGTGTCGTCCCGGCCCCGACCGTCCACCAGCTTGGCGTACAACATCGAAGTCACCGGATCCGTAATGGCCATGTTCCGGCTCACGTCGGACGGCCCGAAGCGCTTGGCGAAGTCCACCGCCCCATGCGGGGAGCTACAGGCAAGAGCTGCAGCTCGATCGACGAGCTGTGGCATCGTCATGGTGTCCGCCCAGCGCCCGCTTGGCTCGGTACGACAAAAAGCGATGGCGTCGATGGCGCCCGAACCTGGATCGATCAGCGCCTGGGCTTCCGCGGGGCCGCCGTGCTCCATCACGATCTCCACCAGCCTCTCCCATGTCTCGCAGAACCCGTGACGATCTGGCTGACCCGCGGTCCTACGGCTCTTGTTGGCGTCGACCATCTCACTGATCAGGGGAACAACCAGATTGGGCTCTTCCACCAGCCTCGCGTCGAGCTGGGGAGTCAACCGGCAGCGCATCAGGTTGCGCCACAGCAGCCGCAGGTGCCTGAACGGGAGCCCCGTGGCCATCACGGCGACGGCCGAGGGGAGCAGCTCATCGGGGATCACCTGCTCACCCCACAGGCTCCACAAGGCCTCTGCCCTGCCGTCATCGATCAGGTGGCGGCAGACCCTGGGGACCATGGCCTCGAACCAGCTGTGCCAGCGACCGTCCGGACCTCCGTTCGAGCGATGACCGTAGCGGCGCAGATCACGGATCCACTTCGCCGGCGCACTGGGCTCGGTGTCGTATATTTCCAGGTGCTCGAACGATCCGGTCCCGCCGACATCGGATCCGGTCACGACCTGCTCCACGGTAGGAGAGCTCATCAGCGCCCAGATCTCCTCATCCGACGCTGGCCAATGCCTGGCCCACATCTCGATGGTCTCGAGGAGTGCATCGGGGAGTCGCAGCAGCTTGTCGAACAGTGCAGCCGGAACCCTGGGGCCCATGATGTAGACCGCGTCCTTGACTGCCTGGACATCCTCACACCGCAACGCGGTCTGGAGCAAGGCAGCGTCGTCTTCAGCGCCACGCAGCATCGAGACGTACCTGAGCGCCTGCCTTTCTCGAACACCGCGGCTCGACAGCACGATGGCCTGGGCGGTGTCGGGTCGATAGACCTTGTCCACCTCGATGGCGTACCGACGGATGAGCCTGGCGTCACCGCTATCGATGATCCTGGATCGGGTGTCGTCGTTCGGACCCTCGACTATGGCGTAGTCCAGTACGGTGAAGTCGCCTCCCTCAACGAGGATCCCACGGCGCAGCTGCCCTGACGGTCCCTCGATCCGCGCCAGCCAGAGCATGCCGATAGGCGATTGCAGCAGCCTGTCTCGTAGCTCTGGAACCACGAAGACCCCACCCTCGACCTGTGGACAGGACAACTCCTCCAGCTTGACCATCCATCTTGGCCGAGTGGTCCAGTCCGCTTTACGCCGCTCACTCTCCTCGATCCAGCCCAGGAGAATCTCGCCATGGATGTGGGCCGGAAGGCAGGGCTCACCGTCCTCACGGGTGCTGATCATCCGGTCCAGCTCGGTGCATCCCCCATCAAGGGCTCCCAGGATCTCCCCCCGCTTGCTCGCCATGGCGAGAAACTCGAGCACCCGCTCATGATATTTGGGTGCAGGAGGATGGTTCTGCCGCCCCTTGATCTCGACGATGTGATGCCTCTCGCTGCCTTGTTCCACCGCCATGGTCACAACAGGTCGGGACCAGCCGCTCGTCTTCCCCATCCATGCAGCCGTCACCGGCGGCTCGCGCAGGCTGTAGATCTTCTTCTTACCGCTCTTGATGGCGTCTCCGTAGTATCCATGCTGCAGACAGTTCTGCATGCTCATGCCTTCGGAGCGAACGACCTCATACGGTACCAGCTGCACCGTCCATCCGTCAGGCCAGGCATAGACCGTCTCGCCCGGGGAGACCAGCTGGCGATCCGCGAGCTCGTCCTCGATCCCTGTGGACCAGCTCTTGGCCACCCTCAGCGCCTGCTCGAAGGTCAGGGTCATGATGTCGGGCTTGTCCTCACCGGGCCAGGAGAACCAGTGCCAGATCTCCATGACCTCGGCGTGGGCATAGCCACGGCTACGGCGCAGGGGCCAAGAGCTCCTGTCTTGGAACAGCTGTACCAGCTCGTCTTCGGTCACACCCCACAGGGGTGTCCGCTGGTCGTAAGAGAACGCAGCCTCGACCACATTGATATAGTTCTCGACGTAGTCATCGGCCGACAATCCGAGAGCCCTGCCCGCCTCACGCATCCCGACCCGGTCTCCGAGCATTCCACTCTTGACGATGGCCTCGGAGACCTTCGGGTTGCCACCCCTCTTTTTGCGCTCTTCCCAGGCCAGCCAGCGAGCGTTGACCTCGCGGGCCAGCCATGGCACGAAGGGGTCGATCCGTTGGCCCTGTGACGATTTCGGATCGAACCCCAGGCTCTCGATATGACTCTCGAGCATCTCGAGGGACCACCGCTGCATCCGGTAGCTGCGCTGCGCCCACAGGACCCTGGCGATGGTGCCGGTGAGCCGCTTCTTCGGGAGCTTTAGCTGGCTCTTCAGTTCGTTCAGCGCACCTTGAGAACCGCGGCGGCTCGCGTCGGCGATGAGGGTGCTGGCCAGCAGGATGTCCATGTCGGGAAGGATACCCCGAGGAGCGCTACAGGACCAGGACTACACGTTTGCCGCTGTGGCCGCGCTTATTCTCCACCCATCCACAGTCATCCAGGCGGGATCGTCCATCCGCAGTAACAGCACCAGATCCCCCTTGACCCATGAGTAGATCCACGAGTCGCCCTCTACGAAACGATCTGCGGAGCGCTCGAAGCCGTTCGCCCTCAGGATTCCAACGACGAGACCGAAGTCATCGATAGAGACGCTGGCGCGGATGATGAGGGTCGATGACGGGACGCTGCCCAGCACCACCAGCTCCCTGATCGGCTCGAGCTCGTCGAGTATGCGATCCATTGTGCCTCCTGTCGTCACTTGCGGGGGTATAGCACCCGATCCTCGTGACCGCCCCAGATCAGCAGCTCCCCCACCCGCTCCCGGCGTCCAGAGCCCTTGCAGCTGATGGATCGACGGGTCTGGATACAGCCGAAGGTGAATCCCAGATCCCCGTACAGCTCTCGCACGATGGTCATGTCGTGGTTGGACAGCACCACCCTCGAGCCGCGCTCGACGGCCGCCTTGGCGGCCTGTGCCAGCCGCACCTGCTCGGACCACGGGAAGCCGCCCTTGGTGTAGGAGGTGAAACTCGAGGTGGCCGAGCGGGGGACATAGGGAGGATCACAGTAGAGACGGTCACCGTTGCCGGACAGCTCCATCACCGCAGCGAAGTCCGACGTCCGCAGGATGACGCCCTGCAAGGCGCCACTGCAAGACCGAAGATGCTCCTTGGAGGGGATCGACGGTCGCACGTAGCTGCCCACCGGGGAGTTCATCAGGCCACGCTTGTTCTCCCGCCACAGCCCATTGAAGCAGCACTTGTTCAGCCACAACATCTTGGCGCAGTGCGCCGGCGTGCTCATGGCCGTCATGCCCTGCAACACCTCGTCGTTGAAGGCCTCGCGGACGATGTAGTATTGCGTCTCCCAGCCAGCACCACGCGGGAGCTTGTCCAGCTCCTCCATCAGCGCGTGAACGTCGTCGCGCACCATGGTGATCAGCAGCACGAGGTTGACGTTGGCGTCCGACAGGATCACCCGCCCAGGTCCGATCCTGGATTCACCCAGCAGGTACAGGTAGACCGCCATCGCGCCGCAGAACGGCTCGATGTAGTAGCGGCCCCCGAGGTGGGGTCCGAGAGCGAGCGATACCTCCGGAGCGAGCCGGGCCTTTCCGCCGGGCCACTTCAGAAACGGCTTGACGACCGTCCGCTTTCGTGGCTCTTCGACCGTGTCGGGTTTCTGTTCGTTCTTCTCCGCCACGTGTACTCCCGCTGTTTGCGTTTACTTCCGGGAGAAGTTAACCGTCTCTACGGTCAGTAGCAAGGAGAAGAAGCATGTGTGACGGCATCGAAGAACGCATCGAGAGAGCGGTCCAGGCCGAGCGCGAACGCTGCTCGAGGCTGGTCGCCATGGAGCTTCCCCCACAAGAGCTGATGAAACACGGGAGATTCCACGATCTCTTCACCCGGATCAGCGACGGCATCGAGCCGGAAGACATCAGGCGGAAGGAGAGGCGATGAAGCGTCACGAGCTGCTCTCGAGCGAGGTTCGCATCGCCGAGGCCCGCGGTGAGCTGATGCGCATGGTCATGCTCCGCAACGACCCAGCAGCTCACACCCTGCTTCCACGCCAGGTCGAGGTGGAGACACCGAAGATCCACCTGGTGGTCACCTCTCCCCCCTACCACGCCCTGTTCGACTACGGTGGCGACGGCGGCCAGATCGGATTCGGGCAGCGCTACGAAGACTTCCTGCAGTCCCTGAACACCGTCTGGGGATGCTGCCTCTCACTGCTGGAGCCCGGCTGCAAGATCTGCATCGTGGTCGGCGACGTCTTCGTGCGAGGCACCGACGGTCAGCCCTACTTCGTCAGGCCTCTGCAGGCCGATATCGTGCGCCAGCTGGACAAGCTTGGATTTCGCACACTGGGCAACATCATCTGGAACAAGATGACGAGCACCAAGACCTCCGGTGGAGGGTCGTGGATGGGCTCGATCTATCACCCTCGCAACGGCATGGTGACCTACGAGCACGAGTACATCATCATCGCCCAGAAGCCTGGCAAGAGCCCCAGGCCGTCTCCCGGTGACAAGGAGAAGAGCCGCATGACCAAGGAGCAGCGCAGCGAGTGGTTTCGCGGGCTGTGGAAGGTTTCCGGACGCAGAAAGGACGACATACACCCTGCGGCCTACCCGCTGGAGATCCCATCGAGGCTGATCCGCATGTTCAGCTTCCATGGCGAGCGGGTGCTCGACCCCTTCCTTGGATCCGGTGTGACCCTCGAGGCTGCAGAGATCCATGGAAGAAGATGCACAGGAATCGAGCTCGTTGACGAGTACCTACCGCTCATCGAGAAGGCTGCGGAACGGGTCGAGTTCGAGAGGCTGGGCTACGTCTGAGTTCGCTTCGCTCACCGCTGACCGCTGACCGCTTACCGCTCACCGCTCGCTTCGCGGACGATGTGCGATGCCTCGTTCGAGAATGTCGCGGTGGCTCTACTCGCCAGATCCCGGTAAGATGGTCCTGACAGGAGCTGCCATGGCCAGGACCAGAACGAGGACCGACAGAAGGCTGAAGAAGAAGCGCAACCGTGCGCCTCGGGATCTGACCAACAAGATGCCTGTGGACCGCTTCACCCTGGCCCACTTCGGCGCTGGCTGTATCGGTGGCGCCTTCGACATCGACTGGAAGCTGTTCATGGTGGGCGCGGTCGGATGGGAGTTCCTCGAGCACGCGCTGAAGAAGCACCACCCAGACCTCTTCCCCAACCCCTCCCAGGACACCATGGCGAACGCCACCTGCGACGTGCTGGCGGCCGGCCTGGGCTTCGGGGCGATGAGATCACTGAGAGCCGTCGAGTCCGAGGAGAAACGCAGCAACCGGCGCCCGAAGAGACGAAGGTAGATCGATCGCGACGATCGCGGTATGCTCCTGGCACGACAGGAGGTCTCTACCATGGCCAGAAGAATCACCGCCGCTGACATGATGCTCTCATACCGCTACGGACCCCTTGTACCGTTCTCGGCGGATCCATTGCAAGAGTACAGCCCGGATGAGATCGCGGGCCGGAGCACGGACGAAGACTTCGGTGCCCTCTTCCCCGCCGCCCAGACCGACAGAATCGGCCTGTGGATCTCCACCATCCCGGCTCCCTTCGACGACATCGAAGACGAGGACGAGTACGGGGTGGAGTGGAGCTACGACGCCGAACTGTACGGGGCCCAGCAGAAAGACGAAGACGACGGCGCGCTGAAGCAGTTCCTACAGAGCGCGTCCGAGAAGGCGTACAGCGTCGACCAGGCCAAGACCCAGAGCCTGATGAACGACTCGTCCAGCATGATGGATGACCTCAAGGGCGCGCTGGACAAGGTCGGAGACGTCGCGGTCAAGATCAGCCCCAGGGTGCTGGGTCTGAGACGCAGGCAGCTGCTCGAGGTAGCCACCAACGTCGGCGTCCCCGTGGGCGCAGCCAAGAAGGGCGTGGATGGCCTCATCACCGTGCTCGGCAAGGTGGGATGGACGCTGCCGCCACCATGGGGAGCGGTCATCATCGGCTCCGCCGCGGCCATCAGCACCACCTACCTGATCGTCAAGCTGGTCAAGGCTCGCAAGCTGAGCAAGTCCCAGCTCAAGGCGTTCCTGGTCAAGAACGATGTGCCGGACGCCGAGGGCTTCGAGCGCTTCATGCGCAGCGCCTTCCGGATGAACTCCGACGAGCGCACCGCTCTGGCCACTCGCTACGGCAAGATCCTGAAGCGGTCCACCCTGCGCCAGCGCCGCGAGGATGCCATCAGCGCCAAGCTGAGGATCCTGACTGCGCTGCAGGTGCTGGACGTCGAGGAAGAGATCGAGGAGATCGAAGAGGAGCAGGCCGACCAGTCGAGCAGCTCGACAGGTCCGACGATCTCCGCTTCACCCATCTCGATCACTTCCGGAGCGCCCACCCCGACAGCGTCCGGGACGATCACGTCCAAGTCGGCCATCAGCAAGGGTTCGGCGTCGAAGTTCTCCAGGTAGGGGTGACGGAACGATCACGTTACACTCCTGGCACGATAGGAGGTCTCTACCATGGCCAGAAGAATCACCGCCGCCGACATGCTGCTCTCATACCGCTACGGCGACGTTGGCGGATACCGGGCCGAAGACACCGGAGCTATCGGTGAGGACCTCGGTGCCATCTCCACCTCTGCCCAGGCCGACAGCATCGGCCTGTGGATCTCTACCATCCCCGCCCCCTTCGACGACATCGAAGACGAGGACGAGTACGGGGTGGAGTGGGGCTACGACGCCGAGCTGTATGGCGCCGCCACGACCGTCGTGCCCGGATCCTCCTCCACGACGGTCGTGCCCGGATCCTCTTCCACGACCGTCATGCCCGGCTCCTCTTCCGCGACCGTCGCGCCCGGCTCCCCTTCCGCGACCGTCACCGACAGCCCATCGACAGAGAGTACAGACAGCGCCGCGAACAGCGATGACGACGACAGCGAGATCTCGGGGTTCGCAAAGAAACTGATTGAGACCGGAATCAGTATCGCCTCCGGCGTGACCAGTGCGACGGATACGGCCACGGATGTCAGGCCCATCTCGCAAAGACCGCGGATGATGTCCATGATGGCCCTCTCCAAAATATTCGGAGAAACCATGGGAGAGAAGCTCGGGATCGCGCAGAAGGCCATCGAATACGGAGACAACGCAGCTGAGTTCCTTCCCGCCGTGATCGATGATGAAAAGCTCGAAATGCTCAAAATCAGTGTCGCGGCCATCACCATGGCTATAGCCTTGTTCGTCATCATCAAGAACAGAAGAGCCACCAAGGCCGAGATTATCAAGTTCGCCGAGAAGAACGGAATCCCAGAAGCGGACGAGTTCCCCTACTACGTCCACGGCGTGTTCCAAATGACCAAACCTCAGAAAAGCGATGCCCTGACCAGGATACGCAAAAAGATGGATAAGCTCGGGACCCGCAAACTGCGCGTGATGCCAGAAAAGACCAAGCGCAAAATCAACAGCCGGATCAACGTCCTGGTCGCTGCAATCACCTACGATGAGGCACAGGAGACAGCGGCAGCAGCGACCGAGGAGGCATAGACATAGATGTCCCGCAGACCCGCCATGACTGGAGAGCTCGAATCTTGGATCGCGACGATCCCTGCACCCTTCGATGCGGTCGACGAAGATCGTTTCGGGATGAGGGACCGTGTCAGGTACGGTGGTATGGGCTCAGATATCGCAGAGGCCGCGGCCACTGTGGGGGGCGGGGCGGTTCTTGTTCCTACCGACATCATGACCCGAGACAACATCCGCGAGATCAGAATGATCTCGGGACAAAGCCATGAAAGGGCC
>Ga0209249_1000177_pt1 | contig 85998 bp, 67 predicted proteins | sample SaaInlV_200m_DNA_4_FD_184653 | JGI IMG/M metagenome (GOLD analysis project Ga0209249, IMG submission 184653) | Marine microbial communities from expanding oxygen minimum zones in the Saanich Inlet - SI037_S3LV_200m_DNA (SPAdes) (version 2) | ecosystem: Environmental > Aquatic > Marine >... | reverse complement strand
AATCCTTTTTTCTAAAAGGATTGTCCAGATTCTAATAAAAAAACAGGCACAAAAACCCGGAAATCGTTAACGATACTAATCTCTGATATAAATACATTTTATCTGTCTGTTTTTTTTATCTGTTAACAATTATTCAAACTTATGAAAATTACAGGGAAAAGAGATCGCTATTATCAACAAATTTAGCTTGTCGATGCTTTTTAAACATGTTTTTATTAACATTACCACACGTTTAAAGGTTTCTTTATGAGCTGTTTCTTAAAAATGTTGATAACTTATAGATTAATGAAAATATGATGTTGTATGTATTTTTACAAAACATTTGCTGAATATCACTGTTATAAAATGTACAATTTTATACTTGCTGGCGGGGGCATTTATTGTTTGTCGTTAAAGTTAGTAATTTTTAAAATGGTGCAATAGATTGCATAATTCTAATCCTAAATATCAATATCTAAATGTTCGAAGCTGTTTTAAATATTAGGATTTTGCTTATTGTACTTATTTTTTTTATTGTTTAGCAAAAGTAGTCTTATAAATTTATTCAGGATTCAGGCTTTAAAACAGGCTTTATTTATTGTAATAACTACCCTTGATTTGTTTTCTGTAACTTGGTTTCGCTTAATATAATTGTAAGTCCCCTCGATTTTTTACCTTAGCCTGAACTATTCATAAATTTATCTATTCCTAATTCAAACTGCTTTGAATTAAGAGAATGCTCGATTCTCGCTTCTCAAAATAGCTAAGGCTATTTTTGCGAGGCTCAACTCTGTGCTTCCCTTAATTCTGTGCATTTTGAATTCTCATAACGAAAAACTCATGAATAATTCAGGTTAGAAAAGAATAGAAAGTGTGCACAATGTTCTAGATATTAAATAAATTTGAATTTAAAAAAATAAAAATGAAACGATTTTCGCTTCCAGATTTACTTAAAGGATTAGCAGTTTTCTTTATGATCCAAATTCATATCACAGAATTATTCATAGACTATGCTGGACGAGAGAGTTTGTTTGGTAATCTATCGATGTTTTTTGGGGGGCCATTTACAGCAATAATTTTTATGATGGTAATGGGTTATTTCCTTGCCAAAAGCAAAAAATCTCCAGCGAAAACAATTTTACGGGGAGTTAAAATATTTGTAGTAGGATTAATCCTAAATATCGGATTAAACTTTAATTTATTGCTTAAAATAAAATATGCTGGCTGGCAATTTAATCCGCTGGAATATATTTTTGGAGTCGATATTTTGTACCTGGCCGGACTAAGCGTAATATTTATTGCGCTATTAAAAACGATGAAAAAGAAACAAGCCTGGATTGCCATTGTTTTTGTTTTTCTAATAACCGGCTTAACAGGTTTTATGAATGAAGTTTTAATGGTTTCAGAACGAAATTATATTTTGCCATTTATTGGCGGAACATATTCATGGGCATATTTTCCTCTGTTTCCATGGTTGGCTTATCCGCTAATCGGATTTGCATTTTTTCATTTCGAAGAAAAAATAATGTTGTTTTTTACGAAGCAAAAAGTGGTGTCAGGAATTATTCTTGCCGGAATTGGTGTTTTGATAGTTTCATTTTTTAAATGGGGAATAAACACAACAATAAACTTGCCTGCTTATTATCACCACACATTTTGGTTTTCGCTTTGGGCAATTGGAATTATAATTTTATGGGTGGTACTTTTAAGGTTTTTGCTGAACAAATTTCCGAATACTTACGCCGGGAATTTTCTAAAATGGCTGGGGAAAAATATCACACTTTTTTACATCATTCAATGGTTGATTATTGGGAACATTTCTACTGCAATCTATCAAACCCAAAGTATCGATAAATATTTGTACTGGTTCGGAGGAATTTTTGCAATTACTGGTTTACTAACTTGGTTGATTGGAAAAACCAATGTTAAATTGGCAAGGTGAAAATGTAAAACAGGATCTTTGAAAAATCTATATTTACTGATTATCTTGATTAGTTTTTAAATCTTTGTCATTAATAAGGAAATACTACATTTACCTGAAGAAAGTTAAGCCATAAAAATTTAGACCTGCATTAAAAAAAATGATATTATGAGAAAATATATATCCATTATTTTAGGTATAACGCTTATCGCAATTTCGGTATTAATAGCTGTAGTTTTTATTAAAAACTCTGATAAAAAAAAGTCTAAAATAGCAAAAACCACAAAAACAGTATTTGTAAATATTGTAGAGAACAAAACCATTCCAATTCATATAAACTCCTCAGGTAGCCTTATTGCAAAAAATAAAATCGAAATTTATTCTGAAGTTCAGGGAGTTTTAAATATTAGCAAAAAAGAATTTAAGGCCGGAACTTATTATTCGAAAGGCGATATAATTTTAAGTATTAATACGGACGAGCATTTAGCTAATTTACGGTCATTAAAAAGTAACCTTCACAATTCGTTACTATCAATTATGCCCGACATTAAAGTTGATTTTCCATTGGAATATGAAAAATGGCAAGCTTATCTTTCCTCGTTTGATGTTGACCATAGTTTATTGGCGTTACCAAAAACATCTTCGGATCGGGAAAAATTCTTTATTACCGGTAAAAACATCTACACTCAATATTATAATTTGGAATACCTTAATGTTCGTTTAAGTAAACATACAGTTCGGGCACCTTATAATGGCATGCTTACTGAAGCTTTGGTAACCCAGGGCACTTTAATTCGTCAAGGGCAAAAATTAGGTGATTTTATTAATGCAGACACGTACGAAATGGAATTAGCCATAAAAAGTAGCTTTATTGATTTCGTAAAAATTGGAAATCCTGTAACATTGAATCATATTAAACATACCAAAAGTTGGCAGGGAAAAGTTATACGCATTAATGGAAAAATCGATCAAGCCTCTCAAACTATCAAGGTTTTTATTGAAGTAAAAGCTACCGATCTGCGCGAAGGAATGTATTTAGTTGCTGATTTAGTTGCCAGGTCGGAAACAAACGCTTTTGAAATAGACAGTAAATTGCTTTTTGAAAAGAATAAACTTTTTGCAGTGGCAGACTCGAGCTTATTTCTGGTCCAGATTAATCCCGTTTACTTTAACGATAAAACAGTAATAGTTAAGGGATTGGAGGATGGTACTAAATTAATTTCACAACCTGTGCCCGGAGCATTTGAAGGCATGAAAGTGAAAATTATTAAGGCAAAAAAAGTGAAATAATTATTTATGAAAAACATTCTTTCATACTTTATAAAATATCATGTTGCTGTAAATATCATAGTAATTGCATTTATTTCGTTTGGTATAATTGGCGCATTATCAATGAGTTCGTCTTATCAACCTCTGTTCGACACAAGGAATATTAGTATAAGTGTTCTTTATCCTGGCGCGTCACCGATTGAGATGGAAGAAGGCGTGGTACTCAAAATTGAAAATAACCTGAAAGGTATTGTAGGTATTTATAAAATTACTTCGGTTTCAAAAGAAAACTCGGCAATTATAAATATTGAAATTGAGCGGGGTAAAAATATAGATGTGGTTTTGGCTGATGTAAAAAATGCTGTTGATAAAGTACCATTTTTTCCCTTGGGAATGGAACCACCAATTATTTCGAAAATTGAAAACATAAGAGAAACCATCAGTTTTACGATAAGCGGAAAAAATATTCCGTTAATTACATTAAAGCAATTTGCACGTGAAATAGAAACGGATTTGCGAAACTTAAAAGGTATATCTCAAATTACTTTAAGCGGGTTTCCGGAGCAAGAAATTGAAATTGCTCTGCGCGAAAAAGATTTAAGAGCTTACGATCTTTCTTTTGAAACGGTTTCTAATTCTATAAAACAAACCAATTTGCTTATTACAGGTGGTAGTGTAAAAACGGAAACTGAAGAGTATTTGATAAGAGCAAAAAACAGAAAATATTTTGCAGACGAACTTCATAACCTGGTAATTAGAGCTGATAAATCCGGTAATATTATTCGTCTTAGCGATGTTGCAGATGTGAATGATAAATGGTCTGAAACACCAGATCGAATTTTTTACAACGGGAAAATTGCCGCAAGTGTTTCTATCAGCAATACAAACAAAGAAGACATGCTGGATGCCGCGAAACTGGTTAGAAATTACATCAATAATTTCAACAGTCAGAACGATAATTTAGAAATAAATATTTCCAGCGATTTGTCGATTACTTTAATGCAACGCACCTTTTTACTATTAGAAAATATTTTTTACGGAGTACTTTTAGTATTGTTATTTCTTGCCCTGTTTTTGAATGCGAGGTTAGCTTTTTGGGTTGCAGCCGGATTACCGATTGCTTTTTTAGGAATGTTTATTTTTACAGCTCAGTTGGGTGTAACAATCAATGTATTTTCTCTATTCGGAATGATAATCGTTATTGGTATTTTAGTCGATGACGGAATTGTTATTGGCGAAAATATATACGAACATTACAAAAAAGGGAAATCGCCAGTTCAAGCGGCTATCGATGGTACAATGGAAGTTATTCCCCCGATAATTTCGGCTATTTTAACAACCATAATTGCCTTTTCAACATTTTATTTTTTAGACGGACGAATGGGAGATATGTTTAGCGAAGTGTCAACTGTTGTAATACTTACGCTTCTGGTTTCTTTAATTGAAGCCTTAATTATTCTTCCGGCTCATATTGCACATTCTAAAGCATTATCAGATAAAAAAGGTCTTACAAAAAAACGTAAACTCGATTATTATTTCAACAAAATCAATAAATACGCCGATAAATTCTTATTGTATATCAGAGATCGCTTGTATGTACCCTATCTAAAATTCATATTAAAAAATAAATTCATTGGTTTTGCGATACCCATTTCTTTGCTTATTATTTCGGTTGGAGTGTTGGGAGGTGGCATTGTTAAAACTTCTTTTTTCCCATCTATTGCCAGCGACAGGGTGAATATAAACCTAAATATGCCTCAGGGAACTAATGAACTAATAACAGATTCTATTGCTTCAATTATTGAAGAAGCTGTTTGGTTTGTAAACGACGATTTTACTGAAAAACAAACGGGAAACCGTTCAGTAATTGAAAATATAATAAAACGAATTGGGCCAGGAACTTCAAAAGCAACGTTAACAGTTAACATGTTGCCTGGCGAAAACAGAGATTTTTCATCTCAGGAAATAACAAATGCAATTCGCAATAAGGTGGGTAGAGTAAACGGAGTTGAGAGTTTAACATTTGGGTCTGGTGGTAATTTTGCAGGTAGTCCGGTTTCGGTTTCACTCCTTGGAAACAATATAAATGAATTAAAAGAGGCTAAAAAAGAGCTGAAAAAGCAAATGATGGAAAATCCTTTACTAAAAGATGTTACCGATACAGACCCCGCCGGAATTAAGGAAGTAAACGTAAAATTAAAAGAAAACGGATTAATGCTGGGGCTTAATTTGCAATCGGTAATGAGTCAGGTAAGGGCTGGCTTTTTTGGCATTCAGGTACAACGTTTTCAACGCGGACAAGATGAAGTGAAAATTTGGGTTAGGTACAATAAAGAAGATCGTTCTTCTATTAAAAATCTTGACGATATGTGGATTATTACTCCTTCAGGCAGTCGTGTTCCATTTTCTGAAATTGCATCTTACGAAATAGTACGTGGCGAAGTTGCCATTAATCATTTAAATGGCAGGAGGGAAATTCAGGTTTTTGCTGATTTAAAATCAAACAAAGATAGTCCTACTGACATTTTAGCCAACATCCAATCTGAGGTTGTCTCCGGAATAATTTCAAAATTCCCCTCCGTATCAGTATCCTACGAAGGGCAAAACAGAGAAGCCCAAAAAACAAAAGATTCACTTAGCAAAGTCGGCTTTGTAATTCTAATGCTGATATATGTAGTAATTGCATTTACATTTAGGTCGTACAGTCAGCCTTTGTTATTAATGTTTATGATTCCTTTTAGTTTAATTGGAATTGTGCTTGGACATTTTTTACATGGTTTGCCTATAAACATTCTTTCCTGGTTGGGAATTATTGCATTAATAGGAATTATGGTAAACGACGGTTTGGTTTTGGTGGGCAAGTTTAATGGATTTTTAAAAGACGGACTAAATTTCAACGATGCGCTTTTACAAGCTGGAACTTCACGTTTTCGGGCGATTTTTTTAACTTCATTAACTACTGTAGCTGGCCTCTCACCTTTACTTTTAGAACAAAGCCGACAAGCACAATTTCTAAAACCAATGGCTATTTCAATTTCTTACGGAATTGTAATTGCTACTTTTTTAACATTACTAATGTTACCTTTATTACTGTCGCTAAGTAACTCGTTAAAAGTATTTTTCAAGTGGTTACGAACCGGTGAGAAAGTTACTAAAGAAGAAGTTGAACGTGCAATAATTGAAATGAAAGTTTAATTTTTACGAAAAGCTGCGTACCCCTTATTTAAGTTATCTAACCACCAATTTTTTTGAAGTCGTTTTCGAGTTTCCATATTCAATAAAATAATGATAAACTCCGCTATTAAAAGACTCCACATTCAAAGCTAAATGGTCTGAATGGTTATCAATAATAAAGTTTGCCACTTGTCTGCCACTGTTGTCAAGAAGATGCAAAATCCCACTGTTAACATTCTCAGGCAAATTATATGCTACTTTCACTGTTTGTGAGGCTGGATTAGGAAAAGCTTCCATCCACAATTCCGGAGCGTAATTTTCTAATATCGATACGATTGGTGTACCGGGCAAACTATAAATATTTGTCCAAACCGTTTCCGGGAATTCTTTATAATCGAAACAATAAGAGAATAATTTAAAAACATTTTCTTCGGTTTGATGGATGTAATTATATCTTGCCCCGTCGATTGTTAAAATAGTAGTTCCATTCTCATTTATAATTTTACTGTCGTATTCATAATAATACGAGGTTTGTGTGGGAATATATTTATAGTAGGTGCATAGAATCTCTATTCCTGCATCATTGTCAAATAAATTTTCCGAAATAAATTTTACGTCGGCAAGATAAAAATTAGGGGGAATGTTACAATCGATTGTTTTGAAAAGTGAGTGGTCGGGGTTATAAATTCGGCACTCTTCTTTTGGCACATCCATTAAAAAATATTTATAACCGAGAGTTTCTAATTTAACTATTGATGCTGAATAATCATATTTTTTATCTAAAGTAACCTGGGCATTTAATGAAACAAACAGAGCTAAAAAAAAGCTGCTTAAAATTAATTTTTTCATGTTTCTGGTTTTATTTAATCAATTTCAACCCTTCGTTTGCCGAAGAATCCCCCGGATTGTACAATTTAGCTTTGTTAAATAAAATTTTAGCTTCGTTGTTTTTACCCAGAAAATATGATGTCCATCCCAACATAAGCAATCCGTCGTATCCGAATGGATAGAGGTCAACCACTTTTTTAAATAATGGATGTGCTTTACTGTAATCTTTACGCCCATAATAAACCAGTCCGAGCCGGTACAGAGCCACTGTATTTTGCGGGTTCACCTCTAAAATTTTATCGTACAAATCAATTACTTCGTTCCATTTCCCAAGTGCAGCATTTGGAAGGATCAGGCCAAATCGGGCTTCTTCTGAATAGGGTTTCAACTTTTGTGCAGTTGAATAAAAAATAATTGATTCATCGAACAGGCCGGCGTTGTAATTCAACCAGCCCAATCTCAGGTTTAATTCATAAGATGATTTATCCAGGACATTTTTTAATTCATCCATTGCTGCCGTAAAATCGCCACTCTTTTCGTGAGCATAACTTTTCGAAAAAGCAGACTCCAACGCTGCCTGGTTATCTTGTGAAAACACAGGAAATGTAAATATTGTTATTACTGAAAAAACAACTAATTTTTTTAAAAAATCCATGATATTCCGCCTGTTAATGTATGTTTAATATATTTATATTCAATTGAGCTACTTTGTACTGCATCTACATAAACCTGGTATTTTTCAATAACATCCTGATTTATATAACGAACCACAAACTGATATTTTTTACCTGCCGGAAAATAAAGGCTCCCTGTGTATTTCCGGCTCGATTTGCCAGGGAAATTGCCAATCACATAACCTGCAGATTCAACAAAATTTTTCATGTCGCCATTTAAATAATGTCCTATAAAATGTATTTGCCCGAGTTGAACACCCCCCAAAATACCAAAAGCATTATAACCAATATTTCCTTCAATATCGGTTTTAAAATGAACACGTGGTGTAAAATATAATTTTGTATTTGAAAGTGGATAAACCGTTACCCTTGCCGATATTTTTGTACGATTTACATCGTAAATATTTGCCTGGTTTATTTCAATTCCGGGTGAAAAATTACCAAAATGCGACCAAATCGCAGCTGAAAAAATATAGTCGAAATACTTGAAATTTGAAGTGTAAAATGTATTTGGGTTATAATCGCCGATCAATAAATTAGTATTTCCCCAGGCCAGGTTTACCGAAGTAGAAACATACAATTTTTCGCCCAACACAAAATGAGGACTTAAAAAATATTGAAATTGATGAATATTTATTGGGAATGAATTTAACGAACCCCAATAAACCTGTTCTTCGCGGTTAACACCAGTGTGTGTGAAATTGTGGTTTAAATTAACTCCCGGGGCAATCTGGTGGCTGTAATCAAACGATTCGAAATTATAATTCTTTAAATAAAAAGCTTCGCCATAATTATCGCCAACGTTAGCTTGAATGTGATGTGAGGCACTTGTTAACTTTTCTAAATCGGGATTAAAACTATAGCCGATTTCAAGAGCAGCCCTAAGCGGTTTCATGTACTGAAAATTAATTTTTTTCTTTAAAGTGGGAGTAAAACCGGCCGCCAGTTTCGATGCTTCGGTAGCCCGCCCGCTAAATATTAAACTGAAATATAAATATTCCTGCAACCATTCAAACGACTGGTCGTTTTCCCATGCTTTTAGAAACCAGTCTGATGCAATCCTGAATTTTTTTAATTTGAAATATGCTATCCCGGTACGGGCCTGCAAATAGAAAAAATCCATTCCTTGTTTACGTGCTATTGCTGAATACTCAATCAGCTCATTCCACTTTTGCTGTTCATGAAGTTCAAAGGTTTTCTTATCAACTTCAATATAATTCAGTTTTTTTTGTGCTGAAACAGCAAACAAAAAAAGAAGTAAAACTACAGTTATTCCAATTCGTTTTGACATATTATTTTAATCTTAGCCTGGTCAAAAGTAATAAAAATGTTAAATGCTCCTTCTTGTGTAATATTTAGCTCACAATTGAATTCTTTTATTTTTCGCCCGGCAATTTTTTTTGTAATCAACGCATTCATTTTAATATCTCCCGAAGACAAAATATCTCCCGATTCTTTAATATTTAAATTATAATCGACTTTTAAAAACAAAAAGACTGGTGCAATAAAATCTTGTAAAAACTTTAGCACGCCCCCGAACATCATATTTAACTGAATAGAATCAGTGATTTTACTATTTGGTAAAAATCCAATCGGGACTTTAAATAATGCTATAAAAAACCAATACAAAGCAGAATTTTTTGTTCCCGTGAAATTGGTAAAATAATGCAAATCACTGTTATTATATAGGTAAGCCAGGCCGTCGTCTTTTTCGCAACGAATATATGTTGAATTGAAAACATCGGTTTCGACCAACCAGGTAAAATTGCCAGCCTGTTTTTGCCATTTCTCTTTTTCCGACTCCACTTCAACATCAACTTTTAATCTCTGCCCGGGAATAAAATGTAGTGCTTTAGATAATATTTCGTTTTTTGAAGGGTTAGCGAGAAGCTGATCCTTGTTTGGAAACTCGAAAGTTTTAAGTGAATATTTGTTTGCTTCTTTTAATAAAAAATGCCCAAAAGGGTAATCGAGAGTAACGGACCCAATATATGGTGTTGCCTGAAACTGGAAATGTAGGTGAGGGTAGGGCGACCTTCCTGAATTTCCACAGCGGCCAACAATTTGCCCTTTTTGAACAATGTCGCCAACTTTCACTTCAAGCGAATGATATTTCAGGTGGCTGAGTTTTGAATAAATATACTCGCTGTGTTTTATAATTACTGTATTTCCCCAATTGTTTTTGGTATTTATATCGCCAATAATATTATCGGGAATATTGTTGATTGCTTCAATTACAGTGCCTTCAAAAGGGGCGAGGACCGCTTTCCCAAAACAAAAATAGTCTTCATGAAAATCGCCACTGGCTTTGAATTGTTTTCCGTTTCGATCGTTAATAATAAAATCCCAGGCATGCCGCCATGCTCCTTTGTGTGTGTGTTCCCCGCTGTGTCCCTGGCTAACTGTCCATTCGCCGTAAAATGGGAGCGATGCTGAAATAGGGTAGGCCGCCGGAAAACGTTTTATACTTCCGGAATGTAAATAGAGGTTTTTTTCGGGTTTCCCCAACTGAACAGGTGTTTCAACTAAATTTTTCGGGCGTTGTTCGCGAAGTTTTAATGCGTATAAAAACATTAAAACAACCATATTAAAAGGGAGTGAATATGGCGAAAGATTAAATATTAGAAATATTTGTTGTGTGCTGATAGTTATTAAAACTACCGTTGGAAGTAAAATAACTACCCACCCAAAAGTTACCCTCCCTGGTACTAAAAAATAACCTCCAATTGCAATTGCTGTAAGAATGTAGTTAAATCCAATAAATGTGTAACCAAGCGAGTCGAACTCTATTCCAACAACATTATAAAATATATACGCAACCGAAAAACCTAAAAAAGAAAGGACAAATGTTATTCGTGAATAAATTAGCAGGCCCAGCGAAATTACAATCCCGGCCAATAAATGAGCCTGAAAAAATATTGCCCCCAGCGAATGAAAATAAATTCGGAGGAAGGAGGATTTTATGTTATTTTCAAGGAAATCGTAAAAATCGACAAAAGGTTGTCCCCCAAGTGCGTATAATTCATTGTAAACAAAAATGCCCCGTTCGCTTATATTCAGGGCAGTTAAATTAACACCCGATAATTCAATAATCCAGATTGCTATTAAAAACGGGACACTTAAAAAGGGCAGTCCGTATTTACCTAACACACCCTGGAAAACAACAGTTAGGAAAAAACTTATAATTGCAGAAATTGATACAAGTAGAAAAAGTTGCATTGAAGGTTCGTATAACAAACCTACGCCCAATCCAACCAACAAAGCATTAAAACCGTACAATCCTGTACTGAGCAGATATTTGTTATAACCTAAAAACCAGGCGATAAAATTAGCAATAATAACTGCAATTAAACCACCCATTCCTGCGCCATAATCGAAAAAGCTAATAAGGATTAAAAAAACCGCCAATAATTTCGAAGACGAAAAAAATATCTGCGAATAGCTATTCAATACAGAAGAAAGAATTTCTTTTCCACTTAGGGCGCTGCCTCTCATTTAAACTTTATTTGTTTGGTTTTACTTCAAAACTTTGTAATGAATCCAGGTTCTCTTTTCTCCTTATAATATGTGCTTTTCCCTCTAAATCAATCATTACAACGTTTGGCCTGAATGTAATAAACTGCATCCACTGTGTCATGTTATATGCTCCAACCCGTTCGATTACCAACTGGTCGCCGGTTTTTGCCGATGGGAAATTAATTGCATCGCGAATTACATCAATGTTCATACACAAGGGACCGTAAATTGTCGATTCTTCAACATGCGTTGAAACTTCCTTACTTGGGAAAACGCCCAAATTATACCAAAACGAAGTAAACAACAAGTTAACACCGGCATCGATTACCATTGTACGTCGCCCAGCGGTCGAACGTTTGTTTGCCAAAACAGTGGTTAACAAATAACCAGCGTCGTCGATTAATGCCCGCCCGGTTTCCATAAACAAAACGGGTAAGTTTTCGTGTGGAATTTCGGAAGAAATAATAGCATTAGAAATGGCTTCGGCATATTCGTCGAACGAAGGACAGGTTTCTGACCCCGGCATGTAAGCACCTTTTAGGGTATTTTTTGATGCAAACCCCCCGCCCAAATCAATGTATTTTAACCAGTGGTCGAACTTTCGGTGAATTGCCATGTACAAGTTTGATAATTTTGAAGCTGCAATCGCGTAGGCAGAAGCTACCATAATATATGTTCCGATGTGTGTATGCAAACCAATCATTTCGAGATTATCGGCCAGCATAATCCGGTTGATTGCATTCCAGGCTTCACCATTTTCGTAGTTAAAACCAAAGCGATCCCAAATAGGATATATTCCTGCATCAAGATTAATACGGATGGCAACCCGGGCTTTTTTATTTAGTTTTCGCGTGGTCTCAATAAGTAAATATAATTCATCGAAATGGTCGATATGGATACAAGCATTGTTATTAATTGCCAGCGTTAAATCTTCTTCCGATTTCTCGGGACCATTAAAAATAATATTCGAGCCGTTTACACCGTTCGAAAGCGCTTTTTCAAATTCAAAACCTGAAACAACTTCTGCCCACGAACCTTCGTCGTGAAAAACATTACAAACTGCATCTAAATAGTTTGTTTTATACGACCAAGCAAATTGCACTTTTGGGTAGCGGGTTTCAAAAGCCTGTTTCGCTTCTGCATAAGTGTCCCGAATTGTTTTTTCTGAAAGCACAAATACCGGAGAGCCATATTCTTCCATCAAATCAGGAACAGGAATTCCATCGATTTCAGAAATTATTCTTTGTTTTGCAGGTAATCCAAATTTATTGGGAACCCCTGCTGTTATTTTGCTAATAACTGGTTTTTCGTATTTTAACTTGCTCATTATTATTTTTTTAAATTTCTTTGTTCATCGAAATAGCTGCAAATTTCTCCAAATCCACGATCAGGTCAGAAGAATAACGTACAAACATTTTTCCTATTTTATATTCAGTCATTGGTTTAACATCCCAGCCCAGTGCCAGCTTTATTAAAGCATCAGGAATATTTTGCCCTGCACCTACGGCAAGGTAAACCCAGGCTGGAATCCGTGGATTTATTTCAATAAGAAAATATTCTCCTCCGAATGTTTTAATTAGTTCCAGTTCCATCCCGCCTTTCCATTTTGTTTTCTGAATTAACATTCTGGTCAGTTCCATCATTTTTTCATCTGCCAGTGTAATTCCGCCCCAGGCCTTCCCTTTGTCGGTAATGTATTGTTTTCGCATTGGCACGGCGGCAATTGTATTTCCTTTTCCATCACCAAGTGCAATAACATTTACTTCGGTGCCTTTAACAAACTCCTGTACAATTACCGGGAAACCCCATTTTGCTGAAATTTTATGGAAAGTCTGTTTTACCTGCTCTTCGTTATTTGCTTCGTAAGCATCGTAAAATTGGCCCTTTACCATAACCGGGTAATCAAACTTATCTTCCATTTCAGAAATTTGGCCAACACTGCCAAGATTAATACTTCCCGGAACTTTCACTCCGTACTTTTCACCATACTTTGCAAGTTGGTCTTTTTCACGTTCCTGAAACTGTTTTAGTGAAGGTAAAAATGTATGGATTCCACTATCCAATAAACGCTGTTCGTTTTTCATAAACGAAAATAGTTCTGCATCGAAATTGGGAATAAGGACATCAATTTTTTCTTGTTGATGAATCTGTTCAATACGCTCGATTAATTCGTCGGAACCAGAAGATGGATATGGTATTTGAAAAATACGGTCGCATATACCTTCCATATAAATACCTGGCTCCAGGTTTTCATAAACTAATCCAATTACTCTTATATCAAAGTCTTCAGACTCTTTTGCCCCGCGAATAACAGGAACTCCAGGTCCCGGATTGTCGGTATTGTTCAATCCTGTAACTGCCAGTGTTAGTTTTTGCTTTGGCATAATTTTTTGTTTATTTAAAATCCAGGGGATCGCCCGGAGCAATTATTTGGTGATACTTTAGCAGGGCATAAAATTCATAAAAATCTTTTTCAATAGTCAGGTCGTCAACATCATATTTTTCGAGCATTACATCGCGGATGCTTTCAAAATCTTTGTCTTCTGCAATTTGTTTTATCAACTCCAATCCAAAAGGATTCAGGTTAAACGAATCGCCAGTTTTTGAATTAAAGACAAACCCGTTGTCGCTAATTTTAATTTCTTCAGTGATTTTCATAGTTAATTGATTTATAAAAGTCAAACTATTGTATTAATACATAGCTATATTACAATTTTTTTTGGGAAATGTTTTGTAAACTAAAATGTTTTTAAAAAATGATTTTTTATAGCGAACTTTTGTTTAGAACGTTGTTTGTAAAAGCGCGCCGTGACTAAAAAATTGGAATATCAACAAGAGTTATATCGTGCTAATATTCCAATTTGATTATCAAATATTCAAAATGAAAATTTGAATAAGAATTGTTATAGTTCTACAGTTTCGGTAACATCGCCAACGGTTACAGTAACAACATTGTCGCATTCGCCATCGCCGTAATTAATTACTTTCAGATCTTCTCCTTCGGTAGCAATTTCTACTATTCCGCTTACCGGATAAAAACAGCCATTGTTATAAATTAAGGCTGTAGTAATTGCCATGGTATAATTTTTTCCATCGAGGTTTACACCTGCACCTGCACCAGTTACAGACCAAACGTCATCGGCAAATAAAATTGTTTCTGCACCACCAACTTGTTCGCTGTATTTTTCGCAAGCCCAGGTAATTTCACCTCCGTCGGCATAAGTAAGTTTTGCATCGGCAACATTTTTGGTAAACGACAAATTACCGTTTTCGTTTAAGCCAGTATTGAGTGTTGTTTTTACACCTTCCATTTTGTTGTCATTCATGTAGAAATCTTCAAAAGTAATTTCCCTGAACGAACCTTCATTTTTCCACCAATCTGTTAAACTTACATGAATTTTACCTCTTTTATTATTACCGAGGAAACATTCACAATTTTCTGTTCCGTAATCGAGTGTCCAATTGCGTGGCCAGAATTCGCCATCTTCATTTTCGTGGATAGTAACGGTTAAACAATCAACAATTGTTGCTGATTTCAAGCCATCGTCGCTGCTTGTAATTTCTTCAACTGTTGATAACGAAAATGAATTAATCATGTTAATGTAATCTGTGGCCGTAGTTTTGGCAATTACATTTTCTGTTACAGCTTCGTCTTTATTGCACGAATTGAACATAAACAAACCTGCTGCTACTAAAAACAAAACTGATAGTTTTCTTAAATCTTTCATGTTTAAATTGTTTAAATTGTTTCTAAAAAAAATCCTTAATGCAGATATGACACGATTCGAATTAAAAACTTGTGCTAACACTAAAAAAAAACTTCTCTTTAATAATTTCAGAAGAAAAAATTCAAGCCAAAGCTACAATCTGCGTGTGTTTAATAACTTGAAATTTAAAATTATAGTATGTAAAGTAGTTTCATTACATGAAATTTTTAGGGTCTGAAAAATTAGAAGCCGTTAACAGGAAACGGCAATATTATTTTTTTATGGGATGTTTTAAAATCCCTTTGGCATTAATCTTGTTTTGAACCAGCTAACGGATTTAGTAATCAATAAAAATAAAAGACATGAAAACAATTACAGGTGCAATATTACTTTTGGCCATTATTATTTTAACTTCCTGTCAGGGAGTTCCGGGTCCTCCAGGATATGATGGAGTTGACGGAATTGATGGAGAAACCTTAATCGGTAGTATTTTTGAAATACAAGGCGATTTTACAAGTCAAAATGATTACATTTTATACTTTGAATTTCCGAATGATTTTGAAATTTATGATGGCGATGTGGTCCTAGTTTATATTCTTTGGGAGCAGGCTTCAACCAACGATGGAGGAACACTGGATGTGTGGAGGCTTTTGCCACAAACAGTTGTTCTGGAAGAGGGTGTACTACAGTACAATTTTGATTATACCCTGGCCGATGTTCAAATTTTTCTGGAAGGGTCAATCGATTTGAGTACTTTATTACCTGCAGAAGCAGACAATCAAATTTTTAGGATCGCTGTACTTCCGGCAGCATTTGCTAAAAATGAGTTTTTTGATATAAATAATTTGGGTTCAATAATGAAATCGCTTGAAATAGATTTAAATTCAATTGAAAGGATTGATCTTGCAGTTGACAATTATTAAGGGCCTTTTTTAGTTCCCTTTTAAAATTTTTGAGTCTGAAAAATGAAAAAGAACCGCTTCCCTTTTGCAGAGGAGCGGCTCTCTTTTATTTGATGTAGTTAAAAAAATGAGCGCCCGGTAAATACCAGGGCGCTCGGACATGAGAAAGGTTACTCTACTTTGTTTGACGAAGTAGCCTGCCATTCTAAATATGCACTATCGTAAACTTTTACGTTTGGATATCCTAATCCTTTTAATGCAAGATGAACAACTCCCGCACGGACACTGGTTTCGCAATAAATAATAACTGTTTTGTCTGATGTTACACCTTTTGATTCAAATAACGATTTTAACTGATCGTTTGTTTTTAACAATCCTTTGCTATCCATTACATTTTTATACTCAATGTTTATGGCGCCGGGAATATGTCCTTTTCGATATTCTGCAGCAGCAGTTCCGGCAAATTCTTCTGGTGCACGAGCATCAATCAAAACAGAAGATGAATTACCAACTGCATTTTTTACGTCTTCCATTGATGCTAAAACACTTGCATCAATTTTAGGTGTAAATGTTACAGCCGATGATTTTGTTGGTGATCCGGTAATTGGCTTACGGGAAGCTTTCCATGCGGTCAGGTTTCCATTCAGCATTTTTACGTTTTCTGCCCCCAGGTATTTCAATATCCAATACACGCGTCCTGAATATCTACCAGAACCTTCGTCGTAAACTACAATTGTTTTGTCTGTTGAAATTCCTTTGGCTCCTAACAATGCAGCCATTTCTGCTGCTGGTTTAATGACCGATTTTACAGGTTCATTATTATAAAGCGTACTATGAGGTACACTAACCGAGCCTGTAATATGTACTTTGTAACCTGCTACCGAGCCGGCCCAAACAATTACAACATCTTTGTTTTTTGAAATTTTTGCAAGCTCATTTGCTGAAATAACATCCTGGGCCGAAATAGCCGATGCAACTAAAAGAATTAATCCGAGAAAAAAGAGTTTATTTAATTTCATGATTATATATTTAAAATTTTGTTTTTAGAATCTAACCTGAAGTTGAACCATTAAGCGATCGTTTTTTATCTCACGGGCTTGTTCAGCTGCATATTCGTAATTTACTTGCAAACGGGTCCATTCGTTAAAGAAATAGTTGACACCAAAGGTCGTAATCTGCTCCATATTGTCAGCAATATCTATGTCGCTGTTAAAATTTTCGTATTTAATTACCGGTTGAATATTCCAAGGTGTATTATACAGAACCGTTACAAACATCCCTGAACGTTTAACATTTCCAATTACAAGTTCCGGGTCGCTGCCGCATCCACCGCCAACTAAATAAGAACCGTCATCTTCACCATAAATATATTCACCCTGAACGAGGAAATTCGCATAATTTGCTTCAAATTCGGCACCAAAACGCATCGTTGTATTGTCGTCCAATGAAGGATCTTCATTAACTGATTTCCCCATTTTAAAACTACCGCCAACGTGCATCCAGTCGGTTGGTTGAATCATAATACGACCAACAACATCTTTGTATGTGTCTTGGTCGTGTGCTAATAAACCAGTTCCATTCATAATGGCAATTGCATATCTTAGCAAAGTTGTATCCGATCCACCGAGCAACATTAATCCCATGTCGCGATCCGGTGCTGTGAGGCTATTCACCACTTTTGAACGGTTTATGGTATGAAGACTGTGGCATGGAGTATTCAGTTCTAAACCAAAAGGCGATTTAAAAGAGCCCATACTTACTTTGGCAAACGAAAAACGGTTATATGTAATAAAGGCATCGAGTAAATATGCTTTTGGCCCATCCTTTTTAAAAGGACTGGTTTCAAGTAAAACATAATAACTGAAGTCGTACGGGATATTTCCCATAACTCCAATCCGTGAGCGGTTAAACCCAAAATTTGATTCCGGGCTATCAAATAAATTATAATCATACTGAGTTTGTAAATATCCAAAAACATTTACACCTTCTTCTGATACTGGCTCGGCACACCCCTGTGCATTTGCATTTGCGGCAAATAGAAAGGCTGTAACAAATAGAAAAATTATTTTTCGTAACATTAGCATATGTTTAAAACGTTTATAAAAAAAGAGGGATACTGAAAAACAGCACCCCTCATAAAATATATTAATTTACAGTTGGTAAATCTTTTGGATTAGAATCAAATCCCCAGTGGTTTGTAACACCGTCACCGGCTGTCCAGAATGGATTTGAATGAGACATTCCATTAATTCCGTAAAGCAGGCTTTTTGCATCAAAACCCAAAACATTGAGATAAGCCGTAACAACAGCTGAAGTTTGACCAGTATAACAATAAGTTACAACTGGTGTGCTTGGATCCAATTTTCCACAATCGGCAATCATCAATGGCAATACACGAACGGCTCCATCAACATGTCCAAAACCAGTATAATGTGCATCGGAGAAATAATTATTTATATAGTAATTACCCGGATTTGCCAATACATCGGAACCTGCCGCTGTCTTAAACCCGGCTGCAACTACAGCTTCAACTCTTTCCTGGAGAAGTGTTGCGCCATCCGTTGAAGAGCTGGTCCATGAGGGCGCGTCAAACGAACCTGCATCTGCTACATCTGTTGTCCAGTTATCATCGCTTTTAAGGTCTTTACAATTCGCTGTCCATTTGTCGAAAGTTGCATTCCAGCCACTCATTCCCCATTTTAAAGCCTGGGCATCTTCATAACCGTAAAGTCTTAACAACGATGTTGCATAACAAGCAGTCTGACCTGAGTAACAAACTATTAGGATTGGTTTGTCGGCACCTGCTGCTGCATTTAAAATATCGCCAAAAGCCACGTTGTTGGCACCATCGATGTGGCTGGTTGCAAAATCAGCAGCACTACGGATGTCCATTACCCATTTTGCACTAACATTACCATCGACAGGGGCTGCCATAACAAATTTTGCACCCGCGGTATTGACAATAATTTTATCCAAATCCATGTCGTTTGCCTTCAAATAAGTTGTAAGGGTTTCATACGCGACTGATTCTTCGCCAGTTTCGGTTTCTTTACATCCGGTAAAAGAGATTGTTGCAATAAATGCAAATAGAATTGTGTAAATAAAGTACTTTTTCATTTTTATTAAAATTTAAATTATAAGATTACAAATTGACTAACCCCACTATTTTCTACTGAATTATGGTTTACTTTTCTCAAACCAGTTTTATAAATAATGGTGGAATTATTAACACACAAGATTTTAATATTTTCTATTGAATTTTCAGGAATATATTTTTGCATGGAAACATGCAACTGGGTATTTTTTTTAGAAAAAACAGATGTCCTTTTGTTTTGGCCCGAAACAAAAAAAACTGGTATAATAATTACAATTAAGATCAAATAGATATTTGCCTTTCCCATGTCCATTAATAAATTTTCCAGAATTTTTAATATAAATTCATCGGTTCAAATTTAGTAGCAAAAAAATTATGGCACGAAGTTTTTATACCTTGCCTACTCAAAGAAAACATGCAAGCTACTCATGTTCAAATTTGATGTATGTCAAGAAATAAAGTGAGGTGAATTGTGTTAAATATGAATTGTAAAATTAGTAATCTGCAATAATTAAAAATTGGGTCGTATTCAATGGCGCGAACAAAGCGATCTTAAAATACAAGCAATAAAAAGCGGGCTATTTATAAAACAAATAGCCCGCTTTTTATTGATAATATTATTCTAACAGCCTCCCACTTCCACAGCCGGGCCGTGAGCTTCTGCTTCAAGATTTTTTTCCTGCAAAAGTGGATACGTTAATTCCCACTTTTTAAAACCGTCGTTAATAATTTTCACGTTTTTATATCCCAACTTTTGAAGAGCTTCTGCAGCTAAAATGCTGCGGTCCCCTTTTTTACAAAACAATATAAACTCCTCTGTGGGTTCAGGAAAATAGAATCCGGTACTTTCCCAAAACTCTTCATTGGCAATATTAAATTCAAGCAAACCCCTTGGAATATTAACGGCTCCCGGTATGTAACCATGGTTATGTTCGCGGGGTTCGCGGACATCGATTAAATTAAACATTTCAAAACTGTCAATTTTTGTTTTCAGTTCTTCTACAGTAATCGTAGCAATGTCTTTTTTTGCCTGAGTAACCATTTCATCGACTGATGAAAAAGAATCACTTTTATTGCAACTAAAGAGGAAAAATGTAACTGCAATTGCTAATAATAAATATTTCATGATTTTACGTTTTAAGTATTTTTAGACCTTAATTTTTCTTCAACCCTGATTTTTTTCTTTAATAATTCTTTTTCAGCAAGAAGTTTATCAGTTGTGTCAATAATAAATCCTTCGAAAGCAATGATATTCCCATCGGTAACAACTGGGGCAAGAGTTAATGTGTGATACCCGAAAGTGCCATCCTTACAAATTCTTTTTACTTCTCCATGATTAATGGTTTCCCCTTGTAGAACTTTTTCTACTGATTTTTCCAAATCAGCAAAATCTTCATCCGTCCGACTCAACCTGTAATGTTTCCCAATTATTTCTTTTTGAGATTCATAACGATATAATTTCGCCCAAGAATCGTTTACTTCGAGATAATTACCCTCTTTCGAAATACAAAAATAACCTACCCCGCTTGAAGAAATGGCATCGCGAAATTTATTGTCTTTTAAAATTGCTTTAATTCCCGCCTTTTCCTGGGCTGTTGTTAAGGCATTATCTAAAATTTCACTTTCACCGGATCCTCCTTTAAATTGTGATTTTGTTTTTAAAAGGGCAATTTCAATGTCATCGGCCATTCTTTCACGAATAGTTTCGTCGTCCATTTCTTCCCAGCCAGTAACCATTGCTTTAATTGCTGATAAAGGTTTATGACCGGTGGTTGTTAAATAAACATGTGCAATTACAAAAACAAGCAACATAAATGCCCCAAACGTGTGAAAAATTGCGACCAATTCAAGGCTGTCCAATTCGAAACCTTTTAATGGATAATGAAAATAGAGGTATAAAAAACCAGAAATTACCTGAACAGGGATCACCAAAACTTTTAATCCCAAATATATAATTCGTTGTAGTGGATTAAATTTATTGTAAATCAATTTTTTAGTTGGGTGGTGAGCTCCTTTAAAAATTCCAAACAGATAATAATCAACCTGAGCTTTAACCAGTTTTGTTGTTGGAATATATTGTCTCCATTCTCCGGTAGTAAAATGCCAGAAAATGGCAAATACTATTAGCACCAAAAATGCCCAGGCCGAAATGTCGTGCACGTTAACTGCCGTTTCATAACCAAGAAGATTATAAGTACTGTGAATCTCAAAACCGGTTATCATCAAAATACCTATTAGCAAAGCTTGCATCCAGTGCCAGAACCGTTCAAAGAATTTGTAAATATATACTTGTTTCATTTTATTATCTTTTTAACTATTTTTTCTTGAAATAAATATACGAATTGAACCGTGTGCCAAAACGCCAAATAGTGTCATAACTACTAATGCAATCCCAAAACCATCTAAGTATTTGTTTTTATCTCGTCCTGGCAGATAAAAATCGTTAAGGGCTGCCAACCTTCCGTTATTTCGGGTATGGCAGTCTTTACAACTTAACGATTGTTCTTTGGGGGCAACCATGTGATTTAGCGGCCAGTACATTTCGGTTTCCACAAAATCGTAGTTTCCGCTGTAAGGCAAATCCAGATAATCCATTCCGGCTTTATTGGCCATGTCCCAGTCAAAATCCATCCAGTAAGCACTGTCGCCTTTATTCGCAGACCACAATTTAGGCTGGATTAAAGTCATGTTTTCCGTATCGTAAACTTGCTTTCCACGGTGAACTTTTACCGGCCATATTTTTGAGGGGTGCAAACTTTTTTGAAGTATCCCTTTATCTTTATACGAACCATCCAGTGAATTCATCTGGACCGGGATTGTATCAATTTTATCGGTAATTAATTGGTGGTTTGCAATTCCGTTAAACCATAAATATTCTGGAGTTACATGGTCGTCATATACAAAAGTCCCTTTTATCGACAAATAATTGTGGTTTCCATCGGCATCGCTTTCATGTATTGGATTGCCCTCATCATCAAGAACTCCTGCTGTTGACCAGTCCCAAATCATTTTTGTTCCATTTGCTTTGGCATATTCTGGAATGTGGCAGGTTTGACAAGCTACACGCAAGTTATGATCGTTTATCGTCTGATTGGCGTGAGGCGAGTCTGTGTGGCACTGTTCGCAGGTAGCCCGGTCTTTATTTTCCGATGAAAGAGCGTAAAGTTTCCCTGCCATTTGGTGTTTTTCAGTTACATGGCAATCAACACAACTCATATCTTCTCCTTCAATTGCCATGTGGACATCTAATTCTCTTGAACCGTCAATCAGTGCAATTTCCATGTCGCCATGTTTAACGTTATTTCCGCCGCCGCCCCAAAAATGGCAAACTCCACAATTTTCGCGTTTCGGTAAGCCAACATTTTTAGCAACGTAATTTAAGTTAACTGTTGGTGAGGGGTAACCTGCCCCGCCTTTTGCTTTTTCGTAGGTTCCCGAATTGTCGTGACAAACGAGGCAGTCTATATTTCTTGGTTCATCGAAATCAAAGCTTTGGTCTTTCCATCCATAACCAATGTGGCAGCGCATACACGAAGCTTCACTTCCTGCAACACCAATACAAAAGTTGTTCAGGATATTTTTCTTTCCTACAGGAACTGCTCCTTTTCCTTCGAGCATTTCGCTACGTTCCCAGTTCCAGTGACTGGTTGCCATTATCTCCTCGTCGCGTTTTGTGTGGCACGAAAGACATGCTTCTGTTACTTCGTGGGCATTTTCAAACTCATTGTTCAGTATTTCAAACGAACTATGATTTGCCTGATTAGTTGAAACCCTATTTTCTTTCCAGGTATAATTATTGACTTCAATTCGTGAAACCTCAAGCGTTTCGCTGTCTTCCTGTGCATTTAATACGAGCGCAAAAAAGGCTAAAATCAAAATCAACGACAATTGTTTTACCATGATTAAAATTTTGAATAATATTTAACTGCAAAAATATTTTAAACATAGCAGAGTTTGTTATTTTTGCACTAAAATAAGGTTGATAAATGACATGATATTGATCGGAAAAAAACTGATCTACATCATAAGAAATACTGTCTCGGAACTTGTTTTTAGAGGAAAACATTCTATTTTTAGAAATTAAATGAAAAATATATATTCAAATACTTGCACTGTCCTAAACAACAAAAATTTGTATTTTGATGAGTTGACGGAAGAAGAGATGGCTTTAATCGAGTCGAACAAAATAACCCTGACTTATAAAAAAGGTGAAATTATTAGTAAACAAGGTTCATTTGCTTCTCACATAATTTACCTAAAAAAGGGGCTTGCAAAAGTTTATCTTGAGGGTAAATCAAAAAACCTGATTCTTACAATTACCCCTCCGGGAAATTTAATGGGCTTGCCCTGCCTCTACGATGGCAACAATGTTTTTTTATATTCGGCATCAACTTATATCGATTCGGAAGTTGAATTAATAGATATTGACCTTTTTAAACAACTTCTTTTGCAGAACTCAAAGTTTGCTTTTGCCATTATTAAAACCCTAAATGCCAGTACTGTACAAACTTTTGGCCGGTTTTATTGTTTCACCCACAAACAAATGCACGGACGCCTGGCAGATATTTTACTTTGCCTTTCGCAGCGAATTTATGGAAGCGATTCATTCAACCTGCCGCTATCCAGATCCGATTTGGCTGAATTAACTGGAATGTCAACCGAAAGTGTAATCCGTGTTATGAAGGATTTTAAAGATGACGGCTTAATAAAAACGGATGGGAAAGATATTGAACTGATTGATATTGAAATGCTTCTTAAAATAAGCGAGGTCGGTTAAGTTTTTACAATTCTCAAAACCCAGATTCAATCAAGTTTTCTAATCCTCACTTCAGTTTTATTTTGATTTTTCATTAATTCAACCAATTTATTTGTATCGGTATTTCCAAAATGGTACGGATATAAAACTTTTGGCTTAAACAATTTTGTTGCTTCGACCACCATTTCAGGAGTCATCGTGTAAGGTAAATTCATTGGGAGAAAAGCAATTTCAATATCTTTTAAAGACTTCATTTCAGGAATATTTTCAGTGTCGCCGGCCACGTAAACTTTTTTATCGGCAAATTGAATTACGTATCCATTTCCGTTTCCTTTTGGGTGAAAGGCGTTTCCGTCTGCTCGTTTGTGTTCAATGTTGTACGCCGCAACTGCTTTAATATTTAACCCGGCAAAAGTCCCCGAATCACCATTTTTCATAATGTCAGTCCCCTTATATTTTTCTGAACAGATTTTTGTGAGGATAATTTCCGTCGATTCCTTTTTAAGTAAATCAATAGTTTACAGGTCCAAATGATCGCCATGTTCGTGTGTAATTAAAATCAGGTCGGCTTTTGGCAATTTTGTGTAATCGGCATAACGGGAAACCGGATCAACATGAATTATTTTTCCATCGAACTCCATCATTAAAGTTCCATGGCCGATAAAAGTTATTTCCAAATCTCCTTTTGAAGTTTTAAATGAGTCTTTTTCAAATTCGACAGCTATTGTATTTCCGAAAATCAAACAAATGCTAATTGCCGTGATAACAAATCGTTTCATTTTATTTGGTTTTATTGTTAGTATATTTCTTTATAAAATTAAAAAAAACAAATTACATCTTTCCTGATTTTGACGATCTTTTAATTAATTGGACTATTTTTTTACTTTTGTTTTTCACTAAAAATATATTTCATGAAAATTTTAACTTTTCTTTTAATGATAATGATTTCCGGTTCTTTTGCATATTCACAAAAATTAGAAAAACTAAAAACTTACGCTTACGACTGGAATAAACTTGAAGTTGTAAAAACCAAATCGGGAGAAAGGCGACAGATTTATGAAGGTTATACAAATGATCTTGCTTATTTTGAAGTTCATGTTACTACATTAAATCCGGGGAAAGCACCGCATGGAAGTCATGTTCACGCTGATGGGGAAGAGTTGATAATTGTAAAAGAAGGATTAATTGAACAAAGTATAAACGGTGTAAAAAAAGTTGTTGGTCCTGGAAGCGTTATTTTAGCATTGCCAGGCGACGATCATGGAATTTGGAATGCAGGCGATACCGAGGCTTCTTATTATATTATTAAGTGGAGAACCGATGAAAAGCCTAATATGGAGCGGGCAAAACAAAGTGGCGGATCGAAGTTTTACGACTGGAATGACATTGAATTTAAAACCACATCGAAAGGAGGGAGGAGACATTTTATGGAACGACCAACCGCTTTGCTTGAAGATTTGGAAATGCACGTAACAACTTTAAATCCAGGAGTTATGAGCCACGGCGAACATGTTCATGATGCGGAAGAAATTATTTTGGTAATAAAAGGAGAAGTTGAAGAATCGATAAACGGAACAAAACATCGTGTTGGACCAGGTTCTCTAATTTTATTAATGGACGATGTTCCTCATGGTATCCAAAATGTTGGGGAAGGACAATGCGAATATTTTGCCTTTAAATGGAGAAAATAGTCGTTATTTTTTAGTCATTTTTTTTAAGTTCCATTCGTTGGGATTAAATTTTCGAGAAACTTTTTTAATGGTTGGATAACCTCCAACTTCATTTTCACTATCTATTATTCTGTTGGTTTTGTTTTTTACCTGCCGAACTATTCGTTTGTCAATTTCGTCGCGATCCCATGGTCGAGCACCGGCACTGTTTAAAACTTTATCTTTTACTTTCGCTGAATTTAAAGCCGAAAACCCAGCTGGCCAAACCGGTGCTTTTTCAACCAATGTTTGACTACCCGTTAATTCATCTTTTCCTGAAATTACTTTGTTATCATCCCAAAACACTTCGACCGGCCCGCGAAAATGACCCGCTACAGTTTCTTCTTGAGTGTCTTTTCCAAACTCAAAAACATTACCAACAACCGACATTTTTCCAGTAATCCACTTGTGTCCTTCCCATTCTTGCGGCGAGAGATTATAATGAACAGCGGCTCGGCCGTAATTAAAAACATAATTGTTTACTATAATTCCTTGCGAACCACCTTTAAAAAAGGGGTTTCGTCTCATGTTGCTGGCGTACAAATTACCTACTATTGCAATTTCCGATGTATTGTCATGAATTAATGAACCTTTTGAATGTTCACCTTTTGCATGAGTTGAATTACTTAATCCTTCGGCAATAATACAATTACTTATCAAAATTTTGTGCGAAGTATTTTTCCGCCACTCCTCAACGTTTGCTCCTTCAAAACGGGGTCCCGATGGCGAAATGTTTTCATCGGTTGCCCATGTAGCCGTGCAGTGGTCTATTATCACATTGTATGAACCTTGCCCGGTTGCAATTCCATCTATTTCCCAACCGTCTTTCTTTTTATGTCCGGCTTCTCCCGGGCGAACGCGGATGTGCTGAATAATTACTTCGTGTGTGGATATTGAAATTCCGCCTCTAATAATTGAAATTCCCGGGTTTGAAGCAGTTTGTCCGGCAATAGTAATAAATGGGTTTTCGATTCTCAAAACTGATTCTTCCAAATCAATTATACCGGCAACTTCAAAAACTATAATTCTTGGTTTGTCGATTTCAATAGCTTCTGCCAACGAACCCTCGCCTGATTTATTCAGGTTGGTTACTTTCACTATTTCACCACCCATCCCACCTTTTGTCTCGAATCCGAATCCGAAAATTTTCGAGTTTTCAGGTAATGCAAAATCGTTTAAACTTTGTGAGTAACTGTTGGTAATTTGAAAGAATAAGAAAGCGAAAACAATAATTCCAGTTTTTAAATTCATGGTTAAAAATTATAAGTTGGTTTAATACTTTTCATGCCGATTTGTTATAATTATAAGCCTGAGAAAAGGCAAGGTAATAATTTAAATTCTTACTGAATACATAAGTAAATTTCATAAACCTTGAATTAATTTTATAACTTTCCATTTCTTAAACTAAAACTTTATGAGATGAAAAAGTATTTAATCCCTATCCTGTTTACGATTTTATTTTTCAACTTAAATGCAAAAGATTATTCTGTTGATTCCCCCTCCGGAAAAATTTCAATAAAAATTTCGGTTGATGATGTAATTAACTATTCTGTTTTTCTGGATGGAGCCGAAATTGTTGCACACTCAACCATCTCTTTAGAAATTAATGATGGAACTATTTGGGGGAAAGATGTCAGGGTAAAAAAGGCAAAACTGATTTCTGTTTCCGAAGAAATTGTGCCTGTAATTAAACGTAAATACGCTACTATTCAAAACGAATACAACCAGCTTACTCTGTCATTTAAAGAAAATGAATTGCATTTCAGGGCTTTCGACGAAGGTGCTGCTTACCGTTGGGTTTCAGTGAAAAAGGGGAAATACAATGTGATAAACGAGCAGGCAACATTTGCTTTTCCTTCCGATCATAAAACATGGTTTCCCGAAGAAGAAAGCATGTTTTCACATCAGGAAAGATTATATGAAGCAGTAAATTTATCTGAAATTACTGCTGATCGTTTTTGCTCAACAAGCATGTTGGTTGATTGTGGTAACGACATAAAAGTTTTCATTTCAGAATCAGATTTAATGGATTATGCCGGGATGTTTTTGAAAGGTTCTAACGAAAACCAAAATGCTTTAGTTGGGAAATTTCCGGGTGTCGTTCTCGAAGAAAAACAACTTACCGACCGAGATGTAAAACCAATAAAATACGCGGATTATATTGCCGAATGTAACGGTCCCAGGAGTTTCCCGTGGCGTGTTATGATTATTACAGAAAAGGATGAGGATTTAGTTAAGTCGGAATTAATTTACAAACTCGCACCTGAAAATGTTTTGCAAGAAACCGATTGGATTAAGCCGGGCAAAGTGGCTTGGGACTGGTGGAATGCAAACAACATTTATGGAGTCGATTTTGAAGCCGGGGTAAACAATAATACCTACAAATATTATATTGATTTTGCTTCAAAATATGGCTTGGAATATATCATCCTCGATGAAGGTTGGTACGTTCTCGACAACATTATGCAACTGGAAAAGGACATTGATGTTCAGGAGTTGGTAGATTATGGGAAAGAAAAAAATGTTGAAATTATTCTATGGGTGGTTTGGAAGGCACTGGATGATAAACTTACCGAGGCACTCGACCAGTTTGAAAAATGGGGGATAAAAGGAATTAAAATTGATTTTATGCAGCGCGACGACCAGTGGATGGTAAATTTTTATGAGAAGATTGCCTCTGAATGTGCCAAACGTAAATTACTGGTCGATTATCACGGTGCATACAAACCCTCGGGACTGAACCGTAAATACCCAAATGTTATTTCTTATGAGGGGTTAAAAGGGATGGAAAATTGTAAATGGTCGGCTCAGCCGGATCCTGAACTCAATGTAACTCTCCCATTTATTAGAATGGTTGCTGGTGCCATGGACTATACCCCCGGTGCAATGATTAACGCAACAAAAGAAAATTTCAGCATTGTTTTTACGGAGCCAATGAGCCCTGGAACCCGTTGTCACCAATTGGGAATGTACGTGGTTTTTGAAAGCCCGTTGCAAATGTTGTCCGATAATCCGTCGAATTACTATCGCGAGCCTGAATGTATGGAATTTTTGGAGGCAGTTCCATCGGTTTGGGATGATACTAAAGTTTTAAAGGGGAAAGTTGCCGATTATATTGCCATTGCCCGTCGCTCTGGAGACTCATGGTATGTTGGGGCAATGACAGACTGGGATGCCCGTACATTGGAATTAGATTTAAATTTTTTACCCGAAGGGAATTATAAAATGAAAATTTGGAAAGACGGGATTAACGCCGACAAACATGCGGCTGATTTCGCCATGGAAGAAATGGTTGTTACTTCGACTTCAACGGTAAAAGCTAAAATGGCTTCCGGTGGCGGCTGGGTAGCAATAATTACTAAGGAATGAATGCGTAAATGATTGAATTCGGAAGTTAAAAAAGGGTGTAATTATTTAATATTTACACCTTTTTTTGCTGTTCAATATTTAGTGCTAATAATGCCTTTCCCTAAAAACCAGTACGATTTGATTTTATTAATTGAAAATACAAATGCTAAGTCAGATAAATAATTCTTATTTCTGATAGTAATAGATGATAGATGGGAGTTTTCCAGTTGCGAGTAGGATTTATTTCACACAAAATAATTTAATCCGGTCCGCCCCAAATAAAGTCCAGCCAACTTTGCTGTTATTTGAGCGGGGCAAAACTCTCATTTCCCAAACAATTTCTGCAGGCGTTGTGTGTGTAAACTCCCTTACCATTGTCCATTGAGGAAATCTTCCCCGGTTGAACCAGGTCATTTCATTGATATGATCCTCAGATAAAAGTGCTCCAAAACAAACTAGAACGTTTCCGTTTTCTTGTAATTCGCTAACTCGCCCCATGGCAATGCTAATAACAGAATCTTCATCCTTTATTTTCGAATCCCAGATTCGTTCAACAGTTCTATTTTGCTCATTAATTTTGTATTCTACGGCATAACTCGGGCATTTCCTTAATTCAGCAGTGGTTTCAAATGGCCGTGCATTGTAGTTATTATTATTAAAAAAAATTAAATTCCCGTTGCTTGTAAAATGTGGTGCGTGTTGATGCCAATTCAAGCCGTCTTTTGGAATGTCGAGAAGTTTATCCTGCAAATCTTTTCCCCAACCTGTTGGTTCCGCAAAAATCCAATCAATTTCATTTTTAGATTTATTCACTTTTATCATTGCACTTTGGTATCTAAAATTAACCAAATATGCATTTTCATCAGGTAATGGAACAATGGCGTTTGCATGGCTCCAGTCTATAACTCCGGGAAATCCTCTTCGTTCCCAATAACGGCTAAAAGTTTCATAGCCAATCCGTTCAACCGGCATGTGATCGAAACATTTCCATCTATGTATAACTTCTCCTTCAGGTGTAAATTCAATTATTACATCACCCATCACTTTTTGCCTTTTTCGGGGAGCATTTTTATCCAATTCACTTGTATAATAGTTGTCTAACTCACGAATTTCTGTACTTAATACCAGTCGATTTCCATTTGGCAACAAGGAAACATCATGATGAAATGTGAGTGCATCAACCGGAATCGCATTTTCAGCTTTTCCTTCCGGGCGCTTTACAGCGTACCACTGATTTACGAAATTTCCTGCAAAATCCATTTCTACTATTTTGCTATCCTGTGTCATGTACGACAGGTTTCCGTTTGGTAGCAAATCAAAATCACTAATTCTGGAGTCTGTTCTGTAATACCAAAGAACATCTCCCTTTTGATTGACAATTGCCAGCATTCCAAAAGTTTTATTGAGTTCGTTGGCTCTTGGAACAGTAACCGGAATTCGCCTTCTCGGATTGAAAAGTATCAATTCTTCCGACTTATTATTTTTAAGGGATTTTGTAATACTAATTTTAGGAAATTCCAATTCACTTTTAGGAAGCATGGGAGTTTGAAAAACCAGTTGATTGTTCAAATTATGCTTTATGTTTTTAGTATCTGTAATTTCGATTGATATTGAATATTCAGTATCTGGTCGCATTAACATAAGTAAAAATCCTTGCTCCTTCTTTTCAGAAAAATCATATTCCAGATTAACAACCCGCCCTGATTCTTTTAGTTGAAATGAAACTTTTTTATATTTATCAACAGTCTCAAAATTGATATAGCAAGTTAGAGGAGTGGAAGAATTGGGATTATTAATTACTACCGGCTCTTTTGTAAATTGAATGTTTTGTTTTGAACAAGACCACAAAGAAGTTGCTAAAATTAAGATTCCAAATACGAGTAAATTCAATTCATTTTTCATAACATTCAATTATAGTTTAGCAGCCTCGCTCATGGCCAATAAATTTTCGGGTGATGTTAAAGGTGTAATTTCGCAACCTGCGGAAAGAATAAAACGTTCGTTTTTATGTTTTTTAACCAATTCTTTACTAACAATAGAAACTTCTTCGCTTGATTTGTTTTGAATATCAACCGGATTAATATTTCCAGCCAAAATTACTTTTTCTCCAAGAACAGATCGTGCATGGTCAATATCCACTTGCCAGTCTAAATCCAAAATGTCTAGATTGAAATCGGCGTACGAAGGCAGTAAATGATTGGTGTCTCCACAAATATGAAGTTTAATTTTTCCACCCAAACTTTGAATGTAAGCGATAAGTTCTTTATGACGATCGCGAACGTATGTGTTGTAGGTGTCCACATCAATTTGCGAACAGACGGCATCGCCAATCCCAATAATTTCGCAGCCTGCTTCAAATTGTGCTTTGGCAAAATCTTTGGCTGTGGTCATACATTTGTCCAATAAACTATTGGCAAAGTCGGGGTCAATCATCAATTGCATTAGCATATTTTCCATTCCTGTTAAATCGCACGCTTCGGCAAGGGGACCTTCAATCCAGCCAATTATCGGAATATTGCCCTGTGTCTTTTTTGTAAGAACTTCGCCCGCTTTTATTCGGTCGAGTGTTCGTTCAGCTTTATAAATATCGGGGATTTTTAGTTTTTTTACATCGTCAATATTTTTTACAATCAAATCTAAACAACGTGGAACGCCATCAGGAATATATTTTATTTTAGCGCCAAAAGCACTTGTTTCACGGTACGGATCAGAAATTAATCCCAACATATCGAGGTTAAAATCTTCCATACATCGAAGATTCGTCTCAACTAAAACCTTGTAATCAGAAGCAAATTTTCCGTAATTGCTGCCAATGTATTCAGCCGCAAATTGCATTAAAATAGGACGGAACAATATTTTATCAGATAAAAATCCATTTTTTTGCAGTTGATGAAATTGTTCTGTTTTGGTCATTTGGTTTTTACTTCGTAATTAATTCAAACTTACATACAAAATTCCTTTTTTACTATCTTCATGGTTTTAATTTTAAGATTTGCCATTTCCTGTTAATTTCATAATTTTCAAATGAAAAACACAATTCACCTTGCATTGCTCGAAGCTGGAAAAATTCTCTTGGAAAGCTTTGGAAAAATTACAGAATACACAGAAAAGGAGAGTCAAAGTAGTATTGTTACGCAAACGGATATTAATTCAGAAAGGAGAATTTTCCAAATTATTTCAAATGAATTCCCAAACCACAATTTGCTGGGTGAAGAAACTGGGTTTCAGGATAAACACTCTGAATATACATGGGTAGTTGATCCACTTGACGGCACTTCAAATTTTGCTGCCGGGCTGCCTTGGTTTGGGGTAATTATTTGTGTTTTAAAAAAATTTGAACCTGTTTTAGCGGGTTGCTTTCTTCCATTTTACAATCAACTTTATTTTGCTGAAAAAGGGAAAGGAGCAACTCTAAACAATCAAAAAATAAACGTTTCCAAAGAGACTCACTTGAAAAATATCCTTTTGTCGTATTCTCTCGATTTTTCCTTTGATTCGAGAAAAACAGAACGGGAATCAAGGGTCATTAAACATTTAGTGCAAAATGTCCGAAACCTCCGATCAACAAATTGTTTGTTAGATTTATGTTACACCGCCGATGGGAAATTTGGAGCTTGTATTAATCAATCAACAAAAATCTGGGACATTGCAGGTACAGGATTAATTATTGAAGAGGCCGGTGGGAAAGTGACAGACCTCGATGGATCGGAACAAAATTATTCAATCAATAAAAACAATTATGATCGGAACTTTACGATTGTGGGTTCAAATAAAATACTTCACTCAAAAATTATTAGTATTATAAACAATTAAATTTCAATAAAATGGCATACAACGAATTTTTAGCCGATCGTGTCCGTGGTTCATTAAAAGACAATAAAACTACATTTGAGGAAAAGAAAATGTTTGGAGGAATTTGTTTTTTGGTAGATGAAAAAATGTGCCTTGGTGTTATTAAAGACGATTTAATGGTCCGACTTGACCCGGAAATACAGGATAAGGTTATTGAGGAAAAAGGATGCCGGATAATGGATTTTACAAAACGTCCGATGAAAGGATATCTTTATGTCGATCAGGAAGGGGTTGACATGGACGATGATTTAGACAGGTGGGTAAAACGATGTTTGGAGTTCAATCCAAAAGCAAAGTCAAGTAAAAAGAAAAAAAATTAAACTTAATTTCCAACACCAGGTTACACATTTGTAAGTTACATATTTGTAAGTTACAATAAGGTTTCATAACTTTGACAGATTAAAACCTGTATAATGAAGGCTCCATTTATTTTTGGAAAATTGGCTTTAGATAAAAATTTCACAAATCGAAAATCGGAAATTAGTCGGTTAACACTAAATTTTATTTCACTCACTAATACCATATTAGTTTCGCCCCGTCGTTGGGGAAAATCTTCGTTGGTAGTAAAAGCAGCGGAGTTGGCCCGCAAAAAAGACAAATCACTTCGGTTTTGTTTTATCGATTTATACAACGTTAGAACAGAGGAACAATTCTACAAACTATTAGCCAAAGAGGTACTTCGGGTTACATCGTCTAAATTAGAAGAATTACTGGCAAATGCTAAAAATTTCATGGGTCAATTTATTCCACGAATTTCCTTAAGTCCTGAATCAACAAGTGATTTTTCCTTAGGTCTCGATTGGGAAGAGGTAATAAAAGACCCCGATGATATCCTCAATTTATGTGAAAAAATAGCAAACAATAAAAAGCTAAAAATTATTATTTGCATTGATGAGTTCCAGAATATTTCTGTGTTTAGTAACCAAATGGCATTTCAAAAAAAACTACGTTCAAACTGGCAAAAACACCAAAATGTTGGCTACTGTTTATACGGAAGCAAAAGGCACATGCTAATGGATGTATTTACTTCTCCGTCAATGCCTTTTTATAAATTTGGGGATTTAATGTTTCTTGAAAAAATTAGTGAAAATAACTGGATTCCTTTTTTAAAAAAACGATTTGCAGATACCGGAAAAACTATAGACACCCAAAATGCCAAATATCTTTCTCAATTGGTTGAATGTCACCCGTATTATGTACAACAACTGGCACAGCTAACTTGGTTTAGAACCACAAAAATATGTAATGAAAATATAATAAATGAAGCTCATGAAAATTTAGTTTTGCAATTAAGCCTACTTTTCCAAACCCGAACTGATGAGCTAAGTACAACTCATGTTAATTTTATGAGAGCCATTATAAATGGCGAAAAACACCCAAGTTCAAAATACTCCATCGAAACTTATCAGATGGGAACATCAGCAAACGTAATCCGAATAAAAAAAGCATTAATAAAAAAAGAAATAATTGATGTTCAGAATAGTGCTTATATTTTTTTAGATCCGGTTTATAAATATTGGCTTGAATTCTATTATTTTATCTCATGATAATTTACAAATTCAAATGTATTCCTCTGATTTCAACCTTAATGGGATCTAAATATTTTTATAGAATCTATTTCCCTTTCGCAACATCAATTCCAATTCGTTGACCTTTGTAAGTGGCATTTTTAAAAGCTTTTAGCAGCTCATTTTCATATCTCTTGTCAACCTCGAAAAAGGAGAAACTTTTTAATACCTCAATATTTCCAATTTCAACATTTTTATTCGGGAGGTTTTGATTTATCAAATCAATGATTGTGCGTTTTCCAATGCCATTCTTTTTTCCTAAATTGAAAAAGAACCTTGAAAATTCGTAACCACTTCGTCCACCTTCATTACGATCTGGTCGCCCCGGGTCTCTTCTTTCTCCACGTCCGCTACGCCCGGATCTGTCGCGGTCTCTTTCTCCACGCCCCCTGTCATCGCGTCCCCTGCGTCTGCCACCATCCCGGTCACCACGTCTTGAATCCCTGTCGTTGTAGCGTGTTTCGTCAACATTTATGTCAGGGGCATTTTCGTAATACTTTAGAAACCTGTTAAATGCTACCGACACAAAATGTTTGATAAGTTCTTCTCGTTCAAGCCAGGCCAGTTTTTTATATATCACTGGCATAAATTGGGCAATTTGTTCGTCTTTCACCTCAATTTTTTCAACCTTGTCGATAAAATTAAGCATTTGCTTTTCGCAAATTTCTATTCCCGACGGAACTTGTTTTAGGTTAAATGATTTATTTATTTTTTTCTCTACGAGCCGCAATTTGCCTTTTTCGCGAAGGTGGATTAAAGTTACCGAAATGCCTTTCTTCCCGGCCCTGCCGGTACGTCCACTCCGGTGGATATAAATTTCAGGATCGTCGGGCAGATTGTAATTAATTACGTGGGTTAGGTCGTTAACATCAAGTCCACGTGCGGCAACATCAGTAGCCACAAGCATTTGCAAATGTTTCCCCCTGAAACGGGCCATCACGTGGTCGCGCTGAGCTTGGGAAAGATCACCATGAAGTGCATCGGCATTATAACCGTCTTGCATTAATTTATCGGCAATATCTTTGGTCTCTGCCCGCGTACGGCAAAAAATAATTCCGTAAATATTAGGATTTATATCGGCTACTCGTTTTAAGGCTAAATACCTGTCTTTGGCATGTACCAAATAGTAATGATGCTCTACATTTTCCGCACCCATATTTTTCCTTCCCGCAGAAATTTCGAAAGGATCGGTCATGTACCTTTTGGAAATCGAAACTATTTCCCTGGGCATTGTTGCAGAGAATAAAAGCGTCTGTTTTTCTTTAGGCGAATTTTCCAAAATGGCATCCAAATCATCTTTAAAACCCATCGAAAGCATTTCGTCGGCTTCATCTAAAACCAGCCACTCGATTTCCTCAACCCGTAATCTTTTTCGTTTAATTAAGTCAAGGGTACGACCGGGGGTCCCAACAACAATTTGTGGGCCACGAGCGAGATCATTTATTTGAGTTTTAATGTCGGAACCACCATAAACTACAGCAATTCTAAGCTTACTGGTATTTTTTGCATAGTTTTTTAGATCGCTTGCAATTTGCATAGCCAGCTCGCGGGTAGGGCTTAAAATTAAAGTCTGGATAGATTTCTTGTCGGTGTCGATTTGCTGTATTATTGGTAAACCAAATGCGGCAGTTTTGCCTGTTCCGGTCTGCGCCAGGGCCACCATGTCCTGCTTGTTTTCCAATAAAAAAGGAACTACTTTTTCCTGAATTGGTGTGGGTTGCTCAAAACCTAAGTCTTCGATTGCCGACTGGATTTCGGTACTGAGGCCCATTTCGTTAAATAATGTCATTCAAATTTTTATAAAAATAATGGGCGCAAAGGTACTCTTTTAAAATGAAATTCAGCTATTTAAACAAATTTCTCGTCAGGGCAAGCTCATACTTTTTGCATTTCGATTCTAAATAATTTTTTGAAAATTAATTGTTTAGATGGTTTTTTATAGACAGAATTGCGTAATGTGCTGAAAGTCAATGTTGTGGAATTATAAGTGGAGTATAAATGATGGTCTGTTTTAGTCAAATAAACGACCTCCAAAACGATGTTAACAAGTTTAATAAACTAAAAGAATCCTTCTTAACAGATTTATTTTAGTGATTTATGTAGCAGAAACATGGAAAATATGGAAATGTATGCAAAAGATTTAAAGCTGCCTATAATCAAGGGTATAAAGAAATAATCTTGGAAATATGTGTGTATTTGCCCTGACTAAAAAGCAAGCTTTTTTTCATCTCTTTTTTCTACATTTTTTCGCCGTAATTATTATCGGTTAAAAAGCAATTCAGCGCCCCAAAAGAGCCCAAAAATTATTGCCATACCTGAAATGGCCCCAACTGCTATTGTAATCAATAAATTTATTGGCAACTTCTGTTTTTCATTCTCAGATAAAGTTGTTATAATAATCTGATTCTGATTTGTTTTCGTTTCCATGTTTTCATCTTAAATTAATAAAAGACTTAAAAGTCTTCTGCAAAAGTATGTATTATTACCTGAAAGTGTTTTGCAGCATAAAACAAATATGCTTTTTGTTAAATTACTGTTACGGACATAATACAGGCTTAAAACGAAATTAGGTGAATTTTAGTGTGTTAAGGGCATCTCTAAAAACTCCTTCGCATCAAAATTTTCAGAGTTTTTCAGAGACAATTCAAATTTTTGAAACACTATCGGGATAATGTAATAAAATTTGAAGCAGTATATGGAAAACTCTGAAAACCCTTCGGGAACGAAGATAATAAACAATCTGACTGCGTTAGAATTTTTTGAAATAGCTACGGCTATTCTAAAAAATTATGCCTTGCATATTATTCATTATCTTCATTTTTTGAAAGAAATGAGTTTTTAGAGATGCCCTTAAATTATATTGTGACCTTGTTTATTGCAAAAGTTGGTGTGTATTTATTAATTGGCCGCAAACACATAATCAACTGCAATTGAGCCTGTTTGTGTTTTACGAATAAATCGGAGCCATTAAATAAGTCAATTATACCTTCCTCGTCAGTAATACCAAAAACCAGTTTGTCAATTTCAATTCCAGCCCCTATTCATAAGTCCACGTCAAAACGATTAGTTACCCCGAACTCTTTTTGGTTTCTATATCTCAGGTCAATTTTATGATTAGCCGGATTCAACATTCCTATACCGATTTGACAACAAAATGTCGCAAACTTTCACTTTGTTCAGTCTGCTTCTTTGTTGTAACTTCAAAATTTGCTATGTGGCATTTTGAAGAATAATTGGTATTATTTATTGTAAGCAGCAAATGGACCACCTGCCGAAAGTTGATTTAACGATTTTAAATTAACTCAATAAGAAAAATTAAAATGAGTTTCAGAATAATTCAAATCTGTTATTATTTTACGCACCTTTAATTCCTCAGTTCAATCTAATCAGAAACTCTAAATTTTTATTAGGTTTTTTTCCCACTCCAGAGAACTTAAATGAACAATCCATTAAATTTCATAAAACTTTTATTAATTATACACATAAAACTCATACGAAAAGTACTTGACAAAAAGGGAATGATTAATACCTTTGCAGCAAAAAATAAAGCGCTTGTTTAGTGTTGAAATATCCACCTGTAAAGCAAGCGGTTAAGTCTGTAAATTAAACTGAATATAAATGTTAATTCAGAAGGAAATTATTTTTGTCAATGAATATAAGAATTGTACTTCCAGACGTTATATAACTTTACAAAACCCCATGAAAATAAATAGAAACAAAAGGGTATGAAACGAGCATGGTCTAACAAATACAAAAGTTTATGTATAAATTATCCATTCGACTTCCATCGGTACAGGAATAAGCAAACATCCCAGATGCTAAATTCAATTAAATTGAGACTTATTAACAGCAACTTACACGAATGAAAATAGTATTTATTCTGGTCTTATCAATAATCACAATAAATGTATTTTCTGCTCATTTAGAAAATAGGCCCGTTGAGTTAAAACAGCCAAATGGAGAAATAATAAATTGTTTTGTTACTGGAGACGAATATCACAGGAGAGTTCATGACAGTAAAAATTATACAATTATTAAAAATCCGGGTACTGGATATTATGTTTATGCCATTAAAAGAGGTGTTGATTTGGTTCCTTCGGATTACATCGTTGGTCAGACCGATCCGGTGGAATTACCTATTGAGCCTAATTATGATATCCCCCTTTCGGCAATTGAATCAAAAAGAGGTACACAGTTAAAGTCGGCAAACTCGGTTAATTTAGCTCCAAATAAAGGCAACTTTAGTATTATCCTAATTTTTATAAGATTTGCCGATCAGGAAGAATATACTGAAAGTATAAATGAGTTTGAAAATATATTTAATGGTGCAGATAATCCGTCATTGTACACTTATTATAAGGAGGTCAGCAATAATCAATTATTAATAAACACTTCTTTTTTTCCAAGCCCGGATAATGAAAAGATTATATCATACCAGGATGAACAGCCAAGAAATTACTATTTACCTTACGATGAAATAGAAAACCCCATTGGGTACAAACTAAATGAATGGAGGGACAGGGAAAATTTACTTTTAAGAAATGCGATAAAATATGTTGAAAATCAAATAGTTGAAAAAGATATAGATATTGATTTAAATAATGATGGATCGGTTGACAACCTTATGTTTTTTTTAAAAGGTTGTTATGATGCCTGGGGCAATATTTTATGGCCAATGAGTTTTACCTCAGCAGATTTAGGAATGTTAAATGGCAAAAAAGTTACATCATATAATAAACAACTCCACAGTCCGGAACTTAGTGTTTTAGCTCATGAATTTTTTCATGCCCTCGGGGCACCCGATCTTTATAGGTACAAAAAAGATGGCTTGCCTGTTGGTGGGTGGGATAATATGGGTTCAAATTTTGCACAACACATGACTACATATTCAAAATGGAAATATGGTAAATGGTTTGAAACAATTCCAGTTATTACAGAAACAGGTACTTACAAGCTGAAACCTGTTTCAGGGGAGTCTTTTTCATGTTTTAAAATTCCTTCGCCAAACAGCCTGACAGAATTTTTTATGGTGGAATATCGGAAAAAAGAAGGGATGTTTGAATCCGGGCTACCATTTTACTATCAGGAAGGTTTAATAATTTATCGAATTAATACCAATGGTTTATGGGGAAATGCAGGAGGGCCTCCCGACGAGATTTATGTTTATCGCCCTTATGGATCGTTAAGTGAAAATGGGCTTGTTGAAAACGCCGCCTTTTCGCAAAATGTTAATCGTGTGAATTTCAGCGACATTACTAATCCTTCTTGTTTTTTATCAAACGGGGAAGTTGGAGGTATAAAAATAACCGACATATTAGAAATTGGCGATGAAATTTCATTTACTGTTAATGTGACGAGTAAACTGCCCGTACCAAGATACTTTAGTGCTAATCAAAATCAGGAAATAATAAAATTAAATTGGAACACACCTGAATCATCCGACAATAAATTATTAGGTTATAATATTTATCAGACCGGAATGGATGAAGCACTGAATAAAACTATTATTAACGATACAACTTTTAACGTGAATTTAAATGGGGTAGGCGAAATAATTTTTTATCTGACTGCTGTTTACGAAAATGAGGAATCAGTGCCGGTTATGGCAAAAACATACTATTCTCCGGGAGACCATGTTTTAACAAACGACTCACTGGCACTTGTTAAATTATTCAATTCCTGTAATGGCCCGGGCTGGATTAATAACGAAAACTGGTTAGAGACGCCAGTAAAAAATTGGTTTGGAATATCGGTTGAAAATGGCAGGGTAATTTCAATTATTCTTAAAAACAATAAGCTGACAGGAAGGCTCCCCGACGAAGTAGGAAATTTAAAAGATTTGCAGAATTTATATTTGAGGTTCAATGAAATAAGTGGGCAAATACCCACAAGCATTGGAAATCTTGTAGAGTTAAAAAACCTTGAATTAAATGGAAACCCCATAACTGGAACTATCCCAAAAGAAATCGGCAATTTAAGAAATGTTAATTATATCAATTTTCAAGATGTTGACATTAGCGGAGAAATACCTGAAGAGATTGGCAATTTATTTCGTTTAGAACGTCTTTTTATCAGGGCTAAAATAACAGGATCAATTCCTGAAGAAATAGGTCGTTTAAAAAATTTAATGGAATTAAGTCTTGATGGTAACCAATTATCCGGTTCAATTCCAGCAGAAATATCTAATCTTACAAATCTTTGGTCACTGGAATTGTCAGATAATAATTTAACAGGATCCATCCCTGGAGAAATTGGTAAGCTTGTTTACTTAGAGAATTTGTTGTTTAGCGGAAATAATTTATCCGGTTCAATCCCAAATGAAATTGGTAGCCTAAGTAAATTAAAATACCTTAACTTCTATAATAATCAATTAACTAATAATATCCCAGAGGGAATTTGGAATTTGGCCAATTTAGAATCTATTAATTTTGAACTTAATGAACTTAACGGCTCTATCTCATCCGAAATAGGTAATCTCATTCAACTTACCGACTTAAACCTTAGCCGCAATAATTTACTTGGATCACTTCCTCCTGAAATTGGCAGTTTAAAAAATCTTGTGAATATTAGTCTCTGGGGAAATCAATTATCAGGGATTGTCCCATCACAATTAACTCAGTTAAATAACCTGCAAACTATTAATTTACTTAATAACAATTTCAACCAAATTCAAAATCTCGACAGTTTAACGAAACTTAATTATTTAAATTTATCTGAAAACTTTTTCACTTTCGAAGATATCGAAACTAATCTGGGTATTGAAAACAATATTAGTTCTTCCGGCGGGGAAGGAAAAATATTTTATAATTCTCAGGGCAAAATTGGAAATATTCAAAAAGTGTTCCTGCAACCCGGAACCGATTTTACGCTTACAATAAGTTGTGGCGGGGAAAACAATCAATATCAATGGTTTAAGAATGGCAGTGCAGTAGATTCTGTGCAAAATAACCCGGAATTTAGTATCGACTCGATCGATGTAAAAGATTATGGTGAATATGTTTGTTATGTTACAAATACCAAAGTAACAGACTTAACTATTAGCTCATTCCCGATAACGCTTATTAACGAACCAATACCCACGGCTAACCAACAAGATTCACTTGTACTGGTTAAATTGTACAATGATTGCGATGGCAAAAACTGGAAGTACAAAAATAATTGGCTTGAGGGAAGACTAACAAATTGGTACGGTGTAACTGTAGAGAATGGGCGGGTCATAAACATTAATCTTGAAAGTAATAATCTTACTGGTGAAATACCTGATGAAATATGTAGTTTATCAAATTTGAGCTCACTTAATTTATCAAACAACAAATTGTCAGGGAATATTCCTTCTGAAGTGGCGGAATGGGAAAATTTATCATCGCTTGATTTAAGTAACAATATGTTAATTGGTATGATCCCGAGGGGATTTGGAGACCTCACAAAATTTGAGGTTTTAGAACTCGCTTCGAATAAATTAACAGGGAGGATTCCCCGTGAAATTTCGCGTTTGTTAAACTTAAATTATTTAAATCTTTCTGAAAATGAACTTTCAGGGAGTATCCCCAAAGAAATTGGGAACTTATCAGATTTAACTCACTTGAACCTGAGGAATAACAAATTTTATGGCAGTGTACCTTCCGAAATAAAACAATTGCATAAACTTGATTTCCTGCACCTGACAAGCAATAATTTGGAACAACTCCCCGACTTAACAACAATGGAAAATATAAGTGAATTTAAGATCGAAGACAATATGTTCACTTTTGTTGATATTGAACCAAATATGTCGTTTAACCGTATTATGTACTCACCGCAGGCAAATATCGGGGACGAACAAACTATTTGGAAAAAAGAAGGTGAATCCTGTACTTTTTCTGTTGATTGTGAAAGTACAAATAATAGGTATCAATGGTTTAAAAATGGAATAGCTGTATCAGAATTATCTAAAAACGGCACTTTTATTTTAAGTGAAATTTCGATTAATGAAATCGGAATTTATGAATGCCAGATTACCAATACAATAGCCGTAGATTTAACAATTCAGTCAATGCCAATTTCTTTGAATGTTTGTGCTAATTTAACCGGGCGCGAAAATATATCGATATGTGAGGGAGACGATTATTATGGTTGGTCAACTGGTGGCGAATATTCAAGAACTATTTCGGCTGTAACCGGTTGCGATAGTACTGTTACAACTTATCTAACGGTTATCCCAAGACCGGAAATACCTGAAATATTACAAGAAAATGATACCCTGAAAATAAACAATTTATTAAATGGCCAGTGGTATTTAAACGATACTATTATTGGCGATATGTCTGCACCTTTGTATGTAATGGGGAGGAGCGGCAAATATCAGGTCTCAGTTATCAACGACAATGGATGTTATTCTTTATTATCAGATCCGTTTTATGCATACGTAACAAATACCGATTTAACCCAATTAGAAAACATTAAAGTTTATCCAAATCCAACAACGGGGGTTTTTACAATTAGCGGATTACCATTCAATAAAAAAACAGAAGTAGCAGTTTATAATATTAGTGGTAAGATTGTTAAAAGATCAGTTGTAGATTCTCAGGAAGTTCGGGTGGATATAAATAATTTTACTCCAGGAATTTATTTATTGAAACTAAATGATCGAAATAATTTTTCAGTTAAAATAGTTAAAAATTAGACTCAATCATAAAATCTTAACTTTTTTAGGTTTTAAGTTGCAGATTCAAATTGTTTAAGAAAGCGGACATCGTTTTCGAAAAAATGGCGAATATCTTTAATTCCGTATCGAAGCATCGTAATCCGTTCAATCCCCATTCCAAAGGCAAAGCCGGTGTATTTTTTACTGTCAATATTACAACCTTCCAATACGTTTGGATCGACCATTCCACAACCCAGTATTTCGAGCCAGCCCGTGTATTTACAAACATTACAACCCTTGCCATTACAAATTGAACAACTTACATCCATTTCGGCACTCGGTTCGGTGAAAGGAAAATATGAGGGGCGCAAGCGGATTTTTGTATCCTCACCAAAAAGTTCTTTAGCAAAATATAGCAGGGTTTGTTTTAGGTCGGCAAACGAAACATTTTCATCTACATACAAACCTTCAATCTGGTGAAAAATGCAATGCGATCTGGCCGAAATAGCTTCATTCCTAAAAACACGCCCCGGGAAAATTGCCCTGATTGGTGGTTGGGTGCGTTCCATAACTCGAATTTGCACACTCGATGTGTGTGTCCGCAATAAAATGTCGGGATTTTTTTCAATAAAAAAAGTGTCCTGCATGTCTCTTGCCGGATGTTCCGGAGGAAAATTTAAAGCAGAAAAAACATGCCAGTCGTCCTCAATTTCAGGACCTTCGGCAACGGTAAAACCAAGCCTTCCAAAAATATTTATGATTTCGTTTTTTACCAGAGAAAGCGGATGGCGTGTACCCAGTTTCATGGGTTCGCCTGGCATTGTTAAATCCAATCCGGAATCGCCGCCATCTTCATCTTCAAACGAATCTTTTAAAGCGTTGATTTTATCAAGAGCCAGATTTTTTAAATCATTAATTGCTTTTCCTACTTCTTTTTTTTGGTCGCCGGGTACGTTTTTAAAATCGGCAAAAAGTCGGTTGATGCTCCCTTTTTTGCTGATATATTTTATCCGAAGCTCATCAACTTCTTCCATAGTAGAAGCAACAGTTGAATTAATTTCCTTTTGTAAAGCTTTGATTTTATCTAACATCTTTCACCTGATTTTATTGAGATGCAAAGATAATCATTCAATTGAAAAAGAAATGCGAATAATTATTTGAATATATGTCTGTTTCTAACCGTCTAATTTTCCTGGAACCGGGACTTTTGCATTTTCAATAATTCCCACATCTCCCATTACAAAAATATCTGGCCCAAGTTTCATGTCGGAATTCAGCATTTCATCGAATGTCACTTCTTTTCCGGTATATGCCGAAACTCTTCCCATTATTGCCACCATGTTTGAAATAGCGGTTTGTTCTGCCTCGTTCCTTGGAATATTTTTTCGGATACAAGTGACTAAATCGATGTGTTCCTGTGCATGCCCCCCAATTTTGGCTTTTTCAATGGTTTCAATTATATTTCCCTGGAGATCCAGAATTTTAGGGCTATCCCAGTTGTCGGTAGTGGCAATCCCTTTTGTACCATGAAAAATATCTGATACCTTACCGTCGGTTCCATTAATTTGGCGACACATGCTATGCATCTGGCGTCCATCGTCAAAAGTATAATCAACACTAAAATTGTCGTATTGGTCGCCGGTGGCTCTTTTTTGTCTTGAACCAAATCCTAAAGCTTTTATAGGATGAGTTCCAAAAAACCAATTGGCAATATCGATGTTATGAACGTGCTGTTCAACAATATGATCCCCCGAAAGCCAACACCAATTCACCCAGTCACGAATCATCCACTCCATTTCGCTCCATTCGGCATTTCGGTTTCGATACCAAAGTTGTTGCATATTAAAATAGATATTTGCCGAAATAATTTCACCAATAGCATCTTCGTTCACCCGTTGTAATAATTTGACAAAACTTTTTTCATGACGTTTATGCGTTCCTGAAACAATTTTTAAACCAAGGGATTCAGCCATTTTTGCTGTACTTATTACAGAACGAACACCAACAGGATCTACCGCGATCGGTTTTTCCAAAAACACATGCTTGCGGGCTTTTACAGCTGCCTCAAAATGTTTGGCCCGGAATTTAGGTGGACATGCAAGTATTACAATATCAACGCCCGCCTCTATTACTTTTTCAAAGGCATCGAAACCTACAAAACAATTTTCATCAGCGACTTCAACCCCTTTTTGATTTATGAGTTTCTCTTTGAGACTGTCAACCCGATCTTGAAAAACATCACCCAATGCAACAATAGAAAGCCCCGGACCGGCGTCTAAAAAGTTAATGGCTGCACCTGAACCACGTCCACCGCAACCAATTACACCTGCTTTTAATTCAATACCTTCTGGTGCAATATCCAACAACGGTGGAAAATTTAAATCTCGAGTTTTATACGAATAAAATGACTTACTACTTTCGGCAGGAGTACATGATGAAACTACCCCAGAGCCAATGGCACCAGTTACTCCCATAGCAACAGCTCCTGATAAAAAATCGCGACGTGAAAAATTTTTACTGCTCATTTTGATAAATTTTATGATTTATTTTAATTTTCATATAAACCGGTTCGTGGTCTGAAAATTCAAAATTCTGCGAAAACGTTTTAATTTGTTCAACGTGAATGTTGGGTGAAAGAATATAATAGTCGATAATAGTTACCTCAGTTTTATTTTTCTGAAGGGGAGCATCAATTTCTCGGTTAGTTGGATTTTCCGGATCATAAACAACTTGCCAATCTGATGGGAAAAGCGATGCATCTAACTTTTCGCGTAAAACTGCAGGATATTTTTTATCCACTTCGTCCAAATCGTAATCAGGTGGATTTTGATTCCAGTCGCCGCCGGCAACCACATAATTTCCTTTTTTATATTCTTCAATCATTAAATCCCGGATAATTGGCATTTCGGCCTCACGCAATTTCCCTCCTGCATCGTACGCCGAATTATGCGTATTCATTAGTACTATATCTTTCCCATTATCAAGTTTAAAGAGTGAAATTACAAAACAGCGGTCGAGCATAAAAAGCCGTTTTGGCCATGCATAAGCTGAAAAAAAAGAATATCGTTGCGAAGATTCCGGCTTGTATTTCGACAGGTTCAATTGTCCCATTTCAACCTTTCCCAAAGGATTGGTAAACGGCAGGGGAACAAACTGCACATTGTAATTTGTTCCAAAAGAAGATGCATGTTTTGGAAGCGCTGCCTGAATCATTTCAATTTCATCCTGTTTATTTGTTCGAGCTGAATTTTTATCGGCTTCCTGTAATAATATAAAATCCAAACTGTCAACAGATTGTAGATATTTTAAAATACCATTTGTATATTTCTCTGTTAACTGTTTTGTTGGTCGAACCATTTTCCCACCATCGTAGAAAAAATCCATTTCGGCGCCAAGTCCGCAAAAACCGATATTCCACGATAAAAGAGTAAAAGTAGAATCGGTTAATTCGCCTGGAAGAGCATTTCCGCCGATTTTTAATTCAGTAATTTCATCGGGCCGATAATCGGTAAGAGTGCCCCAAACAATAATTACGGCTAAATAAAGCGCGGCAAAAACAATTGCAAAAACTATTAGCTGGATAATAAGTTTTATAAATCTTTTCATTTTAATTTTTGATTTTCTGCAAATTACACCTTTTTATTTTTGTACCATCTCTGAGATTGTTTAAAATTATTATTTCACTGATGATTTTAGAGATGCCCTTAAATAAAATTCATCAGTAAAAAACTATTTTTATCTTTGAAAAAAACAATCTTTGAAAAATTAGTCATGAAAAAATTATCTGTTTTACTTGTTTTATTTGTCCTGTTGGGAGCTATCACTTTTGTTAATTCACAAGAAATATATTTCCCCGAAAGAGGAGACAACTGGCAAACCAAACCTCCGTCCGGGTTAAAAGTAAACGCTGATAAATTGGAATTAGCTGTAAACTTTGCAAAAGAAAATGAGTATTCAGAATCAAAGGATTTGAGAGTGGCAATTTTAAACGGGTTTCAGCGCGAACCTTTTCATTACATTGCCGGCCCCACAAAAAAACGAGGTGGACCCGCCGGAGTAATTCTTAAAAACGGATATATAATTGCACAGTGGGGCGATGTTAACCGGGTTGACATGACTTTCAGTGTAACAAAAAGTTATCTTTCTACTGTTGCAGGATTGGCGTTGGACGAGGGTTTAATTTCGGATGTTAGCGATAAAACCGGGGATTATGTTTGGGATAGAACTTTCGATGGCGAACACAACAGCAAAATTACATGGGCACATTTGTTAAATCAATCGTCGGATTGGAGTGGCGAATTGTTTGGAATGAAAGATTGGGCAGACCGCCCTCCCCGCGATGGTGGAATTGATGACTGGAAAAACCGAAAACTAAATGAGCCGGGAACTTTTTTTAAATACAACGATGTTCGGGTAAACGTACTTTCATACTCTCTTTTACAAGTTTGGCGAAAACCATTGCCACAGGTTTTAAAAGAAAAAATAATGGATCCGATTGGTGCATCGACAACCTGGCGTTGGTTTGGTTACGACCATGCATGGGTAAATGTTGACGGACTTCAAATGAAATCGGTAACCGGCGGCGGACACTCTGGTGGTGGAGTTTTTATAAATACACTCGACCATGCCCGATTTGGGTTACTTTTTATGAATAACGGAAACTGGAACGGCAAACAGCTCATTTCGGAAAATTGGATTGAACAAGCAACAACTCCTTCAACGGCCAACGAAAGTTATGGTTATATGTGGTGGCTAAACAAAGGTCCGCGAAAAATTGAAGGTGTGCCGGAACATGTTTTTAACGCCTCCGGTTTTGGTGGAAATTATATTGTAGTTGACCAAATTAATAATCTTGTAATTGTAACCCGCTGGCTGAATCCTTCAAAAATGGGGGAAATGATGAAGTTGGTTTATGATTCTTTGAAATAAAATGATTATTCCCAAAATCGTTTTAAAAAACATAGGATATTCTAACTCAATTTTAATTATAAATGGTTCTAATTCAATATTGATTGACACGGGCGTAAAAGCATATTTATACCGATTCAAAAATCTTTTTAGACAATACAATCTAAAGCCCACCGACATAAAATTGATTATTCTTACTCACACACATTACGATCACACCGGGAATTTAAAGGAATTAGTAAAATTAACAGGCGCAAAAGTTCTTGTTCATATAAATGAGTTTGAAAATTTAAAAAACGGGTTTATACAAATTCCCAAAGGAATAAGTTTAAGAACCCGTATTATTTCAAAAATAGGACGAATAATTTACCCAAAATATGCCTCTTCAAAACCTTTTGTTTCAGACTTTATAAATGAGGATGATTTTGATTTAAGCAATTGGGGAATTGATGGAAAAGTCATCTCAACTCCGGGACATACAAATGGTTCGCAAGCAGTTTTGTTGGGCCAAAAACTTATTTCAGGAGATACCTTCATTAATTTGAAGAACGGTACTATTTTTCCGCATTTTGCCGACGATCCAAAAACTTTGCTAAAAACCTGGCAGCAACTTTTCAAGCTTGAAATTGATGAAATATATCCCGGACATGGCTCCAAAATGAAGATAGAAAAAGTTTTCCCGGAGTTTGAAAAGTGGAAAGAAAAAATTATTGATTAGCCTCGAAATTAATCACAGATGACGCTAGAATTCAAAAAACTAAATTTGATTTTTACTTTATCTCAAAAGTTGTTGTGCCAATGTTATTCCCATCGGCAAAAAGATCGACTGTATATAAACCTACCATCAGATCTGGTTCTGTGGTATTGTCCCAGAAAATAGCTACCGGTAATTCTTTGCCTTCGTAATTTATATTACGCATGGCCGAATATTGAATTTTTAAATCTTCAAATTGAAATAAATTGTCGGGCGATTTGCTCATTAACAATTGATCGGGGCGCATTATCCGGGCATAAATATTTTTTGATCCCCTTTTAGTTGTAACGTTTTTTCCAAGCACAAAATATATCCTGATTTTTTCTGTCCGTTTAGCATATTTTGTTGTTTTACTTCTGTTATTTAAAGGTGAAGCAAGTAATTCGCGTACTTCTAACATTGCTGCCCGTTGAAGGTTTTGTTGCAATTCTTCTTTGTCCTGGCTAAGCCTGACATTTTGCGATTCTACTTTTTTGTATTGCTCTTTAACCTCCAGGTTTTCAGCCATCAATTCTTCATTTCTTCGGTTCAGAGAATCAATTTGTACCACAAAATCTCGCATTATCCCGCGTAATGTAGTCACCTGTTTTTGATAGCCCGAAATTTTATTAAAACTTACTTTTTTTGTTTGTTCAACTTCAACTAATAAATCCCTCACTTTTGTTTGTGCAATTAAAAGTTGTTCGGTTATCGTGTCGTTTTCGATTTCTAACGAGTCGTAGCTTGCTACAATTTCTGTTAATTCAAATTGAATAGAATCTTTTTCGGTTTTAATGTCATCAAGAATTAAATTATGCTCCCTGCGTTGTAATAAAAATAAGATAACAACTGCAACTAAAACTACCGATAGTGCAATTACAATTATATTATTTCGCCTGTCTTTTGTTTTTTGCTTTTTCTGAAAGTCCAACTCACTCATATCCGAAGATTTTTATTTTATAAGGTACGAACGTTGCAAAATTAAGAATCTTTTATGCGGTAGCAAATCAAATATTGATGTCAATTAAAAACATGTCAACTAATATTTACAATTTTTTTGTTGACAACATTTTTAATTACCACTTTATGCCAATGTAATTTTATAAAAAACCACAAATCCGGGTTGGAAAGAAAAATAATTTTGTGTTAAAAGAAAGAAACTTTATTCACGTTGTAAATAAAAAATTGCAGAATCAATAACAACATTCGATTTATCATAAGTTGTCCCTTCAATTTTAATCTATGCCCTTTGTCTAACATTTTAGTTTTAAAGAACTGTTCAACATGCCAATCATTTTCACCTTTTATAATTTTTCTTTCACCCAACGGCACTAATTTTATTTCATCGAATAAAATAATAGTTTTTATTTCTGAAGATCCAGCTTTTGCTTCTTCTTCCACTTTAAACCTTCCGCAAGAGATGTGAATATTACAAATTTCTGATTTAACAGAAAATTCGCTGCCCCTGCTAGCATTAACACTAATAAAACATTCATTCTCATCGGGCGAAATTATTTGTTCTGATTGTTGCCCATTTTTTGGGCTTCCCAATTTTTCAGTGTAAAAATATATACCAATTACTAATAATACCAATTGTACTTTGAAATGCTGCATGGCAATTTCGAAGTTTATAATGGTTAATGCCGATACTACAACAAAGGAGTATGCTGAGTAAAACGAAAGTATGCGACATTTGATTGTTAAATCGGTATAATAGAATACCAATTATTATTGCTCGTCCTTGTCTTTTTGGGGTTTATGTCAATTTTAGCCCCTAATTTATTTGTGACCGATAATAACAGGAAGAAAATACCTGCCAACACAAATATGTGCGGCAAGGGGTATTTGCCAAATTTTCAATTATTTCTAACATTTTAATTGATTTATGTTTGATTAAATTTACGGCATTATTTTCTCAGAAGCAACTGAAATTCAAAACTTTTAAGTTCATTTTTTAATAAGGAGGTGTGGTTAGCCCGATCTCCTTTTTGTTAACTTTCAGTAACAAATAGAAAATGATGGTTTGGATAAATAGTTAGTTCAAAAACCCAGGGATATTTTTGTTTTTACTTTTTAGAATTCTAATATTGAATTTTTATTTTAACCATGCAGCTTTGAAACATCTAGTTATTAAAGAAAATTTCCGATTTTTACTCCAAAATATATCGTTCGTGGAGAAGTTGGCCCGTAAATATACGATGGATCCCGAAAAGCACCAGTATCCAGATCATCCTGGAAGGAGTTTAAAATATTTTTTACTCCCGAATTCAATTCCATTATTATATCATCAGAAAGTTTAAGTTCGTAAGTAATTTTGAGGCCGGTATCAATAAACGAATTTGATTTACGAAGCTCGCCAGCGCCTGGATCCTCAATTGTAGGCCCAAAATAAGGAACCAGCATCGATCCGGTGTAATTTGCCGTGGCAGCAATGCTAAATCGTAATGCCGGGCTGTAGCTAAAACTTAAATAACCATAATTATTGGGCGATCGGAAAAATCGGGTTTCGTTAAATTCATGAGGAACTTCGTAAGCTGTTTTCTGAAAAGTAAATCCCGACTGTATTTGGAAAAGTGCCGATGGGGCAGCATTTAATTCCAGATTTAAACCTTTAACAACTGCACCTTCCGTTGCATTTACCCTTGTATAAACCACAATTCCATTTTCATCAGGTAATCCATATTCATTAGCAAACGGGTCGTTTAACCTGGTATAAAAACTTTCAGCCAGCAATTGGGTTTCCCACTTTCCGAAATGGTTTGTAAAATCGAGTGAAAATGTAAAACTATTTGATGTCTCCTGTTTCAAATCCTGGGCATTCTCATGGATCACTTTCCTAGCTCCAGAAGCTTCAATATGCAAGTCCTCATCAAAAATCTGGGGAGCACGAAATCCTCCGGCATAACCAATCCTGGCCTGCAATCCATGAGATACGTTGTAAAGTAAATTTATTCTCGGACTAAAAACATTACCAACTACTTTGGGTGTCAGATTTAAATTATCGGCAACAACATAATGGTCAAAACGTAATCCTGCCGAAAAAAAAGCTTTTTTGAATTTCCATTCATTTTGTAAGAATGCTGCTGTTGTTGTTAATTGTTGTTTAGCTACTTCTGTATTTCCAAAATGGATGTCAATATCCGGATCAAAGTACCCCAGTTTCGTATCGTTAAGTTTGCTTCCATTGTTTTCGGCACCCATAGTAATTACCGATGGAGAAAACAAAAGCCAACCCAAATTTCGGGAATACTGAACTCCTGCTGTATATGTAAAATCTTCGGTAAAACCGTATGCTGCCGGATCCTGATTGGCTCCATAATATGTTTCACGTTTAACTTTTTGTGCTGAAAAAAATGCTGAAAACTGGTCGTTTTCGCGCGCCAACAAATCGAAATTAAAAGCTCCCGAATTAATTTGATGCCGAACAACTTCAGCAATTTGAGCTTCATGTGGGGGAAGTTCAAAACTGTCCCCCCCTCTTCGAAATTCATTAATATTAAAAAAATCTGCAGTTAATTTTCCACGAGACGCTACCCTGTGATACAAACGGGCTCCCAAAGTTGTATTATCAATAGAGGTCATTTCCGAGAAACCATCGTTGTTTAAATCAAATGCTCCCCTGTTTCTATGCAGGCCAAAAATGCTCAGGCCACTTTTAAAATCATCGGTAACAAACGATCCATTAAAATTTAAACTATAATCCGATTTTGCACCTCCACTTTCGTTTTCTAATCCAGCGCCAACAACACCCATGGACGAACCTGCCGAAAAAGTATTATTGACCGGGTCTTTGGTAATTAAATTAATAGTGCCTGCAATGGCATTGCTGCCGTACATTGCGGAACCTCCTCCGCGCACTACTTCAATTCTTTCAATCATGTTAGCAGGAATAAGTTCTATGCCATAAACACCTGCCAATTCACTAAACACCGGACGAGAGTTAATTAGTATTTGTGTATAATGGCTTTCCATTCCATTCATCCTAACCTGCGAAAAACCACAATTCTGACAGTTGTTCTCTAATCTAAGTCCGGGAGAAAAACTCAACCCTTCTGATAAAGTGACATTTTGTGTGCGAGACATTATTTTAGCCCCAATATTATTAACAATGGCGGCTGCTTCACGACGACTTTTTTCATTCCGGTCAGCCGATATTACAACCTGATCAAGACCAATATTGTCGGGTTCAAGTTCAACGCGTAAAGTAATACTTTTATCTTTTTCAAAATTGAGTGATTCCTCAAACGTTTTATAGCCAATTGCAGTAACAACAACAATTTGTTTCCCTAAAGGAATGTCAGTCATTTTAAAATGCCCGGTGGCATCGGCTGCAGTACCTAATGTGGTTCCTTTAATGGTAACAGTTGCAAACGGGATGTGTTGTTCGCCCGATTTTATATCGCCAAATAACATGGCATCTGTATCCTGGGCTTGTACTGAAAAGGCATTTATCAACAATAGAATAAATAGGATGGAATAATATTTCATTTAGATTTTTTATTGAATTTAAACTGATGATTTAGATTTGAGTTTTAAAATAAACTACGCAAAAACAAAAGGAGGCGATCTGCCTGTGTTTATTTTTAAGAAAGCAGTATAATCATTAATATCATTCAAATTTATTATTCTTGAAAAGCAAGTTGACCTATAATTTTCAGGTGTAAAAAATTGGTTATAATCGCCAAAGTCTAATTCAAGTCCATAAAAAACGACTATCTGATTATTCAAATTATCGTGGTTTTTTGAAGTATTATCTTCGGCAGGATTATTTAAAGGGTGAGTATGTGTAACTATTTTACCATTAGTAAATATATGTGAATGAGAATTCATTGTTGAATTATTCAAAAACATAAAATACAACGGTAAAATTAACAGGAGTACGATTCTGCTATTTCCCCTCTTTTTAAATGACATAAACAGAATAACAATTAAAACTTAAAAATTCCTATTTTAGATACATTGAAATTTAATGAATAAATGAGAAGGAAAAAACCAACAATTAAAATGACGAGTTACGGAGTTTATTCCAAATGGGATCGTAGCAGTAAAAAGATTCCCAAAATCCGGAAATTTACCACAGTTATTAACGCTGAAATAGATATTGAATTTGGTTACGTTTTACTTATTAAAAAAGGGAAAGGCGAAACGCTAACATTTAAAATTGAACATCCACCATTTACCGATGAGTCAGGCAAAATCAGGCCTCCGTTTACCGGCGAGCAATTTATTCGGACCAATGATTTTGAATTTTACCTTGGCGATTGTGTTTGGGAACCCTTGGAAGATAAACTTGGCATTTGGGAACTTACTACTTATCATAACGGGGAGGTGGTTGCACATAAGATATTTGAACTCAGGAAAAAAAATTAATGCCAATAATAAAATTTAATTTGAAGATTTTTTATTTGCTTATCTTAAAAATGAACTCCGAGAATTATAGTCAATCTTTTTACTTTGAAACAGAAACATATTTAATCCAAATAAAAAATTAACACTTTTGCTATTTAGGGTGTCGAAAGCGTTCAGGTTGTCGGTTGCTGCGTAAATTTGATATCTTTCCCCATCAAATAATACCCCCAACCCCAAATTATAAAGAGAGTAATTGCTATACGACCAAGTTCCGGTAAAAGCCCATTTTTTATTTGGCGAGTATGTTGTGCCTACTGTTGCTTCCACTAAAAAAACGTCGTAAAAAACAGTTGATTTTAACAAAGCACTGAAAGTAATTTTTGTGTTGTATTTATAAGTAGCCCCAATGTACGATTTTGCAAACAACCAGGTTTTAAATGAATTGTCGCTTTCAAAAGGAAGAAAAATTGAACTTATAGTATCTGTGTATGAACTGAAATAGTTTTCGGCATTAAATCCATCCAGGTTCTGGGTAGAAAAATAAAGGCCATCAAAAAGATATTCACCTTTCGAAATTAGTTGTTGTGGTTTTGCCCCCCAGCGAATAAAACCTACATCGTTAACAGATCCTGAAAGGTTAATTTTTTCATTAAGCTCGTATGTAAAACCAAGGTCGATTGCAACTCCATAATTTTTAAGGGAAATATAAGGCCAAAGCATCTGATCTTGTAATGAAGCAATATCAAAATTTATAGATCCATCTCCTTTTTGGGTGTTTAATATTGGTGCTGAAAGGTTTACGTTTATGTCGGTTGCAAGGAATGATTCAGAGAAATCGTCGTTGGTTTTTATTGATGCTAAAAATTTTGTAGTTCGTGCTGCTACATTTCCCCGGAGAAGTTTTAAATGGGCCCCAACTATTAATTTTTCGGAAATAGATTTTGACAGGCCAAAGGAATATTCGTGGTACATTATTCCGTTAAACGAATAATTATTTAAATCGATTGTACGTGGCTTATTGTTTGCCAGATCGGCATTTCCATGGCGTAAATCGACAAAAGTTTCCGGGAAAGTAAAATAGATATCGTTTTTATTTGAAATTGCAAAAGAAGCATAGAATCCATTTTTTAATTTTTTACCGGCAAATAATAGATTGTTCGAAATATTGGCATGTATGTAATTAGTGTTTCTTAGGTTTTTTTCCATAGAATCGAAATTCCAGAAAAGTACAGAATCGGCGGCCCCGGTTCCCCGGTTAAACATTTTGTTGAAAGTAAGTGAAGAATTGGCCAGTGAAAAACTTAGCGAGGGGCTCAGAATAACCAACGAACGATTGTATTGAACAGCAGGGTTCAATTGGTTCCCGTTGGGGTGGATGCCCATAAAGTACATTGTTTTGTCTTGTCCTGTGGCAGAAAAGGCAGTTATTAATCCACAAAATAAAAAATATAGTAAAGCAACCCTGATTTTCATATTATCACCTAGAAATTAATTTTTGCGAAACCCGTAATTTCTATCTCTAAACCCTGTCCTGAATAAAAGTCGACAATTTCGCCAGAATTGCTGTCGCGAGTATAAAAATATGCATTGGAAATCAGATGTTTGCAGCCTTTTAATGTGCGGATTTGGGCGTTTGTTTTATCTACCCAAATATTTGATTCTGCAGGTATTTCAGTAAATTCAGAACCCAGAATATGGATTGGTTCATTAAATAGCGAATCTAGAATAATATAATTTTCGTCTGCGAAATAGGCCTGCATATCTAATTCAAATGGGAAATCGTTTTTTATTTTTGTTTGAAGTTTTATCAATTCGAGATTATCTTCTAAATTTTCGAGGCTCGATAAGTTAAGCGACGTTGTATCGTCCAAACCAATCTGAGTTAACCTGAAACTTAATGGGATGTCGGCCTCAACTCTCGATATCATTATGTCTTGTTCTCTAATAAAATTATAAGCGTTTGGGTCGTTTGGGTTAATTTCAAATTGCCCGTCGATAACCATTTGTTGCGGAAATTTACTTGCGAGTTGATCCAGGTTGCTATTAGGATCGATTTCGAATACTGTTGTTGTAAACTCATTTTCCGAACCCAGGGGAGGGGCTTCAACCAAAATGGATTTAGGTACTCCTGTAATTTCTTCAAAAGCACCATCTTTAATAAAACCAATCTGTGTAAATTCAAAACTAAATGGAAACCCAAACTGATTAAGAAATAAAAGATTAATTTGTGGTTCTCCCAGATCAAGTTCTATAACTTGTTCTCCCAGTGGGTTTTCACTAAAAAGATCAATATAAATTGGATCCAGGTCAATCGAAAATCCACCTAATTTTCCGTATGCTGAATTAATGTCGAAATTGAACATTTTAAATGAAATTGTTGGATCGTGAATATTATTATCGGTCGATTTACCCATAATATTGTATCCAAGTTGAACCGTAAAAATGCCTTTTGAATTTTCCGATGAATTTATTTTTAGCTTGCCATTTTCGAGGTTGAAAGTTATTTTATGGTTTTCGGCAGTAGGTACAAAGTCTAAAATACGAATGTTTTCTCCCTCTGAATCACAAAGATTGGGAAGTGTTATCGAAAATTTCGAATCGTAATTTTCCCATGTTTTAAAGTCAAATTCAATTATTCCTGAATTTAATAAAAGCGAATCAACCTGTTGTTCTTGTAAAATAGAATCGAGATGTAAATTAAAATAAGTTTCCGGGCTACTTATGGAAACCCCATTTGAAACTCTGGGCAATGTAATACTGTCGTTTAAAAGTAGTTGATCTCCCATTAAGTCGCTCATTAATTCATCGATTTCGAGAGTGTCAATATTTTGCTTAAAAATAAGGTGCAAAATGCCATCTTCTCCAGGATAAAGAAACATTGAAGAATCTTCATCAGGCTTAAATACTTCGGAAAGGGTTAAATTACCTTTGGCAATGGGCAATCCAAATTCGGGAGAAATGTTTAGTTGGGCATCTGGTATATCTTTAAACTCTTTGACACAAGAAAAGATAACCGGTAAAATCAGGCAAAGAATAATAATTTTGATATGTTTCTTTAAATCCACTTTTGAGCTTGCATTAACAAGAGAATCCCAAATTTAGTTTATTTCTTTATTTGAAGGTAAAAAAGTATGATATATTATGAATTTTAGGATACTGTTTTGATTTTATTTATCTGAATTATTATGATGTGTTTTTTTAAATAATTGTGCCGATGTAATCGGGGAAAGCTGATCTAACAAAAATTTCACTAGCAATTCAAAAGGCAATCTAATGCAATATAAATGAGAAGATGAATGGTAAAATTCAAAGTAGTCACTTAATATCTACATAAAAATTACTACAAAATTCTCCCCGGCTCACGAACTTCTTCACCTTTTACTTTTGTAAGATTATCGCCCAACTCTTTTCTGGCTTGTTCGGCAATTTTACTTAATTGTTCAACAATCTCAGGATTTTCCGCTGAAACATCGGTGGTTTCCGAAATGTCATTCTTCAAATTATAAAGTGATATTTTCTCTAATTTAACTTGTGTAGTTGGTCCCGGAAATCCATCCATACCCGGTTCGTTTAATAAATATGAACGGTAAGAATGTGGAAAATAAAGTTTCCAGTCGCCTTTACGAATTGCGCGTAAACCACCTCCATAATAACACCAGAACTCATCGCGGGTAACAACATCTTCGCCATTTAAAATGGGTAAAAAGCTTATGCCATCAATTTTCTTCTCAGGCAAAGCTGCTCCTGTTATTTCTGCAATTGTTGGCAAAACATCAATTGTTGATGCGATTCTATCGATTGTTTTTCCGGCTTCAATTTTGCCCGGCCACCACATTACACATGGCTCACGATGACCACCTTCCCAAACCGAACCTTTTCCTTCTCGTAGCGGAGTTGCCAACCCTGCGTGATTTCCATAGTTCATCCATGGCCCGTTGTCTGACGTAAAAATAACCAGTGTATTTTCATCAATCCCATTATCTTTTAATGCTTTTACAATTTCACCAACCGACCAGTCAACTTCCATAACTACATCGCCATATAAACCTTGTTTGCTTTTCCCTTTAAATTTTTCAGAAACTGCAATTGGCACATGAACCATTGAATGTGGAACATACAAAAAGAATGGATTCTCTTTGTTACGATTGATAAAATCAACAGCACGTTCTGTGTAAAGTGTTGTTAATTCGCCTTGTTCTTCCAGTGTCCAAACCTCTTTCACTTTTTCGTTTCCCTCCATTAACGGAAGTGGTGGATATTCTCGTTTCCTTGGTTTTGTAACAACTTCTTTGTCTTTTACCGCAATCCCGTCGTAATCAACCGGCCACATATCGTTTGAATATGGGATTCCAAAATATTCATCGAAACCTTGCTGCAAGGGTAGAAATTCTGTGGGACGACCCAAATGCCATTTGCCAAAAATAGCGGTTTTATAACCCAGCGGTTTAAGCATTTCTGCAATTGTTGTTTCGTTGGGATTTAGCCCCTCTTTTGATTGTGGTCCGTAAGCACCGCGAACACTAACACGGTCGCAATAACAACCTGTCATTAACGAAGCCCGTGAAGCACTGCAAACCCCAGTTGCTGAGTAGAAATTGGTAAAACGCATTCCCTCGGTTGCCATTTTGTCGAGGTTTGGAGTCTCAAATTCAGTGGCTCCAAAACAGCCTAAATCGGCGTAACCCATGTCATCGATAAAAATTACAACAACGTTTGGAAGCTTTTTCTCAGTAGTTGTCTGACAAGAAATTGCAAAAAGTAGAACAAAAATGAAAAATAAGTTTTTTAGTTGCATGGTTTTAAATTTTGTGTTGAATTTCAAAGATAGTAGAAAAAAAAGGATGCCATCTCTCTATTTTGCATAGAAAAAGATGGCATCCTTAAATGAGACTTCGACTTCGCTCAGTCTGACTAATGTTAAACAAAGGATTCCATCTCAGTTTTTGCAACACATAAAGATGGAATCCTTAGATGGACCCAGAAAGGGACTTCTATTATTTGCTCAAATCTTTAATCCGAAGGTTTCTGAATTTCAGTTCCGAACCGTGTCCCAGAAATCCAATATAACCTTTGTCGCGTTTTAGCCCGGGATGATTTTTGTGGTCTAAAGTTCCATTTTTGCTGGCTTCGGCAAGGTCGCCATCTAAAATAACTTGTCCGTTTAATGTGACTTTAATTTTAGAACCTTTCAAAAATACCTCTTGCGAATTCCATTCACCCACCGGATTTAAAAATCCACGTTTGGCTGGGATAATTCCGTAAGCCGAACCGTGGTACTGATAGTCTTCCAAATTGGCATAAATTGCGGCAGTATTATCCAGAATTTGTAATTCTGTTGCAACGTAAGCGGCATCGCCCACAAGTGGTGCACGTATTCCAAGTCCGTTATTTGCACCCGGTGTCAGTTGAAAATCAAAACGAAAAACAAAATCGCTGTACTCTTTTTCAGTGAAAAGATTTCCGTGACCACCCATTTTTGGATTTACAATTAATTCACCATTTTTGGCATAATAGTCAGTTTTATTTCCTTGCCAGCCATCTAAATTTTTTCCATTAAACAGTGCCTCAAAACCTGTTGTCTTTTCCTCTTCGGTCAAACCAATTTCTTTGGTATTAATTTCGCGAACATAAACATTTCTAAAAGCCAATTCATTTCCATGAGCTTGCAATTCAATTGCCCCGGTTTCAAAAATCGGAATTTCACGATTCCAGTAGTTGTCCATTTTAATATTATCAACAACTAATTCGCCGTTTAAATAAATGGTTACGTTTTCGCCAATCATTGTAATTCGGAATGTGTTCCATTCGGCAATTGGATTATCGGCAACTTTTAGAGGGTCGCGAACATTGTCCTTATTGTTGTTATACAAACCGCCGGAACCAACTTGTGCTCCAACTTCAACGCGCGATGTATCCCAAATCTGAACCTGTGGAGTTCCGCGCAGATAAATTCCACTGTCTCCTTTTTTGGTAATCAGCCAGTCAACAATCATTTCAAAATCGGCATAATCTTTTACCGAACACAGATTGTGTCCTTTACCGCTAAAAACAATCATACCATCTTTTACACTCCAATTTTCACTCACCGAATTGTCGGCCTCCGCTTGTTTTTCTGCCAGCTCATTTTCGCTCATTTTCGCACGCGTTATCGGATTTCCTACCAAACCTTGCCAGCCTTCTAAATTTTTACCGTTGAACATAGAAACAAAACCTTCGCCTTTTGGCATCTCATCCAGATACTTATTGATGTTGATTTTATCGTACTGACTATCTTCTCCACCTAATTTCGATTCAGCACTTTCCAATAAATTTCTAACTAATTTACCTGAAAAACCATTGTTTTCATTGTTGCTCGGTAAAGCAATTCTCATAATGGAAAATGCAGTTGCTTGTTCCAACTCTTTTTCAGCTAAAAATTGTTCTAAGTAAATAAGTGACAGAAATGTTTTTAGATTTCCGATGGCAGAAATAACACTATTTTTTTCTTCGGAAGAAGCTGCAAAAGGCATAATTTTACGGTACTGTAACAACTTTTGGTCGTCGGGTAAATCTGCTGAACGAACCATTCTTACAAAGCTCGAAAATGCTTTTGTTTGAAATTCGCCACTTGTAGTTTTGCAAATTTCGTAAAGTGATTTTGAAGCTGAATAATCTTTCCAACTTGTTAATGCTTCGAAAGCTGCATCTTTTACTGAACCTGTTGAAGTATTGAAATAGTCGCTTACTGTTTCCAAAGCAACATCCCCTCCAATTTCGGGTAGAATGGTAATAATTTTTTCTTTTTTATTGCTTGAATTTAAGGCAGCAAACAGTTTCCCATCTTTCTCTTGCTCTGTTTCAACTCCCTGTGCAGCTTCTACAATTGCCATTTGAACTTCGGCAATTTCATTTTCGTCTTGAACAGAAAGTAGAAGTTTAATCAATTTGTCTAAATCTTTCTCGGCTGAAACTCTTTTCAAAGCACTAAAAGCTGCTGCTTTTTCAACTGCGTCATCAGAATTGGTTGCTTCTAAAATCACATTGAAATACTGACTACCTGCTTTGGCTGCAATAATTTCTATAAGTGCTGCTTTTGTTTTGCCTGAAGTTTTTTCAAGCTGAGCAGCAAGTGGAGCCAAATGATTTTTGTCTAACAATTGATTGAGAACTGTTTTTGTGGCGTCAACATCATTTCCTTTTGCGAGGTGTGCTATTAGGGTTGATGTTGCTTCTATTCCTTGCAATTTTGCCAATGCAACAACTGCCTCTTCGCGAACAATATTAGATGTTGAGCTCAGGTTCTCCTTTACAAAACCGGCAGCTAAATTATCGCCACGATTTCCAAGCATATAAATAATTTCGGCTTTAGTTTCAGGATTTACATTTACGGCTTTTGCTGTCCATGCGCGAGTGTCAGCAACTCCGCCAATTTTTTCAGCTAAATTTAGTGCCGAATAACGGAATGCCTTGTTACTGTTATCAACAGCATCTAGTAAAAGTGGAGTGACTTCGTAACCCAAGTATTTTGAATAAATAGTTAAAGCCGACGAGTAATTGTGTAAAAGGTCAGCCGATGTATTTGCCTTGAAAATTGCTTTGCATGCTTTTTTCATTAATTCAATTTCATTTCGTTCACCCAAACGATTTGTATAATTCAAAAATGCTTCGGCGGCATTTGTTGCTTCGTATTTAAAACCAACCGCAATTGCCTCTTTTAAAATTGGTTTGTATGAATCTGGAGAACCAATATTTGCCAAAGCAGCTAACACAGCCTTTTTTATGCAGGGTTTGTCCGTGCCCATCAATGCGGTTAATTGTTTAAGCGACCCGTTGCATTTTAATTCACCCAAAGCACGCACCAAAGTTGCTTTTGTTCTTCCTTCAACAGAAGGTAAAGCAGCCATAAATTCTTTGGAAACAATTTTCATTTCCAGTGATAAAAGTGTTTGTGTTGCCGGTTCGCAAAGGTCAGCATCGGTTAAATATCCCGAAATTTCGGCAATAGTTTTTTTACTGGCAACCAAATTTAATTGGTTCAATAAAAATGTTTTTACTTCAACATCTTTCTGCTCTTTTAAAGCTATCAATAGGTTGTCTTCTGCAAAAGCTCTGGCCTCGCATTTCCCAAACTGACTGGCGTAGCGACTCAAACTATTTATGGCGAAACGAACTGCAGTGTCGTCACCGTCTCCGGGAGGAGTTAGCATGGCAGTTAATTTCTGAAATCCTTCCGTCTCCAATTCTATTAATTCGTTCATCGCTTTATCGCGGTGAGCTAAATTCTTGGTTGGCATTTGTGCTAAAACATCGGCAACTTTTGTGTCTAGCGTTCGATTGTCTTGCGCAAAACTTCCGGTTGAAACGAGTGCTAAAACCAGAATTGCAATTATTTGTGATATATATTTTTTCATCTTTTCAATAATAAATAATCATTCATCAATAATAAATTAAATACTCCACGGTGCTCGCATTGGTTGATTAATCAAGCGGTTTGCACCTTCGTCGTCGATAAACTCTAATTTATCCGGGTCGAAGTTTAGTGTGCGCCCCAAACGAACGGCAACAATTCCAAGATTCACCAAAGTAGCAGAACGGAATCCATTCATTTCGTTCAATGCAAATTTCTTGCGTGTTTTAACCGACTCAGAGAAAATACCAATTTGTGGTTCTGGTTCGGGCAAAGTTTTTATGAAACTCTTCAAGTTTGGAATGTCGGATTTAAATCCCTGGTAAATTTTACCATTTGGACCTTCGATGTAAGCCGCGTCTTTATCTTTGTTTTCGCCATCGAGAATAATCTGACAGCCATCTGCATATGTGTAGGTTACACGTCTCCACGAGCCAACTGCATCGTAATGTTGTTGAGGTGCATCCACCTCAATTTTTACCGGGCTGGTTTCATCTTTTCCAAGCATATATTGAACCGGGTCAAGATAATGTTGTCCCATGTCGCCTAATCCACCGCCATCGTAATCCCAATATCCACGGAAATTCGCATGAACACGGTGCTCGTTATACGGTCTGTAAGGTGCAGGCCCGAGCCACATGTCGTAATTTAAGTTTTCAGGAATTGGTTGAGGTTGTAAGTTGTGTTTTCCACTCCAGAAGAATTTCCAGTTATACCCTGTAATTCCGCTAACCGTAACTTTTAATGGCCAGCCAAGAATTCCACTGTCAATAACTTTTTTTAGCGGTTTAACATCAGTACCCAATCCGTAGAAATTATCTTTAAAACGAAACCAAGTGTTCAAGCGGAACATTCTTCCGTGCGCGTTGACTGCTTCAACTACACGTTTTCCTTCGCCAATTGTTCGTGTCATTGGTTTTTCGCACCAAATATCTTTTCCGGCTTTTGCAGCTTCAACCGCCATTAATCCGTGCCAGTGCGGTGGCGTGGCAATGTGTACAATGTCAACTTCGGGCAGTTGGCAAACTTCGCGGTAGTCGTCGAATTGCTTTACATCGTAATCGATTAGACTTTGTGCTTTTTCAAGGTGCAGTTTATCAACATCGCAAATGGCAACCACGCGGGTTCCTTCGTAAGGAATGTGTCCGCGCCCCATTCCACCAACACCGATAATTGCTTTTGTTAACTGGTCTGATGGTGCAATAAAACCATTTCCGCCCAGTACATGGCGAGGAACAATAGTCATTCCTACTCCTGCAGCCAGGGCACTTTTTAAGAATCTTCTTCTTGTAGATTTATTGTTTGAATCCATTTTAAATTGGTTATATATTATTTGTTTTTCACTAAAAGAGCAATGTCAAAAATACGAAAGTTTTTAAAATTAATTTTAAAGAGTTTAGGTGCTTTTTAAAAAAATAAGAAACTGTTGAAAATTTCGTTAATGATTTGTTGAAAAATAAGTTCAACCAGTTTTACATCGGTTTAATTCGTTTTCTATCTTTAAGAAATTCCAAAAAACTAAGCGTTTTATTATGAAGAATATTCCTGTAATCACCGTTTCCGGAAAATCGTTGGCAGAAACTTACGAAACAGCGTTAATTAATTTGTATGAAAAAGGAACCCGATTCAAAACACAATACGACAAACCTGGAGATCCGCTAAGTATAGATTGCACAATGAACATGACTATTCAGGAACCGGAAACTGACCCAATGATTCACATGGCATTTCCGGGAGGAATTGACGATTTGAAGGAATATGTTTTAGAATTGAAAGGTTACAAAGACCACTGGGTGAAAAATATTAATGACGAAAAAGATACCCGCTGGGAATATACTTACCACGGGCGAATTAAAAATTATGGTGTTTGGAAAGATTTGGTTGATGGAGAGTCGGTTGAAGTTGGCCCATTTAAAGTTGACCAAATTGAAAGTGTAATCAATAAACTTTCTGATCAACCATTTACACGCCAAGCACAAATGATTACCTGGATGCCGAATTTGGATCTCGATTGTTACGACCCACCTTGTTTGCAATCGTTGTGGTATCGTATTTTAGAAGATGAGGATGGTGTCTACTGGCTAAATTGTAATATTCGTTTTAGAAGCAACGATGCATGGGGAGCCAGTTTTATGAATATGTTTGGTTTTATTCAATTTAACAAAGAAGTGATTGCTGCCGGAGTTGGCAAGAAAACCGGAAAGACTGTTAAACTGGGTCGTTTAAACTGGCAAGCCGATTCGTATCATATTTATGGCAAAGATATAAAAGCTGCCAAAGAACGTCTTTTTGATCGGGTTGTTGACATGCCTTTTGAAGAACGAACTATGCCTTTTAATGATCCTTTTATTCGAGATATGTACGACCAGGCAGAGCCGGTTGTTGTTCAAAAAATTAAGGATTTTGATGAGCGACATTAAAGAAAGTTGGCAGTCTCAGTTTTCGGTGTTCAGGTTAAAAATTCCGATTCATTAAAATATAATGCTGAAATGCCTACTAAAAATGTGATTTACATGTTATGATATAAAAACGATGTTGATTGTTGGGATAAAAGTAAAATAATTGTAAAAAACGTTCAATAGTTGTTAAATTAGTTGGAAATGAAAATTCAGAAAACCTATGCAAAAAGAATTTTTAAATGAAATGGTAACTGATTAAAATGAGATCAAAACGATTCTTGAGAAATTATTGGGTAATTCGATCATAAAATGTATTTTTATTGGTTGCAACTAATTTAAATTCAACAATATATTTAATCAACAATGGCATCAAAGAATGTAGTTTTTCGAGATGCTTTTAAATTATAACCTAAAATGAAAAAAAAATTATCGACTCGAAGGACATTTGTAAAAAAAACAACGATTGGGGCAGCGGGTGTTGCTTTAACAACAAGCGGAATGTCATCTGTTTTTGCAGGGGTATTTCAAGATTCAGAAAAACTTGCATTGCTTGGTGGGATTCCAGTACGTCCGAAAGGTTCTACCCTGGAAGCAAATTGGCCTATTTATGATGAATCGGATATTCAAATGTATCTCGATGCGTATAAATCAAATTGGTCGGAACACAGTTTAGACCCGGAGGAATTTGGGCAACAATTTCAAAAAAAGTATGCAGAACTCATGGGGGTTAATTATTGTGTAATTACAAATGCCGGGACTAATTCACTCGAAGCTGCACAACGGGCTTTGGATATTGGCCCTGGTGATGAGGTCATAACACAGACCAATACTTATGTGGCAACTGCCCAAAGTACCTTTAACTTATTTGCTTTGCCTGTTCTTGTTGATTCCGATCCTGAAACATTTATGATAAATCCTGATTTAATAGAAGAACATATAACACCGAATACAAAGGCAATTCTTCCGGTACATATTGGCGGAGCTGCTGCAGATATGGACAAGATAATGGCGATTGCAAAAAAGCACAACCTGGCTGTTATTGAAGATGTTTGCCAGGCTCACATGGGTGAGTGGAGGAATAAGAAACTGGGTACAATTGGTGATTTAGGGTGTTTCAGTTTTCAGCAATTTAAGAGTTTGGCTGCTGGTGAAGGTGGAGCAGTGATTGGTGATGATGAAAATCTTATGACCAGGATTGGTGGATATGTTAATAATGGAAGGGATCCGCAACAGATGGGAAGAACCTTTCCAGGAACAAATTTCCGTCCTTCAGCTTTTCAGGCGGCCAATGCGTTGTCGCAGGTGAGACGGTTGGAAGATCAAAGTACACTTCGTGATGAAAATGCGTCACATCTCGAAAAATTACTTTCAGAGATTAAGGGGGTCAGGCCTACAAAAAAATATGCCGGGCAAACACGCCGGGCTTATTATTCTTATCAGTTAATTTATGAGAAAGAACATTTTAAAGGATTGCCAAAAGCAAAATTCAGGGAAGCAATGAATGCAGAAGGAATTGATTTTGGGAAAGGGATAGATTCTAACCTTCATACCGATCCTTTTGTAGAAACATATTTAAACCTGAGATCAATTAAAAAGGTATATTCAAAAGAAAGATTGGAAAAATATAGAAATGAAATTCACTGCCCCGTGAACGAACACATTGGTAAAGAAACAGGTTTATCTTTAGGTCAACGTGTATTCCTGGGAACAAAAAAAGATATGGAAGATATTGTTACGGCCATTGTAAAAATACAGAAAAACGCTTCAAAACTTTTGTAAAAACGAAGGGCAATATTTTGAATATTTATCTTGGGTGGTATTGTAAATCTGTTTTTTTTGAATTCTCTGACGTTAATTGGCCTTTGAAATAAAGCACAAAAAACAACACTCAAGTAAATCACAATCTCAATATTCAAATGTTCGAAGCAGTTTGAATATTGAGATTTTTTATTTTATTTTTTATTCGGACTTTTAAGAGAAGGCTTAATGTTTAATTATTTTTTTTGAATATATCTGTTTTCCATTTTCTTTTATTGTGAGGAAATAAATGCCAACCCCCGCTTCTTTTAAATAAATTTCTTCGGTTATTTGCCCAAGGACATTTTTGATTAAAGTTGATTTAATTTTCTGACCAAAAATATTAAAAACATCCAGTTGAATTTCATCTATGTTGTTTTTTGCTTGAAGGATAACTTTAAAGTTATCGCTAAATGGATTTGGGTAAACCATAATATTTCCAGGGGAAAGCACAGTTAATTGATTTGATACCGGAGACTGCACCCTGAGATTGTCGATTACCCAGCCCCAACCATTAGCATAGGGATCGGAATTTAGCCTGAAGCGGATGAGAATTGTGTCGCCCGTAGAAAAATTTCCATTTCCAAGCAGATTTATTTCACGGTTAATAAACCAGTCGGGTATTCCCTCTGTACTTGAAAATTGGTCGGTCATATTTAGATTATAATTATAACTCCAGATAGAATTGTCGTTTGCATCGTAACCATCAGATAAAGGAAGCCAGTTACTTCCATTATTTTTACTTCCTTCAACAATAACATAATCCCAAAAGTTATCAGTTCCAAATTGAGTAGTATTCCCCGGCTCAACAAGAACAATCTCATCAAAACTCATTGTTCCGTTTTCTTTTAAAATAATAGGGTGTTTTAAAATAGTAGAGAAATTGAAGTAGGAGTCATCTTCATTAGGGCTTGGATAAGGGTGCGGGCTGTGTAATGCCCCGTTTTCAAATCCTATTTCAGTATAAATATCGAAATCAGAAATAATAAACCCATTTGTGGGATTATCAAAATTGTTTGTGTAACCCCCAATTGGGTCAAATTTTTCCTCTATTTTAAAAGTAAATACATCTTTGGAAGGGATTATTTTTGTGTTTTGTGTCGTAGATGCATCTTTTGCAATAACGTTGTAGGTTATAATATCCCCATCTGACAATTGGTTTAAATCGAAATTAAAATATCCAGAATACATGTCTTCCATTTTATAAGATAGCCCAAAAGGAGTTTGTGGTACTCCGTTTATTTCATATTCAATTGTTACAGTATCAATTCCTATGTTATCATTGGCTTTAACTTCCACGTACAATTTTTCGTCTGATAAGAAAAAATACGGAATGGGGAAATGTTCTACTACCGGCAATTCATTATCCGGCCCAATAGCAATAGAATATAAGGTTTTTGGTGCATCAGTTGGCAGGGTAAATACGCGTGTTTTTATGTCGCTTGAAACAATATAGTAATGAATTTTTTCTGTTTCAACAGCCGGTTCAAGTTGTGCTGAAAAAAGATTGGGTTCGGCAGTAGGTAAAAGGTTCAGGGTATCAACATGAGTGATAAATGAATCAACGGAAAAAATCACAAAAAGTGCTGCTGTATCCAGTTCGTAATCGCTTTTAATATTCACATTAAAAGTAAGGGGTGCGGTCTCTTCAATATCTTTCAATCTATTAAAATCGATATACATTTGTTTCCAGCCGAAATCAGCCATCAAACCTTTGGTAATTGGTCCTGGATCGTGTATAGCCTCGCCTTTTCCAGCTGCATGTGTCATTAATGAATTTGCGTTTCCTTTAGGATAAGTAGCATCGTTTAAATGATAAATACTTGATCCGTTGTTCCAGGTTGTTGGTGCATATAAACGAGGTTTGTAACCACTGCCGTCAACAATGGCAACCGGGCTGTTTGCGTATAAAACCCCAGAGACGAGGGCTTTTTTAAGCTCTTCCGAAGGATTTCCAAAGATTTCTGTGTCAACCAATTGGTCTCCATTGTTTTTTACTACTAATAAATCAAATGATGTTGCCTCATTGTTATTCCAACCGTAATCTCCTAGTTCCCCATTTACATCAAAGAATCCCGTAAAACCTAAACCATGGGCTATTTCGTGTAGAACTATCGACACAAAGTCAAAAAGTGAGTCGGGCGTATTACCATCGGTTCCAAAATACCAGTCAACGTTTTTATTAAATTCGGCATTCATGTCGGCCTCGGTAGCTCCACTGATTTCCGTGTTTGTTATTTTTTCGACAAGTGCAACCGGATAATAACGGTTTTCCATAGGAGCATCCTTAAAATTAGCAAAAAAATCGGATGGCCCGCAACTTCCTAAAACGTTTGCATCCTTCGATCGCCAATTGGCCTGAATGTGTATGGGTATTGGAGATTCAACTATATATTCCCAAATGCCTACTGCATATTCAAAGGCTTCTTTGGCTTCGCTGGGAAACAAGCTGTATTTTACAATTATTTCTGATTTTTGTTCAGAGGTTGATTTTAGCCGATTTAAAAATTCTGGCGGTGGCGGAATGTAGCTTTTTTCTACTAACCCCGATGCATAACAAATTGGTGGTGCGGCTTTTATACCTTGTTTCTGCCAGATTTTCTGTGTACTGGCGGTTAACGTTCCAATAACAATAAATAACAAGACGAATATATTTTTCATGGTATTTTTTATATTAAAAGTCTGTCCATAAAGTTGATAATTTTCGCAATGAGGCACCAAAAACAATATCCAAGTCACAAACTTGTCCGGCTATTGACCGATAAATTTCAATGTTCAAATGTTCAAAATTGTTTTGAGCATTGAAATTTCAACCAATGTGACTTATTTGCATTTTGGTGTTTGTCAATTGAGATTATTATCTTTTATTTTAAAGACAGACTCTATTTAAACATATATACAAAAATTGGGTTCAAATGTTTGAATTTTGCAACACATTACCAAATTTATTATTTGGTTTTGGATGAAGGGCAATATTAAATCCACAATTTTATCCACGGAATTCCAACAAAAATTAAAACTGCAATAAAAATAATTCCGAAAAAAGCACCCAGTTGCCAAAATGTTTTAGATTGAATATATCCCAAACCATACCAGATTGGACTTGGTCCGGTTGCGTACGGAGTTAGGATTCCCATTAAACCCAGCGAGTATAATAAAACGTAGGTTAGCAGGGGAAAATCTATTCCCGGAATGTTTCTGCCTGACACTAAAAAAATGGTCAGCAATGCAGTAACATGGGCAGTGGAACTGGCAAACAAATAATGAATAAAATAAAACGCAAGCAGCAAAAGTACCAGTATTACTGTTGGATTAAAAGACGAAATGCCGGCAGTAATCTCATTGGCAAACCAGTCTAAAAAACCCACATTATTCAGCCCACTTGCCAGTGCAACAATTGCCCCAAACCATAACAAAATATTCCATGCAGCTATATTTGTCAGAATATCGTTCCACGAAATTACTTTAAACAATACCATGAGACACAAAACTGCCAAAGCAGCTACAGTAGCATGAATTTTAAAGTAACTCCCGAATATCCATAAAATAAGTGCCAGGCCGGCCAGAATTGCCATAATAATTTCGTTTCTGCTTATTTTACCCATTTCCTGAAGTTCTTTCCCGGCCCACTCAGGAATTTTTTTTGAGGCTTTCAATGTTGGGGGATAAACAAAATAGGTGATTAATGGAACTGTCAGAAACAAAATAATTCCAACGGGCAAAAAGTATAAAAACCACTGTGTCCAGGTTGGAGGAATTATTCCTGCATCTTCTACCAGGCTTTTGGCTAAAACATTGGTTGCTAAAGCTGTATAAAACATCGAGCTTGTTACGCAAGTACTTGCCAAAGCAACCCAGGTAATATAAGAGCCAATTTTGCGTGGCTCTTTTTCGGGTGTTGAACCAAACAGAATGGGAATGTTTTTTACAATTGGAAAAATGGTTCCTGCGCTTCTTGCTGTGTTAGAAGGCATAAACGGGGCAAGTACTAAATCTGCTGTTGCAATGGCATAACCCAAACCTAATGTACTTTTCCCCATTTTGCTTACTAATATAAGCGAAATCCGTTTTCCTAATCCGGTTTTTTCATAACCGATTGCAAACATAAAAGCTATAAAAATTAACCAAACCGTGGTATTCGAAAATCCAGACAATCCCCAGGATAAGGCTTTGGCTGAAGTTACTTCAACCGATGGATTTATGGGAACCCCTACTTTTAAAAGAACTGCTACTACAACGCCTAAAAATGCAATGTAAGCTGCTGGAAATGGTTCTAGAATTATTCCGATAAAAACACTAACAAAAAGAGAAAAGAAAATCCAACCTTCGCGCGTTAATCCTTCCGGTGTAGGTAATAAACTCATTATTACACCAAAAATGATTATCGCAACAAATTTTATAATATTCTTCATGCTGACATTTCTCAATTTTCTGGGTAAAAGTTAGATGATGTATTTTAACCGTTTCATTCCACGATTACCAATAATCTTAAACAGGTTTTTTATCGCGTAACTTCTATATTCGCAATTTTTTCGTAGAATTTCACAATACTTGAATGGTCTTCAACACCACAACCATCTTGTTTTATAGCTTGCATAATCTCCATAACCTGAGAAGCAAGTGGCAGTGGTGCACCCACATTTCGCGATGTCTCCAAAACGTTATTCATGTCTTTGATGTGTAAATCAATTCTGAACCCTGGATCATAATTACTGTCCATCATCATTGGTGCTTTTGCATCCATAACTGTACTTCCAGCCAATCCTCCTCGTATTGCCTGATAAACCAAATCGGGACTTACACCGGCTTTTTGTGCCAAAACCAATGCTTCGGAAACTGCCGCAATATTGAGAGCCACAACAACCTGATTACATAACTTTGCGATGTTGCCAGCACCAATTTCACCAACATAAACAACGGAACCGGCCATTGCCATCATCAATTCATAATTTGCATCAAACACCTCTTTTTTCCCGCCCACCATAACCGCAATTGTTCCTTCAATCGCTTTTGGTTCACCACCTGAAACGGGAGCATCGAGCATTTCAACTCCTTTTGCAGATAAAGCTTCGGCAATTTCCCTGCTTGCAAGTGGTGCAATCGAACTCATATCAATTAACACAGAACCATCAGTAGTTCCTTCAATTAGTCCATTTTTGCCTAAAACAACTTCTTTTACCTGGGGCGAATTGGGAAGCATTGTTATAATTGCTTTTACTCTGCCGGCAAGTTCAGCAGCCGTTTCAGTCGATTCTGCACCAAGCGCTTTCAACTCTTTTACAGCTTCTTTATTTATATCTAAAACAACTAATTCGTAACCCGCTTTTAATAAATTTTTAGCCATGGGTTTTCCCATGATACCAAGTCCAATAAATCCTATTTTCATAATAATTCTCCTTTTCTTTTTAGATAAAACATTTGGTTTTTTATTCTATTTTTTTGATTTATGATTACGTAACAGGTCCGGGATTAAATAAAACCAGATCGTTGTGTAACCCGAGTTTATCGCAGGCAACTTCCTTTTTACCACTTGCAACGTCCAAAATTAAATGGAATAATTCCCACCCCATTTCTTCAATTGACTTTTCTCCGGTTGCTATTTTACCGGCGTCTAAATCTATTAAATCGAACCAGCGCTTACTTAATTTTGAATTTGAACCAACCTTAATAACTGGAACCATCGATAATCCGTATGGAGTTCCTCTACCAGTCATAAATACGTGCATGTTCATTCCAGCGGCTAATTGTAAGGTTCCACAAATAAAATCGCTTGCAGGTGTTGCGGCAAAAATTAATCCTTTGCGGTGGATTTTTTCACCCGGACCCAAAACATCTACAATCGGACTTGTTCCCGATTTTACAATTGAACCAAGTGCCTTTTCAACAATATTACTCAAACCACCAAGTTTATTTCCCGGAGTTGGATTTGCACTTCTATCGGCCTGTCCTTGTTCCAGATAATTATCGTACCATTTCATTTCATCTAAAAGAGCTTTCCCTACCTCAGGATTAATTGTTCTTGGAACCAGTAAATGAACAGCATCCCGAACTTCAGTCACTTCCGAAAACATAACACTTCCACCAGCCTTAACAATTAAATCTGCAGCATAACCAGCCGCCGGATTTGATGTTATTCCAGAAAATGCATCACTTCCACCACACTGCATTCCCACTACTAAATCCGCCGCTGGACATATTTCACGCTTGCGTTTATTTAATTCTTTTAAATGAATTTCCGTCATTTTCAGCCCTGCTTCAACAATACCGCTGAAGCCATAAAATGACTCATCCTGCATGTAAAAAACATTTGAAAATTTTTTATCAGAATTAGTTTTTGAATTTCCATTCTGAAGTAACAGACTTTCGGGCGGTAGTTTTTCGCAGCCTAAACCAATAACCAAAACCTCTCCGCCAAAATTAGGATTTGTTGTAATATTTTGAAGTGTCCGAATTGGAATAATCGCTGACGGAACATTTATGGCAATTCCACAACCATAAGAATGATTAAGTGCCACCACATCATCCACATTCGGATATTTTGGAAGTAACTTCTGCTTAATTTTTTTTACGATATACTGAGCAAGTCCGGCCACACACTGAACACTTGTTGTAATTCCAAGAATATTTTTGGTGCCAACACTTCCGTCTGAATTTCTATATCCCAAAAATGTGTAACCTTCAATAGGTTTTAATTCAGAAAGAGTTTTATTGTCGGGCATAGGAATTGAATTTAAATCAGGAGGTTCGGGCAACAACATTTTTGATTCTTCCACCCATTCTCCGGCTTTAATTGGTCGGTTTGCAAATCCAATAACCTGCCCGTATCTTATGATTTTTTCACCCAACCCAATGTTTAAAAGCGCTACTTTATGCCCCATTGGAATATTTTGAAGCAAGCGAATATCATCGTTGATAATCGTTCCTTCCGGCAATCCTTCAGAATTGGCAATTACAGCAACATTATCTGTTTCGGCAATTTTTATTACGATATGATTTGTTGATTTAGTCATTTAAACCAAAGGTAAAATTTTTGAAAGAATCATAACTGCAATCAAACCTGTTAAACCCATCACCGCCAGCAGAATAGAAAAATGACGAACCGTTTCTTTCTCTTCCATTCCGGCCATTTTAGTAATGATCCAAAATGCGCTATCGTTCATCCATGCAAATATTTTTGAACCACAACCAATTGCCATTGCCAAATAAACCGGATGAAAATGCAGACCTGCACTGGCAAGTCCGCTCATAACTCCGATGGCAGTCACCATTGCAACAGTTGCAGATCCCTGCGCTGTTCTAACCGCCGCAGTAATAAAAAATGCCATTGGTAAAAGTGCCATTTGATAATTAGCGGCTAAATCCTCAATCCTGATTCCAATGCCGGTTTGCTGGAGCATTTGTCCGAATGCCCCGCCGGACGCTGTAATCAGGATAATAATACCTGCACTGGACAAAGATTCATAAATGAATTTTTGAAATTTTTTGACATCCTTTAATCTCGACCAAAGTAAATAAAGGGCAATTACCGAAGATAATGCAAGGGCAATATTAGCATCGCCAATTGTTGAAAAAATATTTACCAATGTTTTTTGAAATGAACTCAGATTAACTCCATTTCCACTTGCCATCATTTTAGAAATTGTATTGCCAGTAATTAAGAGAATTGGAAGCAACACTGGTAAAATAGAAATCCATAAACCCGGCAAATCCTTTTTTTCTTTTTCTGAGAATTCTTTCAGGTCTTCAACACTGATATCGGGAGTATCGCGCATAGGTAAATCCCATTTTCGAGTCGCCCAAACGGAATAAGCATAACCACCCAAAACCGTAATTATCCCGATAACCAATCCAGCTATTATCATTGTGCCCAAATCAATTCCCATTTCTTCGGCCACAAATAGTGGTCCCGGAGTTGGCGGAATTAACGAATGTGCCATCACACCTCCTGCCATGACCGTCATTAAATAAAGTCCAAATTTTTTAGGATTTCGTACGCCGATTGATTTTACAATTGGTATCATTAAATAGAAAACAGTATCGAAAAATACGGGAATAGCGAGAGTAAAGCTTCCGGTCAAAAATGCCAAAGATGCATTCTTCTTTCCGAACAATCCTAGCAGGCTTCGCACAATTCGCTCAGCAGCACCACTTCTCATTAACGAAACTCCAATAATGGAAGCCAATGCAATTAAAATCCCAATTTTTCCGCTGGTATTTCCAAAAGCCTGGGCAAGTCTTCTGCCAATTCCCAAATTTGAAAGAGACTGTGTTTCCAGATCGGACAAACCGCTATGAATTGCATAGTTAAGAATGAGATCGGGGGACGTTAATAATCCGGTTACAAGGGCAGCAAACAACAGTGAAATAACAGCATGCAATTTTAATACAATGATGCAAAAAAGGACAACGGCTGTTCCTATCAGAATAATTACAATTGGATCCATAAGTTGTTGGTTTCTATGTAAAATGTTTACATTGGTTTAGTTTAATTGCAGTAAAAATAAATATTTAAATAACCTGACAATAACATTATGGTGAGAAACATTATTTCTAAAGCTGTTTTACGACAAGAAAAATCGGGTATTGTTTTTTATGTCAGCTTTCCTACTCATGATTTATCGCCATTGAATTAACGCACTATTAAGAGCTTCTTCAATTCGCCACTGGGGTTTGTGAAAATAAATAAGCCCGTGGCCTGGTAACATAATATGCATATCCATTTTTGCAAACCGGCCCAATGATTCAGTGTATATTTTTTTATTAAAATCAATTGATCCGTCCCATCCAAAATCACCAGAGAGTAATGTTCCTATTATATCGCCACTAACCACAATATGTTTTTTTTCATGAACAAAAGAATATGCTGTACATCCCATAGTATGTCCGGGGAAATGCATTACTTCAATTCTTTTTCCCAATAAAAGAAGATTATCCCCTTCATTTACGATTTTATCAACTTTTACCGGCATCATTTTTTTATGATACAAATAGCCGCAACATCTTTCATCTCCCGCTGCAACTGCTTCGGCAGTTTCTTTAATAGCGATAATTTCAACTCCGCGGTCTTTCAAAATATGCGCACCGCCTGAGTGATCTAAGTGAGGATGAGTTAAAAGGCAATGCCGGATATCGTCGGGCGACAAACCCCAATATTTCATATTATTAAAAATTTGATCCATCGTGTTGCCGCAGCCACAATCAAACATAATCAATCCATCCTGGGTTTGCAGGATGTAAGAATTTCCATCATTCCATAAAGCCCCTTTCTCATCAAATGTTACTCCATTTAAATCGCCTCCTACCTGGTAAAGGTTTTTCAATATTTGCATAATAATTATCTGTTTATTTCTGTTTTTTGATAAAATTGTAACTAATCAGTTTGTAAATTAGCCGCCGAAAATGTTCAGTGCTGTTTTAAAATTATTAATTCAATTAAGTACATTTTCTCTTATACTGCATTGAATTATACCGATTTGGCAACAAAATGTCGCAACCTTTCACTTTGTTCAGGTTGCTTTTTTGATGTATTATCGGCATTAACTCCCGAAATAGATTCGGGAAAGGCTATTGTAACTTCAAAATTTGCTACGGTATTTTGAAGAACAATTGGTATTAACCGTAAATAACTGGTACTATTGTTTATTGTAACGTTGGTTTTTATTTGAAACAATTGTGGTTAAATTTTTCACGAATCTTTAATTTCTTTTATAGGTATCACATACACCTGATGCGTTCCGGTTTTAGCAACATCGGAAGTATAAATTATATAATTTCCTGAAGTACTAAAATTGGGATGGACATGAACATTTCCTAAGCTTCTTTCTATACTAGCATTGGGCCAGCAAAGAAACTCAGTCTTTCCATCATCCAGATTTAAAAGAATTAAAGGATTATTATGTGGTTCCTGTCCATCGGAAATAAACCATTTTCCATCCTGACTGACTGTACCGTGCCCTAATTTTATAGAATCGTTTGTATAATGTTTTGTATAATCTTTCCCATTTAAATCAATTGAGCCAATAGAAGCTGGAAGCCAACCCGGCTGTGATTTTTCGAAAAAGTAGTAACGATTTCCTAATCTCGACCATGAATCGTGGGTTGCCCTGAAACCGTAGGGAGTAATGAGGTAAGGTTCGTTTGTCTCTTCGTTTACATTAATAATTTGTGCCCTAGCTCTCTCTTCCATCGGCCGGCTCATATCGTTTTGGGTATCTGGAAGAGGTGCATAAGTTATTAAATTTGGATCAACCGGATTGATTAATTGGTGTGAAAAACTTCCACCTGCCTGTTCCAAAATTTTTAATATTTCTTTTGTTTCAAGATTTACTCTGTACAAACAAATTGTGTCGTCTTGTTTTGTATAAACAACGGTATATTTTCCATCGTTTGTAAGTGATGGCCTGAATTGTGGTTCTGCCGGTATTTTGCCGGTAAAATCCAAAACCATCTCTTTTTTCAAGGAGTGCACATTCATCCGGTAATATTTCCAATCTGATATATAAACCATGTTTTCACCATCCGGATGGATACAGGCACTGCCTACATTTTCGTCGGTTAGTTGGTTTATTTCACCATTGGTTAGGTTGCATCGATATACTTCCATTGTACCATTACGTTTCGACTTAAAAATAATATACTTGTCGTCGGATGTAAATGAAGGCGCATAAAAGTAAAAGGCCTCACTCATTGAATCCTGGCTGGTAATTTGCCAAACTTCATGTCCGGTTTTCTGGTCATTGAATTTAATCCATTCACTTGAGTTTGTTTTTTCTTTCGGTTCGCAGGAAATTAAAGTTGCCAAAAGATAGCTCAAAACCAGAACTAAAATTAAAGGTGCATTTTTCATTTATTGATTTTTAAATTAAGATTTTCCAAAACGATTTTTAGTTTATAACTTCCCCATTACTTCATTTTAATAGTTTCCCTGATAATTTTTATTTAGTTGCATCCGATCAGTTCCCTTTATGAAACTTAAACCTTATCTGGCATAATATAAGGCTCACGATAAACTCTTGTAAGTAATTTATCAGCTCCCTGATCATTAATAAATTTCTCGGTTTCAGGATTAAAGTTTAATTCCCGGCCAATACGATAGGCTATTATTCCTAAATTACACAAAGCTGATGACAAATGTCCGTCAATCATTGGTTTGTCAAGATCTTCTCTGCGCCCGCTTCTTACACAATCAACCAGATTCTTCCATCCATTACTCCTGGTTTCCTGCGGGAAATCATCTTCAGATTTAAATTGCCCGGGTTCATTTTTCTTACCAAAATATGTTTTATACCCACTCCCGCTTAACGACATCCATCCTTTATCTCCATAAACAAAAACGACACCTTTATCCTCCGGTATTCCTTCCGGATGAACAGAAAGGCATCTTACTTCATTTTGAATAACCATTCCATCCTCGTACTCGTAGGTGGCATCCATAATATTTGGTGTTTCCTGCTCATTTCCACGTCCGTATAATCCTCCTGAACAATGAATTTTTACAGGATGGGCGTTCTTGTTTAAAGCCCAGCGCGCTGTATCCATTCTGTATATTGCATTATTACCCATTTCTGCCGTGCCGGTATCCCAAAACCAGTGCCAGTGATACAAAAATCTATTCAGATTAAAAGCTCGGTAGGGTGCCGGGCCGAGAAACATATCCCAATTAACACCATTTGGAACCGGGCTGTCGGGAAAAGTTCCAATGGGTTCACGGTATCTCCAGGTTATACCTCTGGCCATATAAACCTTTCCTAATATTCCATCGTGAACTAATTTAATTCCTTCTTTCACTGCCTGGCTGCTTCTGTAACAAATTCCGGACTGGACAATTCGGTTGTATTTCATGGTTGCCTCCACCATTTTACGGCCTTCGTAAACGTTGTGACTTGACGGTTTTTCTACATAAACATCTTTTCCGGCCTGGCAAGCCCAAACAGTATGAAGTGCATGCCAATGATCTGGTGTTGCTATTGATATAATATCAATATCTTTATCTTCCAGGATATTTCGCATATCAACCTCGGTTCCAGGTTTTGTTCCAAATAATTCTTCCACCTCTTTTGAAACTCCGGGGAATAATCTTTCGTCAACATCGCAAATGGTTTTAACATTTACATTTTGCATTTTTGCATACTCCCTAATATGAACAATGCCGCGGCCGCGAATTATTCCTCTAACGCGCTCACGTTCTCCACCGGCACCGATAACAGCTACGTTTACTCTTTCATTAGGGCTGTCTGTTACCATGTTTCGAATATAAGCGGGAGCAACCAACGCAGCACCAGCCATGGATGCAGAATTTTTTAAAAATTTTCGTCTTTTAATTGGTTCCATAATTTTTTGGTTTAAATAGTTTTCCTTAGGTTTATTTTAATAATTTCTGATTTAAAGATTCTTTATTAACACAAAGCTTGAGAATAATTGTCACGAATTGAAATGGGTAAATTGGTTTAGTTTTTACTTTTTCAAGATACAAAAAAATCCTTTGAACATCAATAATATGAGAAAACTGTCAAAATCAGGCATAAAAATTTTCAATGAAATAAAAAAGTTTATAAGATTGATTTTCCACTTATGCGATTGGTTCTATTCAATATGAAAATCAAAATTCAACCTAAAAGAGTTTCCTTAAAATTTAATTTTTCATCATTTTCCTCAACTGCATTGAGTAATTTAACAAAATAGTATGTGAATTTAATGTAATTATGAGGCGTTGAAAGTCAATTTCCAAGCATTGTCATTTCTTTGTATATCAATTCATTAAAAAACAATTGTTTTTATTTTCTTCCTGTTTTTTTATTTTTATTCATATTTCTTGGAAAGAATTTTGGCAAAAAATTGAGAACAATTTTTGGAAACCTATATTGAAGTTTAGGTTTAAGTTATAGCCTTCATTTTAAGTTTACCTTCGTCAGGTTCGAGAAATGCATTAGATTTTTCTAAATAACTTTGCATTTCGTCTATATTATTACCAGCTATAGTTGAACTGAATTCATGAATTCTGGATAACATTCTTACAAGAGCATCAGGTTCCCTCTGTCTGGTCAGTTTCTTCAAAGCTAAAATGTAATCTTCTCTATACACGGTAGGAATAATTATTTTTGATTGATTCTTACTTAGTAGTTCAGCATTCATCATTACTCTGGCAATTCTTCCATTCCCATCAAGAAAGGGATGAATTTCACTTATGGCAAACATAATATATGCAGCTCTTGAGAACGGATGCTTTAATGCGTTATAGAAATCGAAACACTTTATCAATGTACCATTAACCAGGTTCATTTCCACAAATGCAGTATTACCGGCAAAATTGTTTTTATCCTTAAATATTCCTGGCTTTTTATCTTCTCTTGCTGAAAGTAGAATTTTATGTCTGTATTTTAATATTTTAATTAATTCTTCCGGCGTTTGAGGTATAATATTCATTTCCTTACGATTTGAAACTATTTGGTAAGTTCCTAATACATCATGGGAATCAGCATGCCTTGATGGCAGAGGGATTTGAGTCTCGATTATTTGCTTTGCCTGAGCAATTTCGAACTTAGTACCTTCAATATAATTTGAAAAATAACTTTCGAAGAATGCAAAATTCTTGAATGATGATGTTTCAATGTTTTTATCTTCCCAATATTTAAACTCATATTGGGTTAATGTTTGAAATAAAATCTCGAATAATTCTAAGCGAGAGGGATCATACGGAATTCCAAATGCTCGTGCTAATGCAATAGGTGATTGAAGTATTTTAGAAGAATGTGTTGAGAGTAGTGCGCTTATGATTTTGTTTAGCTTTTCAAATTCCTTAGGCATTTCTAATTCAACCGATATTTTTTTTGCCCTATCTCGTATATTATTCAATTCTTTTTCTCCATGCACGTGTATTATTTGCTCAAGTTTCTCTTCTATCTCCGGGTATGTTAATGTCTTAGAATCTGCTCCGGTTTTTCTTGATGTTTGGAGATTTTCCAGTAGTGCCCTTTCCCTTTGGGAAGCAAATAATTGTCCTGAGAGTGGATTGTCTCCTTCAATTGGGACTTTCCCTTCCAATAGTCGTATTGTAATACCAGGGATTTTTGCCTTTTTTGAATAGGAATGAGTTAAGAATATTTGTCCTGTTGATGTTGGTTTAAATTCTAATGCAGATCTATGGCTTAATACCGCTCCGGGGTATAGGTGACCAAGTATTAGAAATAGGTTTCTTCTAATTATAATTTCAGGTTCATCTTCTAAATTCCCGGAATAAAGTCGGGGAGCTAATTTTTTTATCTGTCCCTCTTTTTCAAGTTTTGAAATTGCTTTTGAAATCTTTGAATCCGAAGAACCAAAAATAATTTCTTGTAGATGTATAGGTAAATTTTTTTCCATTATGCAAGTATAATTTTGATAAATGTAAAATATTTTCCACTAAACTCCAAGAATCGGAAAATAAATTCGATTAAAACCGAAAGAAAGGGTAGAAAATAATTTCTATTAATACCGACAATACACAACAGTGTGAAAAATATTTTCCATTAGAATATACTTTTGTCAATATAGTCAAGGTACAATACTAATTTTATACGTGGATTATTTTTGATGAAAATCTAAGAAATCAGAAAAATGTCAGATCTTGAAAATATTTTGGTACATTTTTTTGCAGGAATATTGGTTGTGTTGTAGTTGCCGCGCCCCGTTTTTATCTCGGTATAAAGGAATGTGAGGTTTTTAGTTTTTATGATAGGTTAAACTTGTAATAAAATAATACACCATAAAAAAGCACATTCCAAAAAATGATAATATAACCTAAATCCCAAGTATATGTTTCAAGGTGTTACACCCGATTTGCTGGTTGCCATTATGCATGTATAATTAACCCGGTTAAGTTGGCGAGAAATGAACTTAAATACCGAGGGCTGGATGAAAATGGGAAATGGGTTGGGTTTTAAGAACTGGGTAATTGTAAATCAATAATAATTCTTGTGCCAGGTTGTATTTTGTTATGAGGATGCAAATTGGAAGCTGTTGTTTTTATCTTATACCGGTAGTAATCCTCAAACAGTTTAAAATACTCATCCATAATTATTAATCCTTTGCCATTATTTACCCGGAATTGTTCTTCTTTAATTCCGGTGCCATTATCTGAAATTTCAAAAATGTAATTATAATTACCAACCTTTTTGATATCGACAGTAAGAATTCCACCCGACTTTAAATCATTCAATCCATGTTTGATAGCGTTCTCCACATACGTGTGTATAATCATTTTTGGAACAAGAACTGCTAAATCAATATTATCATCGACATTCATTTTAAATTGATAACGGTCTTTAAATCTTAGCTTCTGAAGATTCAGATAGTCTTTTACAAACTTAATTTCATTATTCAATGTACGGGTAAGCTCATTGGCTTCATTCATCAACATCCGTAGCATTTTAGAATTTTTTGAGAGATAATTGTACGCTTCCTCTGACTCCCCTGATTTTACCATTCTTCCAATGGAATTTAAAACGTTAAATGTAAAATGGGGGGTAAGTTGGTTTTTAATATTTTGAAACTGTAATTCCGTTAAGCGCTTTTCTGTTTCGTATTGTTTAATAATCCTTTTTTGTTGGGAACGGAGCAAAGCATAAGACAGGAATAAAAAAAGTAGATAGATGCCGGGATATATAAGAAATTCCAAATAGTAAAACTGATTTTTACCGTATGTAATTAAATAACCGGTTTTTGTATCTTAAATATAATATTGAAATCCATTCTTATTTTTTTTAACGGAAATAATGTGGTTGCCATTAACCGGAATATGCAATTTTGTAATATGTTTAAGGTTAAATGAAGCTATGGCGACATTATTCTCCCTTTTGTTACCCAAAAGATAATTCTTGTTGTTATTACCTGAATCCAATAGTCGTATAAAAGATTGGTTTAAAAAGTTATCTCTTTTTAGTTCGTGATCCAATTCCATTCTCCTGTCAATATGATATTTGGTTCCATCGGATAACAGTAACAAGAATGATTCATATTCTATTCCTGTTGGGAATAATTGGTGACTTCTGTTGTTCATGGTTGTCGGAAGAATAACCCTTTTTATTTCGTTCCCATCAACATCCATTAGCATTAAAAAGTTTTCTAATACTCCATCAGCACGTTTTGTATAAAGGACAACGATTCCATAACCATTATCTAGTTTTATTGGAAGCAGGTCTATTCGGGATGCAGCACCTTCAAATGATTTTGGTGGAAATTTAAATTTTAAATCGGGAGTTAAAACGAACACCCAATTTAAAGAATCGGGGTATGGAACAATATTGTTTTTCCCACAATTATTTGATGTCGTATTTAAACAAAGAATTTCATTTTTACCGTCTTTGTCAATATCAAACACAATTTTAGGTGATGCTTTACTAAAACATTCTGGTGATTTTATAAGAGAGTTGCTTGCAACATCGAGCCTGTAAAAGTTACGAGGCTGAAGAGAAAACCCAGCATTTATTATTAGAAATACCTCTTTGATATTATCATTGTTCGAATCGAATGCATCAAATATTCGTGCTGAAAAGTCATTTTTACCATCAACAACCGGTACCAGATCAATAAAACGGTGATAGACAAAAAATTCCTGTTTTTGAAGATTGAATCCATTAATAAATAACGAATCCTCTTTCTGTGTCAAAATAAATAGATCATTATATCCATCTTTATCAAAGTCGGTAACAAATGAACGAGGGTTCTCCGTTATAAATTTACTATCCAAATTAAACTGTTCCAAAGATCTTCCATAGTGCGAATATGGTTTTATAGATGCCTGCCCAACCATGTTTTCAATAAACAAAATAGATTGAGAGAGACCATCATTATCCCAATCAATAAAAATTTTAGATTTAAAACCATACACATTTTCCTCATCAACAATTGTAGCATTGTACTTATTGTGTTTAAGCGGAAGTAATAATCCAATAATTATTGCCAGTGGGAGAGCAACAAGAAGGGAAATAAAAAATGGATTATTTTTGTTTTGCATTACTCTTTTATAAAATCACTTATTTTTCGTGTGTACTTTAAAGTTACTTCACCATTATTACTTTTCAGGCAGCATTGTTTTGTTTTAAAATCTATTGAACTCAAATAATCTGAGTTGATAATGTGTTTCCTGCTGATTCTTGAAAAAATTGTTGTTGTTAGATTTATTTCAATCTTTCCCAAACTTTGGCTGGTTAGTAAACGCTTACCTGAACACAACTTAATTTCGGTATAATTTTTATCTGCTTCCAAATAAAGAATTTCATCATTTCGAATAACGTTGATCCCATTGGTTGACCATATTATTAACTTGTTGTTTGGTATGCTTGGTTTTTGAGTACGGTGTTGGATTGTTTGTGTTAACTTTCGGGTTAGCTTTTCTAAATCGCTTATGTCAACGGGTTTAAGAAGGTAATCAAATGCATTGTTTTTTGCAGCTTCAATTCCATATTCAGGATAAGCTGTTACAAATACCACCTCAACATTATTTAGCCATGGTTGTAACTCTTTAATTATTTCAATACCATTTAAGCCAGGCATTTCTATATCTAAGAAGATAATGTGTGGTGGTTGATTCAACACATACGCCAATCCTTCCTGTGCATCGGTGAATATCTTAATATGATTGTATTCACCAATACTTTCCAACATCTCTTGCAGCAGTTCGCAAGCGTCAATTTCATCGTCAATTATTATGGCATTAATGGCTGGCATTGGTTTTTCTTCCGAAGATAGTTATTTTCTATGGGGTGCAGCGGTTTCCAAACCGCTGATTTTTAAAATGCGGTTCGGAAACCGCATAACCCGAACAAACAAATCCACCATTTATCCATTCCTGTCAATGCTTCAATAAATCACACCCCTGTTTCGTGCTATTTAAAAATATTCTTGCTATTGTTTTTGATGGTTTGTAGCGAGATTTAAGATAAATTTTAAAAGCCGGTCTTATGAAACATCTTCTTCGACTTTTCATTTTATTTTTTGTATTTGGTATTATGATGAATTGTGAGAAAGAAAACCAACCACCTTTTATAAAAAGCACCACTGCCAACCCACAAGTAATTAAAACAGGTGAAATGACGCAATTAACTTGTGTAGCAACAGATCCTGATGATGACCTATTAACTTATTCATGGTCTTCTTCAAATGGAACATTCCCGGATGGCACTTTTGGTATTTCAATCTCGTGGAATGCACCTGATGAATCGGAAACGTATAACATATCCGTAACGGTAAATGATGGATATAATTTTGTCGTGGGGAATATAAATGTTGTTGTTGAGGAGAATCCAATATTAAGGGTAACTCCAACAGAATTAATTTTTAAAGCTGATGAGAGGCAAAAAATAATTTGGATTGAAAATACAGGGACGGGGACATTAGCATGGACATTGCCGGAAGATTTGAACTGGTTAACATTCGATCAGCTATCTGGAAGTACAACAACAGAAAAAGACTCAATTATTATAACTGTGAATAGGTCTGAGTTATCACCGGGTATCTATGATGATTTATTTGCAATAGCTACAAATGGAGGGAATAAAAACATTGCTGTAAGTATGACTGTTGAGGAATTTCAAGATACCCGCGATGGAAATTCATACAAATGGGTCAAAATTGGGGATCAAATATGGATGGCTGAAAACCTGGCCTATTTACCAACAATTACTCATCCCATAGGCGGATCATATATCTATCCCTGCTATTATGTATATGGGTATGAAGGAACAAATATAACAGAAGCGAAAGCAACAGATAATTACAACACTATGGGGGTGTTGTACAATTGGACCGCAGCAATAACAGCTTGTCCCAGCGGTTGGCATATACCAAACGACCAAGAGTGGGAGCAACTGGCACAATTTGTTAGTATTGAAAAGGGACCCTATGAAAGGGACGAAGATGGTTGGAACAATGTGGGTAAACATTTGAAAGCAACCAGTGGGTGGTATTATAATAAAAATGGAACAGATGATTATGGGCTTTCATGTCTTCCTGGAGGAAGACGCAACACTATGGGGGGATTTCACGCCTGGGCTACGGGTTCTTGGTGGAGTGCTACTGAGTACTCTTCTGTTTACACTAGACGATACTGGAATTTGAATTCCACTAATGATAACTTAATACGAGGCCGTGCTTCGGAAGAATACGGATTTAGCATTCGTTGTATGAAAGACTAATTTTATGTAGATACTTCCATAATTTATATAAAACCATAATAAATAATTAAAATATCTAAAGACATAAAATTTTGTAAAAAAATATGTGATATGGGTATATAACATATAAAGTCAAAACAAAATACATATCAATACACTTATATGATGAAACTTTCTTTAATTCTTATTCTGCTAAGCATTTCTTTCAACATTTTCTCCCAACAGAATTACGGCTCACTTCATAATTCGGGTTGGTTTTGTTTTTAAGCATAAATTTTAGCAACTCTAAAAAGGAAAAATTCAATATCCACAACACCTCTTAATGCAGCTCTAAAAGCTTTAAGTTTAGCATTGAAAG
>Ga0209249_1000176_pt1 | contig 86200 bp, 90 predicted proteins | sample SaaInlV_200m_DNA_4_FD_184653 | JGI IMG/M metagenome (GOLD analysis project Ga0209249, IMG submission 184653) | Marine microbial communities from expanding oxygen minimum zones in the Saanich Inlet - SI037_S3LV_200m_DNA (SPAdes) (version 2) | ecosystem: Environmental > Aquatic > Marine >... | reverse complement strand
AAGAATTGCAAAGTTTAATAATCTCTGAATGTAATCTAGTATTATACTGGTTTGTTATGGTTTTTTGTGTCATAACCTAAAGTTATAACTTACCAGTATACTAATCTATTCCTTTTGGGACAGCGCCACAAAAACAAAACATTAAAAAGTAAAGAGTAACATCTTCTACCCATGCAAGAGAAAATATTTGACCTTTTATTAGAGAACGATGATATTACTTGGAAAAGTTTACTTTACGATTTAGTAAAGACTGAACAAATGAACCCATGGAACATTAATCTCTCCCTTCTTGCTCAAAGATTTATAGTAGTAATTAAAGAGATGAAAGAACATGATTTAAAAATATCTGGAAAAATGTTACTTGCAGCGGCGATTCTTCTAAAAATGAAATCTTCCCATTTAATTGACCATGACATTGCACAATTAGATCTACTTATTAGCGAAACTGAAGATGAAATGGACGAAGATGAAGGGTTCAGTGAGGATGAAGATATTGATTTTGAATTATTACATAAAAAGAAACAAAAATACAAATTAATTCCAAGAAATCCTCAACCAAGAAGTAGAAAAGTTTCTATCCATGATTTAGTTGATGCTTTGCAAAGAGCTATGAGTACCAAGAAAAAAGTGTTACAAAAATATGACCCAGTTAAATTTAACATGCCAGATAGAGATATAGATATTATGGATGTTATTAGAGAATTGTACAACAAGATAGTTTATTATTCTAAAAAACAATCGGAAGAAAAAAAGAAACCAGAACTAACATTTAGTAAAATGTTACCTCCCAGAGCTGGAAAAATTGAAAAAGTTTACACATTTATCCCCATGTTACATTTAGAAAATCAAAAGAAAATTAAAACTAGACAAGACCAACAATTTGAAGAGATCTATATTAAACTTAACAATTTAAAGAAAAAAGAAAAAATTCAACAAATTGAAGAATATGAAGAACCTAAAAAAGTTCGGAAGAAAAAATCTGGATCTGAAAAAAATAAAGATAAGAAAAACAAACCTAATTCTGGGGAAAAAAGTACCAAGAGATCTAAAAAATAAGTTTGGACTAAACCTTGATGATAGAATTATAACTTATTTCCACACACATTAAAAATTTAAAATTTCTTTATTATTACAAGGTATTCCAGAAAATTTAAAAAACAGACTAATACTTACTCTGTAAATTAAGATATTATTTAAAAAATTAAAATAATAAAAAATGGCTAAAATAAAATCCACCAGCAGTATCAAAGTACCAGAAAAAGTTGTCGACCAAGTAATTGGCCAAGATGAAGCAGTCAATATCATTAAAAAGGCAGCATTACAAAGAAGGCATGTTTTACTTATTGGAGAACCAGGAACAGGAAAGTCAATGTTAGGAGTAGCTTTATCTGAACTATTACCTAAATCTGAATTACAAGACGTTATTGCTTATCCAAACCCCAATGATGAAAATGAACCTTTAATTAAAACAATAGCAGCCGGCACAGGCAGAGAAGAAGTTAAAAAAGCATTACTTGATTCTAAAGATCTTTTCAAAAATATGAGATTCTTATCTTTCATAATTGCAATATTAGTAATGGTGGCGCCATGGTGGGCAAGATATTATTATAATTCAGACATTATGTTTGCAGCATTTTTTATTGGCGGAATGATGTTTTTAGTAGCATTTTCATTAGCTATGAATATCGGACCAAAAGTCTTAGGTGGAAATAAAGTAATTTCACCTAAAGTTATTGTAGATAATTATTCAAATAAAAAGTCAGTATTTTATGATGCTACTGGCGCTCATGCTGGAGCATTATTAGGCGACGTACTTCATGACCCCCTACAAAGTGGAGGGTTAGGCACTCCAGCTAATCAAAGAGTTATTGCAGGTATGATTCATAAAGCTAACAAAGGAGTTTTATTTATTGATGAAATAGCCACACTTAGTGTCAGAACTCAACAAGAACTTTTATCAGCATTACAAGAAAGAAAGTTTCCAATCACAGGACAATCTGAAAGATCTTCAGGTGCAATGGTAAGAACCGAACCAGTACCTTGCGATTTCATTTTAGTAGCAGCAGGAAATTTTGAAACAATCAAGAACATGCACCCAGCATTAAGGAGTAGAATCAGGGGCTATGGTTATGAAGTTTATATGAACGACACCATGGAAGATAGTAAAAGTAATTTAATGAAAACTGCACGGTTCATTGCTCAAGAAGTTAAAAAAGAAAAAGGAAAAATACCACATTTTTCAATTGAAGCAACTAATGAAATTATTAGAGAAGGTAGAAGAAGAGCAAGTAGAAAGAATCACCTTACTGTAAGGTTAAGAGGATTAGGTGGATTAGTTAGAGCAGCAGGAGATTTAGCTAAAGAAGATAAAAGTGAATTAGTAATGAAAAAACATGTCATTGCTGCTAAGAAATTAGCAAGACCTTTAGAACAACAATTAGCCGACAAATATATTGAAAAGAAAAGAGAATATGAAGTAATTGTAACTGAAGGAAATATTATCGGAAGAGTTAATGGGCTTGCAGTTATTGGTACAGAATCATCTTATTCAGGAATATTGTTACCTATTGAATCCGCAGTAACTTCAGGAGGAAGAAAATCCCAAGTAATTGCAACAGGAAAATTAGGGGAAATTGCTAAAGAAGCAATAACAAATGTTTCAGCAATCATTATGAATTATTTTGGTGAAGACATCAAAGAAACTAGAGATGTGTTTGTTCAATTTTTACAAACTTATGAAGGCGTTGAAGGCGATTCTGCATCAATAGGAGTAGCAACAGCAATCATATCTGCTTTGAAAGATATCCCAGTTAAACAGAATACTGCCATGACTGGTTCATTAACAGTTAGAGGAGAAGTTCTCCCAGTAGGAGGGGTATCGTACAAAGTAGAAGCTGCAATAGATAATGGAATTAAAAATATTATAATACCCAAATCTAACTTGAAAGACCTAGTTATTGATGAAAACAAACTAAAAGATGTTAAAATAATTCCTGTTGAAACATTAACTGAAGTACTAAAACATGCTTTAATTTGGAAAGGCAGGTCTGAACTTAAAAAGATAATTTTAGCAAAATCTGAAGAACAAGACAATAGATTTAATACCAAAGTAAAGAAAAAATCAAAAAAAATAAAATAGATATAAGAAAATTATCACATTATTTTAACTGATATTAAGTAAAGAAGGATAAATCACAGAAAGCTTTAAAAAGAAGACATATTCCCAAGTTTAAAATAAAAGCTTAAAATAAACCTAAATAAAATGGCAAGATCACAATTAAAATCAAAAAGAAAAGCTTCAGGTGGAAGATTTGTTTCAGCTAGAGCTAAAAAGAAAAGAGAATTAGCAGGATATTCTGCTAACACTAAACTTGACGAACCTAAAGCTAAAGTAGTAAGAGTTCGTGGTGGAAATACTAAAAGTTTTTTACTTTCTGGAGATTATATTAATGTTACTAATCAAGAGGGTAAAGCTAAAAAAGTTAAAATAACTAATGTTCTTGAAAATAAAGCTAACCCACACCTAGTTAGAAGAAACATTTTAACTAAAGGAGCTATTGTTGAAACTGAACTAGGTAAAGTTAAAATCACAGGTAGACCCGGCCAAGAAAATAACATCAATGGCGTTTTAATTAAACAGTAAATCTAATTAATTTTTATTTATTATACTTCTTTAAATTATAATTATAACAGAATCAACACCTAATTTATTTCTAAAACCCCATACCTCATCTTTTCAGATAGGCCACCCCCAAAAATATCGCTAAAACTACAAATTTATTTGCTAATAATAGTAACTTGCGAGTTAATTTTACACAAATTCTCAAAACCCATGGAAGAAGTTTGATATATGTTGACGATTTACTACTAACTGGTAATTAACATAACCAAATAATCAAAAAAGAGGATAAAAAATGTCGGGAATAATTGAGGAATTTGTACTATGGAAACCACTTAAAGTGGTTAGTTTCATAATGTACATTTTAGTTGTAATGCTAATCCCGATTAGTCAATTCTGGTCAGTAATCTTATTGTTTGCGTTAATTTGTCTTTGGAGCAGAATACCTTGCCTAATTTCAATGTTTACCAAAGATCTTGACGTAATTGACTTTTTTGTGGTAATGCTTGCAATTCATGTAGGTGGAATATTTGCGGGTATTTTTGGATTCACAATAATGATGTTTTCCAGAATATTTGGTCCAAGAGAATGGTTCCTTTATACCTTCAAAGATGCAACAAGTATGATGATTTGTGGTTTTATGACACCTTTATTTTATGCTACAACAGGGAGTAGTGCATTACTTTCATTATACGCATTTACAATAACAAGATGGATAATTTACTTATTCCTGACTGTAATTTTAGAACCAGAAGCAATGGGGCTTGAACTTAGTTTATGTACATTAGGTTCATTAAAATCTTACTTGTATAATACTTTTGTTATGAAATCTTTTGAAAAACATTTAGAAAAAGTTTTCCTTGGAGGAGTACATTTCAGCATAGGTTTATTTTTAGCTGCAACTGCTGTTGTAGGAATATTCCTTTTAATCAGTAAATTTGGTAAACATTTATCTTATATCTTCCCAAAAACTGAAGAACCAATGTTTATGAAGTAAATTTTTTTTCTTTTTAAAATGACCATCCCTTAATTTTTGTTTAGTTCTGACCTGTGAAACAAGCTTTATTTGTAATAAATTTTAAAGTTTCAATAAGTCACTTTTAAACCACTGGACACACTGGACAAGTATGGACAGAATATATAAACCACTCGCACCCATAAGTTTTCTAGAAATAACCAAAGGTTAAGTTCCTTACCAAACAATACCAAAAAATCAATGATGCCAAAGATATAAATCATGGCATCTAAAAAAATATAGGGGTACGATAAAAATGAATGATATGAGTAAAGAAAATATTAAACGATTATTTGAAAGACAAGTCATTGAACTTACCAGAAGAACAATGTCTCAACAATCAGAAATTTTTGACTACCAATTAAGCGGAGGTTGGATTAGATGAAAACCAAAGAAAGGATTATTATGCTTTTACAAAAATATAAAAAATTACATGTTAACACTGAAACTGAAATTCCGAGACTTGTAATTAGACAATTAGACTTAGACGACTTTTTCAGTGAACCTAATTTTGGTCAACTTTCAGCATAAAAGACTATTAATTAAAAATTTATTAAATTATTTTTATCTTTTTCAAAGCTAGCCTCCAAAGCCACCTCTTTTAAAAAGCCAGTTTGGCTTTTTATTTTTTATTCTTACGTTAATAATATTCAAAAATAAACATAAAATACATAATTCTTTTAAATAAAGTTAAGAAAGCTTAACAAATCATGGAAATTTTAACTGAAAGAGAGCTCTTAATGAGGAAGAGAGAGATCATACGTAAAATCAAAGAAGGTGCAATTTTTATTTACCCTACTGACACAATTTATGGAATTGGTTGTGATGCCACTAACGACAATTCTATTAAAAAGATTAGAGAAATAAAAAATAGACCAGAAATGCCTTTTTCTATTTGGGCACCATCAATTGAATGGATTAAAGAGAATTGTGAACTCAGTGAAAAAGATGAAAAAGAATATTTAAGTTTATTACCTGGCCCTTATACAATTGTAATGAAAATAAAAAATAAAGATTCTGTATCAACTGAAGTAAATTCAAAAGACGGCAGTTTAGGTATTAGATTACCTAAACATAGATTAAATAAATTATTTGAAGAAATTGGAATTCCAATCATTACAACATCAGTAAATAAATCTAAAGAAAGTTTTATGACAAATTTGGACAATTTAGATCAAAGTATTAAAAACTCAGTAAATTTCTTGATTTATGAAGGAGAAAAACGTAACAAACCATCTAAAATAATTGATTTAGTACATGACAAAGTAGTAGACAGGTAATAGAATTACTACACCCATTATTAATAATAACAATAATTTAGAAAAAAGTCAATTTGGATTACTTAAAAAAAAAAAAATCATTTCTTTTTCTTACAACACTTCTTAATTTTATTAATTTGCTTTTGAGAGATATTTTTCCCATCAAATTTGAACCACCAAACCAAAAAGCCAACAATTAATAAAAATAACAAGATTAGTAAAACATTCATTAAAGGACTATCTTTTTCAATTACTTCTTCAAAAGATTCTTCAGTGTCTCCAACTGCCACTTCTTCAACTAGATCATCTTCAGCTAATCCTTCAGCCTCACTCACAGTTGTATCTTCTGTAACTGTACTTTCTTCAACAACGTCTTCAATAACTTCTTCAGTTACTTCTTCACTTGTTGACTCCGTTACAGAAACTTCACCTTCAGCAATAGCAAAATAACTAAACCCTGGCGAAGTTGCTTGATAGTAATAATATGAATTATCCTCTTCCACATATTCAGCATCAAGACTTGACCAGCTAAAATCAGCGTAACGATATAATGAAACTTCTTGTTTAGTTAACCCTAAACTTTCTAACCAAGACTTATCTACTTTAAAACTGATAATTATATCAGTAAGTACATCATCATTTAAAGTAGTCCCAGTACTAAAAGTGACATACTGGTATACCTCTTTCTCAATATCATTTACTGAACCAGATAAATCATCTTCATCAATTAATTTTACTTTTAACCAACCGCCCCAAACATCTTCATTTACACCAAATCCCACTTCAGTCACACCAATCTCACCACTTTCAATAGTTAATGTTTCTGAAGTTCCTTCTTCAATTACATACCATGTGTTTGTTACGTATGTTGTACTTTGTGTTGAAGAAGATCCACCTCCACCAGAAGAACTGCTTGAACTACTACTTGAAGAACTACTTGAAGCCGCACTGGTTGTAAAATCAGTAGTATTACTTTGGGTGTTTCCTGCTAAATCAGTACAAGTAACATTAACTGTATACGCAGTTGAAGCACTTAAACCACTTAATGTTGCGGTATACAAACCAGAACCTAAAGCTAAACTTCCAGTACCAGCATCCACATAAGTACAATTACTTATCCCAGCAACCCCATCAGTAGAATTTACAGTTAATGTTCCGCCGCTGGTAGAAACACTGCTAACAGCTAAACTATTTATTTCAGGAGCAGTATCTTCAATACTAACCCCTGTTACATTTATTGAAGAATTAGAATTTCCGAAATTATCTGTTGCATTAAATTCAAAAGTATAATTTGCTGCATCACTTTGCGAGGTAATATCAAAAGTACCAGTGTACAAACCAGAACCTAAAACTAAACTTGTCCAATCAGAAACATTAGTCCCAGTAGAATTTAACACTCTATAATATACTGAAGCGATATTATTTGTATCTGTTACATTTAATGTGATAGTAAAATTTTCATTATACCATGTTGATGCACTTGGAATCACTACATTAATTCCTGGCACGGTATTATCAATTGTCACACCAGTGATACTAACATTACTAACAACAGAGTCTGTAGAATTTGTAGCATTTACCGTGATGTTATAAATCCCATCAGCAAGAAGAGCAGTATTAAAAGATGCATTTTCAAACACAGTATTTGATGTAACATTGTATATTGTCGCAGAATATATCAAAGAACCATTTGAATCATCATACCAATGAAAAGTTGCATTTACTGCTGTTTGATCAGTTGTTGCATTGAGTAAAATAGAACCACTTACATTTTGATTTACGGTAGGAGAACTAACACTAACTGAAGTTAATGCAAAAGAAACTCCTGATAATAAGACTAACATTAAAGAAATTACTAACAATTTTTTAATTACACCTAACATTTTAACACCTCGATTTAAATTAATTGAATATTAATTTTTAATATTAATACTATACCCAAAGATAATAAAAAATTCGTATTATGAAAGGATATAATAATAATAATAATAATAATAATAATATGTGTTAATTATATAAGAGTTTCTATCTACATAGATCACAAAAAAAAACAATCAACAATAAAAATCAATATTTCATTTCTTTCCCGTCAATAAAGAATTGAGGATTTTTAAAAACCATATCGCCATGAAAAATCGTTTTTATTGCCCCGCCAAACCAAGCATTACTACCAACACCGATATGTGCAGTACCAGAAACTTTCTCATCCATAATTGCTAATCCCATTAATACAGCTACTGGATTTATTCCAATTCCCAGTTCACCAATTCTTCTGATTCTATCAGGATATTTTGAACGATTTTCAAATTTTTTAAAAGTATCTTCTAAAATAGGAGCATGTTTACCCAAAATTTTCTCAATCCTACCATCAATAATTTCAAACATAACTGGTTCATCCAATAATTTACTTCCAGTTTCATGCCGGATACTAGCATCAATAACCACCTTTCCAGAAACATTATCAATACCTTTCGGTGCGATATAAACTTCCCCAGCAGGAACATTACCCCCTTTGCCTGGTTCAAAAAAATATCCTACATTAGCTACCGCTTCCATCCCTTCAACGTTAAACACCAAATCAGTTCCAGCATCAGTTTTGACCCTAATTTCATTAGCTTTATCCCATTGTTTTTTGATCTTATCACCAATTTTTCTTAACCTTTTGTAATTAACATTAATTACTTCAGCAAAAATATTAAAATGACTATTGGTTACCATACCCAAACCTGAAGAAGATACAAACCTATGTCCTCGATCTGAACAAAACTTACGAAAACTTTTATCGGCACCCAACCTACCTAATTTATTAGATACAGAAACAATAATGATACTTTTTTCAGGTAATAATTTAACTGCCTTAATTACATGACCATCAGCTTGCATGAACCCTTTCTTGACATCTTGAACAAGAATTTGTACTTCTAATTTTTTCTTTTTAGAAGCAAGATAATATCCATAAGCTAACATTAAAGCAATTTTATTATCCTCATTTGGACCTTGATCTGTTATAATCAACACTTCTTCTTTTTTAGTTTTAAGACATTCCTTAAACACTTTGTAAAAACAGGAAGAATGTTTTTTTACAGTTTCTATTTCAGTATCAGTTAAATAATGCATTTTTGTTCATCTTTACCAAATTTTGATCTATATTAATTTTAGAATACTAGCTTAAAAAGATTTCTCGCCTGAAATATAAACTATTGAGAAAAATAGCCATTCAAAAAAAGAAAATTTAAAGAAAAATTTATTTTATTCATCCAATAGTTTCTTTATCCTGCAAACAAAGAAACCTTCAGTATCATTATCTTGTGGCCAAATTCTTACTGAATCTTTCACTTCTTCATGATATTTAACACCTTCGAATTCCATTACAGAAGTTCCAATTTTCAACCCAGGGAAATTAACTTTTTCAACTTTAGCATTATCAAACCTGTTAAGTATTCGAGTAACTACTGCTTCATTTTCTTCTGGTTCAAGTGAACAAGTAGAATATACCATTACACCACCGGGTTTTAAATTTAAGAATGCATTCTCTGCAAGTCTAAACTGTTCATTAGAAATTTTCCTTAACATTGATGGGTTCCAGATTCTTAAAGTTTTTAAACTTTTTCTAATTGTACCCGTTCCTGAACAGGGTGCATCTACCAAAATTTTGTCAAACTGAAAATCTTTGTATCTTGTACCAGACATCAAAGTTACAATAGTATTACTTGCCGCACTACGTTGTAAATTAATTCCTAAAGATTGAATCCGCATACCTTTGTAATCATTAGCTATTAATAACCCTTGATTTTTCATCATTGCAGCCATTTGAGTAGTTTTACTTCCTGGAGCAGCACACATATCAAGAACAATATCTCCTGGTTTTGGATCAAGAGCTAAAGGAGGTAACATACTAACAGATTCCTGAACATAAATTTTACCGATATGATGTTCCCATAAATTACCCACATCTTTTCTATCAGGATGTGATATAAAAAAACCACCTTTACACCAAGGTATCGGTTCTAATTTCCAACCTTTACTTTCAATACTTTTTCTTGTTTCTTCAATATCTGCTTTCAGAGTGTTAACCCTAATTGAACGTCTCAAAAAACATAAACAATATTTCTTGAACTCTTCCCAATCAGTAAGTTTAGAGTATCTATCAATAAAACCTTGCTTAATTTCAACATTTTCAGTGTTTGGAATTGCTGTAAGTTTGTGTTCAACCATGATAAGTTATTATTTTCTGGACTGCTTATATAATTTTTGGATGTAAAGATATAAATGAACATTATTAACAAACATAGAAATTATAATAAAGCAAATAAACTTAACAAACGTAATGGTAGAATATATAATTAAAGAAGAATTTGAAATTTATGTAGATTTATGGAAACAACATTGTCATAAACAGAAATATTGTTCAGACCCTAACAGATATATTGATTGTCAAGCTTAAAAAAGTATAGTAAAAATGGGAACAGAAGTCCCCCCATTAATTAAAGAAAAATACTCTGGATCTAATGAAAATGCATTTTTTCCAATTTTTGGTTGGGCAAAAGCAATAAGAGAGATTACAAATTGTACCATAGCTGTACCAACAGAAGATAAAGGAAACACCTGTAAGGTGAGGGGTCATTATGTCAGTTTCTTAGAGCAGTATTTAGATAATTAAGATTAAAAAACACTTTTCAACAGCAAATCAAAGACTCACAAAAATCATTACAATAAGCCACTGGTCACACTGGTCAGGTTCACAAAAGATATTTAAATCAATTTTCTTAAACTGATTTTTATGAAAATAAAATACACTACAAAAAACCAAAGGATATCTATTGAGATTGAAAACGATTCTATTAAAGATGCTTTCAAGCATTTAGCTGAATTCCAAGAAGTCTTTGACCAAGAAGCTTGTGGATTATGTGAAAGCGACAATCTCCAAATGATTGTTCGAACTGTTGATAGTAATGACTATTATGAGATTAGATGCAAAGATTGTACTGCAAAACTTGCTTTTGGACAACACAAGATAGGGGGCAGTTTATTTCCAAAAAGAAAAAAACAAGATGGAAGTTATGATTCTAAAGGTAAAGGATGGCACAAGTGGAATGGAAATTCTGCTTAAATTAACTCTTGCCAAAATTAAAAAGTTAATTTTAAATAAACTGAAATAATCATTTACTCCATGAAATTAAGAGGTGATGTACTTAGTTGGTTAGTTGGCACAGCTATTTTATCATTTATTTCCTTTTTCCTAGTAAGTATGTTCACATCAAATGACTTCTTAATATTTGTATTCCTATTTGTAATTATAAGCTTATCAATAATACTTTTACATCATGAATTTCCAGATGAACTTAATTTCAAAACCGGATCAATTATTGCTATGATAGTATTTGTTTCAATGATAATTACTTCAGACTTAAATTCTAATTTAGAATCTGCTGCATTTTTAGTAATAATGACTTCAATAGTATTTTTTATTGGTGGGTTTTTTGGTAAATGGGCCAGTCATGATAAAGATAAAATAACAGACAGATATTGGTTTTGGATGATCATTATTATGTTAATAATAAGTTTAGGCGTTGTAGGATATTCTTTTTATGATAATCAATTTGGAACATTAAATAGTGTCTCACAAGTAATACTAACTGAAAGTGTCCCAATTACTCAAGAGTATAGAGTTGTTTGTTCAACTGATACTGATTGTGAACCGAATAAATGCATCCACAATACCTGTCACACGATCCAAGAAGAAACATTATCTAGTCTTACCGAAGAAGATTGGGAAAATTACTGGAGAGCTAGAAGTAATACAGATTGGAGTTTGATTAATGATAATGAAAATTATTATTTAAAGAACAATGGTAATGATTGGTTAAAGTTTAATTATGACATTTATAATTTAAGTTTTATCGAATTTAAAGTTAATATTGAACAAGGAGGAGTAATGATTAATTTTAACAATGATTACTCAAGCGATAAAAGAGATTTCTTAGAATTTGGAAATGAACATATTGAAATTACTAATTATGAAAGTGAGACATATACTGTTTTAGGTTACCAAAGCTTAGATTTAAACTCAGGCGTTTGGCACACAATAAAAATAAAGATAGAAGAACAGATTTCAGTTTACTTAAATGAAGAATTAATTTTATCTAATATTACTTATGAAAGATATAATGAAGACTTATTAGATAGAGAATTTTCAATAGAATCTAATGAAAACCCAATAATTTACATTGACGAAGTTTCATATACTTCTGGTGGTTATGAACCGATCATAATTTCTTAATCCATAAATAATTTAAATCATTAATTCTATTAACAACACATGGAAAATCAAAAAGCTAACAAAATTACAATTATAGGTGCAGGTAACCTTGGTTCGTTTATCGCTTACGAAATTATTTCTAGAGATGTATGTAAAGAGATGGTTTTAGTAGATATTCTTAAAGATCTTGCTGAAGGTCAAGCAATGGACATGGCACAAGCTTTACCTTACAAAAATAGAACTAAAGTGTATTCTGGTGGATATGAAGATATTGTTGGTTCAGAGGTCATTGTTATTACTGCAGGTAAACCTAGAACACCAGACATTAAAGACAGATTAGAATTAGCTACAATCAATGTAAAGATTATGAACTTCATTTTAACAGAAGTTAAAAAATATGCCCCTGAAGCAATTATAATTACCATAACTAACCCTATGGATTTAATCAATTTACATATTCACAAATCTGGTTGGGCAAGAGAGAAAGTTATTGGTTCGGGCGGACAATTGGATTCTTCAAGATTTAGAACCATTTTAGGCAACCCTGATAATGAAGTTGAAGGGTATGTTATTGGCGAACATGGTGCTGGCCAGATCCCGGTATTTAGTAAAGTAAAAATTAATGGAGAATTGAAAGAATTTAATTTGGAAGAACAAAAAGAAATTAAAGAAAAACTTAAAAATTCTTCAATGGAAGTTATCAAACGTAAAGGTTCAACAGTTTTTGCACCTGCATCAAACACCGCCGATATGGTGGAATCAATTGTAAGAGATCAGAAAAGATTATTAATATGTTCTACTGTGCTAAAAGGAGAATATAATTTAGAAGATGTTTCAATTGGCGTCCCAGTAAGGTTAGGTAAAAGTGGAATTGAGAAAGTTGAAGAATGGGAATTAAGTGAAGATGAATTATCACAATTGAGAGAAAGTGCTAGAAAGTTAAAAAGTACTTATGAAAGTTTGAATAATTAATTTTTTAATTATTTTTTTATAATAATTTAATTTATTTTTAAATTGTAAAGTTTTATATATTTGCATTTCTTTTTATTTTAAATATTAAATTACTTATAATTTTGTGAACTTAAAATTCAAAGAGGTTAATGAAGATGATAAATGTAGCAATTAATGGTTTTGGTCGGATTGGTCGAATGATTTTCCGGGCAGGTTTTAAAGATAAAAAAATTAATTTTGTAGCAATTAACGATTTAACCCCAACAGATAATTTAGCTTACTTATTAAAATACGATTCTGCCCATGGTAAGTTTAATGGGAATGTTTCAAGTGACAAAAATAGTTTAATTATTGGAGATAGTCCTAGTAAGAAAAATAAAAAGATACCTGTTTTCTCAGAAAAAGATCCAGCTAAACTTCCTTGGAAAAAACTTAAAGTTGATGTGGTAATTGAAAGTACAGGATTTTTCTTAACAAAAGAATTGGCAAGTAAGCATCTTAAAGCTGGTGCAAAAAAAGTAATTCTTTCTGCTCCTGCAAAAAATAAAGGAGACAATAACGACATTAAAACATTAGTATATGGCGTAAACCATAAAGAATATAATCAGAAAAAAGACAATATTATAAGTAATGCTTCATGTACAACTAATTGCTTAGCACCAATTGCTAAAGTTCTTGATGACAATTTTGGCATTATTTCTGGATTAGTTACCACTGTCCATGCTTACACATCCACACAAAAAGTTGTTGATTTAGCAAGTTCAAAACATCGAAGAGGAAGAGCAGCAGCAGTTAACATGATTCCTACTACAACAGGAGCAGCTATAGCTACAACATTAGTTTTACCAAAACTTAAAGATAAAATTGATGGAATGGCAATAAGAGTTCCAGTAGTAAATGGTTCAATTGTAGATTTTACTTGTCAATTGAAACAAGTAGTTGATGTAGAAAAAGTTAATTCTGCTTTTGAGATAGCTGCAAGAAGTAAAGATCTTAAAAATGTGTTTGAATATTCTGAAGAAGAACTAGTTTCTACTGACATTTTAACCAACCCACATTCTTCAATATTTGATAGTAAGTTAACCAAAGTAATCAATGGAAATTCTATAAAAGTTTTTTCTTGGTACGATAATGAATGGGGTTACAGTAACAGAATAATTGATATGGTTAAGATTATGTTATGATTAAATTAATCAAAAAGAAAAATTTAAATATCTTAATTAATTGTTTATTTTGATATGGGTACAATCAATAAAGTGTTTAATGTTTTTCAAGAAATTTATACTAGTTCAAGTCAAGACATTTTAATGTGGTTATTTTTATTTCCAATTTCTTTCGGAGTCACCATAACAATCATCCTTCGTTTAACCCTTATTAAAGGAAATCTACCGGAACCGATACATAAACCCTGGTTTGGAATGTTGTACATTTTATTTATGTATATATTAGGAGTAATTGCGGGATCATATGTAAAACTGTTACTAATTTGAGATTTATTCTGATTTATACATATTTTCATTAACAAACTTTGCCAAAGCACAACTTACTGCATCTTCAAACTCTTTAGTTCTAGTATAAAGCCCTTTTGTTAACACACCATTTGTACCTAAACTATTTCTGATAGAATTATCTTTCATCAATTCTTGAATTAATGGACCCAACTCTTTTCCTACTTTAAGTTGTTCAGAAATTTTAATTGGCAATTCAACTTTTCCACTACAACCTAAACCAATTTTCCCTTTTTTATTTATGATAGATGCCCAACCATTAAGGAACATACCAAAATTATTTTCATCAACATTACCTTCTAACCCAATTGAATAATCAGCAGCAGCAATTTGTTTTAATCCAAATTTAGCCCTATTTATTGCCCCCTGAATACTTTCTTGATCTGACATTGGTTGTTCAGAAATTCCTGATTCTGTTTTAATTGAAATGAATTCTACATCTGACCAAACTTTACTGATAACATTTTTAACAGCATCATTTTTCGCTTTATTTAATGTACAAATAACTATTTTCATTTTATTAAACTTTATTTTAAAAGCCACATTAATAAATCTTATTCAAAAAAGATTTTTTTAACTCCTTCTACTTTCTTTAACCTAACTACTAATTTTTCTAGTTCATCAATTTCTTTTGGAATTATTAAAAAAGAACATTCAGTAGAATTATTACCCACAAGTTTAGCTTTAGCCTCCTTAACTTCAAATCTTACAGTTGCAATGGTATGTAACAAATCTGCCAATAACCCAGACCTAGATTTTGCGACAACATAAAACTTAATTTTTTTATTGAAAGTTTCTTTCCAGTCAACTTTTATCCACCTAGATTCTTCATTTTCAATCCTGTCACAATCTTCCCTATGCACAGAAATCATTCTTCTTTTAGTTATTATTCCGGCTAAATTTTCTTTTGGAACAGGCCTACAACATTTAGCTAAAGTACAAGAGGCATTTTTATATTCTGGAGCATAAGTTAAAGAGTCATATTCTTCTTTAGTTATTTTTCTTAAAGTATAAGTTCTGATTGCAGGTAATCCTTGGTATAACCTAATACCTTTCTTAACTTTACTTTTTGCTCGCGATGTTTTAACAAATTTAATCCAATTACGTCTTGGAATTTGTTTTTTTGAAGTTAAAATTTCAACAACATCACCTTTATTCAGTTCTGATCTTAAAGATGCAAAATTCCCATTAACTCTTGCCCCAACACAATGGTTCCCTATTTGTTCATGAACCATGTAAGCAAAATCTAGTATAGTAGACCCTAAAGGCATATATTTAATGTCACCTTTGGGAGTATAACAATATATTTGGTCAGCAAACACATCTAACTTAACATCTTCAATAAATTCTCTTGCACTAGAATCTTTATGTAATTCTAATATGTTTTTTACCCATGCAAGTTTAGTATCCAATTGCCTATCTGCTTTTTGACCTTTATAACCCCAATGCGCAGCTACTCCTTCCTCAGCATTTTCGTCCATTTCAGGAGTTCTAATTTGAACTTCTAACTTTTTCTTACCATCAACAATTAAAGAGGTATGAATAGATTGGTAACCATTAGGTTTAGGATTAGCGATATAATCTTTTAATTTACCATCTATCGGTTCAAATTTTTCGTGTAACCAACCTAACAGATGGTAACATTCTTTTTCATTAGAAACTATCGCCCGGATACCTAAAAGATCATATTGTTCATTTAATTTTACTCCCCGTTTAGTTATCTTTTTGTAAATACTGTAAATATGTTTAGGCCTACCTTTGATTTTAATTATGTTAACATCTTTAAACGATTTAATTTGTTTAATAATTTGTTTAACATCATCCACCCGATCTTCTCTTGACCTTTCTAAAAAACCTACAATCTCTTGATACTTTTTTGGATTGATAGTTTTAAAAGCTAAATCTTCTAAATCTGCTTTAATTTTTTCTGCGCCTAACCGAGAAGCTAAAGGCGCATAGACATCTAAAATTTCTTGAGAAATTCTTTTCTGTTCATCTTTAGCTAAAAAATGGATATCTTTTTGATTATCTAATTTATCAACCAGTTTTATCAGTATAACTCTAACATCGTTAACTGTTGCCAGAAGTACTTTACGCAAATTTTCTGCGTTAAGTTTCATGTTCCTGGTTTTCAGTTGTGTAATATCTTTCGCGGATTTGATCAGGTTAATAATTTCTTTACCAAACTTTTCTTGAACTTCTTTTTCAGAAACAAAATCAGGAATTTTGTAAATAATTGCAGCAATGATAATTTCTGGATCTGCACCATTATCAATTAACAAGTTTGCCATACGTAAATTATGATCAAACACAGAATCTCCTGCTAACCTTTTTTTAGAGGATAATAATTGTTTAGAATATTCTATCGCTTCCTTTACTTTTGACAAATCTTTTTTAGAATAAGAATTACTTTCAAGTTTGTCCAAGAAAGTTTTCTCTAACATATGTTTTGGTAATTAGTGTTAAGTTAAATAATTTTTGGAAAAAAAGAGGAAAATAATTTATTGAGATTTAATTATCTGTTAATTTGAACATAAATTTTTAAGCAACATTACAAAAATTTACATCATTAACATTAGAAGTACCATCCCTGTATTCAATATGGTGTGCATCACAAGGAATACCCCAAGCACCCCCCCAATAAAAACCGTTATCTTTAATTGCTTGTAATACGCAAGAAGACATATCACAATCATTAGAAATACAACTTCTCTCAGAAGTATAAGGGTTCTTAGGAACATTAATATCAATAGCATTGCCTTCAGCATGATTACTGAATGAACTAGTTCCTGCAATCTTCCTACAACAAAAATTATCATAAACTTGAACATCATAATTACAAGCAGAGATAGCATCACTTAATTGCTCCCATGAATAAGCATTATCTTTATCCACATAAACATTTTCATTTCCAACAAAAGTAATCTTTTCCAATTCATTTGATTTAAAATTTGCAACAGCATTAATATAATCAACACCCTCATCATAACTATTTTTAGAACAATCTCCTTCAGGCAATTCACTCATATATTCAGCACAAGTTCCAGCATACACTGGATTATAAACTAACGCTGAACTTAATGAAGAAGAACTACTGGAAGAGCTTGAACAAACCTCACCATAAGGATAATATGGGGAAGGACCAGTTGGTTCCCAATTATAATAAGTAAAGGCATTAGTACCATAATCAGCTTCACCATTATTTGATCCAGCAATAGACCAGATATTATTACTAACATATGTCCCATCACACAAAGGATAAGCCCATAATTTAACTCCTTTAATCTCAGAAGCAGAATAATAATCTAAATCTAATACTTCAAGCACAACAGCCCCATCACTCCCACCAGTATAACCCACCACTAATGCTTGATTCTCACCAACGCTAGTGAAAGAACCTACTTTCTGTATGTCAGATAATTCAGTTAACCAATAATTAGCACTTGAACCAATACCAAGTAAAAAATAGATATGGCTTTCTGCTTGCCCCTGGTCTATTTTTTCTTGATCTCTATTAACATTAAAAGCTATTGGAACACCATGAGTTTCTGCAATTTGTTTCATTGTTTTCCCACCAGTGTTACTATTATAAACATAACCATAGCCCAACCATTTCATTACTTTAGCAACCCAATCACCACAACATAAAGCCCCATGATCATCAATTGAGTTCAATGCATTAATTGCATCAGCAAATGAATTTATGTTAATAGACCCATCAAAATTAGCAGCACTACCTTCAGAAGCATAATTACTTGTACCACTACTTGTAGCTGCCATGTGATATATTGTTTCCCAACTCACCATTGAACCAGAATTTTCATCTTTTGGCATCCAGTATGTTTCACCACCACCATTGACAACAGGAGAAAGAACACGCCATACTTCATCTATTTCCTGACAATTATTTTGATCTTTACAACCTTGTTGAGTGTAAGATGCAGTGTTATATGCTGCAGAACTTGCGTCTGCTGTGGCTCCACGTTCAGCAGCATCTATTGCTTCCTGCCAAGCATAAATTTGTGTACCAATATATTCACTTTCTGGGGTATAACCATATGCTTCGGCTTCATCTAACTCATAAACATTTGTTTCATAGAATGCACCATCATAATATTTAAACTGACAATATCCCCCAGAAGATCTGTCTTCACAATACCCATAAGATTCTGTTTTAATATCTTTCCCCCCTTCAATGTTATACCAGATATAACAATCTTCTTTATGCCAATACCCATCATAAAAATCACCATTAGAAGGATTCTTTTGGAATAATAAACTAGGATCTTCATCAGAAACATCACAATTATCTTCAGAAATGATACTAGTTCCAAGATAAGATTGTGATGTTTCCTTAACAAGATTATAGTACCACAAATTATCCCCCTTTAACCCATCAGTTTCATCATCGTTAGGATGACCACCTTCATAAAATGAATCTTCAAATAATTCGAGTTGACAATTATCATTTAATTTTGCATTCGACCAACCATTACCACCAGTATAATAATATAATTGATACCTATTTGCTGAGGTCATACCAACATAAAAAGTTTTATCATAACAGAAATCATATAATCCACTAGATATGACATTTTCACAAGACTCTAATTCATTTGTAACGATATTCCCATTACAAGAAAAATCAATCCCAATCATTTCTTTAACTCTTTCATAAAAAACATATTTATCTCCCTTCTGACCACCACTATTATCATCAGGATCACCCCCATTTTCATTAAAAGAATCTTCAAAAGAGACAAGATCACAATTTTCATCAACTCTTACATTTTTATAGTCATAATAAGGACCCCAAGATCCGGACCCATAATCATCTTTAACAATTTCATACATAAACCCATTATCTTGAGAATCATAACAATAATCGCCTGTTTTCAAACTTTCAGTGGAACAAGAACTTAAATCATAAAGTTCAGCTTCAAGACACCCATCCAAATCCCCTATCACACTTACCAAACTTACCAACATCACTACCAAAACCAGAAACATAAACCTACGATTCATTTTCTGCCACCTCGCAAACTTTGCTCAATACGAAGCAGTTGATTATACTTAGCAGTTCTCTCACTCCGACAAGGTGCACCAGCTTTAATCTGTCCACAACCTAACCCTACTGCTAAATCTGCGATGTAAGGATCTTCAGTTTCTCCACTACGATGCGAAACCATTACTTTCCAATTATGATCATAAGCTAACCTTACCGCTTCCAAAGTTTCAGTTAAACTTCCCACCTGGTTAACTTTTAATAATAAACAATTACAACTTTTTTCAATGATAGCTTGTTCAACTCTCCCTGGATTAGTTACAGTTAAATCATCACCAACAACTTGACAACTTAATCCGTCCTTCCAAATTTCTTTTCTCAACAAACAAAATGTTTCGAAATCTTCTTCATGAAAAGGATCTTCAATAGAAATTATTCCAAACCTTTTGATTAATTTTAAATAATATTTAACTAACTGTTCTTCACTCTTACGACCATTCAACAAATAATAACCTTTACCACGAGCAACATAATATTCTGATGCTGCACAATCCAATGCAATGTCAATCTTACCTTTATATCCAGCTTTAACAATAGCTTTACGTATCAAAACAAGAGCATCTTCAGCTCTAGCAATTGGTGGAGCAAACCCGCCTTCATCACCAACATTAACTGCATTCAGACCATACTTTTTCTTAATCAAATCTTTTAAAATATGATAAGTTTCAGATGCTATACGTAAAGATTCTTTAAAAGATTTTGATTTTGGAGAGATCATAAATTCTTGAATTTCTAATTTGTTGCCTGCATGTTTGCCACCATTAATCACATTAAAAAATGCACGTGGCATTTTCATGTCAACATCCCTTAACAACATTTCGTTAATGTACTCATACAATTCAAGACCATAATAATCTGCTCCTGCACGAGACACTGCTAAACTTACACCTAATATAGCATTAGCACCCAATTTGGATTTGTTATAAGTATTATCAATTTCAAGCATAATATCGTCAACTTCTCTTTGCCTAAACACATCTATGTCAACCAATCGAGGACCAATTTTTTTCTCAACATTTTTAATAGCTTTAGTTACACCTTTACCTAAATATCTTTTTCCACCATCACGTAACTCAACTGCTTCGTTTTTTCCAGTAGATGCACCACTAGGTACAGCAGCAGAAAAAATACCATTATCAGTATGAACATCAACTTCAATAGTGGGATTACCTCTACTATCTAAAATTTCCAATGCAGTTATTTTTTCAATTTTTACCATTTATCAATTTCTCTATTATTAATAATTGTTAATTACATTAAACGTTTTTGTTAAAGTTGTACTTTTATCAATTAAAGGATTATTTAAGTACAAATTTAAAGTATATTCTCCCGAACTACTTCTTGAACCTAAAGTAAAATAATCTTTGAAATAAACAAGTTCTGTACTTTTACTTGATTCCATTTCATAATAATAATCATTCTCTGCTTCTACAGAAAGTATAATACCGCCATCAGGCCCTATCAACTCATAATTTTCAACGATCATAATTTCATCAGCATAAGTACTACTTTCTACTTCAAAGAAAAAGTGAACTTCATCACCTGGATAAAAATAATAACTTTCAATTAAACAACCACTTAATGCACCATTACTACTACAAAACCTAAAATTGTCAACCACAATTTGACCTGACCGACCCATGCCTAAAAATTCAGTATTAAGTAAATCACTTTGTGCTACAGCTGAAGATTCATCTACGCCAACCACACCTAAACTTACTAAAGTAAATATGACACTACTAGTAATTACAATAGTAACTAACACCACCAAAGCTTCTATTGCAATTGCACCTTTTTTGTTTTTGAACATTTTGTTTTAAATTTAAATATTAAATTCAACTAGTTTCCACTGTTGGACAACCCACTTCTGAACTTTCATAAATACTTTTAATTCCTTCTTTATCAGCTATGTTACAAAGGTATGCCCTTATCTTCTGAAATTCTGCAGTATCAACAACATCATTTGGATATGGAACTAATGCTACACCAGTACTAGTCTGCCTTAGGAAGAACCGGTTAAGTAAAGGTTCTACATTAGCATAAATATAATCATCAGTAGCACCAGTTTCTTCACTCGCATCCAAAATACTAGCAGCAATATAATAATAGATACCATTAGCTTCATCTAATGAACCAGGATTCCAATCAATTTTTGTTCCTGCAAGTTCAATTACTTTCGGATAATTCCCACCAATAAACTGACTATGAATTTCACTGGTATACTTTTCAGCTTCGTGTTCTTTTTGAATTACAACGGTTTCAGTATGGCTTGATTTACCTAATGAATTGCCAACTTGAACTGTTTCTTTAGCCCCATAACAATCATCAGAAGTATCCCTCTTTAACAATTCTGCAGTTAAAGTTATTTGAGCAGAATTACTATAATCATTATAACTATTAGTCGCAGAATAAGGACTAGATTGATAATACATATTTTGTCCATAAAGAGTCCCGGTACTTGAAGCTGAACTTTGATACTTACATTGATTATTAGATGAAGACATAGTTGCATATGCAGAACCCAACACATTATTGAACCTTGACCCCACAATATCAAATTGAACACTATTAATTTCAGTTCTTTCAAAAAATTCTTGACCTGAAGTAGTTTTTAATTTACCATCGCCCCATTCATATCCACTGGTTACAATACTAGCACTTGCCGAAGGACTTGAAGGTTCATAAAGAGTATATTTCCCGCTAGTATCAACATTAAATTTGAATATAACTTTACTTCCTGACGAGATTGAAGCACTACTACTTAAAGGAGCTAAATTAGTAGGACAACCACCGGCACTTTCAGTTGTACTTAAATATAAACCAGCAGATTGACCGCTAAACATAGTACTACTAACAGTTCCGAAATTGTAAACTAATGATGTTGCTCCAGCAGCGCCACCGGGAACTTTATACCTTTGGTCACGATATTCTACACCTAATCCGCCACCATTAGTTTTTAACCTTAAACAATAACCTTGATCATCAGTATACATATGAACTTTAACTTTTATCTCGTCCCCTTCTAAAAACATGTTAGGCGTATCACAATCAACATAATTACCACTATCTTCATCATAACAGGTAATATAAGGGTCTTGTAAATAAGCTAACCCATCACTATAAAATAAACCACTAAGTTCTGGACAAGAATATTTTCCAGTAGTACTTTCCACTTGACAACTTACAGTAGCCGAAGGCGATACATCTTTGATTGGGAAAAAGAATTTACCATCACGATTCCCTTCATCAAAACAACTTTCCTCATTTTCGTTCTGTGCTAAATTTAATTGTACTACAACATGATCATACCTGAAATCTGAATCTACTTTCTGTGGAGAAATTATTGGTAAATCAATCATTGAACCTTTTTCAATATTTGAACCGTATCCACCTTCTAAAGAATAATCTTTTTCACTTTCACGATGTAATGTACTTGCTGACACACAATCACACCCTTGATCTGAACATTCCACCCCTGGATGGTTTAAATCTTCTTGACCCACACAAGTTAAGTAAGTTTGATAACTTTGAATATCACATCCCGGAAAAATTACTGCTCCAACTTCATAATTATGAATCGCAGTTAAAGTCTGAGGATTATAATTTGTTAATTCTCGATAAGCTGGGAAAACTAAAGGAACAGTTTTCATTGGCACTGAATATGCAACATCTTGAATAAAGTCCATTCCTAATGGGAAATCATAACCGAACATGGCCATACACACTGATTGAGCAAAACCTTGCACACCACCACCTAAATAATTGTCTAAAGCAGCATTATCATAATCAGATTTCAAATCGTCAAAACTAGTGTCCATGGCCTGATAAATAGAATCTGTTCCTGCTTGAATATAATCACCAAAACCAGCTTCTTTACTATCCTTTTCAACATCCTTAAAATTTAAAGGACTACATTCAGAATTAAATGAAGCTACCACTTTGTAAGCTAACCCACAAACATGTTGTGAAAATAAAGTTTTACACATCCCCGCATCTGCAAATCCAGTATATTTTGCTTCATTAATACAAGTGCTTAACCCTTCTAAAATACTTCTTAACATAACTAGATTTGCCCTAATTCGAGTTAGACATAATGTTTGAAACATACCAATAAACTGAGTGTTAGGATTAACTTCATGATGATTTTCTTCACCTGGTCTGGTATAATCAATTAAATAATTTGCACCGAACGCGCCAGGCAAATCTCTTCCAGTATAATACCGCCATTCAGGATAATAAGTTCCTGCAAAACCAAATGATTCTTGATATATTTGATCTTGCCTATAATTATAATCTTCAGCTAAAATTTTATCATTAACTTGTACTGCTTTAACCGCAGTTCTTACAGTAACACCTTTTTCAATATCACCCTCTCCCTCACATACGCATTGGTAAAAAGTTGCATCATCATCAATAAAACAATCACTAGAAAATCCAGCAGAATATTTATCACCTTTAATTTTTTCACCAGAAGGAGAAAGATAATACTTACCTTCTTTTTTGTAACAAGGTCCTTCACTATTTTCAACATCAATATTCAAACCAGAACTTGAATCCGAACTATCTTCAGTAACTCCACTTCCCCAACCACTAGGATAATTGATTTTATAACCATCAATAACAGGTTCATACCCATTAGTTCTATCACTATTACATAACTGAGCACAAGTTTTATCTGGCGCAGCACAAAAATTATCTGAACCTTTCTTTTCTTCATAAACTAAATATGTGTCAACTGTTCCTAAATCGCCTAAAGCTTGAGTAACCCTTTCTAAAGTAACTATACCATACTCTTCATAAAAATTTTGATCATTTGATTTAACAAACAGATTACTACCTTGAACAATATTTGTATCCAAACTACCACTGCTAATTTCAGTACTACCAATTTCCCAACAAGAACCACCAGTTGTAATTGCCTCGTCCCTTAAAGAAACACCATACAAACTATTTTCATCAATATATTGATTACAATCTTTAATTTTTCTTACGGGGGTACAACCCAACGTACTTGAACAAGATTGTTGTTCTATTTTAACAGTATCAATTGCATCTTTATCTTCATCATAAGTCCATTTAGCGGGCACTGCTCGACATAAGAACCTGTCACAAGTCCAACGATACGCTAATTCAAGTTTTGATTCAGCTTCCCAAAGTGAAGCAGTACTAGGACACCTGTCACTTAATTTACTTGCAGAATAATCCTCATCATTATAACCTTCTGGAAACCCATAAATTTGAGGAGAAGCAATTACGTCAGGGTGCGTATCTTTTAATTCATTCCAAGATTCAATCGTAGAATCTAAAAATAATTTGTTTTGGTCCAAAGGACATTTCTCCCCATCATCATCATCCAAAGTTTTGTCCATAAGATATTCAGATTTTGAAGTAAGCATTCTTGCAACTCTGATCACCATTTTTGACCCAACCATTAAAAAACAAGAAATGCCTGTTGCTAAAACTGCTTTTTCTAGAAGTGGTAAAACCTTGTCAATTTTATCTATAGTATAATTTAATGCTTCCATACCTTCATCAGCTAACCAATCAGGAATTAATTTTTCACTGTCTAAAGGAATATCAACATAATATCCCAAATCATAACAACTAGTTTGAGTTTTACTATCACCTAATTTCCCTTGAGAATCGTACTCTTGATAATTCACATAAACTTTTAATGGAAATACAACCTGACTACCTTTAAGTTCGTTCCAAAAATCTGTGTCAACTTGATCTAAACCTTCTGTACTATAAAGATCCCAACTTAAATAATAAGCTGTACCATCAGAACTAGAAATCATTTTATCAGGATTATTTGGTAAAACTTTACATCCTAAAGAAAACTTTTCATCTTCCATCATTGATTGAGTACACGCTTTTTCAAATTTCACACTACTTATTTTAAATGAAGCTTGCTCTTCTTCACCAGTGACCAGATTATATTTTGCAGCGCCAGTTCCCTTGTAACTCAAATTGAAAACTGCACTAATCATTTCTCTCCCATCTTCAATCAATGTTGGATTCAACCTTAATGGTTGTTGAAATTCAATAAGATCTGTGATTTGGAAATCAAAATTTTCTGAGTAACAACTGTGTACAGTTACACCATCTCGCCAATAACCAACTTTACCAGTTTCATCTTCAGCAAGAATAAAAACCTCATAATCCCAATCTTGTGATTGAGAGATTGATTCCATGGGATAAATTGAAATTTCTTCTAATCCTGAAGGTACTTCAGTAGGGGAAAATTCTTCAAAACTTAATGGTTCATTTTCAAAATCAACATCTTCAAACATGAATGTCCCATTGGAACCAGCAGTAGTCATTTCCCAAGAATCATCAAAATCAGGGGAGTATTCATAAGATAAGGGTCTGTAAACATACAAATAAACAGTAGCACCTTCTTCAGTAGTACCATAAATATCAGAAGTTGCTCTGTTTTGATAAAATTCTGTCCCTTTAGATAATTCAGCTTCAACTTCAGGCGCCTTAGTATCGGCTTTAATATTGATTATAACTTCACTTTCCCAACCAGCTTCATCAGTTGCGATAACACTAACTTCATTATCACCCTCTTCTAAATTAATATCGGTTTCGAAAGTTGTCCCAAACTCACTTTCAGAATAATCAGCATTACCATTAACTTCAATTTCTAAAGTAGACTCTTCACTAATTTTCATACTAAAAGTAACTGTTGATTCTTCAGCCACATAATCTGAATCTTCATTGTAAGAAGCAATTGTAATTTCTGGATGAGTATTATCTGCATAAACAACCGCACTATAAGATTCTGTTAAAGAACCATCTACACTTGTTGCTTCAATATCAATTGAATTATCTTGATCATCTTCTAATGGTACATTCAAAAATTCAAAATCACCAGTTTCATCACAAGTAATTTTAGAATGGTACCCACCATTAACATAAACTCTAATTTCTGCACCCTCAGTAGAATCGCCAGTAATATCAACTTCATTACCTTTTACTAGTTCAGAAATTTCCACAGTTAAATCTAAACCAGAACTAGAAGAACTACCCTCAGAAGAATCACTTGAATCATCAGAACTTGTTTCTTCATCTTCCACATCAACAGTATCTTCACTTGCCTCCTCTACAGGCTCTTCTTCAACAGTTTCCTCTGCAATAGTTGTAAATGAATAATAAGATTCAGAATTGTTTTCCTTAACTCCATTACTTTCAACATAATAAAAATATTCAGTTTCAAAATCTAAACCACTAATGCCAACAGTATGATCAGTAACTTCAGTAGAACCACTTTCTTGGCCAACTAAACTATCTTCAAAAGTTTCTGAGCTAGTACTGTAATATATGGAACTGTCAGAAGTTTCATTTGTTTCCCAATAAATTACTGCTGAATCAGAAGTTACATCTTCTGCAGAAACCCCAGAAATTTCTAATGCTGAAACAACAGGTAAATTAACAAATAATGCAATTATAAATAATGCAAAGTACTGAGTTAAAACTTTTTTGTTAAGTTCTTTCTTCCTATTGTTACTATGTTCCGCCATTATTATTTTTCACTCATTTGGTAAATTACGACATCAACTTCCACATGATTTTTTTATTTGTCTATTGATTTTTTTCTATTTATTTGTTAATAATATTAGTTAATCATTTAGATTCATAATTTTTATTCAAATTCAGGGGTTGGCAATACATCACTGTACAATGCCATTTCTGATAGGAACTCATAATAATATTCATCATCGTTAGGATCTATTTCCAAAACATGGAATACAAGATTATAACTATTGGTTCCTGGGTCAAAGTAAGGTGTTACCCATTCCCCCCTATATCCACCAATTAATTCATCTTCATCAACCAAGTATGCTAAAATGTCATAAGTAAATTCCGCCCCTGCCAATAATTCAAAGTAAGATTCTTCTAAATCTTCAGATTCAAAATCAGATGAGATGATAAAATCAGATTCATGCAAAATATCCCCACTGGTAAAGTAATCTTCAAAACTTAGCATTGAACTTGATTCTTCACTTACTGATTCAGAACTACCATCACTAGAAGTTCCATTCCCAGTAATATTTGTAGAACTTTCAATCACCTCTTCAACTAAATTACGTGGATAATATTTCAATGTTACCATTGCAGTTTCATCATCATCCAACACTTCAGCATCAGTTATTTCAAAACATAACTGTTTCCCAGAAGCCAATTCTTCATCACTACAATCCCTTGGTTCAATTTGATGTTTAACTACATCCACATCATTAAGATAAAATCTAGTTAATGGCCTTAAATATAATTCTACAATTTTATTTTCTTCACTTACAACATATTCCCAATCTTCAGTGTATAAATCTTTATTTCCCCTCATAATTGCAGCTGGGCAGTAAGGAAATTCTGCACTTAAACCCGCCACATCACCCATCTGTTCATAATCATATTCTGAACTACCTATTTCACATTTGTACTTAATACAAGTATAAGACACGTTAACGTTTTCTAAAGGTTCTTTTACATAAACACCAGTAAAATTATTTTCAATGTATGAATAAGTTTGGACATTCATTGGCACATTTGATGGACTTTCATGACAGTATTCATCTTCAGAAGCAACTACAATTGAACTTGATTCACGAGCTTTAACTTGCCCTTTGTAAGGAAAATTTTGTATTAAGTTAGATGAAAATGCCATTTGAAATATAGCTCCACTTTTTTCATCCCTTAACTCTAATACCACTGGATAAACCACATCATAAGTAAATTTCCAACTTTGAATACATAAAAAGGACAGATAATCATTCCCACCAAGAGCATCACTCCTCATCACGTTACCTTGCCTTGGACCTACTTCAAAAGTAAAAGGAAAAGTATCTTCATACTTAAACACCGCAGATAAATCATCATCAGTGTAATCTACATCCCACACATAATGGTTTTGATAATAAGGATAATCATCAGAAAATTTTTCATAATCCGTCCCTTCAATTTTAAGATTTCTAAGGTTAATCCTTAACATGTCCTTTAAAGTTTGTTCAACTTCATTAACCTGCCAAGTTTTTTTGTTACAACTAAGTTCCATACCCATTACCGGAACATTTTCATGTTCTAAAGCAATTAAATCTTGAGTAAGATCTTCAATTTTCAAATTTGCCATTTCAGAATCTAAAACTGCATCTGCCATTTCATACATTACTTTAAATCTCACGGGAGAATCAGCTTCATGATTAATTAATTCTGCAACCAATTCACCAGATTTATCTTGAACTAATAATTCCCAGTGAATATCAAACTTAGTTTCTTTATCATTAAATTCAGTGTCAGATTCAATAGAACTAATTTCTACCATATCATAAGTTTCATTAAAAGCCACTTGACCGATTAAACATTCCCTAACATTTTCTTCAATGAAATCATCAACTTGAATTTTAATTTCTTCAATGCTCGGTTGATCAATCTCAGAACCATAAGCCCATAAAGGGATATAAAGAAAAGAAGACATAGGAATATTCCAATTAACATCTCCACTATAACGTTCAGGCACTTCAACATAACCACCTTGTAAACCAGCCAAAGTTAAGGCTTCTTCACCAACATTTAAGACACAATCAGAAACATAACTTGCAACTTTACCTTTCTCTGAAATAAACAAACCATCTAAACTTTCAACATTAAGTAATTCGGTCCTAAGAAGAATAACTAATGCTACCGCTAATAAAATAATGATTCCTAAAATTATAAAAACCGTTACTTGACCTTTTTTAGATTTTAAGTTATGAAAAAAATGATTAGAAAAGATATTGCTCGGATAGTTAAAACTGTTCTTAAGTCTATTTCTATCACCACTCTTACTAAACATAGCTATAAAGTATAATATATTTATTTATAAAGGTTCTGTTTTAATTTAATTATTTAATTATTTAAAAAACAACATACAACATAAGAGATATGTATTAAAAAAACACAGCCAAATTGCAGTTAACTAAAAATATTAAAAATTGAAATAAGATATCACCCAAAAATACAACCACTTTAAAACACATTGAAAACATTAAAACAGAAAAATAATTGATTCAGTCATAAAAATATAATTTTTTTTAAAAAGAACAAAAATAAATTATTTCTTTTTAATCTTAAAACTGTCAACAGTATCAGAAACTTCAAAACCTTTTGAAAATATTTCATCTCTTAATTTATCTGAAATTTCCCAATCTTTATCTTTTCTTGCTCGAAGTCTTTTTTCAGCTAACTGAATTATTTCCATAGGGATGTCATCTTTTTCAAGATCCCTCAAACCTAATCCGAAAATTTCATCAAACAGAATAACTAAACTTAATTTTTCACAATCCTCAATTTTAGAATCTTTCAATAATTCCCACAAGGTTGCTAATGCCTTGGGAGTATTCAAATCATCATTAACATCTTCAAGAAAATTATTAAAATACTTCTTTGATTCTTCTGATTCTAATTTTTCTTTAACACTGCCTACTTCAAGTTTATTTTTTAATTCCAACACCTTAGCATTTAATTTCACCCTAGCATTTTTTGCAGAATCTAATGCTTCATAACTAAACATTAATTGTTTACGATAATGAGTCCCTAAATTAAAAAAACGAAAATCTAAAGGACTATAACCTTTATTCTCAACTACTGAAAGAGTTAAAAAATTCTCACCAGACTTAGCCATTTTATCCCCATCTGCTAAAACTAAAAATTCATTATGCAACCAGTACTTCACCCATGGCTTTTTTCCGATAGCACATTCAGATTGAGCAATTTCGTTAGGATGATGTACAGAGATATGATCAATCCCACCTGTATGAACTTCAAATTGTTCACCTAAATGTTTCATGCTCATTGCTGAACACTCAATATGCCAACCAGGATACCCTGCACCCCAAGGAGAGTCCCACTTCATTTCTTGATCTTGAAATTTAGATTTTGTAAACCATAACACAAAATCATGGGGACTCTTTTTATTTTGATCTTTTTCAACCCTAGATTTAGTTTCAGCTTCACGATCTAACAAAGCAATTTTACCATAATCATCAACTTTGGAAGTATCAAAATAAACATTTCCACCAACAAAATACGTATATCCTTTTTGTTCAAGTGTTTTAATTAATTCTATCTGTTCTTTGATATTATCAGTAGCCTTACTCCAAACATCTGGAGTTATAATGTTCAGTTTTTTAACATCTTCTTTAAATGCAGAAGTATAAAATTCGGCAACTTGCCAAACTGTTTTTTTCTCACGTTTAGCACCCTTAAGCATTTTATCTTCTCCCTCATCTGCATCAGAGGTTAAGTGACCAACATCAGTGATATTGATAACATGTTTAACTTTAAAATTATTAAGATAAAGCACCCTTTTTAAGATATCAGAAAAAATATAACTTCTCAAATTACCAACATGAGCATAGTTATACACTGTCGGACCACAACTATAAATGCCAATATGATCAGAAGATTTGTTATAATTGATTTTCACAGGAACAAACAGTTCTTTTTTCCTAGTTAACGTATTAAACAAAAAAATATCTGGGTTAATTTCATTAACAATTTTATTAACTTGTTTAGTTATCTCATTCTTAGCCATTTTAGAAATTAACCACCTCAGATTTATTTAAACTTTGCTTAATGATTTCTTCAACACCAATTTTACTTAATTCTAGTTCAATTTTATCAGGTTCAGACCTAGTTGAAGGATATTTAGGGCCTAACAAACAACATATTTCGGGACCTTTTGAGATCTCATAAGTCCCAATTTTTTTTGCAACATTAATAATATCATTCTTATCGAAGATAAGTAAAGGTCTTAAAATCAATTTATTTACATTTAATGTAATTACAGAAAGATTGCTTAATGTCTGACTACTTACTTGAGCTAAATTTTCTCCAGTAATTAAAAATTTTGCATCAATTTGATTTGCAAGAAAGTTAGCTGTTCTAAACATTAAAATTTTTGATAATATAAAATAATCACGGTGGTTACATTTATCAACTAATTGTTTTAAAACATCTGCAAAAGGAACTAAATAAAGTTGTTTCAAACCTAATTTATCAGCTAATAATTTAACTTTTTCTACTTCTGTTTCATCTGTCAAAGGTAATTGGTGAAAATGCATAGCAATAATTTCAACTTTATTTTGCATCAAATTTATTGCAACCGGAGAGTCTATCCCTCCAGACAATAATGCTACTGCTTTATCTGATCCCATATCCTCCTTAAAAACAATTCTCATTTATAATATTTTAGACTAGTTTATGACAATAACATAACAATGAGATAATAAGCCAAATAAATTTGAAAGGACAACAACACAAAAGTTTAAAAATTACAAAGGTTTAAAATAATCCAAGATATTATTTATTAATTATGAAATTTATGAATTTTCCCAAAAATAAGAAAAATAAAAGTCATCCAAACAGATCATTATTTGCCAAAATAACATTCATACTAGCAATAACATTGATTATTTTTTCTAATTTATCTAATTCAACCAATGCTGAAAATTATTATTTGTATGATCAACTTGAAATGCAATTAAATTTAAGTGGGGAGATAGAGCTTATAGAAACAGATGATAATGCTTATGTTAAGGAGATTAAAACTACAATTAATTTATATCCAGAAACTAATCCCAGACAAGAATTAGTGGATTTACAAACAGAGGGTGAAGTTATAAACAGTTCGAGCATCCAATTTATCTGGGATGATCAAAAAATAGAAACTAAACAATTTTCTTATTCTTCAGACATAAAAACAGTTTATACTAGAAATGAAATTTCTGAAAAAATAGATTTTCCAATTTTAAATTTGAATCAACTTGAAGTTTATGAACTTGAAAATTTAGAATTATATCTTCAAGAAACAAATATAATAGATTGGTCCGACTCAACTATAATCGCACAAGCTAATGAACTTGCTGAAGGGAAAGATGATCTTTTTGTTGTAGCTTTCAACCTAGCTTCATGGGTTGAAGAAAATGTTGAATATAATTTAAACTCAATTACTGCAGAATCTAGCCAATCTTCAAGTTGGGTGTTAGAAAACAAAGAGGGAGTATGTGACGAAATGACTTCTTTATTTATTGCTATGTGCAGGTCATTAGGAATCCCAGCAAGATTTGTTACAGGTATGACTTATACTGAATCAGAACTATTTGACAGTAATTGGCAAGCACATGGTTGGGCAGAAGTTTATTTCCCTGACCACGGATGGGTAAGTTTTGACCCCACTTTTGGAGAGTATGGTTATATTGATGCAACCCATATTAAATTAAGACATAGTTTGGACCCTAGCGAACCATCATCATTATATGAATGGACTGCCCAGTTCATAGATTTAGAGAGTAGTTCTTTAGACATGGATATATATTTTAAAAATGTTGGTAACAAAATTAGTGCAGAATTTTCCATAGAAACAGAAGTTCTTGAAGAGGAATCATCTTTTGGAAGTTATAATTTAGTTAAAGCAATATTAAAAAACGAAAATGAGTTCTATTCTGCATCAACACTAACATTGTCCATCCCTGAAGAGATTGAAATTGTTGGAAACAATAAAAACACAGTATTACTTCAACCAAAAGAAACTAAAGAATTGTTTTGGATTATTAAAATTCCAGAAAATTTAGATCCTGATTATAAGTACACTTACCCTTACACAATTTACACTGAAAAAAATGTTAGTGTTCATTCTTACCTGTATTCAGTTGTAAATGCCCCCAGCTACACTTACGATAACATTAAAGAATTAACCGTACCAGAAGAGGAAGATAATAGTTATTCTAGAAAAATGGAATTGGAGTGTAATTATTCAGAACATGTAATGATAAACAAAATAAATAATGTTTCTTGTAAAATTTCAAACAAAGGAAACACCAAATTAGATTACATTAATGTATGTATTTCAGATTCTTGTGAAATTATTGAAGAACTGCCAATTAGCCAATCAATTTCTATCAACCAAAATCTTTCCTTTCAAGAGCCAGGATGGAAAAATATTTTAGTAGAAGTGAATAATGATGATTTAACAAAAAGTGATTATTTAAATTTTGAAGTTTTAGATGAATCAAACATTAATTTATCGTATAAATTATCTAATAACATATCATATAAAGAAAATTTCATGATAACTCTTAAAATTTCCCCAGACTCATATAATATCCCTCAAAACTTAACAATTAATTTAGATCAAATTAGAAAGGAAACAACATGGGAAATTGAAGAACTTAATGAAAATCAAGAGATAATCATTGAATTGTCCAGCCAAGGATTAAGTTCAGAGAATATTTTTCAAGTAACAATAAAATGGCAAGACCAATTAGAAAATAGCCATGAATTAAAAGAAGAGATCACTATTTTAGTTACAGGAGAATCTACATACGATAAAATAGTTTTATATTTTAATGGGATTTTAAATTATTTCTACACATAAAATCAAATCGTGCAATAAAATAAACAAGATTTAAAATAGAAATTTATGAAAAATGATTAAATGATACACAGAATTAGTATATTTTGATTAATAAAAAATAAAAAAATAAAAAATAAAAAATAAAAATCATCTCTTTCTCTTTACAGCTTTCTTTTTAGTAGTTTTCTTCTTTGCAACTTTCTTTTTTACAGCTTTCTTCTTAACAATCTTCTTCTTCTTTGCAACTTTCTTCTTAACTACTTTCTTTTTCTTTGCAACTTTCTTCTTAACTGCTTTCTTCTTAACTACTTTTTTCTTCTTTGCAACTTTCTTTTTCACTGCTTTCTTCTTAACTACTTTCTTTTTCTTTGCAACTTTCTTTTTCACTGCTTTCTTCTTAACAATCTTCTTCTTCTTTGCAACTTTCTTCTTAACTACTTTCTTTTTCTTTGCAACTTTCTTCTTAACTGCTTTCTTCTTAACTACTTTCTTTTTCAAAACTTTTTTCTTAATTACTTTTTTCTTAACTACTTTCTTTTTCAAAACTTTTTTAGCCATCGTAACACCTCTTTGGTTATTGTTTAGACTAGAAAAGTTTTTTTCCTTTTTAAACATTTCCTTTTTGATATAATTTTTAAAAAAGAGACATTAGAAAAAAGAGGTTGTAGTTGCAAAAAACGACAATTTAAAGACGACAAAAATAATGACCAGATAGAAAATGAATTTCATTTAAAACAAGAAAAATAAAATTTGAAAAAAATAAAATTGGAAATTTGAAAAAAAATGAACAAACTAAAAAGTTAATAAAAACATTAAAAAAATAAATTTAAAAGACGACAGAATTAAAAAATAACCATTTTAATTTATTGAAACTATAAATGTTGAAATATGAAAAAAAGGAAAGAAAGAAAAAAGAAAAAATAATTATTAACTTAAAATAAGACAACTTCCAAAAACTAACTATTCTAATTCAAAAAGATTTAAATAATGATGAACTTAATTGAAAATTAAGAATGATAAATACTATTTGGACAGAAAAATATAGGCCACAAACTTTTGAAGATGTTAAAGGACAACAAAATATTGTTAGTAAAGTAAAAGCATTTGTTAATTCGAATAACATGCCTCATCTTTTGTTTTCAGGGCCAGCAGGAGTTGGAAAAACAACATTATCTTTAGTAATTGCTAAAGAATTATTTAAAGATTATTGGAAAGAAAATCTTCTTGAACTTAATGCTAGTGATGAAAGAGGGATAGATGTAATTAGAACTAAAGTAAAGGATTTTGCAAGAACAAAAGCATTAGGAAATGTCCCATTCAAATTGATATATTTAGACGAAAGTGATGCGTTAACTAGAGAAGCTCAACAAGCATTAAGAAGAACCATGGAAAATTATACTAAAACTTGCCGGTTCATCTTAAGTTGCAATTATTCTTCCAAGATTATTGATCCAATCCAATCAAGGTGCGCAGTATTTAGATTTAGACCATTAAGTAAAGAGGATATTTTCTCAATGATTGACAAAATATCTGAAAGAGAAAACCTAACAATCAATAATGAATCTAAAGAAGCACTTTATGAGGTTTGTGAGGGTGATTGTAGAAAATTAGAAAATACCCTACAAAGCTGCTCAGTGATTAAAAAAGAGATAGATTTAGAATTAGTATATTCTATGTCTTCTGCTGCTAAACCAAAAGAAATCAAAGAAATTTTAACATCAGCAATTAATCAAGATTTCCTTACTGCAAGAAAAAAATTACTTAGTTTAATGCTTAATTATGGTCTTTCAGGTATTGATGTAATAAAACAAATGAACAAAGAGATCTGGAATGTAGAAATTAGTGATGACCAAAAAGTAAAATTAATTGATAAATGTGGTGAAATTGAGTTTAGAATTGTTGAAGGTAGTGATGAATATTTACAATTAGAATCATTCTTAGCACACATTATGTTAGTGGGAAAACAAACAACAGAAAATAAGTAAGAATAATACTAGTAATGAGAATAGAAGATATAAATATTTGAAAAATTAAAATAATAATTTAATTTAATTAAAAAAAAAAGTTAATTAATCTGCACTTTCTTTAATTCTTAATGTTTCTGTAATTAAATCTTGGTAAGTATAACTAACAGTTAACATTACAGATTTACTGTAAATGTCATCTTCACTTAAAGGCTCTTTCAATTTACACCTAATTTGTGCAGCACCATCAACTAACCTAGCTTGGTTTTCCCTACTACCAGAAGTACATTCCCAGTCTTCTGGATCTTCGATTTCAAAAGATACCTGACTAAACCTATCATCAAACTCTTCACCGATAATTGTTGATTCACCACTACCTGAATTACTAATATCAATAGTTAAAACAATGACACCTTTCCCACCAGTATCTTCTTCAACAGAAGTTATAGTTATCGGAGCACCTGAAACTGAATAAGCTTTGTATTCTTGAACTTCACAAACACGTTCGTCAGTTACATCCCCTTTAAAACAAACATCATCTATTATTAAATAAGTAGAATAATCATAATCATAATTCAAGTTCCAATTAACATTAGTATACCCAATAACACCATCATTATAAACTGCATAAGAACTTGGAGTAAAAGAGATTATTTCTTCCCCACCAGAAGGATTATAATCTGAAATCTCTTCTATTGAACCAGTATTAGACTTTTCCCAATCAGGGATATTACTAAAACTATCCTGTGAAGGACCTAATAACCCTAATCTGATATCTCCTGCTTCAACAGTATGCTCACCTAAATTAGTTACTACAACTTCAATTGGAAAATCTTCATCATCATAGATGGTATATACACCGTCTTCAATAACACTAAATGGTTCAAAACTAACAGAGATACCATTAGTCCCACCAATAAATGCTGCAGTCGAACTTACTTCATTAGAAGTCCCACCACTACAAGCTGAAAATAACAAAGTTCCAGCTAAAACTAAAACTAAAAATAATCTTTTTATGTTCATATTAACACACCTCTCTTTATAATTAATTATTATTATATTTTTATATCTCATTTAAATTAATATTAAATATTAATGATTAAGTTTAATCTAAATATTAACTTTTCTACCTAAGAAAGAGCTCTTAGCTATAAAAAATCTTCGCTTTTTAGGAAACCATAATCAATTATCATAACAATTTTATCATCAATCAATTGTGATAAAAGTTTATAAGTTTCAATTAACTTAGTTCATCATGCACCAAAACAATTATCATAAAAAAACAAAATTTATAATTATCACAGGAGGGGTTATTTCTGGCCTTGGTAAAGGTATAGCTGCTGCAAGTATTGGAAAATTATTAAATTCTAGATTAAAAATAATTCCCATAAAATTAGATGGATATCTTAATGTTGATCCTGGAACAATGAACCCAATGGAACATGGAGAAGTTTTCGTGTTAAATGATGGGGGGGAAGTTGACATGGATTTTGGGCATTATGAAAGATTTCTAGAAGTTGATTGTAAATCAGACCAAAATCTTACTATGGGGAAAGTTTTTGAGGAGATTAGAAAAAAAGAAAGAAAAGGTGAATTCTTAGGAAAAACAGTCCAATTTATCCCTCACGTTACAGATTTAATTAAATCTAAATTTTTTGAGGTTGCTAAAAAAGAAAAAGCAGATTTAGTGCTTATTGAAGTTGGAGGAACTGTTGGAGACATAGAAAATGAATTATATATTGAAGCAGTCAGACAATTAAAAAGTGAAGTGGGTTCAGACAATATTCTTTATGTCCATTTGACACACATACCAATACCCTCTGGAGTTCAAGAACAAAAGTCAAAACCAACACAACAAAGTATCAACATGTTAAGAGAGAGGGGAATTCAACCAGATATAATTATTGGGAGATGTGAACAAAAATTAACTGATAAAATAAAGAATAAAATTTCTGTTTTTGGTGGAATTGAAAAAAATGCAGTAATTAGTGGAATTGATGTTGATAATGTTTACAAAATACCTCTTGCTTTTGAAGAAGAAGGCATTTGTGAAATAATTCACAGAAAATTAAGAGTATATAGTCCCCCTGATTTAACAAGCTGGAAAGAATTACTAAATAACATAAATGAACCAATTAATGAAATAATTATTGCCATATGTGGAAAATATACAGAATTAAACGATAGTTATGCAAGTATAAATGAAGCTTTAATGCATTGCAGTGCTCACACTAAACATAAAATCAATTTAAAATTTATTGAAACTACAGATATTGAAAATAATAAAAAAACAATTGCAGAAGTTCTAGAAAACGTTTCAGGAGTAATTATCCCAGGAGGATTTGGAAGCAGGGGAACTGAAGGAAAAATAGAGGTAATTAAATATTGTAGAGAAAATAATTTACCGATTTTAGGAATTTGTTTAGGATTACATTTAATGGTTGTTGAATTTGCAAGAAACTTATGTAATTTAGAAAATGCTAATTCCACTGAGATTAACTCTTTAACACCCTATCCAGTTATTGATATAATGCCTGAACAAAAAGATATTGAAAATAAAGGTGCCACCATGAGATTAGGGTCATATCCAGCATGGTTATCAGAAGAAAGTTTAGCAAAAAGATTATATCAAAAAGAGTTAGTACATGAACGACACAGACACAGGTTTGAAGTAAATCCAAATTACCATCAAACTTTAAAAGAAAATGGATTAACTATTTCTGGGACATCTAAAGATGGTAGGTTAATAGAATTTATTGAATTAAAAAATCACCATTATTTTATTGCAACGCAAGCACACCCAGAATTGAAAAGTACACTCACTGAGCCAGCACCATTATTTTTAGGATTAATTAAATCGGCGATATCAAAATCAACACTTTAAAGTTACAATAAACTTATTTAAGGTAGTTTAATTTATTTAAGCTAATTATGGAAGAATTATCTAATTTACAGAAATCATTTGAATTAGTCAAGAAACACAAGATTATATTCATACCAAACTTATTAATCATGATTTCAAATTCTATTTTGGTCTTATTACTATATTTAATATTATATTTATCTGGGATTAATATTTACAATGAAACTCAAGAAATTTCAATCATCTTAATTCTTTCATTATTCACCATATTAATTTTAATGGCATTAATTGACAATTTTTTTACATGTTCAAAATATGGCATGATTAAAGACATTGTTAAAAAAAATAAAACTAGTTTAATATCTGGATTTAAGTTTGGTAAAAAATTTTACTTTACTTCTTTAAAAATCCACTTAATAGTTTATACTTTGTTATTATTACCACTTTTTATTATTGCATTATTAATTACTGAATTATCTTATGGTTGGTTACTAAAAATTATTTTCTTAACTTTGCTAACTTTTTATCTGATTTATGTTAGCTTGAGGTTATTGTTCATATTTCCAATTATGGCTTTTGAAGAAAAAGGAGCATATTACAGTTTCAGAGAGGGTTTCCATTATATTAAATTACATTTACAACATAACATCATGACTTGGATTTTTGCGATTGGAATTGCCTTAAGTTTCTCTTTAGTTAAACAAATGATCAAAGAGGAATTATTAAGTTTTGCAGGGATATATATCGTATTATCTTTACTTGGACTAACCATACTAGCTTTAATAGAAATTGGAGTCTCCCTATGGGAACATATGTTTATATTTCAAGCTTACTTAACAGGAAAAAAAGATAATATTACAAAAAGAAAGAAAAGCACAAGTAATAAAAAAAATAGAGTTAAACAAAAAAAGGAAGTAATTACAAAGAAAACATACACTAAGAAAAAAGATGTAAAGAAAAAGAGATAACATTCTAAGACACACAAATTTATTACAACACAAGCATAATGATTATATCAAAATCACATATATACAGATCACTTATCAACTAATTCAGCTTTTTTAACAATTAACCTAGCCGAATATTCAGAATCTTGTAAAATATCAGAATCAATAATTTGAAGTTTCTTTTTAAATAAAGGACAATCTAAAACTAAACTTTCAAACTCCCCCCCTTCTCCAGCTTGGTTAGAACCAATTTTATCTTTAAGATTATTTAAACGAATTAAATCTTCTTTATCAATTACCTTATTTAACCAACTTTTGTCTAAACCATAAGCCGCAATTGAAGTAAAAATTATTTCAAAATTATGAGAAATTAATTCTTCCATTAATTTTTGTTGAGGTTTGTGCCATAATGGAGAGAATATTTTTAAGCCTAACCGATCACAAATTTTTTCAATCCTACTTCTTTGATATGTTGAAAAAACTGCACCAGTAACTATCCCCTCAATGAAATACTTTTCTTTGGCTATAATTAACGCTTTTTCCAGATCACACAATTCTTCTTCTTTAAACCCATCAGTTTCTTGCATCAATATTGGAACATCCATTGCATCAGCTTGAACTTTAGCCAAATCAATTGCAGGAGTATGAAACATATAAGAATCAGGATTTTTTGATTTTAAAGTTATTAAGCAAGTAAGTTCGTAATTTTGTTTTTTCATGATATAAGCCGCATACGTTGAATCCTTACCTGAAGAAAATAAAACACCTAATCTTAAATTAGGTCCAGGATAAAATTTGGTCAAATATTGAGATTTAAATTTAAACCCATTTTTCCTTGTCAACCTTCCCAATGCATGATCAAGTTTAGAACCATACTGTGCAGCTTTCTTTTTCCTAAATGAAAATTCATGATCAATACCTTCTTGTTCAGATATTTTTCTCAAAATTAATTTTCCAAATCCTTCGCCGACTTTAAATCTAGTTGGAATTTTTAGACAAAATTCAACTAACTCTTTATCAAGGAAAGGAATTCTTAATTCTAATTTATTATCCATACTTATAACATCATCCCGATATAAGTCTCGTTCGTACATTTTAATTAAACCAGAGATACACTCTTTGTTAATATTTGGAGAACATTTATGTCTTTCATATCCAGCAAATATTTCTTCACTTCCTAAACCTGAAAAAATGACTTTACAATTATCATTTTTTGCCAATTCACAAGCTAGATAGAAAGTTAAAGCGACTGAAGTTTTAGTAACATTATTGTCTTCTATCAAAGGAACTATCTTTTTTAGATATTCTGGTATATCATCCAATTTGATGGTCTTAATTTTTAATTTAAGACCTAACTGTTGAGCTACTTTTTTTGCATAAATTAAATCTTCAGGTTCTTTTCCACTTTCAACTTCAAATGCCGCAGTGTAACAAGTAAATTCAACTTTTTCATTTTTAAGATAATTTGCAATATAAGTAGAATCAATTCCCCCAGAAAATAAAAGACCAATTTTTCTTTCTGGAATTCTTTTTTTGATTGATTGATGTAACAATTTTTGAACATTTAACATTAATTCTTTTTCTTCAAGATTATGTTCAGGTTCAATATCAAAGAAATTTCTAGTTTTGAAGTTTAATTCAAATGGGAAATCTTTGTCAGAAATTTTTTCAAAATCATTTTTATTATATTTATTATTTTTATTTTCACTTTTATCTTTATCACCATTATTACTGTAGATATCCTTACAAGTTAATTCTAATATTTGCCGAGGATTAAGTTCTTGTACATTTTTTTTGTTTAAACCCAAATTAACTAATGATTTTCTTTCAGAAGCAAATGAAAATTTAGTTCTATCAAAATAATACCAAAGAGGTTTTACACCAATTAAATCTCTTGCAAGAATCAATTTTTTATATTTATTACCAAGTTCACCTATTTGATTTTTAAAAGACCCATAATAAGCAAAAGCATACACACCATCTAACTCTTTAATCTTTTCAATTCCAAACTTTTCAATTAAGTACAATATTAATTCAGCATCATTTTTTGCATTTAAGTTATATTTCTCATTAAGTTCTTTCCAGTTATAAATCTCACAATTTGTAACTAAAAAATTATTTTCATTACCTATTAAAGGTTGAGGCACATGATTTACAACTGCATGTAAATTATGACCAAAAAAATTCATTTTACAATGATTAGAAGAATTATTTTCTAATAAACTAATAAATGAATCAAAATTAGAATTGTACCAAGTTTGATCAAAGTTAGAAATACCAAAGCTATCACTACCTCGATTTTTCATAATACTTATGGCTTTAATTGTTTTTTCAAACGCATCATCAAAGCCAAAAAATCCAACTATTCCACACATAAAGGTAAAAATAGAGGTTATTTTTATAAAAGTTTAGCTTTAAAAAGAGATTAGTAAAAGATTATTTAACTTTATTTAACAGATTTCCAAGAAAATTATTTTTAAATAAATATTTTTATTTGATCTTTTGAAATAATCTAACCAAATTTAATATTATTTCTCAGATAATTCTATTGCATAATTTAAAGCATACTCATTTAAGTAAACAAGATAATTTTCTATAACAGGAACATTCTTATTATTATATAATTGGTTAATGTCACCATCATTAACTTTTACCCAATCTAAATATTTAACTGCCAAATTATTAGCATCAACAGAGTGCATATAAGTACTTTGAACATGATCTTTTTGACCTTGAATTATTTGAAAATAATCTACCTTAAAATAAGGTACAAATCTTAAAGCCTCCCTTTCTAACCAATATTCCTCATCGTTACAATCAACACCTTCTTTAATTGCATTAATATGACTAGTTTCTTTACACCCAACTGTCACATAAAATCTATTGGTTGGACCTTCCCATTCAATATAATATTTTATATTAACACTATCTTGGTACCTACCTAACATCCCTGATGCCATTGATACACCATAAGAAAAAGATGCCAACCCAATATTTTCTTTATTTACTCCATCATAATTTTCTACAAATCGATATATTCCATAAAGCCCATCCTGCTGAACATAACCATTATAATCTTCTTCACCCGAACTTAATCCCCTGCCATCAGCATCAAAAATAATTGTAATAAATCCTTCACCCATAAAATCATCTACCATCCCAGGATCAATAAAATCATCACTTGAACCAATTCCACCCGGAATTAAGATTATTGTTTTACCATCAGTTTCATTTGGAACATAAACAGAAACATACATTTCAGCATTAGAATTAGGGTTAGTTACATAATAATAATTAATTGTTCCATTTTGATAAATTTCTTTGTTTATGAAAGAATAGTTTATATCAGAAAAATCAGAATTTTCTTTTTCAACCGATAAATATTCATACGTTAAAATGTCATATTCTTCATCAATTAAGATTTCAGATTCAGTTGAACAACCAATTAATAAAATCAACATAACAAGACTTACAAGACAAATAAATTTAAGAGAAATATTTTTCAACATAAAACGTATTAAAATTCAATAGTATAAAAACATTACCATGTTTAAAATTAAATTGAAAAAAAAGAAAAAAAGTACTAAACCCTAAATTGCTTCTGCAGTGTAAGTAAATGTTGCAGTTTTACTTCCAGTTGGTGCTTCCTGAGGAACTGTTAACTGGTAATATACATCAACAGTATCTGTCCCATCAGTAGGCTTAAGGCTACTACACAATAAAACTGTGCTTTTAGAGTTATAATCTGCAAGTTCTACATAAGTTGTTTGGTCAGTTGCACCAATACAAGCACTAGTAAAATCAACTTGTTTGACTTGAACCATAGCATTGTCACCTGGACATGTTGCGCCACTTGCACCACATAACCATTCTTCAGCATCTGCATGAGTGTTCATAGAAACAGTTAAATTAACAGGTGACGAACCAGTATTATTTACCCTATGCCAATCATCAGAAGTTAATAAACTATCAGTACTATTTAACCAATGAGAAGCATTAGTATTACTACCATCAAGTATAGCTACAGCTTGAGTTGAATTTACATAACCAGATCCTAAATCAATTTCAGCATCATTAACAGCTAAACCTACGTTAGCCAAAATCTCTAATGTGGTGTTACCTGTATCGGTTGCACTTGATGTTACTGCACCACTTATTACCATCCATTGTCCGCCGACTTTACTGATCTCACTAACACTCATAATGGTTCCAGTTAAGGAAACTACAAGAGCTACTGCAAGTAAAGCAACGATTGTTTTATTATTCATTTTCTATCTAACCTCCTTTGTTAGGATTATTTTTTATTTTATTTTAAATTTACTCAGTAATTGCTTCTTCTTCAACTTCTTCAACTACTACTTCTTCAGCCACTTCTTCAATTACAGGTTCAATAATTTCTAAACTTACTTCACCATTACCATCGCTATCTTCAATTTGTTCAATTGGAGCTTCGATGATTTCTAAACTTACTTCACCCATACTACCTGCAATTATCTCCGGTTCAGCCTGATCAGCATAGTACATGTACAATGCAAGACTTAACAAAGCTACTAAAATTACCGCTACTAATACATAAATTACAGCTTTGTCAGAGATATCAGAACTAGTAGGCTTACTAATTTTCTTAACAGAACGTTTTGTTTTTCGCTTAGCCATCCTTTTGTTCACCTCTTATATTTAAGTTAAATAATAATAACTTAAATATAGACAAACATTTTTTAGTTATAAAAGTTTCTAAAAATGAAAGAAGAAAAAGTAATTTAATACAAAAAAAAAAGAGTGCGTTTAACTAAGATCAAGGAGTTTCTATAATCTGAACTGACTTTTGAGTATTGTCAATATATCCATAATCTAATGTAATTAAAAGAGGAGTTTCAAATGCACTTGCACCATCAATGTCAAAACTACAGATTATTTTACCCGCTTCATTGTTAAGTCTTAATTCCCAATCAGAAGGAGTACATTTAATTAAACTACCACCTGTCATTTCAACATAATAATTTAAATGATCCATATCACTATATTCTAAAGTTGCTTCACCACAATTAACAATATCTGCATAAGGACTTAAAACACTTCCAGAACCATGATTATTGATAGTAATTTCAAAAATTGCAGTATCACCAGTCATTTCTACACCAACATAACTTACACCCACTGGGCCACCCTGGCCACCACCTAAAGAAACACTTTGAGGAGTACAAGATTTTTGTTCACTAGTTACTTGATATAATAAAGGATCAACACAAACTGTTGGACTAGCCACAGTTTGATAATTATAACACCAAACTAAATTTAAGTTAGGAGAATATTCATACATACCAGTAGGTAAATCAATGTTGGACGATTCATATTCAATTTGATTATATCCCCCATCAAGATTGTATACACTTTTCCCATCAATATCACCACAAGATTGAATATAATCTACACCCCTGATAATATCTGAATCAAATCCAGTAATTTGTAAATAACAATCTGAAGAATCTAAATCATAAGAACCTTTATTTTCAACTTCAACTAACGCTATAAAATCATTAACATCATATATCTTCGAAGGAGGATAGTTAGTAATAAACTTAGCTTCAACACCCTGGGTACCGGAATGTGCTTGAGTTAAAGACGCAGATGTTTCAGTTGGATTTTCTCCAGCAGGCACCATACTGCAAGAAGATAATGCAAAAATTGATATACTGATTAATGCAATTATAATAAAAATCTTACAAAAATTAAAATTATTAGTATTTCTACCCTTTTTTTCAATTAACATCTATTGAAAGTAAGTAATTTTGTTATTTAAACCTTTTGCTTCACAAGAATCTAAAACTAATAATCATGAGATCATTAAAGAGCGAATATATTTTAATTAGGGAGGAAAAAATAAATGAAAATCAAAAAATCATTCTTTTATTGTGATTCTTTCTTGTTCTAAAAGATCATAAGAATAAAAGTACTCAACATATAAAGTCGTTTCATAAGAACTGGTTCCAGAAACCCTTTTACTACATTCCAGTTCAGTTGATTGTCCAGTATCCTTATCAAAATCAAATATAATTCCTTCACCCTCCCTAAACTCACAATCTAATTCATCATTACCTAACTTAGCTTGAATCAATGTAACTTTATCTGCAGTCCCTTGACCCTTGTTCTGAACTGTTAAATAAAACTTGATTTCATTTTCACTAGGATTAGTATAAGTTTCAATTTCTGTAATTGCCAAAGGTCCACCCTGCCCATTTAATTTTTTTCTTTCATCCAATTCACAGCCAGAATCATAAACATCATAAGAGGATAAATCAACACAAACATCTTCAACAAGTTCATTTGTGTAATCATAACTTGCCTTAAGATAATATTTCATAACTTGCTTCTCAGCACCTTCTTTAATTGGATTTACATACCCAGAAAAACTTGCCCTTTCAGTTTCCCCATCTGCATTCTCTAAACTCTTACCACTTAAAAAATAACCTTCACTTGGAAATTCTATCCCTTCTTGATCATATAAAATAACATAAGCAGAATCAAACCCTAATACTTGAACTAAACCACTTGATAAATCATAAGCACCTTTGTTTTCCAATTTAACAACAATATTTAGGTTAGAATTATCATACATCTCGTCAGGCGGGAAATTATCTTCCACACTAATTTCTAAACCAGAATAGCCCGTTTTAAAATAATTTGCATCAAGACTTTCTATATTACTACTCACCTCTGAACCACCGCATGAAGAAAGAAAGAAAGTTGTTAACATAATTAAAATAATAAAATTGAATAGTTTCAAAAATTTTTTAATCTTATTTAATTTATTCATTATAAATTACCACTTCAATATTATTTTGAGTACTGATTAAATAACTATATAATAAATTTGCTTTGTAAGATTGGACTACGAAATCTTGTAAATTAACCTCTTCAATAACATTAGCAGTAGGATTAATGAAACATAAAGATAATGTTTCAGTATCGCCCTTAGAATTATCTTCAGGAATAATCACACTACCTGAATTTCCAACAATACAATTATAATCTTCAATTGTAAAATCTTCTTCAACTCCGATATAAAATGCATCCACACTGATAATTTTCCCATTACCAACATTTTCAATTGTAGAAACCAACATGATTTCACTATCAGATATATCTTCATCCTTAACTTCAATAACTGGATTTGTTTCAGGACTTCCAAACGCAAAATTAATTCTAGCAAACTCATCTGCTGCAGAAGAATAAGAATCACTTCCTGAAAGATATGCTGCTTCAGCTTCTTCAATTATTTCACTATCTACCATTTCTTCTGAAACTAAAACCCTTGTTAGATAAGATATGGTTTCTAACCCAGACATTTCTGCTTCATAAGTTAACTTATAAGTACCATTCATACCTTGACCATCTGGAATACTGCAAGATTTTACAATTGATTCACTATCGGATTCAACAATAATTTCAGGGTTAGATATTTCACCTAAAAAACTTTCTTTAGTTTTAGTGTTTGTAAAATTACAAGTAAGGTAAACGTATATCAATTGTTCTTTTGGATTGTCAACTTCAAAAATAATAGGGTATTGTAAACTACTAACAGAAGAAGGTCTAACAGTTCTTTTAGAAGGAAATGAATCCATTTCTAAATCAAAACAAGCGTCAGTATGTTCAACTAAAGAATTATCAACAGTACCAGCCACATCTATATTTTGTTCATCTTCAGCCCTTTCTTCTTTTTCATCTTCAACACAACTTTCATAATCACTGCTACCCTCTTCAAACCCTTCCAATTTGGTACACAAAGATTTTATTTCAGAATTAAGTTGTCTCTCTTTCACACATTCATCTATATCAAATTGATTCTCATCAGTTATACTTTTTACCATTTCAATAGTACAAACTAAATTTGAATATGCTGGATTTTCAGTATCAGGCAATTGATCCCTAATTTCTTGTTCAGCTGATTGAAATTCATCATAACTAGGGATAGAATTTTCATAACCCATTGCAGGTACAAAAGGAACCATAAATACAAATATTAAGTATAATATCCCAATTATTCTAACTATTTCAATTAAAGCATTTGAATCTCCCTCTTCAGGAAGAGTAAATATTCCAAAAAAGAACCACCAAGGCATGAATAAAACTAAACTTGACATTAAACTAGTTGGCGTTAAACCTAATTGAGTTATTGCAACAGAAATCCCACCAATATCTGCAAAGAAAACTGCCACTGGGATAAAACCCGACAAAAAAGGAGTTATTGATTCACCGCTAGTTAAAACTCCCAAAGCAGAAAATATTAAAATCCACGCAATACCATAACGAATCAAAAAACTAGGATCCAATGAACCACCAAAAGCGATGTACCATACCAAAAATGCAATTATTGGAAAAACAGTAATTTTTCTTTTAACATCCATTTTATTTGCAACCGCATAAGCTGCAATAATCATTAATACAAAACCAAAATATAATGAAAAAGAATTGCCTAAACCTAATTTTAATCTTATAAGATAATGAATTATTCCTAATATAATCAAAAACATACTACTTGTTTTCAATGCACCTTTAACTTGATCAGCTGCCGCTCCAACACCTGCACTAGCCACACCACTTACTGCACCAACTCCTGCACCAACTATTGCGCCCGTTGCAGCTGAACCAACTGAACCAAAATTTTTTACTGCTGAACCTAATGATCCTGCAGCAGATTTAGCTTTATCTTTATGTTTTCCTAAGAATGAACCTACTGCATCCAATGCACCAGACGCACCACCAGCTGCTTTTGCTCCACCTACCGCTTCTGCTGCTCCTAATGCTGCGCCCATCTATTTAACCTCTTATTAAAAGGAACTAACTTATTTAGGTTCCAAAACAATTATATTAAAACATTAGTATATAAAAAACTTGCTGAATTACAAATATAATAAAAGATTAATAAAAAGATTAAAAATAGAAAAAAGTATAAAAAATAATCAATTCAATTCAACAATAAATTCTCTTACTTCAAGAGTTGTACTTGGAACTATTTGAATCGCATTATTTCCTTGAACAATTTCATCACCAATATCCATAACATAAGATATTTCTCGAGTGTCAAAATGTTCCTTATCACCATTGACATTAAGATATCCAGTTTTAGTAGAAGTATCATCAATAAATTCTAATGTAACTTCAACATAATTATCTTCATCTTCTATTGCTTCAACTTCTTCATAAGAAAGATCAAAATAATAAGTTACATATTCTATTTCTTCTAATTCAGAAATAACTTTCAGATGATACAATTCATACTCACCTTCTTGAACAAAGAAATTAATATAATTTTCTCCTTTATAGATTAGTTCTGGTGAAAACTCAATTGGAACACTGCTAAGCCCACACTCTGGAACACCAGAATAAATTTCATAATCATTAATACTAATAACTAAATTATCCACATCATCATAATCGCATTCTGGTTGAAATTGCAATTCTAACAATTCAACATTATTATATTCTGTTTCAGAAATTAAGAAAGTATTACTAGCTTCCTGATGACTAAAATCAGCCACATCGCCTACAACTTTCAGATTAATAAATGAAGCATAATTAGTCCTCCAAAATGCTGCACCAGGAGAAGAAACTTCAAACAGAATATCATTTTCATCACTAATTAAATAATCTGGGATTTCAAGGATTGGACTACTTCCACTAACCATTGGTTGATTATATAACTCTTCTTCATTTACAGTTATTTTTAAATTACCTTCAGAACAATCATCAATGTTAAAATTTAATAAAATGTTGTTGGTATTTTCTAAATCAGATATTGAAAAGATCATTTCACCGATATCGCCAGAAAACAAACCATTATCCGCGTAAAGAGAATTTTTAGTTTTAAATTCTATACTTTCAGTTTCAGTATATACTCTTACTGATGCTAAACTATGTTCAACTTCATCCAAAGATAAGTATTCAACTTTCCCTGGATACTCTTCTAATAAGATATCTGCATCAACAGAACTATCTGAATCTTCTAAACTTGCTTCACCATTTCCATCAAGAATAGCTGCTCTTTCATCAGGAGAAACTAAAATAACAAACATAATCATAAGACCAGCAATTATTGCAAGTAAAACTGCTGCTGCTGCAGCTTGACCTCTTTTTTCAAATTTAATCATCTTAACAATTAATTAGTCAACCCTACTATATAAATATTACTCTTAAGCTAAAATAATTTAAGTTAAATTATAATTAAAAAATTAAAAACAGATTATAAACATGTGGACAATAATTAGTTGTAGTAGAATAATTACAAAAAGTTATTAAAGTAACAACTGTTAATTAATGCGAGTATAAACGATAAATCATCAAAATGGACATAATTAAACAAGATTTTAAAAAAGGAATTGTAAAGTTAAGAATTACTGATCAAGATGATTTATGGTATTTAAGTCACCTTATTGATCCAGGAGATTTTATTAGGGGTACCACTACAAGAAAAATTAAAATCGGAGAAGATGATAATGCTAGAGTTGTAAAGAAAAAAGTAACTTTAACTATTGAAGCAGAAAAAATTGAATATATTCCCGAAAATCAAATTGTTAGAATTAATGGAAAAATAACTGAAGGGCCAGAAGAATTTCCAAAAGGAAGTTACCAAAATATTTCTTTAGAGATTAGTTCAGAGTTTAGTATTCAAAAAGTTAACTGGTTAAAATATCAAAAAGATAAATTAAGTGAAGCTTGTAAAAAGAAATATAATTATTTGATTTGTTTGTTTGATAGAGAAGAAGCAATGTTTGCCTTATCAAAAAAATTTGGATTTGAAATTCTTGTCAGAATAAAAAGTGACATGCAAAAAAAAGGAGACCCAACCACCAATAAGGCAACTAATTATTATAATGAGATTATAAAAGCAATTGAAACATACCAAGCAAGAAACAATACAGAAAAAGTAATTTTAGCATCACCAGCATTTTACAGAGAAGATTTACTTAATCAAATTAAAGAACAAGATTTAAAGAAAAAAATTGTTTCAGTGGTTTGCAATTCAGTTGGTGAACCAGCATTACAAGAATTAATGCGAAGGCCAGAACTTAAAGAAGTTCTTAAAGAAAGTAGAAATAGAATTGAAAATTTGTTAGTTGAAGAGTTACTTAGCGAAATTGGAAAAGAGGGAAATTATTCTTATGGAAAAAAAGAAGTAATTGATTCAATTGAAGCTGGGGCGGTCTCTAAATTATTATTAACAGACAAGTTCATCAAAAAAGAAAGAGAGTTGGAAAATTATGCTGAACTTGATTCAAAATTAAAAACGGTTGACAACTTAAATGGTGAAGTTCACATCTTATCTAGTGAAAATGATGCTGGAAAAAAGGTAGATGGGCTAGGTGGAATTGCAGCATTACTAAGATATAAGATTAATTGAAGAAACATCAGACATATTAATTTGTCGACGTAGAAAAAACAAAAAAGTTCATAGGAAATAAAAAAATAACTACTCTCCAGGTATATTTTGCATAACCACAACCTTTTAATAGTAGTTCTTGTTACTGATAGACTAGTAACAAAAACTTATTGTTACTTTTTCAAAAAGATTTTTTGAAAAAAAAAGAGGGAGGTTTTGGGGTAAAATGATAGTAAAAGAAGACTTATTGATAGATTTAAGGAGACATTTCGATTTAAATCTATATGAAGTAAAATTATGGACAGCTTTGTTAAGTAGAGGTGTTTCCACAGCAGGTGAACTTTCTGACATTGCAGATGTTCCTAGAAGTAGAAGTTATGATGTACTTGAATCTTTAGAAAAGAAAGGTTTCGTTGTAATGAAAACTGGTAAACCAATAAAATATATTGCGATTCCACCAAGTGAAGTAATTAATAGAGTTAGGAAAAACATGCAATTTAATGCTCAAGAAAAAGTTAAAAGATTAGAATCAGTAAAAAATTCAGAATTACTAACTGAACTAGAAACTTTACATACAAATGGTATATCTTTAGTTGATCCAACCGATATGAGTGGTTGCCTTAAAGGAAGACATAACCTGTATAACCATTTAGATTTCTTAATTAAAGGAGCTAAAAAATCAGTTAACATTATAACTACTGATAAAGGTTTCTTAAGAAAAGCTGAAGGATTAAAATCAACTTTGGAGAAAGCTAAGAAAAGAGGAGTTAAAGTTAGAATTGCAGCACCTTTAGTTTCAAAAGAAAATAAAGCAGCAAAAAATAACTTGAAAGGTATTGCCGAAATTAAGCATGCAGGTAAAATGAACTCCAGATTTGTTAATGTTGACAGCAAAGATTTAGTTTTTATGATGTTAGACGATAAAGATGTTCATCCAACTTATGATTTAGGTATTTGGGTAAAAACACCTTTCTTCGCTAGCTCAATGGACCATATGTTTGACCACGTATGGAACAACTTAAAATAAACTATTTTTATTTTTATATTTTTTATTATTTCTGATAACTTACTTTTAATTATATAGTCAGTTATATACACCCAGTTAACTTTATATATTATCTATTATTATAATCTCTTCTATGAAACATCAAAAGATTATTGCTAAACTTCATCCTTTAGAAAGGAAAATCTTACCCATTCTTAACAAAACACAAGATTTTTTAGAAATTATCAGTAAGTCGAATCTTCAAGAAATTGAAATTATGAGAGCATTACAATGGTTAGAGAATAAAGAAGTACTAAAATTAGTAAGTGAAAAAACAAAAGTTGTTAATCTTGATGAAAATGCATTAAAGTATCTTAAGGAAGGAATGCCAGAAAAAAGATTTTTAGAAGTTCTTTCTCATGAATTTGTTCCAATTGAATATGTTGAAAAGAAAAGTAAATTAAGTAAGGAAGAAATAAACGCATGTATCGGCCAGCTTAAAAGAAAAGTTGCAATAGAAGTTCAGAAAATAGACAATAAATTAAATTTTAAATTAGGTCCTCAAGGAAATAAATTACTCACTGAAGACAGCTTGGAAGAAAAATTTCTAAAAAAAGAATTTCCAATTAAGTTTAAAGAGATACTAGATTTAGATAAATTTGCTTTTGATGAGCTAAAAAAAAGAAAAAAGTTTGTTAAAATTGAAGAAATTAAAAAAATAGACATTAAATTAACTAAATTGGGTAAAGAATTAGCAAAATCTAAAATTGAAAATAATGTTATCAATAGACTGACAGTAGGGATGTTAAAAACAGGAGACTGGAAAAAGCAATCATTTAGAGCTTATGATGTTGAAATCAACGTGCCTAAAATATTGGTTGGAAAAAAGCATTTTGTGAATGAAGCAGTAGATTATATTAAAAGAATCTGGTTAGATATGGGGTTTGAAGAAATGAAAGGCAATTATGTCCAATCAGCATTTTGGGATTTAGATGCTTTATTTGTTCCTCAAGATCACCCAGCAAGAGAAATGCAAGATACTTTCTACCTTAAAGGAAAAGCCAAACTTCCAACCAAATTATATGATGGAGTAAAGCAAACCCATGAAAATGGTGGCAATTCTGGAAGTAAAGGTTGGAGATATAAATTTTCTAAATCTGAAACTGAAAAATTATTATTAAGAACACATACAACTGTACTTAGTGCACAAACAATTGCTAACCTTAAAAAAGAAGATTTACCTGCTAAGTTCTTTGCAATAGGTAAAGTATTTAGGAATGAAACTTTGGATTGGAAACATTTATTTGAATTCTATCAAGTTGAAGGTATTGTAATTGACCCAAATGCTAATTTAAAACATCTTAAAGGATATTTAACTGAATTTTACCAAAAAATGGGTTATGAAAAAGTTAGAATGCGACCAGCACATTTCCCCTATACTGAACCAAGTGTAGAAGTTGATGTTTATCACCCAGTTAAAAAAGAGTGGGTAGAACTTGGTGGGGCAGGAATTTTCAGGCCAGAAGTTGTTAAACCATTACTTGGATTTGAATGCCCTGTTCTTGCTTGGGGTCAAGGGATGGGAAGAATTATTTCAGAATATTGGAAAATTTCAGACATCAGAGAATTATATAAAAATGATTTAAAACAAACTAGAGAGATGAAAGCTTGGTTAAAATAAAATCAAAAAACATACAAAAAAAGATGAATTATAAAATGGTTACAGCACAAAAGATAGCAACATTTTTGGATAAAGAGCTTAATATTAAAGAATTTGAAGATACTTGTTGTAATGGTCTTCAAGTAGACAATTGTCATTCTGCAAATTCAAAAGATAAAATAGAAATTAAAAAAATTGGATTTGCAGTTGATGCAGCTTTAGAAGTTTTTGAAAAAGCTAAAGAAAAAAAATGTAATATGGTAATAACACACCATGGAATGATCTGGAATTGGATGGATTCAATTGTTGGAAGAGAATATGGTAGAATCAAATACTTGATTGAAAATAAAATTGCACTTTATTCAGCCCATTTACCTTTAGACCAAAATGAAAAATATGGGAACAATATCTGCCTAGCTAAATTTCTTAAACTTAAAAATCTTAAAGAATTTGGTAAAGTAAACAATAAAAAAATAGGATTCATAGGAGATTATAACGGAAATTTAAATTCTGTAAAAAAAATTTTGAAAGAAAAAGGAATGAGAATTAGTTCTTTAGATTTCGGACCAACAGAAATTAAAAAAATTGCAATTGTTTCTGGTGGGGGAGCTAACTCCCTTGGAGAAGCAGTTGAATGCAAATCAGATTTGTTTATTACTGGAGAATCTGCACATCACAATTACCATAATGCAAAAGAAGAGAAATTGAATATGATTTTTTCAGGACATTATGAAACTGAAATTTGGGGTGTAAAGGAACTTATGAATTTGATTAAGAAAAAATTTAATGTTGAAGTTGAATTTATTGATGTCCCAGTTAGCATCCCTGATAAAATTTAATTTAATGAATAATTTAAAATTTAAAAAAAATAGTTATAATAATTAAATAATAAATATGGCAAAAACAACTAATTATCCAAATAATATATCACATTTTGAATTATGGAAAGAAATAATTATCAATCCAACCAAAACTTTTGAAAAAATTTCAAGAAAAACAAAATATAAGAATGCACTATTTTTCGCATTAAAAGTTCAAGCTATTTCATTATTAGCCCTTTATGCTTTTTTTATGGTAGCTTTACCGTTTAATTTAATCCCATTAGCAATAAATGATAGTTTTGCAGCTACAGTATCGGGAATAAGTATGATTTTCATATTATTTTTCATGTTAATTGCTCTTCCATTCCTGTTAGTATTATCAGCATTAGGTTTATTCATTAACACATTGATAATACATCTTTTTGTAAAATTGGTTGGAGGTAAAAGGCCATATAATGAAACATTTAAAGCAATATCTTATTCTATGGCCCCAACAATTTTTGCTTTCATACCTTTTGTTAATTGGGCAGCTTCAATTTATATGATTGTTTTACAAGTGATAGGAATCAGTAAAAGACAAAAATTATCAATCGGAAAAACTATTTTAGCCTTAATTTTACCAATAATCCTAATTTTCATAGGGATATTTTTACTACTTTTTATAATTGCATCAATAATAATTTTAACAGGAGGGTTTTATTAAATGCCAACTATAACAGTTAACAGGAAAGTTTTTGAAAAACTTGTAGGGAAAAAATTAAAAGAAGAAGAACTTAAAGATAGAATCAGTATGTTAGGAACTGATTTAGAATCAGTTGATAAAGATGAAATTAAAGTAGAAATTTTTCCTAACAGACCAGACTTACTTTCTGTACAAGGATTTGCTCGAGCCTTTTCTTCATTTATAGGTGTAAATAAGGGACTTAAAGAGTATAATATTAAAAAAAGTGGCAAGAAAATCATCATTAAAAATTCTGTTAAAAAAGTTAGACCTTATACTGCTTGTGCGATTATTAAAGGAATTAAGATTAATGATGAAAGACTTAAAGAAATAATTGATATTCAAGAAAAACTTCATGTTACATTTGGTAGAAATAGGAAAAAAATAGCCATTGGCATCTATCCAATGGAAACAATTAAATTTCCAGTGACTTATTCTGCTGAAAAACCAAATGATATAGTTTTCAAAGCATTAGGTTTAAACCAGAGATTAACTGCAAAACAAATATTAAGCAAACACACTGCTGGCAGAGAATATGGCCATTTACTAGAGGGATTAAATTTGTATCCAGTTTTCAGAGATGCAAAAGGAGAGGTATTAAGTTTACCCCCAGTAATTAATTCTGAAGAAACAGGTAAAGTTACAAAAGAAACTAAAGAGTTATTTGTAGAATGTTCAGGATTTGATTTCGAAATTTTAAATAAATGTTTGAACATGATTGTAACTTCATTAGCAGACATGGGAGGAGAGATTTATTCGTTAGACTTAAATTATGATTCAGGTTACAATAAACAAAAACAAATTACTCCTAACTTAAACCCCGTAAAGATGAAATTAGATTTAGCATATGTTAATAAGATATTAGGATTAGAACTTAAACAAAAAGATGCAAAAAAATATCTTGAAAGGATGGGTTTTGGATATGAAATTAATAAACACAAAGGAAGTGAAAATAATGAATCCGGAGAAGTATTAATCCCTGCTTATCGTACAGACATATTACATCAAATAGATTTCTCAGAAGATATTGCTATTGCTTATGGGTATGAAAATTTTGAATCTATTATTCCAAAAGTAGCTACTATTGGAAGTGAAAATAAGTTAAATAAATTCATGAACAAAATAAGAGACATTTTAATTGGAGTTAAACTAATTGAAGTTAAAAATTATCATCTGATTAGAAAAAATCAATTAAATGAATTGATGTTATTAGAAATACAAGGGATAGAATTAAAAAATTCATTAGGAGAACACAACACTTTAAGATCAAGTTTAATTCCAAGCTTGTTAAAAAACTTAAGTGAAAATCAACATAATGAATATCCCCAAAACATATTTGAATTAGGTAAAGTATTTTGTAAGGATAACAAATCAAAAAATGACACTGAGATTACAGAAACTGAAAATTTATCTGTAAGTTTATGCCATGAAAAAACAGATTTTACTGAAATTAAACAAATTTTAGATGCTCTAATTTTAAGTTTAGGGTTAAATTATGAAATTAAAGAAAGTGAACATATTTCTTTTATCAAGGGGAGAATAGGAAGCATTATTATTGACAATAAAGAAATAGGAATAATTGGTGAAATTAACCCTAAAGTTTTGGAAAATTGGAATATAACAGTACCAACTTCTGTCTTTGAACTTAACTTAGAAAAAGTATTTAAAGAAATTTAATTTTTATTTTATTCTTGTTAATGTTATTATTATTATAACTATCTGATTCAGATTAACTATTTTAATTCACAAACAATTCCTAAATGATCTGAAAAACCATAATGAATTATAGCATGTTTTCCTTTTCTAAAACCTTTGTAGAATATATAATCCAATTTATCATCAATTTTTTCTGAAACATATAACTCATCATGTTCATAAGTTTTTTCTTTACAAACAAAAGGAAATTTAGTTATTTTATACATATCTTTGAAACATAAATTAAAATCTCCAGAAAGAATCACTTTATTTTCTTTTAAAATTGGTTTCTCAATTAATGAAACATTACTTTCATTCACTAATTTAGACCCTGGTAAAGAGATATCAAAAGTATGAGTATTTACCAAATTAATTTGTTTATTATTATTTGAAAATATTATTTTCAAATATCCTTTCTTACCAATTTTCTCTTTTAAAGTGTGGTATTTAGTAAAAGGAAAATAATTAATCCCTTGACTAACAATTTTCCTACCTTTCTTCTTTTTAATTAAGGTTAAAAGACCACTTTTATTAATTACTGGGCCAGTGAAGGAATGTATTGCATAATAATGTGAAAAATTTTTCATCACATAATTTCTATCTTTAACAAGCCATAACTCCTGAAGATTAATTATATCAAAATCTTGTTCTTTAAGAAAACTTACTAATTTTATCAATCTTAACTTCTTATCCCTAGTAAAAGGCAACTGCCAAGTATTGTAAGTTATAATTTTCATTAAAACAAATAAAACAAATTAGGTTTAAATACTTTTCTTAATGTTATCCCCACTTTACAAAAATCATACCCAACTAGAGAAATTTATGAAGATGTTACTAAAAAATATTGGGGATTCAACCCATATTAATGTAATAATTTTTTTATGTCTTTATCACTTAATTCTTTCCAATCACTTTCAGAAAGGTTTAAATTTCTTAATTCTAAACTGCCAATTGCTTCTCTTCTTAACGCTATTACTCGATTATCCACCACTTCTAACATTCTTCTAACTTGCCGATATTTACCTTCACTGATAGTTAATTCCATCTCGTAATCATTTAATATTTTTACTTTAGCAGGTTTGGTCAAATAATTACCAGAATAAACTTCAATAATAACTCCACTTTCTAAATATTCAATTTGTTCTTTAGTAATTTTTTCTTTAACTAAAACCCAATATCTCTTTTCAATTTTATTGTCTGGATTTAACAATTTAGTTCCAAAATCACCATCATTAGTAATTATCAATACTCCGGTAGTTGGAATATCTAATCTACCCACCGCAAATAAAGAATTTTTAATATCTTTATCAATATCAATTAAATCACCCACATAAGGGTACCGGTCTCCTTTTTGACAAGAATATTGACGAGGTTTATTTATTACAAAATAAAATTTAGGGATATCTTTAATAATCCGTTCTTGAGAAGTTGATTCTTCAAAATAAGTCACATTATTTTTATTTGGATTGAACTGAAATTTCAAACATTTATTTACAATACCATTTACTTTAACAAGACCTTTATTTACAACTTTGTTTATTTCTTGTTTATCTTGGAACAATCCAGATCTTTTCAATGCTTGGTAAAGGGTTATTTTCTTTGACATTTTTTTATTTTTGATTTGATTAAATATCTTTTTATATAAAAAGATATAATTGTAATAATTAAGTTATCAGGTAAGAAAAAAATGAAATTATTAAAAAAAAAAACTATTCTTTCTTTTCCAAACCAGTAGGGTCAGAATTTTTATTCTGTGCCGGCTCATTTTTAGTAGCTTCTTTTATATTTTCTTTAACTTCACTTTTAGGTTCTTCCTTTTTACTTATTTTATCTTCTTTTTTCTTAGCTACTTTTTTTACTGGCTTTTTTTCAGTTTTATCTTTAACTTTCCGAACTTGTTTTGGTCTTTCAGTTGTAGGTTTTGATTTTCTATTCCAAACATTAAAACCAAGTTCAGATAAAATCTTGTCAACTTCACTATGTTCAGCATTTTCAGAGATTTCAATAACTTTTTCAGTAGGTTCTAAATGTTTAATGTTAACATTCTTCCTTCTAGTTTCACCATCAACTAAAACTAAATTACCTTCAACATTACTTAAAACAACACATTTTTTACCTGCATCTCGGCCAGCAATCTTAACACATACCCTTCCTATATTGTAGATACTCATTCTTCTGACCTCGCTTTATCTTTCATGAACATCCTTAAACAAGTTGAACATAACATTCCACCATAAGGTCGTTCAGGCCTTTTCTTAGTTTTTGGTAAGTTTGCCATTTTTGCAGGAAGTTCACATGGTACTCCTGGCAATTTAACACCGCAACCCGCACAATGAGCTGCACTTGGTTTTCTCTTTCTATAATGTATCTTTGTCTCTGCACCAGGAGTTCTTACAAATACCCTCCTTAATGTTCTAGACTTATGTTTTCCACTTGGCATTTTGATTTAACCTCTGTCAGACATTAAATTGCTGACATTTTATATATTTAGAAGAACTCAACTTGATAATAATTCAATTACTGATTAATTATGAAAATTATCAACATTGGATTGAGTCACCTCTAAATCCTTTCCATAAAGGAATTAAATTATAATTATAAGACTGATTTATAAAGGTTACTGTTAGAAAAAAAATAATTCTGAATGTAATAATTTAAAAAAAAAAGAAAATCCCCACCGCAAGTAACGAGGGATTTTCTAGTTAAATTTACTTAGCCTCAACTGAATACAATACAACTAAAGGAAGAGTCCCAGTTGGGGCTTCTTGAGGGATTGATGTTCTAAAAAAGATCTCCAAAGAATCAACCCCATCATTAGGGATAAAATCATTACACAATAACCTAGCACCCCGATCATCAGTAGAATTCATCATTGTAACCCAACCACCTAATTCACCACCGATACAACTATCTCCACTTGGTTCATTTATTCTAACTTCTAACTTAGCATAATCACTCGGACAAGTTGCACTAGAATCAGTATCACCACATAACCAATGTTCTGCATCTTCATATCCTGAATTCTGTTGGATAGTTAAATTTACAACAGTAGAACCAGTATTGTTTAATAACATGGAATCACTAATATCATGTAATGAACCAGTTTCATTTAACCAATTTTCTTCAGGAGTAGATCCACGAGAATCTATTCTTGCAAAAGAAGTAGTTGAATTAACATAACCACTCCCAAAATCAACAGCATTATCTTCAACAACCAAACCAACATTAGCCAAAATTTCTAATGTGGTGTTACCAGTATCGGTTGCACTTGATGTTACTGCACCACTTAGAATCATCCATTGTCCACCAACTTTACTTATTTCACTAACACTCATGATTGTTCCGGTTAAGGAAACTACAAGAGCTACTGCAAGTAAAGCAACAATAGTTTTATTATTCATTTAAAATCACCTCTAATAATCAATGTTTTTTATTGATTATACACAACAATGAAAAACATTTAAGTATATAAATTATTCTAAAACCATCAATTAATCCACATAGAAAAAAAAAGAAAAAAGTATTAAAAATTATTTAGTACAAACCCATTAACTTTCTGATAGATAAACTAAATACTAATGAGAACAATATATAAATCCCTAACCAACCAGGTTGCCATCCCAAAATTGAAGTTGTTCCTAATGGTTTTAATTTATTATAATTTATTTGAATACTTTCAATATCTGAATGAGTAAATAATTCAATAGAATCTTCATATTCCAGTTCAGTTGTAATTAACACTTTCTTAAGCTGAGACTCTTCTCCTAATTTGACTTCAAGAATATGTTCACCGTCTTCACTTTCCATCATCCACATGACCTGCCCATCATCAATCTCTTGCATTGCAGCAGTTGCTTCACCCAAAATAGTTTCATTATCAACAATTAATTCTGCATCCCCAACAATACCTTCTGCAAAATTTGCAGTGATACTAAAAGATTCCCCAGGATATATTGGTTCATACGCTAAATTTCCAGACATCCATGCAAATATAAGTAAGATAGGAATCATTGTAACTAAAGTTGGTTTAAATGATTGTTTCATATAATCCATATTAGTTTTCATTGCTTCTTTCTGCAAAGAGATTAACTTTTCTGGTTGATCTTTAAGTTCTTTAGTTTTATTTTGAAACTCTTTCTGCTTATCTTTCAAAGCTTTCATTTTTTCTTGATCTGTCAACCATTTGTAAGTTAAAGACATAATCACAGAAATAAATAAAGCAATTACCAAAATCCCAAAGAAAGGACTCATATTCAGTAAAGGTTTCAATACCGGATCTAAAATTGGATCTAAAAATGCCATATCAAGTCACATTTTCATCGTAATTTTATAAACTTTGTGTATTTCAATAGTCTAATAATTTTATTAATATTCTAGTATATCTTCACATTTAGAAAAACATAAAAAGGAAATGCTTAACAATACTAAATGATATTAAGATATCATTAAAAAATAAATTAATAAATTTGAATAGGGGTACTAAAAAATGCAAAATCATAACACTAAACTCTTAATTGTTTCCGGATTAAAAGATAGTAGGGAACTGTCTGAAAAAGTCTATACAATACTAAAAGAAGATTACAAGATGGGAGATGGGATTGAAATTATTAGGGCACTTTCAAGAGATGAAGTTCCAAAAGGAATTTTAAAAGACCATAAAGCACCTTTAGTAATTGATTTTTTCCCAGATAAGGAAGTTCAATGCGATGTTGGAAGAAATATGTTAAAAGATGCAATAAGGGGAAAACATGTAGCAATTATTCAATATTTATACAATCCAACCAATATTGGGACTGAAGAATATAGGTCTCTTAATGATAGATTTGTTAATACTGTAGGCATCTTAAGAAAATTAGATCAAAATTTGAAAAATGAATTACCTCAAACAACTTTGGTGGCACCTTACATCACCTATTTACGTTCACACAGTATTGAAAAATATGAAAAAGTAGGATTTTTTCAATTTGATTCATTATCTTTTATGGTTGAAACTTACGCTAAAAGTGGCCTAAATAATATGATTGGCATTGATCCACATTCTAGAAAAATTAAAGATATAGCATCCGATTTTGGGATGGAATTTGGAGACATTAATCCATTTCAATCAGGCAGATCAATTAATCCAGCTAAATTAGGATTAATCAACAAAAATGACATTGAAAAAGTTATGCCTAATTTAAGACCATATATGACTAGATTTAAACAATTACAAGAACAAGATGAAGATAAAATCTATATTGTTTCATTGGATGATGGAACTGAAAATAGGTGTGAAAATTTCACTAACAGAGCTTATGAAAATAAAGAAAATCCTTATGAAATGCTAGTTTACATTCTAAAAGAAAGATTAAGTTATGAAAGTTCCAGAATTGCATTTAAATCATTTAGTATGATTAATGAAGATAATATTGATAAAGAAGGAAGATATATTTTACTTGATGATATGTTTGCTAGTGGGGGGTCAGTTGATAAAGTTTCCACCATGTTAAAATCTTATGGAGCAAAATATATTGAAGCTTGGGTAGTTCATGCAGTTACTGCCCCTTCACAGATAGAAAAAGTTAAAAGAATGAATAGTGTTGATAAAATAGTTTGTTTAGATACTGTTATTCAGGACCCAGAATTAGGTTTTGAATACATCCATGCCAGTGCAGATTTATTAGCAGCAGAACTTTACAAAGTTCATCAAAAATTTTTATCCAATAGATAATTAACATTTTACTTTTTATTTTGATTAATAATCTTTCACAAATTTCTTTGATTTATTATTCTAAAATATATTTACACTATCCTACCAATATTCAAGTTAGCATTAGATATATACTACAAAACAACTATTGACAAAGTTAATGCTAAAAGCGATTATTTAATTATTCAATGAAAAGAATTGAACCTTCATTGGATAAGATTTGTCGAACTGAACATAAAGATTGGAATAATGAAAAAGTTAAAAACCAATTAAGATTATTAAAAGAAAATAATTTAGATTTTATTTCTCAACCGATTTATTTAACTAAACATCAAAATGATGATAATTATTTTGTTTATGATGGAAATACAAGAACTTTTCTTGCTGAAGAAAAAATTATTCATCCAACCAATTTTCAACTCCTAGAATCTGATGAAGATCTTCAATTTGTTAGATTAAGTATGGATGAGATTTATTGGCCTGGCCAAAACCTCAAATCAGTTTCAGGTTATCTTAAATTTATAACTGAAAAAATGAATTATTTTAGATGAAAAAAATGACAAATAAATCAAACAATTATTTGGAAGCAGTATATTATTCAAAAAGTTATTATGGTGGAGGCAGTGGAAAGTACGATGACGAAGAAGAGGGAGTATTAATCAAAAACTACAATTTGTTGTTAATGAGCTTAACAGATGGAAGATCCAAAATTACTGAAAGACATTTATTATCCGGAGATTTAGTTAATGGAGAGTTAAGTTTTATGTTAGGTGAATCTAATTCAATGACATCTCGTTACTACGATAGTGAAACTAGATATAATTCAATTAAAAAGATTGAATTGCCTAAACAAATTGAAAATTATGATCTTACTGATAAAATAAATTACCACACATTACAAGAGAAAAAGATCAATTTAGGTGATTTTGTCGAAGATATTATTAAAATTGCAAGAGAATTAGATTAAATTAAAAATTATTTAAAAAAAAAATACTAATATGTAAATTTCATCCCATAAACTTTCTCATTGCAGGATGCATGTCCATCATATGTTGTTTTGCAATTTCTTCATACAATTTATAGATAATCATTACCGCTAATAAGATACCAGTTCCACGAGATAATGCCCCAGTTAAATCAGCTAATGCTGCCAATAAACCAACTGCAGCACCACCAACAATAGTTAATGGCCAAATATATCTACTTAATATCCTTTCTAAAACTCTTTCATCCCTTCTAAATCCAGGGATTTGTAATCCGGAAGACATAATTTGTTTTGCTTGAGATGCAGCATCCATATTTGCAGTTTGCATCCAAAAAATACTAAATACTATTGATCCACCAACCATTAAAGCAGTATAAACTATTGCTTGACCTAAATTACCTAAAGTAAAACTTCCAGTTAAAGCCAATCTTAAAATATCTGGTGAAGCAACCCAATAAACCAATCCAGAGATAGGTGTATTTCCTGAAAAAGTTCCTAAAAGAGGATATCCCCATTTTTCAAGTAATGTTGCAAATAATTGTACATTAGCTAATAATGCCGCAACTAAAATAACTGGAATATTTGAAGTATAAAAAAAGTTTAAAGGCCACCTAATCGAATGTCCCCTAATTCTTCCAAAAGACAATGGAATTTCAACTTTCAACGATTGACCATATACACAGATCATAAAAACAAGTATGGTTGAAACTACTGTAACTAATTGAAGCATTGCACTAGTAACTTCACCCATTGATAAAAATTGAAATAAAGATGGAATTGCTCCAGCTAATATTTCGGGATTTGTTGGAGATGGTAAAAAATTAAATGCTCTAATAAAAACTTGTTGAGTTACTCCTGCCGCAATGAATAAACTTACACCCGAACCAAATCCCCATTTACTAATTACTTCATCCATATACATAATTAATAATCCCCCTAAAATCAGTTGAAATATTAACATAGCTTGAAGTTGAGGATAAACTATTGTTCCAATATAACCTGAACTTGGTGCCAAACCACCCATTAAGACATATATTCCTGCTTCAAAAATAATGAAACCAATAGACATTATCTTTTGAATTCCTTGAAATCTCTGCCTTCCTTGAGGAGAAGTCATGTCCATTTTAATTATACCAGTACCGTTAAGTAATTGTAATACAATAGATGCAGTTACAATAGGACCAATCCCTAAACTCAATATACTTCCAAAACTCGCACCCAAAATAATAGATAAGAATTCAAATTGTTGTAATGCATTCTCCCCTAAACCAAATAAAGGAATTAAACCCATTACAAAAAATATTACTAGAATTATAAGTGTCCATTTTAATTTTTCTTTAAAAGGTAACTTCTTTTGAGTTGGACCCTTTACTTCAGGCAGGGCTGCAATTATTGTATCAAGAATGGACATTTTTTTAATTTACCTTGAATTTAGTAAAATTTTAAATTTTACTTTTTTAACTTTTAAATAATCATTCTTCTTTACTTTCATCTTTAGAAGAATTTAAACTTGTTTCATTAAGTAATTTACCACCGGCTTTATTAATTTTTTCTTCAGCCAATTTACTAAAAGAGGATACTGAAATTTCTAATTTAACAGTTACATTACCAGTACCTAACAATTTATTATATCCTAATTTATTCATATCAATGAAATAAACATCACTTTTCTTTTCAATTTTTCCATTTTCAATTAAATGGTTTAATTTTTCTGGAGTAAAATATGATAAGTTTAATGATTTTATAGTTTTAATATTTCTTCTAGGAACAAATCCTTTAACTCTTCCTAATGTTTTATTTTTGATCCCAGCTTTTTTCTGTCCTGCTCTCTTACCTGTACCAGCGTTACCTCTACCACCACGACTTCCGGCGCCTCTTCTTTTCTTTCGATGTCCACCACCATGAGTAGTATGTCCTCGGTAAGAACCAACTTTTTTAGCTTTTTTAACAACCATTTTTTAACCTTTATTATTTAATTTTAATTAAATCATCCTTAATATCAAATCTTTTATTTTAGAAGCCCTATAACCTAAAGCCCCTCCCATTTTATAAGGAAACTTGATACCTTTGCTTTCAAATCCTTTCTTAGGAGGATTTAATCTAAATGTTTTATGATATTTTTTACCATTAAACTCAAAATATTTATTATAATTAATCTTTGATTTTGAATCAGTTAATCTTCCAAGATATTCTATCCCTCTTTTCTCAACTAATTCTTTTAAAATATTTTCATCAATTTCTCCCCAAGTTAAGTAATCTTTTGCTTTTCTTAACATTCCTAAATTAACAGGAGTTGCATCTAATACTACACAATTATTAGCTGATTTTAAATTAAGTAAATGAATAGTCTCCCTAATATCTCTCTTAACTCCAACTAAACCTCTTACTAAAACTACAACTACTTTCCCTACTAGTCCTTTATTTGATTCTAATGCCATTTTATTTAATATAATTATTTACCCATTAATTTTATTCTTTTGATTTTAACTTTCCTTCTTGTATCCCTAAAGTATCATAATGTTTAGGTTGAATTTTAACTTCACTTAATCTTGCTAAAGCATCCATACAAGCTTTAATTAAATTAACTTTAGTTTTTGTTTGACCTTTAGTTTTTGACCAAATATCTTTAACTCCTGCTGCAGATAAAATTTTAGCACATTCTTTTTCTACACATAACCCTGTTCCCTTAGGTGCAGGCATTAATGTAATCTCAGAAGAACCACATTTTCCAGTGACTGCAAATGGAATTGAATTACTATCAGGAACTCCTTCCCAAGAACCGCATCCCCTTCTAATCTTTATCATACTAAGTTTAGCTTTTCTAATGGATTTGTCTCTTGCTGGAACAGTTTCTTTACTTTTACCAAATGCAACCCCAACATAACCATTTTTGTTACCAACTAAAGCACATGTTGCAAATTTAATTCTATTACCTTCCCTTGTTTTCTTTTGAGTTTGTCTAAATATTCTTCGCTGACCGCCACCAAACTTACCTTTAGCTTGACCAATTAATAATAAATCATTTGTTAAATCAGGAATTAATGAATCTACAATTTCTGATTCAAGAATTCTTTCACCAGAGGAAAAGATTTGTTCAATATCTGTTATGTCACCATTTTTTACTTTTATTCCAAGTTCAGTTTTAGGTGTCCAATTTTCTAATGGATTTACTAAAACAGGCCTCCTAGAATTTCTTTCCCTTTTTCGTTTAATTCCTTCTTTTCCTTTTTTCATTTTTTTAATCCTTTAAATTTTGAATATATTATTAATTTTATCTTTTAAATTATTTTAATAAATTAATTTTAATTTCTTCAAACTTAACATTCATATTACATGGATCAGCTTTATTTTTTAAATTTAATGCAAACCTTTTTTTATATGACTCTTCATTTGACTTTTTCAATAATTTAGCATAATTTTCAATACTTTTACCGTTTAATCTTTCTTCAATTGGATAAACATCTTCTGAACCATGCAATACATTAAGTCCACCATCCAAAACACCTTTCAAAAAAGCATAAATTTTGCCTTTTACTTGAGGCGTTCTTAATCCAGTATCTAATATGATCTCTTTGTCTGAAAATTGACTTAAAGCTTTCTTACCAAAATCTAAACCGAACAAATAAGCTGCAGGCAAACTTTTAAATGAAAAGTTCCAACCTAATTTTTTAAGTGAATTTGAATCCGAAGCAAATAAAACTTTATCTCCTTTAACATCAAACTCAATTATTTGAGCAACAATTTTAGTATTTGATAATCTTAACACCAATCTTGGTTTTTCAGAGAGTAATAACCTTAACCTTTTCTTATAATTAGTTTTACCTTCCCTTTTCCTTCGATAATTTACTGGTTTTGCTTTTTTACTTGCCATTTTCTTATTTTTTATTAATCATATTTTGTTCATTTAAATACAATTTAATATGTCTTTTATTTCTAAAATACCCGCCTTTACTTTTCCGGTATAATTGTCGATAAATTGTTGAATCAATTAAACTTCTTTCCTTAAGTTCTTTAATAAATTTCCTTTGAGTTCTAATTTTTAAAATCCAAGCAGCTTTTTTACTTAAAGTTGAATGTTTAGAACCTTTCTTTGAACCTCTTCCACTTTGTCGACCCTTACTTTTTTGAATTTTCTTTTTCCTAGCTCGGCCCCTAGATTGTTCATTAGTTCCTTTCTTAAATATTTTCTTAACTGCAATTAAACCTCTAATATCTGCCCTAGTAATCCCTTTTTTAATATCTTCTAATGCATCAGATGCAAAAGTGATCTTACTTGGAGATACTTTCAAAATTTTTGCTGCTAATCTTTTTTTGTTAATCATTCTTCTAAACTCACATTATTTTGACATTATTTAATTATTATTTTTGATCAATATTCCCTTCTTTTTCTTTTACAATCTCTTTTACAACTTCTTTTGTGACTTCTTTAACTTCAGGTTTAATTTCTTTACTTTTTTGATCATCTTTTTTATCTAAATTATGATCTAACTCTTCTTCTAAATTTTTCTTTACTTTTCCGCCTTTACTTTCATTTGATTCTTCTTTGTTACTTTTATCTTCTTTTTCTTTCTTTTCTGCTTTCTTTTTCCGAGATTCTAATTTCTTCTTTTTATCTTTACTTGCTTCACTTCTTTTGTTTTTCCTTTCTTCTAATTCGGATTTTATGTCTTCAACTAATTTATTTGGATTCTTAATATTAATAATCTTGAACCCTTTATCTAAAATGATTTTAATTAAACTTAATTTTTTTCTTTTTCCAATAGTAGATGAAATTACAATTCCATCTTCTTTATTATCTAAACCATTTAAATTAGAGACATTATTTATAACATTAAATCTAAGTCCAGATGAATGTAAATTTTTAACTTCTTTAGGAGAACCAAATCCTGGGCTTGGCATTACTGGCCTACCTCGATGCATTTGTCGTACTTTGGAATGTTTTCCCCTTGGAAATCGCCATCTACTTTTAACCCTTGCAGAAAATTTAGATTCCTTTACAACAAAATCATATTTCTGGCTTTTTCTTTCTTTTCTGACTTCCAATAATTTCTTTTTTTCTGCCATTGTTTTAATATCTCATTAATTATTAATTAGTTTATTTTTAATATATTATCATTTAAAAACTATTTTAGGTTTTTCAGTGATATAAATTCCATCTTGAAAGATCCTAATATCTTTATTTTTTATGTTACATAATTTTTCAATCCTAGCTGCAGTTTGACCTGCATTTTCTTTAGAACAAGAAGTGATTAAAATCTCAGTCCCATTAATCTTAACATCTGCTCCTTCAATTAAATTTGCTTCTCTGGGACATTTTTCCCCAAGAAAATTCTTAACAATTACTTTTTTACCATTTACTGAAACATTCATAGGGAAATGGCCTGAACAAATTTTCATTTTATATACAAAAGGTTCAGTTACTCCTTTAATCATATTATTAATGTGAGCTTCATAAGTACTAATTACTTTTTTCTCTCTTTTTGTTGATTTCATAAAACCCATAACTATTTTATTACCAACAATTTCAATTTTCAAACCAGGATATACAAAATTTCTTTTATTTTCTCCCTTCTTACCTTTAATAATTAGTATATTCCCTTCTAAAGTTGCACTTACCCCTTCTGGTAATTCCATTTCTTTCTTGATTTCTTCTTTCATTTTCTAAATCTTGAATATTTCTTGAATATTAAGTTTGTTTATATTTATTTAATAACAATAAGCTAATAATTTTCCACCCATGTTTTTACTCTTTGCAATGTCATGAGTCATAATTCCTTTTGGAGTTGAAACAATAATTATCCCAAATCCCCTTGCTAGAAGATATCTTTTTTCCCATTTAGTGTATTCATTAAGTTTAGTTGAAAATCTTGGCTTAATTACATTACATTTATTGACATTTCCAATTAGGTTAATTTTTAAAGTGATTCCAGCATCAGATTTTTCTTCTTCAAAAGACCCAATATAATTGTGTTCATTCATAATATCTAATACTCTTTTGATAAGTTTAGACACTGGTTTAATTGTTACTTCTTTCTTACCTACTCTTTCTGCATTAGATATTTTTGCTAATGCTGCTGCTAATGGATCGTTTAACATTTTTTTCTCACTTTTTATTTTTTTATTTTAATTTTATAGTTTTAATATTATTTCGATTGAGATTTATCTCATGAAAATTTTTTAAACCCAATTTTAGTTGCCATATCCCTGAAACATTGCCTACATAAATGTAAACCATATTTCTTAATATGGCCCCTGTTCCTTCCACAATTTTTACATTTAAACAAAGCAATCCCACAACTTCTTTCTCTTGGCTTGTTAAATTTAATGTATTTAGCTTTTTTAACAGGCTTCGCGTTAAGTTGTTTAAATACTTTATCATATGAACTTGTTGTCATTTTATTTTTCCTTTATTAGTTAATTTTTAAATTACTGTAACACCAAATTTTTTAGTTACAAAATTCATTGCTTCTTCTTTATTTATTAAATGATCTTTCCCAATTTTTTTAGTCAAAATCCTTCGCTTCTTGATTCTAAATCCTGGCCTTTCTAAAGTAACTGCAACTTCTAAACCCATTATTTTTAGTTCAGGATCGTATTCTAACCCTTCAATATCAATATATTCTGCAACACCAAATGAAAAATTGCCATTTGTATCAAAAGATTTTTTAGATAACTGATTTTCTTTTGCAACGAGTAATTTTTTTAATAATTCTGTTGCACCAGCCCTAATAGTAACTTTTGCTCCAATTTGTAAACCTGGTCTTAAGCCCCATGCGGGAATCCTCTTATTAGATGTTGTTTTAACTGGTTTTACAGGAGTCAGTTTAGATAATAATTTTAATCCCTTATTTAACATAACTTCGTTCTTTCCCGCACCAATGTTAAGTGTAATTTTAGAGATTTTAATCTCTTTCATCAGATTAATTACACTTTTTTGTGCTGTTTTTTCTTCAGTCATTTTTAATTTGCCTTTTTTAACTTTAATTTTTTTAATTTAATAATCACTTATTTACATTAATTTAACACATATACATATGATCTTCGAGTTAGATGTTCTTCACCTTTTTCATCAACATATTTTGCAATAACTCGGTCTATTTCTTTCAATTTACCCCTTGTTCCGGAATGTTTGCCGCCAACTAAAAGTACTTTTGTATCTTTCTTTAAAGGTAAAATTTCTTGAATTTCATTATTTCCAATATTTAATAAAACTGAGTCTCCTACTTTAATATTTATTTTATCAGTGATTAAATTTTTTCCACCAATTAGATTTAATTGTAATTTATTCCCTTTGACAATTGATTTTCCTAAAACTCTACAAACTTTAACATTAAGATTTTTTTCATCAATATCTCTAACAATTAATCTACCTTTTAAATCTAAGTCAATAGTAATATTCTTTGATAATGAAGGGATTTTTATTACATCAAATAAACCGACCATTTCTCTTCGGTCTTTTTTTCTTTTATTATCAACAAAAACTTCATTATTGTTTAACAATTTTTGAGCTTCCCTTAAAGTCTTACATAATTTAAGATGATCCCTAAGTAAAGTACCTAACGGCATACCTTCATCCAATTTATGTGAACCTGGATTTGGCCTTAAAGTAAATTTTTCAGATTTCCTACTTAACATCCAAGTTCTTGGAGCCGCAATTCTTTTAAGATGATTTTTCATTTTATTTTTTATCTCCAGATATTTTATTATCAGGTTTTAATAATTTAGCTTTCCTTTTCTTATCTGAAAGCTCTAAATTTATAATCATTAAATTTGATGGTTTAAATGGACGATTAACTTTAGACCCATCTTTTTTTACAAATTCTAATCCAGTAAGTGTTACAATTTGTCTTTTAAGATCAATTTTTTCAACAGTAACTTCTTTAGATTTAAACTGCCCTCTTAAAATTTTAATCTTATCTCCTTTCCTTAACTGAACATTTCGCTTACCATACTTATCCCTAAGTTCCTTACTTAAATGAACATGCATAAATTTTTGCATTTGATGCAAATCAGCACCATACCTTGCTTTTCTCTGCTTCCTTGCTTGAACAGTTTTTGTTTTCATTTTTTTGTTAATCTCTTAATTTTATTTTATGATTTATATTCTAATAACTTAAACAACAATTTTAGCAATCTTTGCAATAGCTGGCCATCTTTCAACAACTTCTTTTGCAATAGGTCCTTTGATTAATGTCCCTTTAGGATTACCTTTGTCATCTTTCAATACAACTGCTGCATTATCTTCAAACTTAATTCTAGTTCCATCTGGCCGCCTATACTCTTTCTTTTGCCTTACAATTACAGCTGGAACCACAGTTTTTCTCATTTCCAATTTTCCTTTCTTAACTGAAGCTAAAACAAAATCTCCTACTCCTGCAGAAGGCAACCTACCTTTAACTGTTTTGTGACCTTTCACAGATACTATTTTCAATATTTTAGCTCCCGAATTGTCACAAGTCTCAACTTTAGATTGAGTTGTTAATCCACGCGTTATATTTGATTTTATTGCTTTCATTTTTAATATGTATTATTTTCTTGAGTTATTTCTTAACTGCCTTTTTCAAATCTTCTGAATCTTTAAAAACTTTTAACACAACATGGTGTTTAGTTTTACTTATTGGTCTTGTTCTTACAACTAATACTTTCTGCCCAACTTCTGCGGCGATACAAGGAGGATTATGAGCCCTCAAAGTATTAGTTTTCTTTAATTGTCTTTCATACTTCGAATTAAAGACTAACCTTTCCCATTTTAATGTTAAAGTTCCATGAGCATCTTTTTTAACAACTGTACCCACAAATGTTTCATCTTTAACATTAAGTATCCCATGAAATGGACAGTTTTGATCATTTTCCCCTTCCTTTTTTTCAGGAGCCTTTACACCTAATATTTCTGATTTCATTTTTAACCTTTATTTAATTTATAATTTATGTTAATTTTTTTTATTTCGCTTTTAAATTTAATTTTTTTTCAGTTTATTATTTTTAACCCTTTAACCTTTCCTCAGGTCTTTTCTTGATGGAGTTTCCTTCAATGATTTTGTTATTCTTCAAAATTTTGAAAGTAATAGATGATTTAAGTAAAGTTTTGATTTTACCTTCTTTGTTAATTAATTTTAAGGTATCCTTACTTTCATCAATAATTTTCCCATTCACCCCAATTAATAAAACTTGGTTTGAATTTACAATTTCTACATTTACCCCAATGAGTTCATTAGGATAAGTTTTTTTTGATTTCATTGAATCAATGATTGTAATTTTTACAATTTTAATAGGATTTTATCTAATCTCAATGGTTTCGTTAGGAAAACCCAATTCAATCAAAGCACTCCTAATTCGAGACTTATGGTTCCCCTGAAGCTCAACCCTTCCTTCTTTGCCAGTCCCACCACAAGCAAATTTTGCTTTAAGTTTCTTAGCAAGTTCAACAATATTTACTTCTTTTTCGAATCCCCGAATAATAGTATATTTTTTGCCAAACTTTTTTTTCTCTATCACAACTTGAATTTTTTGTTGTTCTTTAACGATTACTCCACAGACACAAAGATCTTCAGGTAACCCACATTGATTGCATACTCCAGCCATATTATATCACAATTATGATCTTAGGGATTTTATTTCACGTTCCCTAAATATTGTTTTTATCCTCGCAATATTTTTCTTAGTTTGCCTAAGCTTCCCTGAACTTTCAGGATTGTTTCCAGTAGATAACTGGCTTCTAAATTTAAATAGTTCTTTCTTAAACTCTTCCAACCTGTTTTTTAATTCTTGGTCAGACAAATTTTGAAATTCTTTTGTTATTTTCATTTTTTTAGTTTAATTCTTAAATATTATTTACAATTATTTTTCTTCAGTTTTAGGAACTTCTTTAATTTCAGTTTTGACTTCAATTTCTTTTTTTATTACTTCTTTCTCCTGAACAACTTCCTTTAACACTTCTTTAATTTCAGTTTTAACTTCTTCTTTTGGTGAGTCTATCTTTGGTTCAACATTAGTTTCTTCTTTCGACTCAACTTTAGGTTCTTCCAATTTCTTTTTAACAACCTTCTTTTTAGTTACTTTTTTCTGCTTAGTTGTTTCTTTTTTGTCACTGGACTTTTTAGGAGAGGTTTTTCTTTTCTTAACAGGCTTTTTTTCTTCTTCAGCAACTTCTAAATCCTTAGATTCTTCAAGTTGTTGAATTTCCTTAAAAATTTCAACATGATCAGGTAATTCTAAATTTGGAGGCATTATTCTTACTTGAATTCCAATTATTCCTGTTTTTAATAATGCTGAAGCATATGCAGTTTTTACACCGTTCATAGAGATATCACCACATTTTTTCAAATAACCTTGGTAAAATCTCCACCGTTTAGCCCTTGCACCAGGAATTTTTCCAGACATTAAAATCTCAACACCCAATGCACCAGCTTTTAATACATTGTCCATAGATTTATGGCCAACACCCTTGAATCTTGATGAACCAAATCTTTCTAAAGATGATGCGATTCTACTAGCAACAACATTAGCATCTAAAAATAAATTTTTAACTTCAATAATCTCAATTTGAGGATTTTCTAATTTGAATTTTTTCCTTAACTCTTTTGTTAAACTTCTGATATTAGCTCCCTTTGAACCAACAATTAAACTTGGCCTACTAGTTGTGATAATGATTTTCTCACCTAATGGAATCTTTTTCAATTTGATGGATGAAATTTCGGCACCCCTCAATCTTGATTCTACATAATCTTTAATGTAATATTCCTTAGTTTTCTGGTTAATAAAATCACGTTCAATCATTTTAACTAGGCACCTTCTTTAACTTCAGTATCTTTTTTGATCTTTTCTTTTTCTTCAATTACTGAGTTTTTTATATCTTCTTTTACTTCTGGATTATTTTCTGTTTTTTTCCCTTCAACTTCATTATCTACTTTTTTGTTTTCTTTCAATTCATTATTATCCTTAACAGGTTTAACAGATTTCACATTCCTTTTACCAGATTTTACATCTTTCTTTTTAACATCTTTTTTAACAGTAAATTCTTTAACTTCAATTTCAATATGAGTTCTTTTTGTTCCCCTTCTATGCCTTCCACCAGTCATAGGCGTGGAAGCTTTATTTGAAATTACTTTAACAATTTTTAAATTTTCAACATCTAATCCCTTTATTTGAGCATTAGCTTCAACCGATTTTATTAATTTGATAAATTCTTTAGCAGCTTTTTCAGGATATCTTCCTGAAGCCATCCCTGGTTTATGGCCCATGTCACGATTAAACCTTCTAAATGGTATAGCTTTTTTCAATGAAGAGACTCCTTCTAAAATCTTTTTAGCTTCACTAGTACTTTTATAACGAATATTATCACTAATTACAATGCAATGTTTAGTTGAAACAGGTAAAGATTTAGCTTTTGCATTAGCTAAGTGATCCTTGCTTACAGATTCTTTCATTGATTCTTTTTTAGCCATTTTTTAATTTTATTTTTTATTTTTTTAAATTTACCTTGCAGTCACAGCTTTACTAGACCTAGTTGCGCCAACACCAGCTGAACTATGAGAAACCATTTTTCTACTTGGGGCAAATTCACCCAAAGTATGAGCCATCATTTCTAAAGTGATTGTAATTTTGATATATCCCTTACCGTTATGGATTTGAATAACATGGCCTAACATTTCTGGAAGAATAATCATACCCCTACTATGAGTTTTAATATTTTTTTCATTCTTCTTTAATTTTTTCAATAAAGCTTCTTGATCTTTAGTAAAACCTCTTTTCAAAGACCTTCTTCTTTGTGAAGGGATTAATTCTAAAAACTTATTGAAATCAAGAGATTTAACTTCTTCTTCACTCATTCCTCGCCATTTAATTTCTTTTGCCATTTTATATTATTATTTAATTAAATTTTATTTTTATCTTTTTTTACCAGTCCTTCTTGGCGCAATTTTACCAACTTTTCTACCAGGAGGTGCATTTCTTGGAGATTGTGTTGGCCTACCTTTCACATGCGAACTTCCACCACCAAAAGGATGGTCAACCGCGTTCATTGATACGCCACAAACTTTTGGATATAATTTATTTTTAGCCCGCATTTTATGATATTTTTTACCAGCTTTCAAGAAAGGTTTTTCTGTCCTTCCTGCACCAGCAATTACACCAATTGAAGCCCTACACCCAGGTAAAAATTCTTTTTCCTTTTTTGAAGGTAATTTGATCCTAACTTTTCCGCCAACTTTTGCTACAACTTTAGCAAATGCACCAGAACTTCTAACAAATTTTCCACCGTCCCCAGGCCTAGCTTCAATATTATAAATTGAAGTTCCTTCAGGGATGTCTTTTAATTGTAATACATTTCCTGCAACTACTTTAGCATTTTCAGAGTCTTTACAGATATTAATTTTGTCCCCTACTTTGATGCCATGAGCTGCAAAACTCAAACCATATTCACCACAATCATAACTGATTGCCATTAAAGGTGCACTATGTCCTGGACAATTTATTAAATCCATAACGATCCCTTCCGAATCATAAGGGAAATGTTTAACTTCACCTTTAAATCTATGGCTAGGAGATTTGTAAGGGCCTGTGCCCCTTCCTCTTCTTTGTTGGATTATTCGTTTACCCATTTTTTATTTTGTTTGTGAATCTTTTTGCAATATTATATTTAAATTTTAAATGAACCCCAAGTCTGCACTGATATCAGATGCCATAAATTCAGGTTTTAATCTGACATAAGCTTTCTTTTTACCCTGAAATGAATTTTGAATATTAACTGAACTTACTTTCACTTTAAACAATTCTTCAACAGCTTCTTTAACATCTCTTTTAGTTGACCTAGGATGTACAATAAAAACTAAGATATTATCAAATTCAATCATCCTAATGCATTTTTCTGTTGCTAACGGAGATATCAAAATGTCGTAAGGATTATTTGATTCTTGTTTTTCCAAAGTTTCTTTTTGTTCAGGTTGTTTATCTTTTTTCATTTTTGGTTATATTTTTAATAATGATTATTAGTCTAAATTATTACATGAAAAGTTTTTTCTCTTCTAAAGTTTTTATTGCATCCTCAGTCCACAAAGTTAATCTTCCTGGCATCGAACCAGGAGCTAATAAATGGCAATTGATAGCATTCACTGGAACAACTTCAACACCCAGTATATTATTCGCAGATTTAGATAATTTGCAATTTTCAGACACAACAATTAAGACTCCTTTCTTTCTCCGATATTTCCTACCACGAGATTTCCCTCGGCCAGCCCTAATTTTGACTTCTGATGTCCTTTCTAATTCATCCCCAAAACCCAATTTTGTTAAGGTTTCACAAACATCTTTAGTTCTTTCTAAATTTTCAAATTCTGATTTTAATATGAAGGGATATGTTTCAGGAATTTTATGGCCTCTTTCTTCAACAAGTTTTTTGTCAATTGTTGCGGCCATTGCAGACCTAATTGCTTTCCTTCTTTCTTTCCGATTAATTTTTAATTCCCAATTCTTTTCAGCCTTAGGTGCATGAGACCTTCTTCCCCCTCTTGTTTGAGGAGAAAATGTACCAACCCAAAAAAATCTTGTACCTCTTCGGGATAAAATTTTTCTATTAACCCTACTAATACCAAACCCATAACAACCACGATATTTTCTTCTTCTTTTACTTAATTTAGATGAGTGCCTCATCCCAGCATCAGGATTAGCACCATATTTTTGACGAGCAATGCTTTGTAAAGCTAAAACTGCCCGCTTAATTAAATTTGGATGATAAGATTCATTGAACTGTAAAGGCAATTCTTTATCACCATTATTCTTCAAATCCTTATCGAAAATTTTTAGTTTCATTTTGAAATGTAAGTAACCTCATATGAATCTCTACCAATCCTTTTACTTGGCCTGATAGCATCAGTAATCAATACTGTTCCCTTCTTAGGACCAGCAACCGAACCTTTCATTAACAGATAATTATTCTTAACAAACCCAAACTTGTTAATCCCACCCTTAGAATTAACATCTTCAGGATTAGTTCCAATTTTTAATACTAATTTATTGTACTCAGTTCTCAAATGAAAACCCATTTTACCACATTGAGCAATACTAAAATGAATTCTTTTAGGAGTCCATGCACCTAAATTCCCAATTTTCCGCCTAGATTTTTCAGACTTATGAGATAATAATGAAACACCAAACTTTTTAACTACTCCTTGAAAACCTTTACCCTTAGTAACTGAATGAACATCAACTTGGGAAATTTCATTTACAACATCATCTAACTTTATTTCTTTACCAACATTAGTTTTAATATATTCTAATTGTTCTTCTTTACTCCCGCCAATTGCAATTTCAAGAATTTTTGGTTTCTTTGTACCAATGCTAGTTAATGAAGGAACTGAAACAACTAATAATTTCAATTCTTTAAAACTATCAAGAGTTACTTCACTCACACTACCTTTCTTTTTAGATAATGTAATTAACCTTTCAATATTTTTCTTAATATCTTTTGGGATTTCAGAAGTAAGTAAAGTATTTGATTTTTTTAACTGACCTTTAGAATCTTTATTGTAAAAAACTGCACCTAAAGCAAACATAGGTGGGCAATCAAAAATAGTAACTGGTAATGCTATTTTTTCACCCTTAGTCATAGATTTACTACCATTGTCAAGAGCCATTATATGAGTCATACCTGCCTTATGGGCAATAAAACCTAAAGGTTTAGCTTTAGAAACTTTAGCCCAAGACCTAACCCTAACTAGAGAATGACTGGACCTTTTTCTTGGCCAAAATTGCATACTTCCCCTTCTTGGATTTCTTGCTTTTCCCATTTTGTCTTTCTGTACTTATTTAATTAGTATAACATTTATTTTCCTAAATCAACATCACAAAGTTGTAAATAAACTTGGCCATGATTAATTTTTGATAAATTAGTTCCCTAATTTATTTTTTAACAAGTGATAAGTTTTAACAGCCTATTTTGGGTCCACATCAAAGAAACTCTGAGATGTTTACTTTTTCAGGCCAAATCTTCTAAAACACATTTGGTTAAGTATTACCTTAAACAGTATGAATTTCAGGTTCACTTGAGCTTACTTTGGGTATGGGAAAGCCACTTATTTATAAATCTTTCTAACTTGAAGGAGATATTTTAAAATTAGAACATAACATATTAATTTATTCACAAAAATCAACCAAGAAATTGCCTGAAGTAAAAGGTCAAAAATTCATCTGCCTTTCTCAAAAACTTTTTCTTTAGTTGAACTTACTTCATCCATTCTTTTAAATAAATCACCAGGATTAAAAGATTCTAAATCTACCTTAACCCAATTATCCCTCCCACAATCACAAGACATAACAACATAATGAAGTTCCCCTTCCCAGATAGAAGATGCATTTTCTTGCTCCATTTTATTAGAACAATAATTGCATTTAAAGCAATCAAAAAAAGTTAATTCGTCAACCATTAATCATATCACATTTTTTCAGCTGAGGGGGTAAGATTTATATAGTTTACGATTTATGGATTTAACCATGAAATACATCCATTCTAACCTCATTGGAACTTTTGTATTAAATAAAGATTTCAACATATTAGATGAACATTTATTTAAAAACATCAAAGATTATGATGGTAAAGACAAAATTGAAAAGAAATTAATGAAAAAACATAAAGCAAAAGAGTTAGATAAAAAAGATGTTAAAAATTTACAAGAACAACTTAAAGACAAAAAATATTTCAGACAATTTTACCAGAACAATTTTGAACAAACAGTCCAAGATATTAAAAAATCAATTTCAAAAGATGATTTAATTAATCAAACAATTGCCAACATTAATGATATTGATAAAACTACAAACATCCTCGTGAAAAGATTAAGAGATTGGTTCAAATTATCTTTACCTGAACTTGACAAAATGATTAGTGACCATGAAACATTTACTGATTTAGTAATAAATAAAAGTAAAAAAGAATTGTTAAAAGAATTGGGAATTACTTCTGAGAATAGTATGGGCACAGAACTAAAGGAAGAAGATTTAGAAGAGATTACTGAACTTGCAAAATCAGTTGATTTATTATACAAATTAAGAAAAAAACATGAAATTTATTTGAAAAATTTAATGGAAGAGTTCTGTCCAAATTTATTAGAATTATGTGGAATTACAATTGGGGCAAAATTGTTTGGACATGCTAAAAGTCTTAAAAGATTAGCTTTACTCCCTGCATCAACAGTACAATTATTAGGTGCAGAAAAAGCATTATTTAGACATATAAAAACAGGTGCACCTTCACCAAAATATGGGATTATTTTCACCCACCAACTTGTTCAAAAAGCAAGAAGAAAAGAACAAGGCATTGTTGCAAGAACCCTTGCAAATAAAATTTCTTTAGCAGTAAGAGTCGATTTCTTTAAAGGAGAACCAATTGGTAAAAAATTAAGAAAAGAATTGGAAGATAAATTCAAAAGGAAATGAATAGATCTCCCCTTAAATATAGTTATTATTATAATCGTTCTAAAAAACTCACATTTAATGATATAAATTTATTAATAACCTTAACATTTTACTTAAGTTATGACAATGTCTTTAGAAGAAATTACTGAAAAAAAACTAATTAATTTTATCAATGAGATTTATGTTACTGATTATAAAGGTGATAAAGACAAGAAAGAGACTTATTTTAGGTTAAGCAAAGTTAGGAATGAACTTTTAGTCCTAAAAGATTTGTTAGAAAGGACAGGGATTTTAAATAGATACAAAGAATATCCCCGATTTGGATCACCAAGATTTGGTTTGCCTGGTTCTGAAGAAACAAGAGAGGGGAAAGGATTTTTCACATATTCAGACAGAATTAACAAAACAACATATGCTTTAGCCATGGAAAAAGTTGAAGAACAACTTTTGGATGGGAATTCATCATTAGCACAAAGAATCAAACAAGGAGATTATTTAGTACAAATATTCTTTGGCTATGAAAATTTATAATCTAAAAATTAAGAAACTCTGCCTGCTCATCAGTTACTACCGTCGGCTATAAGGAAGCCAGGGTGTTCACTTAATCATTGCAAGTTGCAGTTCTCAAGACTTCATCAAAACATAAAGTCTAAAATCAAAATAATTCAAAATTAATAAATCCTAACCAAAGATATGAACCTGATCTTCTTCTTCATCTATCCTTACTTTTTCAATAGCATCCAAAAAATCAGACTGTTTAACATATTCTCTTTCTTCCCGGATTGCAAAATATCCAGCCTCAGTACAAACCGCCCTAATCTCTGCACCACTAAAATCATCCATTTGATGAGAGATTTCTTTTAACTTAACTCTTTTAAGATTCATTTTCCTAGTATGAACTTTAAGAATTTCTAACCTACCTTCTTCTTCAGGTAAATCAACATGTATTAACCGGTCCAACCTACCAGGCCTAATTATTGCAGGATCTAAAATATCTATCCTATTAGTTGCAGCAATAACCTTAATATTTCCCAAAGATTCAAAACCGTCTAATTCTGCAAGTAATTGCATAAAAGTCCTACTAACTTCCCTTTCACCAGAAGTACCAGTTTCCATCCTCCTTGCCGCTAAAGAATCAATTTCATCAATAAAAATCACCGCAGGAGCTTTTCGCCTTGCTAACCTGAACATTTCCTTAACGAGTTTTGCCCCTTCGCCAATAAATTTTTGAACCAATTCTGAACCAACAACTTCAATAAAAGTTGCATGAGTACTGTTTGCCACAGCTTTAGCTAATAAAGTTTTACCAGTCCCAGGTGGACCATACAACAACACACCCTTAGGGGGAGTGATGCCCACTTTTTCAAACAATTCAGGATTTAATAAAGGCATTTCAATAACTTCTTTTAACTCGTTAATTGTTTCTTTTAACCCACCCACTTCAGACCAAGTTTCAGTAGGCTTGTCAACAATGACATACTTTTCTACCTCAAAAGAATCTGTAACTTCAATTTTATCTATAATATTTAAAGATTTTTGGTCAACTAACACAGAATCGCCAGTTGCAATATTTTTTCTAGTATCTGAATTCATATAAGAATAAAATTTATTACCATTATTTAATTTAATTATAGCATTATCGCCATGTACAGAAACGACATCAGCAATCAACAAAGAAGGTTTTTTTAATTCCTCTAATTCATTATGAGATTTATTAAACAAAGCCCTTAACACATTAGTTTCTTCTTCTAAACGTTTAACTGTTTTAAACAAAAAAATCCTTTCTTCCTCTAACTTGTTAACATACTCTTTATTTATTGCCTGTTTCTTCACTTGAGAACCCTTAGAAACTTCATTAATATTATCATCTTTAAGTAATTCTTCTACTGCACTCGATCCATTGTCTTCATTATTCATTTTAATTAATACCTAATTTATTAAATTAAGTTTATTACTTTAAAAAACTATCTAAATACAAGGTTAAAATCTAATTTAACAAAAAACCAAAAAAACTAATGATTTTTATATACTGATTTTAAGATATAGAAAATAAATACATAATTGTTAATAAATACCCTAACATACCAGCCAACTATGACACAATATTCTAAAAAAATCGAAAATCAAAAGATAGATCATTTACCAATATTGACAGTAGAACAATGTAAATATTTTAATCAACAAAATCCAAAAGAATTATCAGATATAGCATTGGTCACATTTAAAGGAATTGAACGAGAGATTTATGTTAAGGGACTAACTTACCAAATAAACAGTTCAGGCCAAGAATTAAGTTTAGTTTACAAAGATAAAGATAGTAAAATGATTTTTCCAAGTATTACGTTCTACAAAAGTTTTGAAAATTATGTTAGTTTAAATGAAAATTAAACAGATTCTAGAAATTTTAAATTAGAAATAAACAACATATTAATTTAAAATACTAATTTAACAACATCAATTAATAAATCAAAAGGAGAGATTGGAGATATTAAAGAAAATACTATTGCCATAACTATTAAAATCACAATAACAGCAATTGTCATCCTAAACACAAATGATAAAAACTTAAATGAGACAATAAGTAAAACTATTGAAATTGCCAACATTATTAATAGTTTTAAAACCATAACTTACTAAAACAGATAGAATTATTTAATTCTTTCTAATATTTTAAAATAGGAAATACATCTAATTATTATTATGAAAATAGTAAATTAAACAATTCCAGTCACAGTATAAGTAAATGATGCTTCTTTAGTCCCAGTTAGTGATTCCATTGGAACTTGCAATTTATAATATACGTCAAAAACATTAATACCAGCAGTTGATAAAAAAATATCACACAACAAGATAGTGGATTTATCTGAATGATTAGCTAAAACAGTATAATTTGTTTGCCCCCCATTGATACAAGAATCACCATCATTTTCTTCAATCTTTACTTCAACCCTAGCATTATCCCCAAGACAAGTTGAACCACTTGCACCGCAGATCCAATCTTCTGCATCAATATAATCGTTCATAGAAACAGTTACATTAACATTCGTGTCGCCAGTATTATTCAAAGTATGTTTATCATTAATAACAATTAAATTGCCAGTTTCATTTAACCAATGACTAGTTTCAATACCGCTCGTATCAATTGTTGCAAAATATTGAGTACTGTTAACATAACCACTACCTAGATTAATATTATAATCATCTACATTAAGACCAACTACTGATAAAATTTCAAGAGTAGTATTATCTCCCGAATTGTTAATTGCTAACACCTCATTAGACCAGATTAAAGAAAAAATAAGCATTACTATAAGTAAAGCAAAAATAGTTTTATTTTTCAGATAAAATCACCCCTAATAGTTAATTATAAAACATTAATGACAACATTAAAAAAGTAATTGAGTATATAAAACTAACTTTAAAAAATTTAAAAATAAAGAAAAAAGAAAAACAAACTTACTTGCTTTTCTTAACAAATACTGTTTGTGTAGGAAATGGAATTCCAATTTTTGCTTTATTAAGTGTTTTATATACTAAGTCTGTAGCTTCTAACTTTTTTGAATAAGCATCTTTCCAATTTTTTACCCAAAAATATAATTTAAAGTTAAGAGCAGAATCACCCATAGATACAAATTGAACCGCTGGAACTGGATCATCCAAAACTTTTTCAACATTCTTTAAAGCAGTTAAGATTATTTTTTTAACTTTATCTGGATTAGTACCATACTCCACACCAAAATCAACATACACCCTCATTTTAGGGTTTGGTTGGGTATAATTCTGAACCCTAGTATTTGCCAAATAACCATTAGGAATTGTTAAAATTTCATTGTCATAAGTCCGCATCTTAGTACTTCTTAATCCAACATCAAACACTTCACCAACTTCACCACTTTCTAATTTAATCTTATCACCAATCTTTAAAGAATCATCTAATATTAATGATACTCCGCCGATTATATTTTTCAATGAATCTTGTAAAGCAAGACCGATTACAATCCCACTAATCCCAACCCCTGCAAGATAAGGTGTTATATTAACATTCCAAATGTTTAATACCCACATTAAAGCAACTACAATAAAAATCACTTTTGAAAATTTATGAAATAAAGGTAAAAGAACTTCATCCAATTTAGTTTCGGTTTTAGCTGCGAAGGTATGTCCCCAAACATCAATGATAACATCAACAATTCTGGACAATATAAAAACAAACACTAACGCCATTAAAGTGTTTACTAAACTAGTGAGGTATTGATTATTAAACTGCAAATTGAATAACGCCAATTTTAATCCCTGCGCCAAAATAAGATAAAAAAAAGGTCTTTTAACCCTTTCTAAAATTAAATCATCCAATTCTGTTTCAGTTTTAGCTGCAAATCGCTCTAAATAATTTTTAAATATAAAAATTAACAACCAAGCCAATAAAGCTGATCCAAGCAATATCAATACTGAAACCACATACTCATTCCCGAGATAAGAGATAATGGGAAATTTTGAAACTAAAATTTCAAAATTATAATTAATTATTTCGTTTAACATAAATTTCTCAATAAAGCACTAATTTATAAGTTTTGCTAGAAAATGAGAACTATATAAAACAAACCATCAAAATTACAAAATAATTTTAAACTGAACAGATTATTTATTTACTATGGCGGGTACTTACACAAAGAAAGAAGTCAATACTTTAAAACAATCTGTTAGGAAAAAAAGTAGAGACTGGATATTCATTAAAAGAGAACTTAAACATTACAAAAAACCAATTAGTATTGCTGAATTAGGTTGTGGTACTGGTGCCATAGCAATATTATCAAAAACCTTGCCAAATATAAAACAATATCATGCTATTGATGGTAGTAAAGAAGTTTTGAAATTTGTAGAAATCGAAAAGATACCTTACGTAAAAACAAAATTGTTAGATTTAGAAACCGCTAAATTACCAAAAGTAGACATTTCCATTGCAAAATATTTGTTTCATCACATAAAGAATAAGAACCATTTAATTGATGAATTATACAAACAACTTCCAATTAAGGGAAAAGTGATAATAATTGACAAATTTCCAAGATGGAAATGTTCTATTTTGATTGAGAAATTATTCCATATTCTTCAGATAAAAATAGTCCTAGGAGAACATTTTTATTCAACAGAAAAAGAATTTGAAAAATTAATGCTAACGAAAAAGTTTAAAATTATTAAAAAACAAGTAAAGTTTGGAAAGAAATTTAAAAATTTTTTTATGAAAATCAATTATTATGTTTTTATTAAAAAAAAAAAAAGGCACTAAACCCTAAATTGCTTCTACTGTATATGTGAATACTGCAGTCACAGTACCAGTTGGAGCTTCCTGAGGGAGAGTTAATTGATAAAGTGTTTCAAGAGTATCTGACCCATCAGTTGGTTTAAAATTAGTACACAATAATACAGTCGATTTACTGTCATAATCTGCAACTTCAGTATAAGTATTTACCTCACCATCAATACAAGCAGATGTAGTATCAAGTGCTTTAACTTGAACCATAGCATTGTCACCTGGACATGTTGCGCCACTTTGACCACATAACCAATGTTCTGCATTATCCTTATCCATAGAAACAGTAACATTTACTGGAGTTGAACCAGTATTATTTAATCTATGACTAGTATCTGCAAAGTTAGTGAAAGGACTACCTGTACTATTTAACCAATCAGTGATATTAGTACCAGATGAATCAAGTATAGCTACAGCTTGAGTTGAATTCACATAACCACTTAAAAAATCAATAGTCGTATCATCCACATTCAAACCTACGTTAGCCAAAATTTCTAATGTGGTGTTACCTGTATCAGTTGCACTTGATGTTACTGCACCACTTATTACCATCCATTGTCCGCCGACTTTACTGATCTCACTAACACTCATAATGGTTCCAGTTAAGGAAACTACAAGAGCTACTGCAAGTAAAGCAACGATTGTTTTATTATTCATTTTCTATCTAACCTCCTTTGTTAGGATTATTTTTTATTTTATTTTAA